>Ga0310697_10000379_pt1 | contig 62333 bp, 48 predicted proteins | sample 172DNAGHGlowgp2_FD_203883 | JGI IMG/M metagenome (GOLD analysis project Ga0310697, IMG submission 203883) | Sheep rumen microbial communities from Palmerston North, Manawatu-Wanganui, New Zealand - 1728 DNA GHGlow gp2 (v2) (version 2) | ecosystem: Host-associated > Mammals > Digestive system >...
ATTGGTGAACTCGATTGTCGAGGTTTCTTTAGGTTGTATCCTGATGTAAATATTCAATTTGGGTCTTTTGCTCGAAAAACGAAGAAACGGCCTCTTGATCATGTGTCAGAAAAGAGCAATTTTGGCGGATTAAATGGCGGATTAAGTGGCGGATTAAGTGGCGGATTAAAAATTGAACTAAATGAAACACAGCAGAAAGTGTTCCTGGAAATCACAAAAAGACCTGGAGTTATGATAAAAGAACTTTCTGGCAGACTACAAATGCCTATTGACACGCTTGATAAGGTTGTTTCGTCTTTGCGTAAAAAAGAACTTATTGAACGTCGTGGTTCTAAAAAGACTGGCGGCTATTGGGTGAAAAAGGGATAGTGCTAACGATGCAATCGGGGATTTTGCCAAGGTGCTAGAAGAAAAAGATGTCGAAATCAAGCGGCTTAAGGAACTGATTCTGCGTTGCCCAAAATGCGGTGCGAAACTGCGTTACCCGAGAGGATAAAAGGAGATGAAAAACTTTAATAGCGAGGCAATTCGATGACTTTGGAAGAACTCAAAAAACTGATTTCTAAAGATGAAACGAAGCGCATAATGGATGCTTGCAAAGCTGAACGGTAGGATTGTCACCCCAAATGAACCTCAAAATGAGCACCAAAATGAGCCTCAAAATGCACTCCAAAAGCGTCTTGAAGCAGTTGCAGCTATGATTTTGACAAATGGCTCTATTGCAATTTCTGTCATTGCTCAAAATTTGAATGTAAGCCGCGATTCAATTAAACGCGACCTCAAAAAACTTGGTTACGCTTGGGAAGGGGCGTCGAAAGATGGGCGTTGGGTTCGCAAATTGCGGTCTTGACCGTCGTCAGACAAAAGACTATATTTAGTATTAAATTTAGTCCGACTTGAACAAGGAGTCGAAAATGGCCTCCCTTAAGAACATTAAACCGATTTCATACATCAAGGCAAATGCCGCCAAGGTTTTAGATTCGGTAAACGAATCGCATACTCCTTACATCGTGACGCAAAACGGGGAGGCCCGCGGGGTCATTCTCGATGTTGACTCGTACCAGAAAATGCAAGACGCCTTCGCCTTATTGAGACTGATGCAAATATCGGAAAGAGACGTTCAGGCTGGGCGCGCAAAGCCGGCTAAACAGGTTTTCCAGGAATTGAGGAAAGGACTCAATGCGAAAAAGTAAAGTCTACAATGTAATCATATCAAAGTCTGCCGAAGACGATTTGAAAGAGATTGTAGACTACTACAAAGCCTTAAATTCGTCCTATGTAGAATCTGTCATTGCACAATTTGAACACAATATTTTGTCTCTGTCGCATTTCCCCTTAAGCGGCAGAGTCGTCCCGGAATTATACGACCAGGGAATTGAACTGTATCGGGAAATAATTCAGGGGCTCTATCGTATTGTGTACGAAATTCAGGCAGAGAATGTGGTTGTCCATGCCATCATAGACAGTAGAAGAAATCTTCAGGATATTCTAGTTGCCAAATTGCTCCGCTTGTAGAATGTTGCGTCGCGGCAACCAATCAATGATAAATCCAAGTGCTTGTGGCACGAATATTCAATTCGGAATCTAGCAAAACATAGCCGTCAAGATTATAGCCGCTAGCAAAGAATACATATATGGTATCTTGCAAATCCTTTGTTGAAATGGCATATCTATTGAACAGATTCAATGAAGTTGTCGTCGGACGGTCATCATCTGCTAATTCAGATGTTTCCGATAGATTCATAATTTTGCCATTCTTTACGGCCATCAATTCCATTTCGTCATCCATAATGCCGCAATCAGAAGTATCTGGAATAAGCACTTCATAAAAAGATATGTTATCCTTATACCCTACTAACGGTTTGATAACAACATCGCTTGCCTTAGCTTTTCTTTTAGAAATAAGAGTTTCATTAGAATCACATTTGCAAACTGTCCGTTTCTTTCTAAGGTATTGCTTTACAAGTTTATCCTTTATTTTTTGCTCAACAGGACCATTTGTCGTAACCGGTTGGATTATCTCGACATGAGTTCCTTTTGGAATAGCCAACAGCGGAGGGTAGGTTGTGCCTGCCCAAGTATATCGAGATTGAAGCGTGGAATCGAATTTAAGTTTGGCTTTTAATGGCTGTTCTACTGAAACGAATCCAACTGTACTACCGCTTGTAGCTTTTGATGGTTTTAGGGTTCCTGCATTGATGTATTTTCCATCAGCATCGATAATTTGCCATGAATTTTTCATTACCGGATGGGGGCAGTTGCTTGATGCGGAAAGTACTTCGCTTGCGCTATGACCGCTAATTAATGAATGAAATTTTTCAAAAAAGCATGAACTTGTCCAACCAGAATCAGTCCGTATAAAAGTCAATCGGATTTTGTCTTTGACTAAAGCTAGGTCGGCATCTACTTCTACAAAACCAAGCGCAGTAATCTCCTCGCCAATCGAACAATTTGGTAACAGAAACAATAAGAACGGAAGGATAAATTGCTTAAACTTCATGTTATCCTTACGTCCACAAGCTGGTAATGAACATAGGGCTTGCGTCGTCGGCTTTCTTGAAGCCGCAATGCTCGTAGAAGGCGAGTTCTTCGTTGTAGGCGACCACGACGATGCGGAGGTAATCCTTGTATATTTCATGGACCTTGTCGACGAGGACTTTGCCGATACCCTTGCCCTGATATTCGGGGCGCACGAGCAGGTAATGCACGTAGGCGTTCATGATACCGTCGTCCATCGCGCAAATCATGCCGACGAGTTTGTCGCCGTCCCAGGCCGAGATGACGGTCTTGAAATTTTTCATCGCGACGACGAGTTTGTCGGGGAAATGCCCCGAGGACCATTCGACGGAGAGGAAGAGGTCCTTTAAATCTTGTTCAGAAAATTCGTGGGTGTTTTTGTATTCAATGGTCATATTTTTTTTGATGGGAGATCCCCGCCTTCGCGGGGATGACAAGGTGCGTGGGCGCGGCGTTTATTCTCTGCGAAATCTTTTTATTCCTTTCGGCGATAAACGTTCGCGAGTATCGCACCCGAAATGTTGTGCCACACGGAGAAGATGGCGCCGGGAACAGTCGCCATCGCAAGTGACGAGAATGCGGTGCTCGCAAGGCTTGTAGCAAGTCCGGAATTCTGCATGCCGATTTCGATGGAGAGCGCCTTCGTTTTGGGTGCTGAGAATTTCAGCAACTTGCCGAGGCCAAAACCGCAACCGTAACCGAGCAGGTTATGGAGAATCACGACGGCAAACACGATGGCGCCTGTCGAAAGAATTTTTGCAGCGTTGTGCGAGACGACTGCGGCCACAATCATCGCGATTGCAATTACCGAGACGAGCGGTAAGACCTTCACGGCGCGGGCGGTCCACTTGCCAAAGAACTTGTTGATTGCAAACCCGAGCGCAATCGGGACGATGACGACCTTCACGATGGAAAGGATCATCGCCATCACGTCCACGTTCACGGTGGTGCGCAAGAGCAGGTAGGTGATTGCCGGCGTCAAGATCGGCGCGAGTAGAGTATTCACGCTCGTCATGCCCACAGAAAGCGCGACATCTCCCTTCGAAAGATACGTGATGACGTTGCTGGAAGTTCCGCCCGGGCAGGTTCCCACGAGAACGACTCCCGCCATCAGCGCGGCGTCGAGCCCGAAAATCTTGGAGAGCAAGAACGCGAGTGCCGGCATCACGATAAACTGCGCCGCGCACCCGATGGTGATTTCCTTGGGGCGCGTGAACACGAGCTTGAAATCGCTCAGCTTGAGTGTAAGGCCCATACCGAACATCACGACCATCAGCAGGTAATTCACCCAACTGAGCTCAATCCAGAGTGTGGCTTTGGGCAGGAACAGTGAGAGCGCCGCAATCACAAGCACTACAACAGCCATCCACTTGCCCACAAATTCACTTATTTTTTCAAGGATATGCATAGTTAAACCTTCTTAGATTTCAATCGTTTCTTCGTCGCTTTTGATAAATGCCTTGAGCCGTTCGATAGTGTGTTCAAAATTGTTCTTGATGGAACATTCCCATACGGTCGCCACGCGGTAACCTTGCAGCGACAGAGTCCAGTTCGTCTTGGTATCGCGAACGACATTGTTCACGAATTTATCGTTCCAAAACTCGGGATTGCTCTTGGGACGGCTCGTGAACTTGCATCCGTGCTGGTGCCAGAAGCAGCCGTTTATAAATACAACCACGCCGTATTTGAGGATGAACAGGTCGGGTGTACCGGGCAAGTCCCTGCGATGGAGCTTGTAGCGAAAACCTGCGCGAAATAGTTCCTTTCGCACGAACATTTCCGGCCTCGTGTTTTCCGAGTGAACAGCCTGCATCATTTGCGAGCGGTTCATGGGAATGCGTTTTTTGCGACGGCGTTTCATCGTCTTGCAAGGGAAAAAGTTTTAGCGGATGTTGTACCCGTACTTTTTAAGTTTTTCAACGTATGTGGAGTCGCCCAGGCGTGCCTTGGATTCGGCCATATACTTGGCGTTGTCCTTGTCTGCAAAGCCGAGCTTGATACGGAGCGCGATGAATCCGCTGACGACGCCGAATAGCGAGCATAGGATGCATGCCAGGGTAAGCTTTGTGGAATTGTTTCCATGCACGAGCGAAGTTTGAAGCAATACTCCGCAGACTATTGCCAATGACAACAAGAACGCGGCACCCTTCGCGTAGAATTTTGCATTCCTGCTGCGAGGGTCGAATCCGTCAATCGCTACCTCGCGCCAGCGCCTGTCCAGGTATTCGCTGCGGCAGGCTTTGCATTCGCGAATCGGACTGCCGTACATCCACATATTGCAAGCTTCGCGGTTCTTGGTCTTACATTCCGGGCAAATCCATTCAATATAATTTATCTGCATAGAAACCTCAATTACTTATGAGAAAGATAGTCTTTTACTTTGAAACGCGGATGTAGTCCACGAGCATCTCGTTCGGGAACTGGGTGTCGTCAACCTCGAAACCGGGCCAGTTGCCTGCGACGGCTACGTTCAATATGAAGAATTGTGGCTTGTGGAATGCTTCTAGGCCGTCCTTCGCATTTTCGATGGCGATTTCTTGATACTTGAAGTCGTCTACGTACATCGCGATGAGTTTTTCATTCCAGACCATCTTGTAGTTGTGGAACTGCGTGATGTCGAGTTCCTTGCTCGTGCCGTAGTAATCCCTGGTGTTGTTGCCGTAGTCGGCGTGGTTCCCGTTGTATTGCCAGTGGTTGGTGCCGTAGACGACATTCTCGTCATTCACCGCCTCGATGATGTCGATTTCGCCACAGGCGGGCCAACTTACGGCGTCGATGTTTTCGCCGAGCATCCAGAAGGCGGGCCAGATTCCCTTGCCGACGGGGAGCGCAATGCGGGCTTCCACCGTGCCGTAGGTGAAGCTGAACTTGCCCTTAGTAATCATGCGGGCGGAAGTGTATTTTGAGCCCTTGTAATCTTCCTTGTTGGCACGAATATGGAGGATGCCGTCTTGCACATAGGCATTCTCGCTACGGTCGGTGTAATATTCCCATTCGTTGTTGCCCCAGCCGCTAGACCCCGTACCGATTTCGAACGTCCACTTCGTGGTATCGAGGGCGTCGAACTCGTCGCTCCAAAAGTACGGAGATTCGCTCGAACTGCTTGGAACAGCTGCGGAAGAACTGCTCGATTCGACTTCTGTCACCCTGGAGTCACTAGACGATAGGGTCCACGAAGAGCTGCTCGTAACAGCTGCGGAACTGGAAGAGACAACCGCCGTGGAATTGTCATGGCGGACTTGATCCGCCATCTCGCTGCTGGAAGATTCCTGCGTGATAGTGCTGCTTGAAAGCGAGTCGCTGTAAGACATGCTTGAGTCATCGATTTCGATGGGTTCTTCGCAAATCGTTTCACCGTCTCCGCAGGCAACAAGAACCCCTGCGACAGCAAATGCCATGGCCAGTTTCGCCATGAAAAATGCGGATGTGTGCAGGGCCTTCTTGATGTGCATGGGAACCTCTTAATCGACGGGGGCTTCGGGCGGGACTCTCGCGATCACGCCGACGGTGGCGCGGGTCGCTTTCACCAGGTCAGCGGGAGCCACCTTCAACTGCAATCCGCGTTCACCGGCGCTTACGTAGATGTACGGGAACTGCATCGCAGTCTCGTGGATGAAAATGGGGAAGTTCTTCTTGAGGCCGAGCGGGCTGCAGCCGCCACGGATATAGCCGGTAAGCGGAGTGAGGTCCTTGAGCGGGACAGTGTCGATTTTCTTGTTGCCACTCACCTTGGCGGCCCCCTTCAAGTCGACTTCGAGATTGCCGGGAACCACGCACACGAGGTAACCGATTTTGTCTCCGTGAACTAGAATGGTCTTGAAAACCTGATTGATGTCTTCGCCCAGGCTGTCGGCCACGTGCTGTGCACCGAGGTCGTTCTCATCGACCTTGTAGGGGATGAGCTCGTAAGAAATTTTTTGGCGGTCGAGAATTCGTGCCGCGTTCGTCTTCTTGATATCCATGTTGTAAAATATAAATCTTTGCGGTATGACGTGCAACGGGGCCAAATTGCTATATTGCGCGGTATGGATACGCTCGTCTACACGGCCGATATTTCGGCTCTGAACGACCCGGCGGTTTTTGAAAGACTGCTTGGGGCGGTGCCCGAGTACCGCCGCGAGAAGGCGATGCGTTTCAAGTTTCCGAGCGGGCGCGCCCAATCGCTTGGCGTGGGCCTGCTGTTGCGTCTTGCCTGCCGCGATGTGGGTATTGTCGGTGCCGACGAGAATGTGGTGCTCGGCGAAAATGGAAAACCAGCCTTCCGCGATGTGCCCGATGTCCATTTCAATCTTTCGCATTCCAAGACTCGCGTGATGTGCGTGATTTCCCCTTACGAGGTGGGCTGCGATGTGGAACATGTGCGCGTTGGCCGTTCAAGACTCGCGGATCGCTTTTTCAAGGAATCCGAAACCCGCTGGATCCATTCCTTCCCGGAAGGCGAAGCGCAAGACGAAGCCTTTTGCAGGCTCTGGACGCTGAAGGAATGCTACATGAAAGTCACTGGCTGCGGCATGTCGCTTTCGCCGGACAAGTTTTCGCTTTCGATGACGCCGGACGGGATTATTCTCGAGCATGATGGCTCGAGGCCGGAATACACTTTCCGCGAAATCTCTGGCGAGGACGGTTTCCGCTATGCCTATTGCGTGAAAGGCATGCCCGAAAGCCATTGCGTATGTGTAAAGAATGTCGCACCGTTTGACGGGACGCTTTTTGACGGGGACGGCCGATGAAACGTTACAGGGCTATCCTTGTCGGTAACGGCACCATGGGGTCTCGCCATCGCACGCGTTTCGAGGCATGTGGCGTAGATTTTGTCGCCATCGCGGACGACCGCAAAGAGTTTACGGGGATTGCCTGTGCATTGCCCGAAGTTGATTTTGCAGTAATTGCATCGCCGGCATCGTCGCATTATTTTTATGCGAAGTTTTTCTTGGAGCGCAGGATTCCCGTGTTTGTGGAAAAACCGCTTGCGACAACGGCGGAAGAAGCCCGGGAACTCGTGGATTTGGCAAAGCGCAGTGGCGTTACGCTTTTCGTAGCGCAGTCGGAATGCTACAACCCGATTTTCCTGAACTTCCGTAAGCATTTTCTTGCCGAACTGAACGCGCGTCTTGGGGCGGACGGAAAACTGCCCGCAGATAACGTGCGTCTGGAATTCCGGCGCGAGCACCGCCATTCGGAACGTTGCCGCGACGTGGATGTCGCGCTCGACTTGCTTGTGCACGACTTGAGCCTGTTCTTTACGATGTTCCGCGCGCAAGACGTGAAAGTGCAGAGATTCCAGATGTCGCCAGGCAACAAGGATGCGGCCTGGATGACGCTGTGTGTGGATGGCGGCGAGCATCGCGGTGTTGTCGCGGATTTTTACGTGAACCGTGACAGCGATTGCGACGTGCGCACAATTTCCGTAGATTTTGCCCGCGCCGTGAAACCTGAAGGCGCCATTCCCGAGACCAGTTATACGGTAAGCCTTGCACGCTATACGCCGGAAGGCGAAATAGCCCACATTCCAGATTCCCTCGATAACGAACACCGATTCTTCCTCAAGCTCCTTGCTGGCGCTTGTACGGAATGGGGACGCCGTGCCGCCCAGGCTGCCGCTGACTGCGTGATGGTGGCTGCGAGCCGTGGGCGATGAGGCAATTTTTTTTATTTTGTTAAAAAATATGCTGAAATCTCGTATAAATAAATTATTCCTTCTGCTTTGCCTTTTGCTTTCGTTGAACGCTTTTGCACAAAAGAATGATTCACTGGAAGTTCAGGATGTAGACCCGGCTATTCTCTTGGATAGCATTGATTACTATCAAAATCTAATTGAAGATACGGAGGCTGAAGTTGGAGATAAATCGTGGGGCATTTTGGGGATAGGCCTTGGCGGACTCAGCCTTGGTTATGGCATCTATTTTTTGAGTGATATTGCGGGAGCTGGTGGCGCTGGCTATGCCATTGGTGCGGGAGTGATTCCTGCAGTGCTTATCTTAGGGGGCGTGACCTTGTTTATGGCCGGATGGACCTCGTTGTCAGCACAACGCAAGCTGCCAGAACGACTTGAAGAGTATAAGAATCGAAAAGCATTTTTTACGGAGCGTTATGACGAAATCAAGCTCAAATATGAACAAGAATATGAACAAGATTCAACTTCTGTGAATCTGGCATACACTGAACTTTTAAATGACGAAATGTTTAGAGGCCTTAAGAAAAAAGCCCAGTGTCGCGAAAAAACAAACATTTCGGATTTTAACCAATGTGTGGTAGGCCTCTATAACAATGCTTCCTTATGGGGCTTTTCTTTGGGTGGTTTATTGCTAACTCTTGGAACGGCCTATGCCGTTACCCAAAAAAATGCAGCGGCATCAGTGATAATCGCTGTTCCCCTGATTGGGCTAGGGGCCACCCATATCGCTCTCGGCGGGATGCTCAAACGTAAGGCGAATGAATACGAGGCCTTGACGGGCAACTGACTTGCATGTGCCCCTGTAAAAAAGTCCCGCGATTTCTCGCGGGACTTTCTACAATTGTCATGTTCGCGTAGGCGAACATCTTAGATCCCCGCCTTCGCGGGGATGACAAACGGGCCGATTACAGCTTGATGCTGCAGGGCTTGGCGTTCCAGATTTCCTCGGCGTACTGCTTGATGGTACGGTCGGAACTGAACTTGCCCATGCGGGCCACGTTGAGGATGGCCTTCTCTGCCCATGCCTTCTTGTTCTGGTATTCCTTCGCCACCTTGGCCTGCATGTCCACGTAGCTGCGGAAGTCGGCGCAGAGCATGTACGGGTCGTGGGTGAGGAGTTTGTCTGCAATGTGCTTGAAGAGGTCCGGACGGTCGGGGCTGAAGAAGCCGGAACCGATGAGGTCGATAACGCGGCGCAGGTCGTCGTCCTTCTCGTAGAAGTCGCGCGGACGGTAGCCCTTGGCGAGCAGGTCGGTGACTTCTTCCACGGTGAGGCCGAAGATGAAGATGTTCTCGTCGCCGACTTCTTCCTTCATTTCCACGTTGGCGCCGTCGAGCGTACCGATGGTGAGCGCGCCGTTCAAGGCGAACTTCATGTTGCCGGTACCCGAGGCTTCGGTGCCCGCGGTAGAAATCTGTTCGGAGAGGTCAGCCGCCGGGATAATCTTCTCGGCGAAGGATACGCGGTAGTTCTCGAGGAACACCATCTTGAGCTTGCCCTTGCAAACCGGGTCGGCGTCGATGATGGCGGCCACGGCGTTCGCGAGACGGATGATCTGCTTGGCCATCCAGTAACCCGGAGCGGCCTTACCACCGATCATGATGGTACGCGGCAGGATTTCCTTGCCGTCCTTCACCTGGATGTACAGGTGGATGGCATGGAGGATGTTCAGCAGCTGGCGCTTGTATTCGTGGATGCGCTTCACCTGCACGTCGAAGAACGTATCGGTATCGACATCCACGCCCTGCGTAGCCTTGAGGTACTTGGCGAGGCGTTCCTTGTTCTGCTTCTTGACTGCCATGAATTCCTTCTGGAATGCGGCGTCCTTAGCGAACTTCTCGAGTTTCTTCAGGTCGTCGAGGTCCTTGACCCAGCTGTCACCAATCTTCTTGGTGATGAGGCTCGACATGGCGGGGTTGGCCTTGCGGACCCAGCGACGCGGCGTCACGCCGTTCGTCTTGTTGTTGAACTTTTCGGGCCACAGTTCGTAGAAGTCCTTGAAGAGGGTGGTCTTCAGGAGGTCGGAGTGGAGTGCGGCCACGCCGTTCACGGCGAACGAACCCACGATGGAGAGGTAGGCCATGCGGACCATCTTGCAGCCGCCTTCCTCGATGAGGCTCATGCGGGCGAGGCGTGCATTGTCGCCGGGCCACTTCATGCTGACCATGCGCAGGAAGCGTGCGTTGATTTCGTAGATGATCTGGAGGTGACGCGGGAGGAGCTTCTCGAAGAGGCTGACAGGCCACTTCTCGAGGGCTTCCGGCATCAGGGTGTGGTTCGTGTAGGCGAACGTCTTGGTGACGATGTCCCAGGCTTCGTCCCATTCCATGTTCTCAATGTCGAGGAGAATGCGCATCATTTCGGCGATGGAGATTGCCGGGTGCGTATCGTTCAGCTGGATGGCGACCTTCTCGGGGAACTTCTTCCAATCGCCGTCATGGAGCTTCTTGAAGCGCTTGATGATATCCTGCAGGGAGGCGGAGCACAGGAAGTACTGCTGCTTGAGGCGCAGTTCCTTACCGTTCATGGAGGAGTCGTTCGGGTACAGCACCTTGGAAATCGTTTCGGAGAGTTCCATGTCCTGCACGGCGGCAATGTAGTCGCCGTTGTTGAAGTAGCTGAGGCCGAAGTCGTCGGTGGACTTCGCGCTCCAGAGGCGCAGGTTGTTCACGGTGTTGTTCTTGTAGCCCGGAATCGGGGTGTCGTACGGGAGGGCGAGCACGTAGTCCTTGGTTTCCCAGCGGTTGCGGAGCTTGCCGTTGTCGTCGACCCAGCTTACCACGTAGCCGTAGAACGGAACCTTGATGGCGTTCGCCGGACGGGCGATTTCCCAGGGGTTCGGGAGACGCAGCCAGTTGTCCGGCTGTTCTTCCTGTTCGCCGTTCACAATCTTCTGGCTGAACATACCGTATTCGTAGCGGATACCCATACCGGTGGCCGGGAGCTCGAGCGTGGCCATGGAGTCCAAGAAACAGGCGGCGAGGCGGCCAAGACCGCCGTTACCGAGACCCGCGTCCACTTCCTGTTCGCGGAGTTCTTCGAGGGTCATGCCGATTTCGTCAAGAGCTTCGGTCACGGCGTTTTCGACGTCGAGGTTCAGCACGGAGTTGCCGAGCGTACGGCCAATCAAAAATTCGAGGGAGAGGTAGTAGACGCGCTTCACGTCTTGCTTGTAGTAGGTCTCCTGGGTCTTGATCCAGCGATCGACGAGGCGGTCGCGCACGGCGTATGCGACGGCGAGGAACTTCTCGTGGTCGGTCACGGTCACCTTGTTACGGGCGAGCGTATGGTGGATGTGGTCGGTAAACGCCTTGCGGAAAGATTCCGCATCGGTGCCGAGCACTTCGACTTCTTCTGCTTTCTTGATTGCTTTTGCCATGTTACACCTTGGTGGTTTGAAATTTTATCATGCAAAGTTTAGAATTTTTTACGGGGTGTGGCAAAAGAAATAGTTAAATTGTTGATTGTTAATGTCCGCAAAGGAGCGTCTATGCATATAGCCCTTTCCAATACCAAGAAACTCGGCCTCGTTTTAGGGGCTATTTCCTTCACCCTGCTTTCGGCAGGTTGCGGTGGGGATTCCAATTCGGCTAGCCCCGAAAATGCAGAAGATACCCCGGCCAGCAGCGAATCGCAAGCCGGGCCTGGTGTATCGAGCGCGACCGTTCCGGCTTCTTCGGGCGCGACTGTAGCAAGTTCCGCTACCGCCGTCGACAACAGTTCTTCGTCGACCGTCGTCCCCGAGTCGAGCGCAGCCGTCGAAGACGGTCCCTTCGTCGACCCGGCTACGTCCACGTACGTCCCTCCGACCAACCCGGAAGACCTTCTCTACACGATTGACCCGACTCTCGCGGTGACCCCGGACTCCAACGGGTTCTACTACGTTGCCGACATCTACAAGGCCCTGCCTGCCACGAGCAAGGTGGTGTTCGTGCTCCGTCATTCGGAACGCGGTGCTAGCGAAGGCCAAGAATCTCAACTCACGGAGAACGGCGTCCAGATGGCTCAGAAGCTTGGCGCCGACATGGTAAGCGACGAGAGCTTCTTCTACGCCTCCACGGACTTCATCCGTACGCGCGAGACCTGCAACAATATCGCTATCGGCCGTGGCGAAACGGGCTACCACACCTACACGTGGTCCGGAATTAACGGCGGCTACTTTGTCAAGGTCCCCACGGATGAACTCGACACTCTGCTCAAGAAGCGTGGCGGTTCCTGGAAGAACCTGTCGCAGTGGGCGTACGGCGAACCCATCTCGAACCGCTTTGTCGCAAACGTCATCGACGATTTCATGTACGACCTGTTCGAACGCGGTCACCGATTCGTGAACGAGGTGGTGCTGCTGAATCTTCCCGGATGGAAGCGTGTGAACTTCCTGGTTAGCCATGACATCTTGCTGGAAGCTCTTACCGTCTATGCGACGAACAGACAGATTGACCTCAAGTTCTACGATGGCGGAAAGTGGATCAACTACATGGCCGGCATCGCCGTTGTCGTGAACGAGGCGGGCGCTGTGAGCCTGTTCCCCGTGCGTGGCGCGGACCTCGGCTGGATGTACTACGTGAAGCAGGAAGAATAAGTTTGGAATAAAAGCTTAAAATAAAAATCCTCGCCGAGCGAGGATTTTTTTGTTGATGATATACAATCGTGTGATTGACGAGATGAAACTTTAATTCGAAGAAGTCACCTGTGTGCAAGTTTTTGTGCTTGTGTTATAAACGGCACAGTTTGCTTTTGGAATTTCTTTGTTGTCTTTGCATTTGTTTTTGTTATGCCATTCGGTACAGACCTTTGCGGGTAGGGAACTATAATCTAGTGTATTCCCGTTCTGATCCTTTATAACAGGAGTCTCCGTGCTCGAACTGGATTCTTCATTGGCGTTCGTCTGACCGGCCGAACTTTGTGTTGCTACAGAGGTCTCGGTTGTGGTTCCGCCGCCAGTGCCGCCACCAGTACCCGTGCCAGTGCCCGTGCCAGTGCCGGTATTGGTTCCGCTAGTGCCGGAGCCTGTCGCGGTGCCGCTATTGGTCGCGGAACTCTGCGGGACTGTTGCCGAGGAATTGCCGATTCCTTGTCCGTTGTTGCTGGAGTTGTTACTCGTTTTCTCGCAAGTCCCAGAATTCTTCTTTTTCTGGAGTTCTCCGGTAAAGCCGCTATTCCTGGCCTTGCCCGGCGGGGCGAACATTCCGCACTCCGATACGCAAACCCAGCCGTACTTGTTGCCCTTCTCGTTCTTGATGGACTTGGCGAGGGCTTCGCAGTCTCCAGTGCTTTGCGACGATCCTGTGCTTGTGCTACTAGCTACCTGGGAAGATGTCGGTGTGCTTTCTTCCGGTTCCGAACCTTCGTCATCCGGATTATCTTCGGGTTCTTCCGGTTTCGGATCCTCCGGGACCACGTTGTGCAATTCGCTAGCTGTTTCGCACATGCCTTCGGTAATGGTTCCTATATCCCAGTTTTGCGTCAGTGAAGCGCATTCCGGTGACGTTACGAGCTGCTGGTAGCTGATCTCGTTTTCGCCTGCAGGGTCAATAATCACCGACCAGGTGCTTCTGGCCTTGCAGGAATTCAGCCGCGAAAGGTTCGAGGCTGCCCAGCCGGGCATGCCGGGCTCTGCCACATCGAAACGGATTTTTCCTTCGATGCATCCGCTGTACTCGAAGTATTCCGTCTTGCCGCCGCCCGGGGCTCCATAGCCGATGTTTTTCCAGCTGCCAATCCCGTTGTTCTCGTGCAGGAAGGCGTTTTGCAGGTGCATGTAGGTTCCGGCGGCTACCGGGACTTCCGAAGCCTTTGCCTTTGCGATGACACCGAACAGCTTGGGCACGCCAACGGCCACAAGCACGCCCATGATGACGACCACTACCATTATTTCGACGAGAGAAAAACCGTTCTTTTTCATCATAGGTCAACTCCTTCTTAGGTTAACCAAAGAAAGTGTACTATAAGAAAAATATATCTAATCAGGGCGATAGGGTAGTGCCATTCCCGTAAAAATACTCTGCTTTACTTTACTCCAAATTGGAATAGGCTATTTGGCGGCTAGTTTTTCTTGTCGGCCTTTTTGGCTTGTCCCGGGGGCGCGTAAATACCGCATTTTTCGACGTATGTCCAATTGCCTTCTTTGGAACCCTGCTTTTTGCCCCATTTTTGGCTCAAGGCGTCGCAATCCACATCGTCGTCAGAATCCGCTTCCGGTTCGGGGTCTGCCTCGGGTTCAGGGGTGTTGTCGTCCACGACCTGTTGGGGTTCTTCCGGAGGTGGTGTTTGCTCTGTCGGTTCCTGCTTGTCCGTTGTTCCGGCGTTGCAGGAGCCTGCGTCGATGTTCTCGACGGCCCAGTTGACCGTAAGGGATGCGCAGTTTTCGGAGGATACGACTTCGCGGTAATGGAGTCCGTTTTCTCCCTGGGGATCAATGATGACGAACCAGGAATTGAGAGGGGCGCATTCGTTGAGCGAAGAAATGTTGGATGCCTTCCAGCCGGAGACGCTTTCGGTGTTGTTCTGGATAGGAATCTTTTCCTGGATGCAGTCGTTGTACACGAAGTTGCTTGTCTTGCCGTTCCCCGGAGCGCTGTAGCCGATGTCTTTCCAGGTGCCTATGTCGTGGCTGTTGTGGAGGTAGACTTCTTGCAGGTGGATGTAGGTGCCTGCTGCCGTAGGGATTTCGGCGGCCTTGGCTTTGGCATGCATGCCGAACAGCTTGGGGACGCCCACTGCCGCAAGCACTCCCAAGATGACGATGACCACCATTATTTCGATGAGCGTAAATCCGTTATGCTTTTTCATGGATTGCTCCGTGCGTTCTTTTATTTGAACATTGCGAACTTGTAGAGGTATTTGGCGGTCTGGATGGGAGTCTTTAAGAAGGCGCTCTTCTTGTATCCGCTGAGTGCAAATCCCTGCAACACCTTGTAGAGGCCAATCTGGTCTTCGCGGTTGATGGCCAGCAGGAACCTGCGGAACTTGTATTCGAAATCGTGCGTTTTGCCGAAGTATTCGTAGCAGCGCTTTTCGTATTGCTTGAGGAACTTGTGGCTGAGTGAGGAAGCCTCGCCGGAGGTCGCCTTGAGGCCCTTGTCCACATATTCGGCGCAGAATCGGCCGGCCCTCATCGCGGCAGCGATGCCACCACCCGTGAGCGGGTTGGTGTGGTGGGCGGCGTCGCCCACGAGGGCCAGGCGGTCGAGCGTGTAATCCTTGAGCGTGCTGGAAACAGGCACTAGCCCGCCTACAGTATGGTTGATCTTGGCGCCCGGAAAGAGCTTCTCGAGCCATTCCATCGTGACTTCGAGGATGTTGCCCGAGTGCTTGCCTGCGGCAAGGAAGCCGGCGCCGAAATTCGTGACGTTCGACTTCTGCTTCGGGAAACTCCAGATATAGCCGTCGTTGATAAAGTCGTGACCTTGCCAGAAGGTGAGGTAGTCGGGCTTCGTCAAAATTCCCTGTACCTGGATGTCTACGCCGGTGCAAGTCTCGCGCGGGTTCTGCACGCTGTTCAGGCCCACCATGCGCCCGATACGGCTTTCCACGCCGTCGGCCGCGATGACCATCTTCGCAAAAATTTCTTGCGTTCCGGTTTCGGTAACGCTACCGTCGCCGTTGCCCTTGCCGAGCACGACGCGCACCATGCGGGTGTCGCCTTCGACATCGCCCACGAATTCGGCGCGGGCGCAAGTTTCTACCTGGGCGCCGTCGTCGGCAGCGAGCTTCGCGAGCCACGGGTCAAAGATTTCGCGGTTGAGCATGATGCCCGTACTCGGTTTCGGGACTTCGATGTTCACGCCGTTCGGGCCGTAGATGAAAAGCCCGTTGATAATGCTTTCTATGCAGCTCTCGTCGATAGGGCCGTACGTCTGGAGGTCGGCCAGCGTAGTGCTCGCCTCCCCGCAGCGCACCGGGAAGCCGATGCGTTCGCGCTTCTCGAGGAGCAAGACTTTGTGCCCCGCCCGTGCGAGGTTCCTTGCGGCAACGGAGCCGCCGGGCCCAGCGCCAATCACCACGACATCGTAACGGGAATCAAGCATCGTCCACCTCCGTAATCTTTAGCGCACCGACGGGGCACCCCTTTACGCAGATGCCACAGCGTACGCACTTTTCGGAGTCAATCTGCAGGTCTAGCCCGAACATGTCGAGCGCCATCTTGGGGCAGAGCCCCACGCAGCCCGCGCAGGCGAGACAGACCTTCCTATCGTGAACGAGTTTCTTCATAGGGATTAATATACGTAATGCTAGGCGGTCACGACCTGGTTACGGCCGTTTTCCTTGGCTATATAGAGCAGTTTGTCGCATTCGGCAATCATCATCTCGAGGCTCGGGATGTCTTGGCCCTGGCGGCTGGCGAGTCCGAGCGAGATAGTGACGGGAATGATGGTGTCGTTCCAGCAAAAACGCTGGCGTTCTACGGCCATGCGCAGGCGTTCGGCACTGCGCTTTGCGTCTTCGGGGCCAATCCCCGCGAGCAGCAGGACGAATTCCTCGCCGCCGTAACGGGCGAGCAGGTCGGATTCGCGCTTTTCGTTTTTGAGCAGTCTCGCGATTTCCTTGAGGACCATATCGCCGCACTGGTGCCCCCACGTGTCGTTTACGCGCTTGAAGTGGTCGGCGTCTACCATTATAGTATGTACGTAGAAGTTGTTGCGGCGGGCGAGCGCGAGTTCGCCGAGCCCGCGGTCGAAGAACGTGCGGCGGTTCGAAATCTTGGTGAGCGGGTCCATGGTGGCCGCCTCGAAGAGTTCGCGGTCAAAAGCTTCCTCGTTCTGGTCCTTGAAGTCTATTTTCAGGACCATCTTGCCGATTTGCAGGCGGTTGTCCGGTTCGAGCACGCATTCGGTGACGGGCTGCCCGTCGACGAATGTCCCGTTGGTGCTTCCTAAGTCTTTGACTGTCACGGACTTGCCGTCGAAAGAAAGCGTGCAGTGCCTGCGGCTGACCAGTTCGTCTTCCAGCCGGATGTCGGCATCTTGACCGCGGCCGAGAACCGCGGAACCCATTTCGAGGGGAATCTGCTTGAATTGCGCCTGCGGGTACAGCACTATCAAATGCGGGCGCAGTTCGAATTTCTTGAACTGGATCGTCTTGCCCGGTGTCGCGATAGTCTGGTCAAAATCCTGCATGCCATCTCTCCGTGTATATAAAGAAATCTAGATATTTTTTTGAAGCGCGGGGACCATCTGAGGGCAATTACGGTTGGTTGCATCTGGTGTGTAAAAGGTTTTTTACAAATACCGACGGAAAAGTGTGATTTATACCTCAGGATTTGCGATAATTCGAATTAAAATGAATGTAAATGTTATTTAATATTTAATTTTAAAAAAAATCATCCTTTTTTTCGTAGAAAAGGGTAAATTTCATGGCGGTGTGGCATCGCGAGAAGCCAGGTCTTTTTGTTATGCCAAGGCTGGAGAACCTAAATGGATATAAAGATTATGAAAAAACATAAAGTGTCTCTCATGGGACGTGTTTTGGGAATCATGATGCTCGTTGCAGGGGTGCAATGGGTTTGGGCGCAGAATCCCACTTGTAAGGGCACCGTTTATTTTAAGGCGCCTTCGGAATGGTCTGGCGCCTACATCGGCGGTTTCAATGTCAACACGTTGAAAAAGATGACGTTGAATAGCGACGGTTATTATGAATATGACCTGAGCGCCCTGGGCATTCAAGACAACCTTTACTTTGCGATTGGTAATAGCGCTACGGGCGCAACCAGCATTGTAACGAGATTGAACTTCGCTGTCGCTCCCAGGAATGCGAACGACGCAAACTGGCCGACGAACGAAGCCAACATCTCTTGCCCCGGTGCCGGAAAGGTTATCTATGTGACGGAAGACCCGCTCCGTCCTGGCAAGACCTATCTCGGAGAACAGCCTTCCGATGCAAAGTATTTCTATGTGCTTGTCCCGGACGAAAAGGTTTGGCAGTCCGACGACATGATGATCCACTACGAAATTGGTACGACCAAGAAAGATACGGCTATGACCCCGGCAAAGGATATGTGCGGCTGGTTCGCCATGGTGTTCAAGCAGGCTCCGTCCAATGTCTACATGTACCTGAAGAATTCTCCGGATATGCAGCTCGGTCTCAAGGGCCTGTGGGGTGAAGATGAAACCACTGAACCCGTGGACCTTAGCCTGCTTTACGAAGCCTATGGCGTTAATAACTTGTACTTCATTCCGGATGACAACGACTGGCCCGATGGCTCTGAAGCAGATATGGGTTGGTTCGTGTCTGACCCGGGTGTTCCTGAAGCTGGCGACAATACCCGTTGCTCCTTCAGCTTGGCTGCTGTGATTTACGATACCGACATGTCGATTAACGAAGTGTTTACGGACTGCTGCTCTGATGCGAAGAATCCTGCCGGCCCGTATGAAGCCTGCGTGGGTGTGCAGTATGGACTTGTCAAGACCGACTTGGGCCCCGACAACAAGCCGGTGTATTCCGGTTCTCCCAATGCTGTAAAGTGCTTTGGTAACGAAGCGAACTTCAATAAGCTGTTCAACTACACTCCGAATGTGAACGAAGTCCAGTGCTACGACATGCCGTTCCGCCACTATGGTACGGATACCCGTTGGGGCTTCGATTCCGACTCCATGGTTACTAACGACCTTGTTGGCGGTTTCTATCCGCTTGAGGAATCCGATGATGCGGGTGTTGTGACGTTGACTATCAATGGCGTGCCGACTGTGGCTGGTCCGACGCGTGCGGCGAGAACACGTCGCCCTGCAGCTGGTCCTGTGCCTAACAATGCCGAGGAAGTGCTCGGTGTCGACTTGGACCACTACTGCAAGACTCCGGGCTTCCCGAGCGGTGCAGATTGCGAAGGCAAGTTTGCTGATGGTGACGACCTTAATAGGAAGGTTGGCGGTCAGGATCTCGCTCTTTGGTGTTGGGGTAGCTACTGCGACGCTTCCTTCATGCGCTGGGGCTTTGATTCCGGTGACAACTATGCAAAGACAGAAAAGCGTAACCAGCATTTCTGCTTCGAATCCCATGCTACGTTCACCTATAACGAATCCCAGGAATTCACGTTCCGTGGCGACGACGACATTTGGGTCTTTATCAATAAGAAACTTGCCGTGGATAACGGTGGTGCCCACTTGGCTGCTCCGGGTCACGTCGTGCTGAAGAATCTGAATACTACTTATGGCGCGGGCTTCCTCGTGCCGGGTAAGGACTATCCGATCGATATCTTCTTCTGTGACCGTCGTACTACGATGAGTAACGTTATCATCAAGACGAACATGTACATCAAGCAGTCCACGGGTCTTGACTTTGACACGCAGGACAATGGTGATGCTGGCCTCAAGATGAACATCTGCGTGACCTCTGAAGGTGGTGGCGACTGTGCTTCCGTCGCTCTTGGTTCCGGTGGTTCGGGCGCATCTTCCACCATGGAATGCGGCCCCAACATCTCGGCGAACATCAACTACACGATTACCACTCGTAAGGGTGACCTTGTAGCTACGCTTGTTGCAGGAAAGACTGAACGTCAATATGGCGGATTCGACCTGTCGAACCCCAAGGTTCCGGTTGTCTATCCTAACGAGATTATCGGTCTTCCTCCTGGAAACTACCGCTTGTACTTCGAAGTCAATGGCAAGAAGTCCTACTACTCCTTCAGAGTCAAGGGTAACCTCGGTGTTGTCGCCAACGACGTTGAGTTCTTCAATACCGATAATGAACCGAGCGTCTATCCCAATGGCACGAAGTGGACCTTCCAGGGCAAGGCTATGGCCGGCACCCGCATTCCGGTCTACATCTCTGCTCCGGACGGACAGGGCGGTGTCGACTTGATCTCTGCAAAGGGACAGAACTACATTGCGAACATTTCTGAAGGCGCCCTGGTTTACCCGTCTGCCGATGCGACGACTCCGGTGGCCTCGCTTTCGGGCACTATCGGCGAATCCGGTATCGATACGCTGTGGATTGAAGTCCCGCTGAGCGGTCTCGGTGCAGACCCCCAGAAGGCTGTCACTGTAAGCGTTGGTTCGACTTCCGCTGCTTTGACGTTCCTTGCTCCGCAGATTACGTTTGCCAACCCGGCAAAGAACACCGATGGCAGCATAAAGCTCGATGCCAATGGCAATGTCGCTCAGTGGAATCCGACCGTGGGTGACCCCGATGTCGATGAAGACGGTGAAGAATACTTCCACTGGGTGAACAGCGATGTGGACCTTTACCTTGTCGCTATGAACCCGGTTACCGGCGATCTCTGTAAGGAATGCACCTTCCTCATTGCCGATATTATCCAGGCTTCTGACAATATCTCTGGTGGCGTATCCGAATTCCAGGATGGCGTAGCCCTTGTCCGCATCAAGTCTGGTATTGAATATTCTACGACGGCGGCAAGCATTGTCGTTGCCAGTATCGATAACGCGAGCATCGCAGCCGTGTACGGCAACATGCACTTCTACAAGCCGCCTGCACCGATGCCGCAGGTTGTCGATATCTTCGACGTGCGTGGCCGTGTTCGTAAGGGCCTGGAAATTCCGAGCCCGTACCACGAAGACAGTCGTGAATACCTTGATGGCCGTGGTGACTCCATCGCTATTACCTACGAACGTGAAATTCATCCGGACTCCATCCCGTCGTTCATTTGCGTGAGCTTCGACGAAAAGAACCTGGTGGAAATCAATCCTTACGAGAAGGGCCTTTCCAACAACTCTAAGGATAATTCCATGAAGTGCTCTTACCAGTTCGATGCGGCACAGGTCAAGGCGGCATACCAGAAGTCTACGGACAAGCGCGTTATCGGGCTTGTTGCCGATACGGCATTCTCTTCTGGAATCAAGACCACCGTGAAGCCCGAAAACAAGATTTACTCCTTTACCGAGTATATCTGGAAGGGCAAGCCGGTCAAGACGTTCTTCGAAAAGCACATGACCGACCGTATTGCTCCGGTTATCCTTTCTGCTCAGGTTATGCCGCAGGCTGAAGGTAGTACGTTCGACATCCTTACGGTTGCTGTTTCTGAACCGGTCAAGCTGGACGAAAACTTCCAGATGGAAGGCTTCCACTTCTACCTGAACTCTGCAACGGAACTGAGCGCCTCGGCCCGTTATAGAGCCTCTCGTGCCCAGAACGGTCCTTCTGTCAAGGATACTATCAAGATTCGCTTTGCCAACAACGATCCGCAGAATCCGTCTCCGCACGTGGGTGACTTGATTCGATTCAGGACTGAAGGCAAGGCCAACATGTGGAGTGACACGGTCACGTTGGAAAACAACGAATACCGTCCTTCTGGCGATGCTTCCATGAACTGGAACTCTCCGACGGATTATGTGGATGGTGGTGCCCGTCTGGCAAGCCCGTGGGTTGCCCTGGAAGGTGCTGCCAAGGTTGACGACGCTTCCATCAACTACGGTTACGCCGATCCGACCAAGAGGAACGATCCGCCTATCCAGGCGTTCCTTGTCCCGCAGAAGTTCAGCCTCCAGGATGTCAAGGACAGCTTCCCGAACACGTTGGGTAAGTACTTGAGGACGGACATGAAGTCTCTCAAGAACTCCAGCGAACAGTTCAAGAATGTCAAGCCTGAAGAAGTCTACTTCCAGTACGAAATGGATATCTTTACCAACCTGGGTGGTTTCGTGACCCACAAGAGTGAAAAGATTGAATGTACGGATCCGAAGTACTTCCCTGGCGTAGATGCGGAAGGTAAACCGAATAACTGCTTCAACAGCAACCAGAACTTCTACATCTCTTGGAACATGGCGACAGACAAGCACCGTCTCGTGGGCTCCGGCGCCTACATCGTCAAGTGGAATTCCTACGTCTATCTGGGCGTCTTCAAGAAGAAGAACAAGATGGACGGAACCGAAGTCTGGGGTGTGCGTCGTCCGCCCAAAAAGAAGAAGTAAGCGGTTTTGCTAAAGACTATCAGAAGGTGCCTTTGCGGGCGCCTTCTTTTTTTTGTAAATTTGACTCATGCGAAAAATGCTATTAGCCTTTGCGATGATCGGCCTTACGTGGGCCGGAGAGCCGACGGACCTGGATTCCCTGTTCCGCGGAAACGAATACAAGCCCGTGTTGAATTCTTCCCTGCGTGATACGACCAATGTTTCCCAGGGAGCTGTCGGCAAGTCCGCAGCGAAGTCCAATAGCAAGACCGACGGCTACTACATGCTGCAGTTTGAAGCTGTCGCCGATTTCGATGCGGCCCAGCGTCGCAGGGCGCAGATCTCGGCCAGTACCGGTTACGCCATCCAGGTTGTTTTTGATGCTCCGTTCTACAAGCTGCGTGGCGGTGGATGGACAACCAAGAAGGCTGCCGACGACAAGGCTCGAGAACTCTCGGCCTACAATATCAACGCATTTGTCGTGAAAATCCGTTAGTCGGATTCCCGGAAGCCGGGATTCCTATTCCAACAGACCCAGGGTCATCTTTATGGCGCGGTCGTCCATCGACGACGGCAGCAGGGCGCGTTCTTCGGGTGCGACAAACTGCATCTTGCGCTCGAATTCGGGGCGTGCGCTGCGGTTCCTGAGCGCGACGGGCACGTTTTTCGTGGAGTAGAAGAACTTGCCTGTCTTGATGAACTTTTGGCTCTGGAAGCCGAGCTTGATAGCGTCGTTCAGTGCCTTGAGGATCATCGGGCCCGCGCGGTCGACGTGATGCAGCTCGAGCAGGCGGTGCAGCAGGAGCTCCTCGTGAATCGGCGATTCATGGTCGACGTAGAACTTGAGCTGCGAGATGAGGGCCGCGGCCGGCAGTTCGGCGATGGGCTTGTCGTGCGGGGTGCCTTCGATTTTCGGATGCACGACCGCGTACTGGACGGTGCTCACCTCGAGGTGGGCTTCTGTAGATTCTTCTTCGACGATATCGCCGGACTCCTCGACCGGAGGCGGAGCGACGCTCTGCTCGATGGCGATGGTCGTAATCAGGTGGTCCTTTTCATCCTTCTCGGCCATGTACCAGACGGGCAGCCACAGGTTGATGACCTTCCAGCCCAGCTGGCGCAGGAACGTAGGACGGATGTACTCGCGGTCTTCGACGGATTCGCGGAAACGTTCCGACGTGCAGTCGTCTTCGACAACGGCAAGGAACCTGCGGGAATTGTTGGCGTCGACGATGACGGGGCCTATAGCGATGCCGCCCGGAGCAAAGGAGTTCTCGAACTGGATGTTCTCTGCCTGAAGGACTTCGCCGACTTGTGCGGTAAGCGGAGATTCGTTGTGCTGCACTTCGGGAGGTTCGGGCAGTTCCTTCTTCTCGAGGTAGGTAATCCATTCCCAGAAGAGGTTCGCCTTGGGTGCTTGCTGTTTTTCGACTTCGTCCTTGGATACGAATGCCTGCAGTTCTTGCCTGGCGAGCGTGGAGCAGAGGGCTAGCTTGCGCTCTGCCGAAATCTTGTCGTTGCCTTCGAACTCAATGCACACGAGCACGACGTCGCGGTTCTTGTCGACGGCGCGGTCGGGCGTTTTGACGTAATAGCGGATGGCCGGATTCGGCTGGTCGAAGAATCTTGCCGCCGGGGAATCCTTGGTGAGGAGCGCGCGGATGGCGGATTCGATTTCGAAGCAGCGGGCCTGGTGGAACGCGATGATGCCGAGCGTTTGGCCGGGATGTTTTTCGGCGTGCTGCACGGCGGTCTTGGCGATGGCCAAGACCTTGTCCGGGACCACCTTGAGCGATTCGCAGTTGGACTTTTTGCGGTTGGGCATGGGCAACTGCTTGATGCCGTAGTTGTAAATCTTCGCGTTCGCGAAATTGACGAGCGAGATGTCGTTGTAGCTCGTGGTGAACCAGAGTTCGCGGGTCGGGATGCCCTTGCGGAGCGCCGAGGCGAGAATGCTCTCGATGAAGAAGGCACTCTGGCGGGGCAGGATGTTCATGTAGGCGTCGAACGGCTGCGGTTCCAGCACGGGCATGTGTGGGTCGCCAATGAGAATTATCTTGTTCGCGATGCAGATGGTCGAGAACGCGTCGGTGACGGAGATGCAGTCGGCGTCAAGGATGATGGCGACGTCGAAGGACTGGTTGTCCATGCTGTACGTTTCGTCGAGCGAGGCGATGCACAGCAGTTCGGGGTTGTCCTTGATGGCTGCATGGATGGCGCGGAAGTTCGCGTTGGAGAACTGGTCCAACAGCGTGCGGTAGGCCTTGCCCTTTTGCGCGCGTTCCTTGGGCGGAAGGCTGAAAAGGTCGGGGCATTTCTTTGTCAGCTGCTGAATCTGGCTTCTGGACCAGCTTTGTGCGAAAGCCTGCACCAAATCCTTGCCGAAGGAGTCTGCGTTCCTCGTATATTCCGCAAGCCCCTTGCATTCGCAAGATTCGAGGTTCTGCTGCAGCATCGTCATCTTCACGTGCGTGTCGAGCAGGTTCCAGTGGTCGTTCCAGTTGCGGATTTCGTCGAGCCACTTGTCGATAACCAGGCCTTCGAGCGGAGTCTCGAGATTCAATTCCTTCGAGATGTTGCGTATGGCTTCCGTGAGTTTCTGTACAGATTCGGCGTGCTTCGCAAGATCGGGGAGCAGTTGCTTGATGCCGTGCCAGTTCTCGAGAATCAAAAGCAGGTAGTCGAGCCGCGGGTCGTTCTTGTGGACTTCGCGGAAGTTGTAGATAAAGTTGATCTTGTTGTTCAGCTCGACCCAGTTGGACTTCTCGTAGAGCCAGTCCTTGCCGAGCAGGTGCGCACCGAGTACGGAGGAATCCCTGTAGGCGCGCTTGTTGTCTTGCAGGTCGATGAGCGTGTCGATGAGGTCGAGCAACTGCGTGTCGCTCGTGACGGTCTTCGGCTTGCGGATGACCTTGATGAGAGTCTTGCGGGAATTGCGGTAATGGTCCGAAAGTCCCTTGAGCTTGACCTTGAGGCTGGCCGAGAATTCTTCGCGTGCGGCGAGGACGTTCTGGTCTACAGCGTCGTCGGTGTAGATGTCGGAGGTCTGCCTGCGGTAGCGTACCCACTTGTCGCCTGCTTCGGGGAGCCCGCGGAGCGTATCCTTGTAGGCAATCCAGTTGTTCGACCTGAGGTCCCAGCGTTCAAAGTCGGGAGTGTCTTTGTCGTAGTATGTCTGGAGGAGCCCGAACAGGTCGGACAGTGTGGCGAGGTAGGCGCCCGTCGGGAAGAGGTTCATCTCCTGGAACGTGTCGATGACGGGCTTGAGCTCGTTGGAAAGCGCGGTGGCCGTTTCGAGTTCTTTGGAGATTCTGGCTTTGGCGTCTTTGTCGATGCTCGGAGCCTGGATTTGCTCGAATGTTTTGCGGGCGTTGAGACCGTCGTGCTCTATGTACATGGATGCAAGGTCGCTCAGGACTTCCTTGATAGCCTTGTAACGGTGGAACGGGAGCTCGGCGACGCCCTTGAATACGGAATCGGGGAACTTGGCCTTGGGCTGCGGATTGTCGCGGAATTCCTGGAGGATTTCGGCGAGGGTGCCGCTGCTGGCGTTGGGCTTCTGGTTGACGATTCCGTAGTAAGACGAAAATTCTTCGCGGGCCTTCTTGAGGTCGGCCATGACGATGTCGCGCTCGGGGCCGTTGAACGAACGGAACTTGGGCTGGAAGGCGTCGCAGAAGGTCTGCTTGGATATGGCCCTGCGAGCCACGACGAGCGTGCGTTTTTTCTTGGAAACGGATTCGGCCGCGATGTTGACGGCGACCTTGATCTTGGACGTGCCGGGAAGGGCCTGCACCGCATAGGCGGAGGACTTCTCGTCGAGTGCGTCGATCGTGACCTTGGTCGTGTGCGAATCCGTTGGGTAAAGGAAGTAGTGGTCGGCCGGATTGAATACCTGGTCGAAGTCGGCTTCCTCGAATACCGATTCCTTGAACTGGAATCCTTCGTCGCCGAGCAGGCCCTTCAGGAAGGGCGAGGCATCGGTCTTTTTCTCGCTGAATCCGCGCTCCATGCGTTTTTTGAGGAGCAGACGGTTCGTGTTGAAGAACGCGAGGCTCAAGCCATGGCGCGTGAACTTCCATTTCTTTTCGGCGGCGATGGCCTTCTCGAACAGGGAGAAGTAGAGCAGGATGCTGAACTTGCCGTTGATGGTCGCGTCTTCGGTGCGCGGAAGCTGCACGATGTCTTTGAGGCGCTTGCGCAAGATGACGTTCTCGACGGGGCCGCGTTCGGAGATGGAAAGCGACTTCATGTCGGGGCTGATGTCCAGCGGGATAAGGATACTCGGGGCGAGCGCGTTACCGTCCCACTTGAGGAATCCCATGAGGAGGTAGAGGTCGCTGCACAGGAAGTCTTCGGACTTGCCCTTCAGGACTTTTGCAAACTGTTCCTCGGTTTCCATCTTTTGCTGGGCAGTAAACGTCTGCGACAGCGGGAGGAACGTTTCGAAGGGGAGGGGTGTCCCGGACTTGAGCCATTTCTCGAAAAACAGGTCGCCAGCTTCGAGTAACAACGGAGTCTGGAAGTCGCCCTTTGTCGAAAAATTCAAAAGGCGATCTTTGGAGTCAAAGTTCTCGGCTTCTTTACAAATCTTATTGACTATTTCAGAAGGACAAACCTGTGCCATGTTTTCAATATACTTTATTTCGATGAACGAAACTTTTACAATCTGGATTCGATGGCGGATAAAGCCCGTTCTAGCGTCAGGGACGCCGGGGAGGCCGTAATACCGGCCTTGTAGCATACCCTGCCCAGGAGTTCTTCGGCGGTGGCCCCGGCGGTACGGTCTTGGCGGAGGCTGTGTGCCATTTCGCGCTTGGAAAGCTTTTTGCCTGCGGGGTCTACAATCAGGGGATGATGGAGGTAGATGGGCGGTTCGTTTCGGCCGAGAAGGCGCATCAGGGCGATTTGCCTGGCGGTAGAACTCCTGATGTCTTCGCCGCGGACTACGTGCGTGATTCCCTCGTCGATATCGTCGACGCAGACGGCGAACTGATACGTCCATTGGCCATCGCGGTCCCGGATGGGGAAGTCCCCGCACTGTTCCTTGGGATTCTCGCGGAAGTCTCCTAGCCGCAGGTCGTGCCATTCAATTACTTTGTCTGGAATGATGACACGCAGGTTGTGCGGAACGTTGTTCTCTGTGCTGCACGTCATTCCGGCCACCGAGCCGGAATCTAGGTGGCGGGTCGTAGCCCGCCATGACGATGTTTGTAAAAAGCACTTTCCCCGATAAACGATTTCTCCCGTCTCGCTCTTGGGATTTTCTTCCTCGAGTTGCTTGCGGCTGCAGTAGCACGGGTAGACGAGTCCTTGCTTTTCGAGAGTCTCGAGCGCCTTGAGGTAGACTTCGCCGCGCTTGCTTTGGATGCTCTGGGAGTCCCACTTGAAACCGAACCAGGCGAGGTCTTCGTAGATGCTTTGGATGTATTCGTCGCGGGCCCTGCCCCTGTCGTGGTTCTCGATGCGGAGGTGGACCTTCAACTGCCATTTATGTGATGCAGCCCACACGTAGAGCGCCGAGAGAAGGTGCCCTTCGTGGAGGTATCCCGTGGGGCTCGGGGCAAAGCGGATTTTTCCAGGCATGTTGTAAAGATAACAATTGAAACTTTGTCGAAAAAATGGAGCATCCAAGCGATTTCGCGTTTTTTGTTGTATATTTCTTGAAGGTGTTTTTGCCAATTGGAGTTTCGAAAATGATTCGACTGATCGCTTTTTTGTGTATGGCCGTCTGGGTGGCGGCAGCTTTTGCCGACGACATTGTCGCTACGACATCTAACGGTTCTACGGTTATATTGCACGACAACGGTCGGTGGGAGTATTACCAGAACAATTCCAAAATCCGCGATGTGCGTCCCGATGCGATTCCCGAAGATGCCAAGTTCAATGTTTCCGTGATGTACGATTCCTACGACAAGCTCAAGAAGGACGCCCGCATGGCGCTGGAAGCGGAACTTGCCACCGAAGAAGAAATTAAGGACAGCCTTCGCAGGATTCCCAAGGGTGGGATGATTTATTTCCAGGTTGCCACGAAGCAGATCAAGAAGGGCATGCCGCGCGAACTGACCTATTCGATTTTCGACAAGGGCAAAAAGCCGATTTTCAAGAAGACGGTGCCTGATTCGGAGGCGACTCCGAGCGAGGATGCCGGCATCAGTAACCTGCTGGTTGTCCCCGTGACAAGCAAGCCCAAGTCCAAGGTGTTGAAGGCCCGCGTGCAGATGGCCCGCGGAAACGCTACCCTCGATATAGATATCCCTCTCCGATAGGCCATCGATGCGATTTGCTGTAGTCGATGTGGAAACGACCGGCGGTCCGGGCGAGTTGAACCGCATTACGGAAGTGGGAATCGTCCTGCTGGACGATACGGAAGTCGTGAAGACTTTCCATACCCTGGTGGACCCGGGGACGACCATAAGCCCCTTTGTGCAGAAACTTACGGGAATCACCGACGAGATGGTTCAGGGCAAGCCGCAGTTTGCCTCCATTGCCGAAGAAGTAGCCGAACTGTTGCGCGACCGCATATTCGTTGCGCACAACGTGCAGTTCGACGTGAAGATGATGCGCATGGAATTCAAGCGCTGTTGCATAGCGTTCGACCCGCCGCGTCTGTGTACCGTAAAGATATCGAGGCGCTTTTTCCCTGGGCTCCCGAGCTACAGCCTGCACAACCTGGCGCTGTCCCTTGGATTGCCCGATTTCAACCATCACCGCGCCCTGGACGATACGATGGCGTGTGCGGAAATTTTAAAACTTGCCTACAACAAGGTCGGGCAGGAAAAGATTCTTAAAGAAGTGAAGAACCTCTCCACTCCGAAGAAGGCTCGCGTCTTGAGCCCCAAAGCCCAATGACTAATGACCAATAACTAGTGACTAGTTAAACAGTCCCGCTTTGTACTTCATCTTCAAGATGCGTGCGCAGGATTCCTCGATTCTATCCTTGTACTTGCTGCTCTGGCGGGACAGCGATTCCATGTATGCGACCATCTCGACCGCCTTTTGCGGGTAGGTAATCATGAACATGTCGTTGCCGGCCATGAGGGCAGTACGGATAAGTTTCCTGAAGTCCTTCTTGGGATAGGTCTTGGAGGTCACGCGTTCGGTGCCGCTGACCCAGGCGCGCAGCGAAACGCCCCACAGGTCGTCGGTGAGAATCACGGTCTCGGGAGACATCTCGCGGGCCATCTTGACGATTTTTGGCTCGAATACGGCGGGGCGGTTCGAGATGCGGATAAAGCGGACGCTTGACATCATGGTGACGGGGATGTCGTTCGAGAGGGCCTTGAAGAATTCGACGTTCCTTGCAATCTTGGCTTTGGGCGTGGCGCTCACGGCAATCTGGTGGTCACTGTTGGTCCAGCTGTCATAGCCGGGAAAATGTTTGGAAACGCAGGCGACATTGCTTTCGCGCATGCCCTGGACAAAAGCTCGGACCTTGGGGGCGCTTACGGTGTCGGTGCCCCAGGAACGCTTGGATTCTTCCATGAAGGAGTCCTTGCCGCGGCTGTCCTTGGCGGGGTCGAGTACGGGAGCGAGGTTCAGGTTGATGCCGACGTTATCTAGGGCGGTGCCGATTTCGCGGGCGAGCGTGCGGATGGAATCTTCGCTCATGACGCGCATCTGCTTGGCGCTAGGGGTGTGCGCCCATTGGGCGTCGATGGCGGCTATGCGGTTCACGAGACCGCCTTCCTGGTCGGTTGCGACGAGCGGCTTGATGCGCATGGAGTCGTTGACCGTTCTGATGTTTTCGCGGAACTTGTCGAGATGCTTCAGGTGCGATTTCATCACGAGGTAGCCCCCGAATTCATGCTCCAGCATGAAGGAGGCGGGCGTCATGTAGACCATCACCATCTGAGCGGCCTTCTGCTTTATGGTAAGGCTGTCCCACAGCGGCATGAGCTCGTTGGGGAGGCCGTAGGGATTCGCCTTGTCGACATCTTGCACGTTTGTTTCTGCTGCGGAGGCTGTCGCGGAGGAATCCGTCGCGGAAGGCCTCTCAGCGGCAGGTTTCGTCGCAGCCGATTCAATGGATTGCGCGTCGGCGCCTTGTGCTTCGGCGGAGGGCGTTGTTGCGGGCTGCGCCGAAGAGTCCTTCAGCGATTCGAGCGGGATAAGCTGGGCGTCGGATACGCCTTCGGCCTGCGCGTTCGCTTGTACAAAGGCGCAGAAGATAAAAAGTGCCGACGACAATACGGATTTGAAAGTCACCGCTGTCCTAGCCTTCCTTTTTCTTGACGAACCGACGCGGCTTGAATTCGCGGGGCGGGAAATCGAACTTGAGCTTGCCCTTTTCGAGCATCAGGTAGGCGTCGAAAAGGCGGCGAGTCTTGTTGCTGCGGAAGCCCTTGATGAGCGCGGTCTTTTTGCCGGCGAGCAGGTTCTGGATTTCTTCGGACGGGATTTCCTTGCCGAGGAGAATCTTGGGGAGCGAAATGCCGGAGGGCAGCTTGTCGATAAAGCTTTGCGATACGTAACCGGTAAGCGTCTCGAACACGTCGGTACCGTCGACAGGCGACTGGCCGACTTTTTCGCCGATTTCGATTTCTTCGGGCTTCTCGTCGAATACGAATTCAATCTTGTTCTGGGCGTTGATGGTAAGCACCGCCGAGAATTCGGCGCCCTTCTTGCTGCGGAAACCCGTGAGCGGGCCGATTTTCCTCTTGGTCAGGAGTTCGACGATTTCTTCGTCGGTCAGGTGCTTGCCGCCGATAATCTTGCGGATGACGATGCCGTCTTCGGTGGTGTAGCGGCTCACGGTCTCGAAGACCTTCTTGCCGTTCACCGGGCTGAACTTCGCCTCGCCGGTAGTGCTTTCTTCCTTGAATCCCTTGATGTTCTTCACCATGGTCTTCGTCATCTCGACGATCCCCTGCATGAAGTTCTCGCGAGATTCCTTGCCCTTGGAGATGAGGTCCATCTTGTATTCCCACTCGCCGGTGAGTTCGGGACTCGTGAGGGCGTCGCAGTTCATGGCCGAGAGCACCTTGATGAGGTCGAACGCCTTAGCGGTCGGGATCATTTCCTTGCCGTCACGTATAACGTACTTGTCGCTCACGAGTTTTTCGATGATGGCGGCACGCGTTGCCGGCGTACCAAGCCCGCGCTCCTTCATGGCGTCGCGCAGCTCGTCGTCTTCGACGAGCTTGCCCGCGCTCTCCATCATGGAAAGCAACGTGCTTTCCGTGTAGTGCGCGGGCGGCTTGGTAAAGTCTTCGTTGCTGCAGATGTCGAGCGTCTTGGCGGCGGTACCCTTCAGCGGCGGGACGTTGGATTCGTCGTCGCTGTCCTTGCCGTACACGGCCTTGAAACCCGGCTCCACGAGAATCTTGCCTTCGGTGATGAACGTCTCGCCCTCGACGGTCGTGACGCGGGTGGTGTTCAAGTACTGCGCCGGCGGGAAGAATACCGCGATAAAACGCTGGCAGATCATTGTGTAGATTTTCTCTTCGGCTTCGGAGAGTCCCTTCGGGGTGACGCCCGTGGGGATGATGGCGAAGTGGTCGGAGATTTTCGTGTTGTCGAATACCTTCGGGGTGCGCTTCACGTAGCTGTTGTCGAGCGCTTCCAGGGCAAACTTCCTGAGCGGGCCCTCGATTTTGCCGAGGGTCGCCTTGACGGTCGGCACGTAGTCTTCGGGCAGGCAACGGCTGTCGGTACGCGGGTAGGTTGTCGCCTTGTAATGTTCGTACAAACTCTGAGCAATCGAGAGCGTTGTCTTGGCGCTGAACCCGAAACGGTTGTTCGCCTCGCGCTGGAGCGTAGTGAGGTCGTACAGCTGGCCGCACTTTTGCTGGCTCGGGGCGGTGGTCTCCTCGATTTTGCCCGGCTTGCCCTTGCACTTCGCGAGGATTTCCTCAGCCTTCTTGCCGTCAAAAATCTGCTTGACGCGGTCCTTGCCGTCGCCAATGAACCACTTGCCCTGGTAGGCGTTTCCACCGTTGTCAAAATCGGCGTCTACAGTCCAGAACTTTTGCGGAACGAACTTGAGGCGTTCCTCTTCGCGCTTGACGATGATGGCAAGCGTCGGGGTCTGCACACGGCCGCACGGCGTAATCTGGAACCCGCCCATGGAACTGTTGTAGGCGGTGAGGCCGCGGCTGCCGTTCATGCCCACGAGCCAATCGGCTTCGCTGCGGCACAGGGCGGCATCTTTCAGGTTTTCCATCTCTTCGGCAGTACGGAGGTGCTCGAAGGCGTCCTTGATGGCGGCAGGGGTCATGCTCTGCATCCACAGGCGCTTGATGGTCTTGTTCGTAACCTTGCCCTTGAGCACGTAGTCGAGGATATAGAAGAAAATCAGTTCACCTTCGCGGCCCGCATCGCATGCGTTCACGATGGTCGTCACGTCTTTCCTCTTGATGAGTTTGCTCAGAATGGAAAGCTGGGACTTGGTGGCTGGGCTTGCGACAAGGGGGAACTTTTCGGGCAACATCGGGAGCGTCTTCATGTCCCAGGCCTTGTAGCGTTCGTCGATGTCCTTGGGGTCGGCGATGGTCACAAGGTGTCCGATGGCGTGACTTACGATGGTCGTGTCGCTTTCGTAGACGCCCGTGCCCTTTTTGAAGGTCTTGGCGCCCAGGACCTTTACGAGGTCGGCGGCGACGCTCGGCTTTTCGGCGATAATCAGCGTCTTGCCTTCTGCCTTGGCCGCTTTTGCGGTGGCGGTCTTCTTTGTTGTAGTGGTCTTTGTAGTCGCTTTTGTTGTTGCCATGTTATTTCCACTTGAAACGTCCGAACAGGCCGAAGAGGACGGCCAGCACGGTAAAGGGGGCATGGATAAATTCTACGGGGATGCACCACTTGAGGAGGTGCTCCTGCCTAAATATCCTGAGCCCGCGGAGTATTAAAACCAGGTCGCCGATGCACTTGGCGACAAATGCGACGAGAGTCGCGATAAGAATGGGGAAGCTGAATGGCGAAAGCACCGCTGCGATGCACTGCATGACGAGGAACAGGAACACCATGGAGAGCACGAAAACGATTTTCGGCGTATAGTATATAGTCTTGGAAGCCCAGCGCTTGCGCTGTTCCCAGAGTTCCTTGAGGGTTTCCTTGCCGTTTGTGGTGACAAAGGTGGATTCGGCAATGCAGTAGCGCATGGCCCACGGGCGGTCGGCGGCCAGTTTCTGCATCAAAAGGTCGTCATCGCCGCTCTGAATCTTGAGAACGTTGTCAAAACCGTTCACGCTGTTGAAAAAGCTCTTGCGGTAAGCGAGGTTGTTGCCGGTGCTGGTGAGCGGCAGGTGCATTGCGAGGCCCGCGGTCCCCGCCACGCGGTAGATGAGCGTCTCGACGGCCTGCATGCAAATGATGAATTTGGACTTCCCGGGTTCGGTCGGTATGTAGGAGTGCCCGGCCACGAGCTCGATGCCCGGTTCGAATTCGGCCACGATTCCGGCAATCCAGGTGGGCTTTACCAGGCAGTCGGCGTCGGTGAGGCACAGGATGTCGCCGTCGCAGGCTTCGATAAGCTTGGAGAGGGCGTGTTTTTTGGGGCTCACCCCTTCGGGGATTTCCGTGATGGTGAGGACGTGCAGGCGCGGGGCGCGCTTGGCATATTCCGCGAGGATTTCGGGGGTGTCGTCGGTGCTGCGGTCGTCGGCGACCCAGACGTCCCACTTGCCCGCGTAGTCCTGGGCGAGGACGGAGTCGAGGGTGGCCCGGATGCCGGCCGATTCGTTACGGGCGGCGATCAGGATGCTCACGTCGGGCTTGGGTTCCACGTCGGATTCCCCGAGGCGCACGTTCCCCAGGGCGCGGTAGAACCGCACCTCCAGGACTATGTAGAACAGTCCGAATATGGCCAGAAGGCCGATAACCAGGTATGTGAGCACCGTGAAAATCATTTTTCGCGCAAAATTTAGTTCATCGTACCGGAAGGTCGGACTGCGGGTGCAGGAATGGGGCGACGATTTCTCGATACATATATATATGTTAATGTAAATGCCCCAAAACGCTTGTTTTGAGGCAATTTGAGCTTTTGAGAAAAAATCTCGTAAGTTTTTTGCAATTTTCGGAGCTTATTCCTTCAGGAGTTCCGGGTGCTTTTCGGAAATGCGGCGGGCGAGGTACACAAACGGCGTGTCCATCAGGGAAGTCACGATGAAGATGCCGTAACCGAACACGAGAATCTCGACAATCGTATTCCACGGGAACACGCCCGCGAAGGCGAGCAGGTTGAACGCCACCACGTTGATGAGCTGGCTTACGAGTGTGGAACCGTTGTTGCGGAGCCACAGGAAACCCTTCTTGTCGCCGAACTTCTTCTCGGTCCATTTCCACCAGGCGTGGTAGGCCCACACGTCGAACATCTCGCAGATGGCGTAGGCGAACAGGCTTGCAAGCATCACGCGCGGGGTGTTCGCGAATACGGTGCGGATGGGTTCGGCCATCGTGTCGCCGTCGGCGGGGATGTACAAGAACCAGCTCTGGGAAATCAGGATGAACGTGACGTTCGCGAGGATGCCAATCTTGACGCAGCGGCTGGCCTCTTTTTTGCCGAAAATCTCGCTCATGATGTCGGTCGCGAGGAAGGTCGAGGCGAAGATGACGTTGCCGAGCGTGGTGTCGAGCCCGAAGGCGTGAACCAGGATGAGCACCTCGATGTTGGCGGCGATGGTGCAGATGACGGTCCAGGCAAATATACCCTGCTTGCCGAAGAAGCGGAAGAAGGCGACGAGACCGCCGAAGAAGGCGAAAATGGAGGCGATGAGGACGATTTCGTTCTGCATATTTTTAGACGAAAGACGAGAGACGAAAGACGAAAGGTTTCTCGGGCTCGTTTATGGTTAATGGTTGATGGTTATTGACGGCGACGGTCGATTGCCGCAAACAGGCGGGTCTTGGCGAGTGATTCGAATTCGGTACCGGGTTTGCCGTAGTTGGCGAACGGGTACAGCGAAATGCCCCCGCGCGGCATGAAGATGCCTTCGACTTCAAGGTACTTGGGGCCGAGCAGCTTCACCAGGTCCTTCATGATGATATTTACGCAGTCCTCGTGAAAATCCCCGTGATTGCGGAACGAGAACAGGTACAGCTTGAGGGACTTGGATTCCACCAGGAACTGGTCCGGGATGTAGTTTATCTTGATTTCCGCGAAGTCGGGCTGGCCCGTTTTGGGACACAGGCTCGTGAATTCCGGGCAGTTGAAAGTGACCATGTAGTCATTTCCGGGGTGCTTGTTGGGGAATTTCTCGAGTACTTCGGGGCTGTAGGTCGTCTTGTACTGGGTCTTGTTGTTGCCGAGCAGCGTGACGCCTTCGAGTTCAGCTTCTGAACGCATATAGGTCTCCTAGTTTTGGTTTATAGGCCGGCGGGCGCCGCCTAAGGTCAGGATGGAATCTCGAACTGACTGGTGCCAATTTTAGAAAAATGGGGCCCCCTTGTAAAGATATTGACTTTAACCCTCGATTTTACTACATTTGGGGCACTTTGAGAATCGATATCGCACAAGAACTTACGGAATCCGAAGACCGCCGGGTGGTCTGGTCCCATGCCGACGCCCCCGAAATCTTCGACGAACTGCACCTCAAGGGCGATCTGGTAGCCGAGGTGCTGGTTAGCCCCGAAGGCCCGAGTAAGTGGCTTGTGTCCGGTACGCTCTCCGGAGTGCAAACTCTGACCTGCTCCAGGACTCTGGATTTGTTCGACCGCCCGTTCACTACCGAAATAGTGGTGGAGGTCGAACGGCTCGCTGTCGCAAAACAGGAGCTTGACGAAGACGATGCAGATGTTTTCGCCTACAAAATCCCCCAGGGGCAGCTCTTCGTGGACGTTTCCGAGTGCATCCGACAGCTGGTTATACTGCAAGAACCAGTCGCGCCCGTGAAAAATCCTGACGAAGATTTTATCTTTGTAACAAATAATCAACCTGACGAAGGTGCCGGAGAGCCCCAAAAGCCCCTGGACCCGCGTTGGGAAAAACTCATGGCTCTTAAGAGCAAAATGGAAAATAGGAGTTAAAAATGGCAGTACCTAAAAGAAAAACCTCGACCGCCCGTCGTGACAAGCGCCGCACCCACTGGAAGATGGACGTGCCGGCTATGGCCACTTGCGAACACTGCGGCGCCACCAAGCGCCCGCACCGCGTTTGCCCGGTTTGCGGCTACTACAACGGTGTTGAAGTTGTAGACATGAAGGGTGCTGAAGCCTAATTCGCCTAGGAGGATTCCATGATCAAAGTAGCGCTAGATGCTATGGGTGGCGACTACGCCCCCAGTGTCTGCCTTGAAGGTGCCGTAAACGCCGTCAAGAAAAATCCCGATATTCATGTAGTCCTCTGCGGACCGGAGGCCGAGGTCAAGGCTGGTCTTGAAAAACTCGGCTATACGGGTAACGGGATTTCTGTTGTCGATGCTCCGGACCTGGTCGCCATGGATGAACATCCTGTCATGGTGGTCAAGAAGAAGCAGCGTTCCGGCCTGGTGACTTGTGTCGCCTTGCAGAAGAAGGGCCTCGTGGACGCTTCCGTCAGTGCCGGCAACTCCGGTGCAATGATGGCTAGCTGCCTCATGGTTCTCGGAAAGTCCAGCGAAAAGTTCTCCCGTCCGCCTATCGGGGTCGCCCTTCCGATCAGCGAGCGCAGCATTGTGCTCGTGGACGGCGGTGCGAACGTCGATGAACGTGCTTCGACCCTCGTGGACTTCGCCGTGGCGGGTTCCGCCTTTGCAGAAGCTTACCTCGGTTACGAAAAGCCGACGGTTGGCCTGTTGAACATGGGCGAAGAAGAACACAAGGGCCCGGCCGTGCTCCAGGAAGCCTATCAGCTCCTGAAGTCTGCTCCGGTCAACTTCGTCGGTAACATCGAAGGCCGCGACTTGGTCGCCGGCAAGGCCGACGTGGTCGCCTGCTCCGGTTATACGGGCAACGTTGTGCTCAAGTTGCTGGAAGGTTTCTTCGAAATGCACCAAGCGATGTTCGGCACTATCGATTCCCCGGCTGGCAAGCGTTTTGCCGAGATGTGGGACTACCGCATGACTGGCGGTGCGTTGCTCCTTGGTTTGAACGGTACGGGCATCATCGCTCACGGACGTTCCGACGCCCTCGCTATCGAGAAGGCTGTGGAAGCTGCCGCGAAGTATGCTGCCAAGGGCGTTTCCAAGAACGTGAACGAACGCCTGGCCGCCATCAAGGACGAACCGGCTTAAGCCAAGTAACAGATACCTGTTAATGAAATTGGAGCCCGGCTTTTACGCCGGGTTCTTTTTTATTATCTTAGTAGGTACACCTTTTCAGGAGCGTAATTATGCGCATCGCCTTTGCTACATTGATTTCTGCGGCGGGCCTTTTTGCCGCCGAAACCCCGTTCGACCTGATCCGCCCGGTTTACCCGATGGAATGGAGCACTGCCGCCGTTGAAGACGGCGGAACGGTCTATGATTTTGCCAATTTTAACGTAAATGAAAAGGATACGTTGGTCGGTACTCCGGAACCCGGTTCAAAGCCAGAAGATTTCAAGGCGAACGACTACATCGCGGACACTTTGAACCAGGCTTTCATTGATGCCTTGAACTTGAAGGCTAGCGACATCCGCGTGAACCAGGCCGGTTACCTTACGAATGACCCCGAAAAACAGTTCTACTATATTTCGGCTAGTTGCGAAACGGCGACTTATTCCGTTGTTGACCTGGATGGAAAAGAGGTGGCTACGGGCGGTAAGTTTACGGCTACCGGAGATAACGCCACGTCTATCAGGGTGTTGAAGGCTTACGCCAATGATGCTACTGTTTCTCGTTATACGGTGAAAAAATCTACTCCTACAACCAAGCTATGCGTAGGCAAACTTGCTGATATGGCTTCGCTCCCTACGGACAAGCGTCTCCGTATCAAGGTGGGCAAGGAATATTCCTCGACCTTTATCGTGAGCGACAGGGTCTATTCGATGGTGCGCGATGCGAACCTCAAGTTCTTTGGCGTGCAGCGCAGCGGTGATTCTGAGTCCTGGTTCCACAAGGCAAGCCATGTGCATGACACCATTCCAGGTGGTTGGTACGATTGCGGTGACCACCTGAAGATGGCCCCGACTATGGGCTATGCCTTCTTGATGCTCTCGTTGCTTTCGACGACGAATCCGGAACGTGACGAAGACCATTACGCCTTCAATCACAACGAAACCGTAAAGACCGACGGCATTCCGGACATGTTGCGCGAAGCGCGTCATGGCGCCGAATTCTTCTTGCGTTCCTATGAGTATGCCAAGGGCGATATCAAGGATATGATTGTAAATATCGGTGATTCTGAAGACCATAATTATTGGAATCGTGCGGACAATATGGAATCTATGAATCCGGTGCCCGCAAGGCCGGTCTTGCACGGCATTGGCCCCGGCATGTCGGCCCAGGTTGCTGCAGGCCTTGCCTTGCTGAGCGTGCGCTATGCCGCGTATGACTCGACTTTTGCAGATAGTTGCCTTAAGGTTGCCGAGAAGTTGTACGGCTATGCCAAGGAGCACTTCGGTGAAGAGGACGTTTGCGTCGCTGGTCTATATCCTTGCTCCAGTCAGTTGAAATATATTGATGCCCTTGCGATGGCTGCTATCGCCCTCCATTATGCGACCTACGGAAAGACGAAGAAGATGGATTACTTTAACGATGCCGCCGAAGATAAGAATATTAACGACAATATAAATGCTAAGTATAATCTTGAATATTTTCCCGCGGGTTGGCTTGGCAACAACAGTGGCTTTACTCCCGGAGGCTGGCCTTCGGATTATGACAATCGTTATGCGATAACTCTATATGCCTTCTACAAGTTGCTTTTGGCCGATAAGGCTACAGCGGCGAAATATGGCATTTCTGATTCCCTCCGCTTGGATTATACAGAGAGGGTGGTTCATACGTTAGCTAAGGGTGCTGCCGAAGGCGCTGCGGGGGGAGGTGGAAAGAATACAATAGCTCTTCCCGATTATAATTTGACTTATCCGACTCCTTGGTATGTCTCGACAATCGCTGAATGGGGTTCGAACTATTATGATTCAGGCAATATCATCAATATGCTTGTCTATGCAGAAATTGCAAAGGATATTGAAGACAAGAAAACTTTCAATAAGTCGGTTGCATGGAACCATGCCCAAGTTCGTCAGCTTGCGATAAACAAGGTGAACTATATTCTGGGCGTAAACCCGTGGGATATTTGCTTTATGACGGGCGTAGGCGACAAGAACGAATCGCATGTCCATCACCGCACGGCCAACCCGGAATTCTGGAATGGTTTTGACTGGACGGCGATGGTGGCTCTCCCTGTGACTTATAGCTACAGGCCGCCGGTCGGCGCACTCATGGGAGGCTCGATAAATGATACCTTGCTGTCGGATGTGGAAAAATATACGGCGACAGAGACGGCCATATCGGGCAACACCTCGTTCCTTGCGGTGAACGTGCTTCTTGCTTCCGACCGCCCGGCTGTTTCGCCCAAGGATTCCACCAAGAGCGATTCCACCAAGACGGATACGACCAAGACCGATACGACTAAGACGGATTCCACTAAAAAGGAAGGCATCGCCGTTGCGCCGGCAATCGAATCCTTCAGTCTCGACATTGCCCGCCATGGGAATTTCCTGGATGTGAACTACGTTTTGCCGCAGGCGGCCGACGTCAAGATTTCTCTTGTCTCGATCAAGGGAACGGCTGTAAAGCAGTTTACGGGAAGGCAAGGAGCCGGTGGCCACAATTTGCAATGGGATGTCGCGCAGATTCCTGCCGGGACCTATCTCGTTGCGGTTCGGACGGGGCGCACCCGCGATTATAGAATCGTAAAAATTGGCCTGTAACCGGCCTTTTGTTACAAAAATATTCATTAAATCTTATATTTCGGTTTTGTCGCCCGGTTTTATTGCCGGGCGTTTTTATGTACCCCGTATTTTCTAAATTATACCGGAACTTTGAAAATGCGGTCTACCCGCAAAGGATTGAAATGTCCAAGACGATTTTGCTTTTCCCTGGCCAGGGCGCCCAGTACGTGGGCATGGGCCAGACTCTCGCTTCCACTTTTGAGCCGGCCAAGAAGATTATGATGCAGGCCGACGAAATCCTCGGCTTCTCGCTCTCGAAGCTCATGGCCGAAGGCCCCGAAGATGTTCTCAAGAGCACCGACAATACCCAGCCGGCTTTGTTCACCGTGTCTGCCATGGTGATGGAACTCCTCAAGTCCGAAGGTTTTGCCTTTGACTACGTGGCAGGGCATTCCCTCGGTGAATACTCCGCCATCTACGCTGCCGGCGGTTTCAGCTTTGAAGAAGGCCTGCGCCTGGTGCGTACCCGCGGTGAACTCATGGCGTCTGCCGGTTCCAAGAACCCGGGTGCGATGGCCGCCATCATGGGCCAGGACGAAGCCAAGATTCTCGAGCTCTGCGAAGCCGTGAAGGATGTGGGCGTCGTGGTGCCCGCGAACATCAACTGCCCGGGCCAGATCGTGGTGTCCGGTGCGGTCGCCGGCGTGAACAAGCTCGTGGAAAACTGCGGTGCGGCCGGAATCAAGGCCATTCCGCTCGCCGTCTCCGGCGCCTTCCACAGCCCGCTCATGCAGTTCGCCCAGGCTGGCCTCGCCGAAGCCATCGCCAAGACTAAGTTCAACGACGTCGAAAAGCCGGTGATTGCCAACGTGATTGCCGAACCGGTCACGAAGGGCTCTGAAATTGCCGACCTTCTGGTGCGCCAACTGGTGTCTCCGGTCCGCTGGAATGATTGCATGAACAAGGCCATGTCCCTGGGCGTGACGCAGGGCGTGGAAGTGGGTTCCGGCAAGGTGCTCATGGGCCTCATGCGCAAGATCAGCCGCGACGTGAAGGTCACGCCGGTGGAAACCATCGAGGCTTTCCAGGCTTTATAGACGAGAGAACGCCGCTACGCGGCTACAGACGAAAGACGAAAGAATATATATGATGCTTCGCACAGAACTAATTAAAATATCTCTCGTCTCTCGTCTCTCGTCTGAAAACTATTAACTACAAACCACAGGAACTACTATGGGTAAACTTACAGGTAAAAAGGCTATTGTCACCGGCGCTTCCCGCGGTATCGGTCTCGCTATTGCGACCAAGCTCGCCAGCGAAGGCGCAGACGTCGCCATTCTCTCCACCTCGGTCAAGGAAGAACTTGCCGCCAAGCTTTCCGCCGAACTTGGGGTGCAGGTCAAGAGCTACGCATGCAATGTGGCCGACTCCGAGACGGTTCAGACCGTGTTCAAGCAAATTATCGCCGACATGGGAACGGTCGACATTTTGGTCAACAACGCCGGTATTACCCGCGATGGCCTCCTGATGCGCATGAAGGACGAGGACTTTGACGCCGTCATCGCCACGAACCTCAGGTCCGTGTTCCTCTGCACCCGCGCCGTCGCCCGCACCATGATGGGCAAGCGTACCGGCCGCATCGTGAACATCTCGAGCATCAACGCCCTGCACGGCCAGGCCGGCCAGGCCAACTACGCCGCTGCCAAGGCTGGCATCATCGGCATGACCAAGTCCAACGCCATGGAATTCTCTTCCCGTGGCATTACGGTGAACGCCATTGCCCCCGGATTCATCGGGACGGACATGACCGCCGCCATGGACGACGCCACCAAGGAAAAATATGCCGCACAAATTCCCCTCGGACGTATCGGAAAACCCGAAGATGTGGCCAATGCGGTCGCTTTTTTGGCCTCCGACGACGCCTGCTACATCACTGGCCAGATTCTGGGGGTAGACGGGGGGTTGAACGCCTAGGCGTTTTTTATTAAATTTGAACTCAAACAATTCCAAATGGAGTAAACAATGACACAAGAAGAAATTTTCAAGAAGATTACCGACGTCATCGTCGCCAAGCTCGAAGTCAAGGCCGAAGACGTGAAGATGGAATCCGAATTCGGCAACGACCTGGGTGCGGACTCTCTCGATCGCGTTGAACTGGTCATGGCTCTTGAAGACGAGTTCGAAGTCGAAATCCTCGATTCCGATGCCGAAAAGTTCCAGAAGGTTGCCGATGTCGTGGCCTTCCTCGAAGCCAAGAAGGGCTAATTCAAGCCTGGTTCTCGAAAATAGGACTGAACAGGGTGGCCCGTATGTGGCTGCCCTTTCTTTTTCCCCCTACAAATCTATGGAACAATCAAATCTCCTTCACAAAGTATTCAAGCTCTGGTTTCGCCAGAAGTCCGGGGACGGGCTTGAGGCGAAGCTCGGGTACCGGTTCCGCGATCCGGAACTGCTGGCCCACGCTCTCGTTCACCGCTCCTTCCTGATGGGGAAGGACTTGCCCTACGTGAACAACAACGAACGCCTGGAATTCCTGGGCGACTCCGTGCTCAACATGCTCACGACCGAGTTCCTGTACAGGACGTACCCGGACGATTCCGAAGGTGACCTGTCCAAGCGCAAGAGCGCCATTGTCTCGGGACATGCGTGCGCTCAGTCTTCCAAGGAATGGAACCTGAGCGACTACGTCAAGCTCGGGAAGGCCGAAGCCAAGATGGGCGGTCGGGGCAAGGAAAGCATATTGGCCGATGCCTACGAGGCTGTGCTCGGTGCGGTATACCTGGACGGCGGGCTCGAGGAAGTCCGTGCCATATTGAACCGTTTCCATTTCCCGAGGGTAAAGGAAATCATCGTGGCCGAGGATTTTGTGAACTACAAGAGTGCCCTGCTGGAATATTCCCAGGGTGGCAGTCTGCACACAACTCCGGAGTACGAGATTATCGGTGAAGACGGCCCGGAACACCAGAAGGTGTTCACGGCGGAGGTCCACCTGAATGGCAAGACTTACGGTAAAGGTTCGGGCCCGAACAAGAAGAAGGCCGAACAGGAAGCGGCCCGCATGACGCTCGAGATGCTCAAGGCGGAAGAGGAGGAACAGGCGAAGAACGCCCCTGCCGAAGAAGCCCCCGCAAAGCCCGTGAAGCCGAAAAGGTATTTTAGACCGTAACTTAGACGAGAGAACGGCGCTGCGCGCCTACAGACGAAGGAGTACGTCATCCTGAGGGATAAGGTTGGTGAGCCTGCCGAACCAAGCCCCGAAGGATCCAGACCCGAGGAATAGAAAATGATGAAAAGAAAGATTGCAATAGCCGCGACCCTGATGCTGTCTGCCCTGGCCCTTACCGCCTGCAACGAGCAGGGTTCTAAGGGCGCGAAGTCTGCGGGCAAGTCCGCCGAGCTGAACTGCCCGGAACTGCCGGTCGATTCCACCGCCACGGGCGAGTTCGACCCGATTGCCTCGAAGGACGCCCGCCCCTGCGGTACGATCACCCTCTGGGGCTCCGCGATGCCGAAGTCCTTCAACATGTGGGAAGACTACAACAGCTTCTCTGCCGAGCTCATGGGCATGATGTTCGAGCCGCTCGTGAGTCTGCATTCTACCGAGGACCGCGAAGTCGGTATCCTCGCCGACAGCTGGAGCGTTAGCGAAGACGGCAAGACGTTCACCTTCCACGTGGACCCGCGTGCCAAGTGGAGCGACGGCAAGCCCGTCACTGCCGAAGACGTGCAGTACTACTACGATGTCATAATGGACGAGAAGAACCTCACCCCGATTTTCAAGGTCGGGCTTAGCCGTTTCGACCGCCCCGAGGTGGTCGACAGCCTCACGGTGAAGATGACCGCGAAGGAAACGCACTGGGGTAACTTCTGGGAAGCCGCGGGCATGCTCGCTTTCCCCAAGCACGTGTGGGCGGGCAAGGACTTCAACCAGATCCGCTACGAGTTCCCGGTGGTTTCGGGCCCGTACAAGATCAAGACTTTCCGCGAAGACCGCTACGTGGAACTGCAGCGCCGGGCTGACTGGTGGGGTTTCCACAAGAACTGGAACCGCGGCAAGTACAACTTCGAGAAGATCCGCTACCGCTTCATGAACGACCAGACGAAGGCCCTCGAAGCCTTCAAGAAGCAGGACTTCAACGCCTACGCCATCTACACCAGCAGCATCTGGATGAAGCAGACCGACTTCGATGCCGTCAAGAAGGGCTGGGCCGTAAAGCAGCGTATCTTTAACAAGGAGCCCATCGGCTTCCAGGGCATGGCCATCAACCTGCGCAAGCCGCAGTTCCAGGACGTTCGCGTGCGCCGCGCCTTGAGCATGCTCCTGAACCGCGAGGCCATGAACGAGAAGTACATGTTCGGCCAGTACTTCTTGCTGAACAGCTACTACCCCGACCTGTGGGAAGGCAACCAGAACCCGACCGCTCCGCTCTACAAGTTCAATCCGGACAGCGCCCGCGCTCTCTTTGCCGAAGCGGGCTACAAGGTGAACGGCCAGGGTGTTCTTGAAAAAGACGGCAAGGCCTTCGCCATCAACTTCATCACGAGCCAGGAAGACCTGCGCCACCTCACGCTGTTCCAGGAAGACTTGAAGAAGGTAGGCGTGGTGGCGACCATCGAGCAGATGAGCCAGAGCACGCTCCGCAAGCGTCTCGATGATGCCGACTTCGACCTGTACTGGGTAAACTGGGGTGCTGGCCGCCTCCGTGACCCCGAAGCGAGCTGGCATTCCGCTACCGCACTCCAGAAGGGTACGAACAACCTAGCCGGCGTGCAGGACAAGGTCGTGGACAGCCTCATCGACTTGCAGAAGACGGAATTCGATTTGGCCAAGCGTAACGAAATCCTGAAGGCTTTGGATAACCGCCTCGCCGAAATCGTGCCTTACGTGCTCATGTGGCAGTGCGACCACCACCGCATCCTCTACTGGAACCGCTACGGCATGCCCGAGAAGGTGCTGGACCATTTCAACCGCGAAGACGCCATCCCCGTTTACTGGTGGCTTGATCCGGCGAAGTCCGCGGCGCTTGACAAGGCCATGAAGACCGGCGAAAGCCTGCCGATTCCCGAATACGATGTGAAGTGACACGGCCAAAGGTCGTGTCATCCTCCGAAGAGGATCCATCCGGTTCTATGCAAGCGCCTGTAAGAAAAGGATGGACCCTATCGGTCGTCCTTGCGGACTCCCTCCAGGGTGACAGGATCAATCTGCAAACTTCAGGGTGGCATTCGCACAATAAAAAAAAGACGTGCTTTTCGCACGCCTTTCTTTTTGCAAAACTAATGACTAGAAGAAGAATTCGCAACCGACGTACAGGCCGGTGGCGTCACCGCCGAGCAGCTGGCTGCCGCTACGGACAATCAGCTTAGCCACAATGTCGAGCTGGTTCGGAATTACGAAGTAGTCGGCGCCGAGCCAGATGGAAATGTGCTTTTCTCCATCGTCGTCTCTGCCGTGTTCCTTGCCGTCGTCCCATTCTTCTTCGGTTTCTGTGAGACGGTACTTAATCTTGAGGCCAACGAACGGGGTGATGCCCACGTTCGGGACGGTGTAGCCGACTTCACCGGACAGGTGCAGGTCGAGGCCGCGTTCTTTGTTGTCGTGTTCAAAGCCCCAGTCAATGGCACCTTCCGCACCGAATTTCAGGCCGGGAACGCTTGCGACAGCCATCGAGAACTGGGCACCGGCAAAGAAGGAAATTTCTTCGTTGGTCACTTCGCTGCTGCCAACGGGGAGATGGAAGTCGATGAAGGCGTTGACCATCGGGTCGAACTGGTAGCGCACGCCAATGGCCAGGTCACGCATACCGTCACCGCCGTTTTCGCAACCATCGCAGTCCACTTCGCTCCAGAACTGGTAGCCCCAGCCCTGCAGGGAAAGTTCCAGGTTCTGGATGAGGGTGTAACGGACGCCCAGTTCAAGGCCCGCCTGCGACCAATCGTGGTCCCAGTCATAGTAGAGCCCGCCCTTGGCGGAACCCTTGCCGGCTTCGAGTACGGGATAGTAATCCCAGGCGGCGAACGTAGCGCTTACGGCGAGGGCCGCAGCGAGGATAATCTTTTTCAACATGCCAAACTCCTTGTAAGTGTTTCAGGGTACAAATCTAAAAATCCCTCACGCCTTGGGCAATGAGAAAGGGGCTTTTAGCCGTTCAATTTATGTTTACATAAGAAACGTAAATTCAGGTAAGCAAAAAACGCCCCCGACCAGGTCGGGAGCGTCTTCAAAGCGTTTTTCAACCGATTAGAAGTTGATGCCGAACTTGCCGGTCAGCCAAATCGGGGTCTTGTCGCCGTAGTAGTCTTCGCCGATACCGAACTTGGCGCTCAGGTCGACGTAGAACATCGGGTTGATGGCAATGTTCACACCGAGGTACGGGGCGATACCGAGGTTGCCGCTAGCGTCGGAACCCGGAAGTTCGTCACCGTCATGGGTGTATTCGCCGAGGTACATGTCGAAGTCAGCACCGACGTACGGGGTGAACATTTCGGACACGGCGAAGTCGCCTTCCAGACCGATGTGCAGGTTGTACGGAGGAGAAATTTCGTCGTCGCCTTCGGTACGGATCTGGAGACCGAGTTCAGAACCGAAGTTCACCATGCCGAAGTTCTGGGAGAACTGGACACCGAAGTAGATGCCGAGACCATCTTCGCTCACATCTTCGTCACCGATGGGGAGGTCCACGTCGACGAAGGCGTTCAGGATGGGCATGAACTGGTAGCGTACCATGATCGGGAGGTTGCCGATACCGTCAGCCTTAGCGTCTTCGCCATCCCAGTGGGTGAAGATGGTGTAGGGGAGCTTCAGACCCAATTCAAGGTTTTGGATGATGGTGTAGCGAGCGCCGACGAACAGGCCAAGCTGATTCCACTTGTCCTGCATCTTGTCGGTCACGCCGATTTCGGCCTGGCCCTTGCCAGCTTCCTGGACAGGGAAGTAGTTCCAGGTTGCGAAGGATGCGGTGGCGGTAAGAGCGGCCGCGAGAACGATTTTCTTGAGCATTTGAACTCCTTTGTTATAGTTGACTAAGGAAAATCTAGTAAACATGTGACTTGTTTGTAATAAAATTCCCCTAGATTGTGATAAAATGCACAAAATGGCCCTTCAGTTGCCCAAAAAGCACAAAAAAACGCCCCGGGGACAGCCCGGGACGCGTTAAAACCGAAAAATTTCGGATTACATGAACCAGTAGGTGGCTCCGATGGAGAGCTGCAGGTTCTGGATGTCGATATCGTTTGTGTAACCGCCGTACGACACGTCTTCGAAGATGTTGGTGAAGCCCATGGCGAAGCGGAAGTTCACGTCGAGGTTCGGGATGACCGTGTAGCCAACGCCCAGGGCGAGGCCCATTTCGAAGGTGTTGGTTTTGTTCGGGAACATGGCTCCGCCGATGTCGTCGGCGTCCACCATGCCTTCCACGGCATCGTCGAGATCGAAGCCTTCGAGTTCCGGAACGTCGTAATCGGTGTCATTGCTGAGGATGAATCCGAAAGTCGGACCGCCTTCGATGTAGAGGTTCGGCATGGCGTTGACGCGTACCATGACCGGAATTTCGAGGACCCAGAAGGAGAAGGTGACTTCGTCATCGGCGACGCGACGGAAATCGACACCGAGTTCCGGGGCAACGGCGAGCATCTCGCCAAGCTTGTACTTGGCTGCTACGCCAGCGTTAAAGCCGACTCCCCAAAAATCAATGTCTTCGGAATCGTCACCCTTGAAGGTGCTCATGGTACCGGCGACGCGGGCACCCACGTTGACCTGTGCGGCTGCGGTGGCGACCATGCCGAAAACGAGTGCGAGAGAGAGGAATATTTTTTTCATGCATTCTCCTAAGAATTTGGAATTTGTGCTTTAAATCTATATATAAAACATATAAGTGGGTGCGAAGAGTCTGAAAAAATAAAAAAACAGGTCTTCCCTGTAGGAAAACCCGTTTTTTTTGAGTATTTGGGGAATTTCTGATTACATGAACCAGTAGGTCACGCCAACCTGGAACTGGAGGTTCTTGACATTGGCGGACATGCCGGAGGTGTTGGACATTTCGGCGGTCATAGCGTCGCCGATGTCGTAGCTTGCGTAGGCGTCCGCGTCTTCGAAGTCTTCTTCGTCGAAGTCTTCGCTTCCGCTGTCGTCGATAATGGAAGTGAAGCCGAGAGCGAGACGGAAGTTCACGTCGAGGTTGGGCATCACGGAGTAGCCAACGCCGGCAGCGAGGCCGATTTCGATGGTGTTGAGGACGTCGCCCAGGTCAACCGTTTCCGTAGAGATGATGGCGTCGATTTCTTCTTCGGAGCTCAGGAGGATGGCGAACTGCGGACCGACTTCGGCGTAGATCTGCGGAGTCAGGCTGACGCGCAGGAGCACCGGAATGTCGATGGCCCAGGTAGACCAAGTGATGAGGGCGTCGGATGCACGACGGAGGTCGATGGCGACTTCGGGAGCGACAGCGAACATGTCGTTGATGGCGAACTTGCCAGCGAGACCGGCGTTAAAGCCGAAACCCCAAGGAACGTCTTCGGTGTCGTCACCCCAGACGGTGCCGAAGTTGATGGCAGCACGGCCACCGAGGTTGATCTCGGCAGATGCGGTAGCAACCATGCCGAAGACGAGTGCGAGAGTCAAGAGTAGTTTTTTCATGTGTTCTCCTTTGGAACTTTTTGGTGTGTGAGTTGAGAACAAATTTATCTTCTCGTTTCTGTTTTTTGTATGACGAAAATGGCCCAATTTTCAAAAAAATGGCAATTTTTGGTAAAGAAAAGTTTACTTTTTGTCTATATGAAACGCAAGTTTCACATAAAGGATTTCGTGTCCATTATCACAGCATTATAATGTTTGTCGTAAATCACTATGTATATGTTGATTTTTAAATTATTTTCTAGGGGAAAACTTAAGAAGGACATGAGGTTCGCATGAAAAAGACTCGTTCACGTTGGTATCTGGGATGCTTGCTGACGCTCGCCGCAGCCGGTTCGGCTATTGGCGCTTTCAACGAGAATATGGCGTATTTCAATGTGGTCAAGGGACATTGCGAGCCCGGTGGTTTCATGGGCTTTTCCAATTGCGACAACGATCTTTATCTTAGCCAGTCCGCTACGGGGTGTAAAGAAGGTGTTGAATGCCTCAAGTCGGTTGGCCCCTTTACCACGGCCGCCGAGGTGAACGAGGCCCTGGCCGAGCTCGTCGGTGAAGTTTGGAACGACAAGAACAATGTGCCCCTGCACCTTGCGTCCGATATCGATTTGGGTGGGTTTGATGCAAATACCGCTGCCGAATCCTGTGACGCCCAACTCCATCCGCTGCCCTTCTTGAACAAGCAGGCGTTCCAGGGTGATAACAAGATTATCAAGAACCTCTGCTATGTACACGACATTAAAGATAGCGTCATGAGTGGCCCTGTCGGCTTTTTCGGCGCCATGCCGGAGGGCTATGCGGGCAATGTCCTTGTCAAGAATGTCCGCATTGTTATCAAGGATTCCCGCGAAGATCGCGAACCGACGGCTGCCGGCAAGGACTTTTACCCGGTCGGTGCGTTTTTCGGTATGGCCGCTATGTCAACGATTGAAAACGTAACCTTGGAAGACGTGACCATCAATGCGCCCATTGCTGGTGGCGTTGCTGGTTATGTCGGCAATTCTACGGTTCGCAATATCTTGGCGACAGACGATTTGATGGTCTCCAACGATATCGAAATTACTCCCTACGACGGAAACTTTGCAGGCAACGTTGTTGGTGAAATGTTCTCCAATGTCCTCCACGAAAATTATTCCACGTGGCCGTCGGAATACACGGTGTTTTTGGGCGGTGTCGTGGGTATGGCCGTGCAGGACTCCCTGTACAATATCCGCGTTCGTGGCAAGGTCCGTGACAACAGCGGCCTGAATACTCCGTCTGCCCTGGGTGGCATTGCCGGCATACTGGCCTACAAGTACCAGGACTATGTTTCGTTCAACGATACTTTGGACTTTAAACCTGCTGGACCGGATAGTGGCGCCGGTTACACAACGATTTCGGGCGGCCGCGCGATGGGCGGGCTTTTTGGCGAAGTGGCGTACATGCCGTTCGGTGCTGTAAGGGACTTTACAATCCGCAACGCCGTTGTCGGCAAGGTCCGCATTATGAAGGGCATGTCGGATAACGTATATGCCGGTGGTCTCGTTGGCCGTGCCACATTCAATAATGTTACCGGCAATGGAAACGGACTCGGAAACCTGTTCAAAATCGAGAATAGCACTGCCACGGTCGACATTACCGATTCCCTGACCTCCGACGTTTCTTACCACTACTATGCGGGCGGTTTGCTTGGTACCACCACGGAATGTTCCACGGTTGGTGTCCCCAATAACGACAACGATGCCTTCGTGTCTATCGTGGGCTCTACGAGCAAGGGTACGATTCGAGTCGCTGCCAGTGCCGCCGCCGTTACGGATTTGGAAGCCGAAGTGTTCCTGGGCGGTGTGGCTGGTTCCGCCTGCTTTACTGCGGGTGCCGACGCCATCAACAACGTGTCTTCTTCCGTGGAAATTGAATCTGCCGTTAAGACGGGCTCCGAAAACGTATTCGTGGGCGGCATTGTCGGCAAGGCGGACGTTTTCCGTAGCAACAAGACTCTCGCTTTCAAGAATGCGCGCTTTGACGGAAGCCTTGTTGCTGCAGATAGCACGGACAAGGTCCACATGGGCGGTATCTTGGGTGGCTTCACGACGCAGCTGCGTTCGGTCTCTTTCGATGCGGCTACGGTGGCTGCAAACGTCACTCTCAAGAGCGATGGCGTGAGCGGGGCTGAAGCCGAGGCGTATGTAGGCGGAATTTGCGGTTACTGCGCCCAGGTTGCCGAAGTCTCGAAGTCCTCCGTTACCGGGAATGTCTCTGTTGTCGACGAAAACTTTGGCGGCAAGAGTCTCCTTGTGGGTGGGCTTTTCGGCCTTGTCCAGAGCAATCTCGGTTTGACTGTGAAGAATACCTTTAGCGTGGGCGATATCAGCGTGAAACCGGCGACCCCTGCCAATGCGGACATGCTCGTGGGCTATATCGCCGGCCGTGCCGAAATGACGGGTACTCTTGCAAGCAAGCTCATCTCGAACTACCACTACTCTACCGTGGATGACGTTGACGCCTTCGGCAAGGTCCTCAACGGCGAAACAGACGTGACCGCCAACTGGAAAAATGGCGTGACGGGTTGGACCATTTCGTACAACGTACGCAATGGCGAAACGGAATCCCTCTCGACAGATAAAAATGGCACGCTTCTGGCGGCCGATATGGCGGTGGATAAGTTTGCCGGCGAACTGAACCGTGGGCAGAAGCCTAATTACGTGTGGAGCCGTGAGAAGGGTGTGAACCAGAGCTTGCCGATCTTTGCCGATGCTACTCACCAGGCTGTCGCTCCCGAAGGAGACGATACTTATCCGGTGACCTTTACCTACTATGTCTGGGATGACGAAGCCGGAATATTCATCAGCAAGAGCTATACCATCATGGCTCCTTCGGGTGCGATTGTGTCCGAGGTGGCTCCTGAAGTTCCGGAGCGCGAAGGCTATACCTTTACTGGCTGGGACAAGGGCAATATGATTATCGAGTCCATGATAAATGTCACCGCGCTGTATGCAATCAACACCTATACGGTGGTCTTCATGAATGGCCAGCAGGAAATGCAGACCAGTGAAATGGATTACATGAGCATGCCTGCCTACGAGGGTGAAACCCCGGCGAAGGCTCCGAGCGACCGCTACAACTACATGTTTAAGGGCTGGACCCCGGAAATTGTTCCGGTGACTAAGCCGGCTGTCTATACAGCTGTATTTGATTCTGTCCAGAACAAGTATAGAATCCGCTTCGTGTACCAGCTCGGTACAGTTACCGAAGGGGAAGTGACCACGGGTACTCTTCCGGTATGCGACAGAATTCCGGAACTTCCTGCGACTGCCGGCTATACTTACACCTTCAAGGGATGGTCTCCGGAAATCGCCGCCGTGACGAGTGATCAGACTTACATGGCCGTGTTCGATTCTACGATCAGGACCTACTACGCGAAGTTCGTTGTGGATGGCGTGCTTGTGGACAGCATCCAGGTGAACTACGGCGAAGTGCCCGTGTTCACGGGTGAAACTCCGGCTAGGGATAGTGCAAACAGGGTTGTCTACACGTTCACCGGTTGGAATCCGGGGCTCGGCCCCATCCCGGGCGACATGACGTACCATGCCGAATTCCGCGCCGATACCATCATTCCCACCTACACGGTTACATTTGTTGATTACTTGGGAGTTGTCTTGAGTGTGCAGACCGTGAAGGAAGGCGAATCGGCCGTGGCGCCCAAGTACACTGAGCCGGAAGGCGCCGAATTTATCGGATGGAGCACTTCGTTCGAGAACGTGACGCGTGACCTGTTGGTATTCGCCTTCGTGAAAACGGCCGTGCCGCAGTCCAGCAGCAGTATTCTGCCTGTTTCCAGCAGCGATGTTGTCCCCGAATTCAGCTCCAGCAGCGAAGTTGTTCCTGAATCCAGCTCCAGTAGCGTCGAGGTTGTTGAACTTGCGATTGTGGAACCGAAGATTGAGCAGTCGGGTAACGCCATCCGCCTCACGTTCGGCACCAAGTTCGCCGATACCGAAGGCAAGGTGTCTGCCCGCGTGCAGGTCTACTGCGATAACGGCACGGTATTCGATACGGTTGTCGTGGATTCCGTGACCGCGCTTGATTCCCGTCTGGAATGGGAACTTGCTCCTGCTCCGCTGGGCAAGTCTAAGGTGGTGCTGACGCTCGAAGGTTCTGGCAAGCCGGTTGCTTACGAAACGAGCTTCGTTGTCGCAAGCGAAATCGCCGTGACTCCGCGCTCCTGGCAGATGGTGAGCCTCGCCGCTTTCGACATGGAAGCTTCTGCCCGTTCCGAAGACGATGCGCTGTACTGGTGGGACGAAGAAAATCCGGTGGGTGAATACTGGCAGTACCGCAGCTACAGGGCCGGCGAAAAGAACGATCCGTCTCGCGGCTACTGGTACGGCACCAGGAACGGCAACCCGCTCCTGCTCAAGGAAGAGTCCCCCATGGAACAGTCCGAAATCGTTTGGGAACTCGACAGTGTCTATAGCGGCTGGAACCTGGTGGCCAACCCACACGGCTGGTACATCGATTTGAGCAGCGGCAAGGGCGGCGACGTGCAGTTCTGGCGCTGGAATTCGGCAAATGGCGAATACGAAGCGTCGAGTGTGCTTGGCCCGTACGAAGCGGTGTGGGCGAAGGTGGCCGAACCCACGACGTGGACCGTTTCTGCCAAGCCTGTATATGAGTTCAAGAAGTTGGGTACGGCGATGCAGAAGGCTGCACTCGCTAAGGCTGCCGGGGACGACTGGAGCGTACGCGTGGTGCTGAGCGACGAGTTCGGCAAGCAGGATAGTTGGAACTTCATCGCGTCGGGCAAGCCCCTGGATGTCGAGGAGCCGCCTGCTGGTATGGGTGACCACGTGAACCTCTCCATCGTCGAAGGCGGTAAGTTCCTTGCCAAGAGTGCAAAGGCCCCTGCCGACGAATACGTGTGGAACATGGAAGTTAGCGCTTCCGATTACCGCGACGGATTCTTGAAGTTCGAGGGTGTATCTGTCCTTGCCGCGAAGGGCCTGCGCCTGTTCGTGACTGTGGACGGCAAGACTACCGAAGTCGCCGAAGGCAAGTCGGTGAAGGTGCTGCTGAAGCAAAGCTCTACGCCGGTGACGGTACGTGTGGCCCGCAGTGGCGCCGCGGTTGCCGCGAAGGCCTCGCTCGGGGAACTCCGCATGGTGCAGCGCACCGGGTTCGTGGATGTGGGCTTCGAAGTACCCGCAGACATGGCTGGCGCAAGCGTGCAGGTGGATATCGTCTCGCTTGACGGCAAGGTGGTGGACCGCAGCAAGTTCACGGCTTCGGCCGGGACGAACCTCGCGACCTTGGCCGCTCCGCATAGGGGACTCTACTACGTCCGGGTGAGGGCGGGGAGCCTCGCGGCGATAAAAAAGACCATGATAAAGTAGGATTTTGAAAAAAGAGCCCCATTTTAAGGAATGGGGCTTTTTTTTATGTACTAACTCGTTCGGAATGTATTATTTTTCTTACGAGAAAATGTTTTAGTCCAAGAGGTGCGTATGGCCTTGAAACGATTAGTCTTTGTATTGACCGCGTTGTCCCTCGCGGCCGCTTGTTGCGCTGCCATGAAACCGGTGGGATTCAAGTGCGAAACTAAAATACGGTCGTCGACTAATGTCGCCTCGTGTACTGTAGGACAGTTTGAAACGAAGGCAGAGGCGACTGCAAAAGGATATACTGCCTATGACCTCTGGAATGCCCAATTTACTAATGCTTTGCTGGCTGCGTATTCCACGCTTTATACCTCGTTATCATCTTTGCCGAGAGGGCTTGAACTGGTGTTCGACAGCGATATCGATCTAGGCAATTCTCGCTATGCGGAAGGTGTATGCGAAAATGCTTTTTCTCCGTTGGACTTTTCAACAGCGGATGTCCACATTTTTATAGATGGCAAAGGCCATACAATTAGAAACTTCTGCTATGTTCCGGATGCTGACGGGGATGCGTCTTTTTTCATGAATTTGGGTAGAAACGAAAAAAGTGAAGAGGTCTATTCTGTTTCGGACCTCCATTTTGATGGGGCGTACGTGAAGGCTAAAGGTAGCAGTGCAAAAGCTGCCGTAGTGGCGAATATGGCAACCGGGGAGAGTTTTAGCAATGTTACCGTAAAAAATGCCACGGTTATTTCTCCGTATATTGCTGCGGGAGTCGTTGGACATGTAGATGTTGTTGCTCGCTCGATTTCTATTTATTTGTTTAGTGGTGTCGAGGCGGATGTCTCGTTGGAAGGAGCCTTGATTGGGGGAATTGCCGGAAAAATCGAATTTAGAGATGCCCAGCAAGTCGATCCAGGAATTTCGATTATGAATAGCAAGGTGACGCTTTCGGTGTCTGGAACTATGCCGGCGAATACATCTGACGCAAAAAACTATGTGGGTGGGCTTGTTGGCGAATTAGATTTTTCGACTGAGAATAGTGGTATTCTGTTTGACGTCGAGAATAACCAGGTTAATCTAGATGCGGATGTGACCATGCCGGCCGGTACGGCTGGCCTTGGTGGCATTGCCGGATCTGTGGCGTTGGGATCGGGTGCTTTTTATTTTTCGGGAAACAAGGTCGAGTCTGCAAAAATAAAAATGGCACGTCAAGGTCTTGGCCAGGGTGTTTTTGTCGGTGGTGAAGTGGGCTACCTTGGTGTGTCAAATCCGAGTTCTAATGGAGTTTCGATAGATCATGATACAGTCAATGCTTTCATAGAAGTAAACTCTAACGAAATACAGCATCTCGGAGGTGTCATTGGCTATATGGACTTTGCGGCTTCGCAGAAGAACGTGTCTCTTACGGCCAATAATGTCTATGCCGAAATTGATAGTAAGGGCACATCTGCGATTGGAGTTTCGATGGGCGGCCTCGTTGCAGGAATCTCAGAAACGGGGAGTTTGGCCGAAAGGATGACGCTGAATTCTAATACCAACAGGCTCACCCTTGCAATGAAGACCGAATCGAAGGAAAACGTATATGCGGGAGGTCTATTTGGCAGAGTTGAAATAGAGAATTTGTCGGGCTTTGCGGGTCAACTCGTCTCGCAAAATGAATTTGTACAGGCAATAGAGGGGAAACCCCTTATTGAGATGACTTCGTCGAGCGCCAAATTAGTGTATGTGGGCGGTCTTGTCGGTAAATATGAGAGCGAACCGGGTTCTTTAGTTCTTCGTAGAAGCTCTGTGAGCGGAGATATAAAGACCAAATATGAATCGAGTACGTCGACGTATGCTGGCGGAATTGCCGGACGCATTTTGGCTGAGAGGGGATTGGTTGAGACGAATGTGTCGGAGGGAAACATCGATGTTCTGGATGGTGAATATCTTGGCTACATCGTGGGAGAATATGCTGCAACTAAAGCAGATGCGGAGGGCTTGAAGGCTCTTTGCAATTATCATTTTGGCGATAATGATGCCAAGGCGAAAATTGCTGTAGGAACGCTCTTCCCGGCAGGTAATTCTGTCCAAGTTCCTGCCAATACTTGGAAAACTGCCGGCGCAAATCAACAATATACAATACATTTCAACTACCGTAATGCGATAGATGATGCTTCTTCGTCGCTTGCTGCTGAAGGAAAACTGGATACTTTAAGTGCTACGCCTGGCATGATAAAAGGTGCGACGCAATCTTTTTACGACGGCGTTATCAGCGAATCCGATATGAAGTCGAGACTGTTTACTTATGCCTTGAACGAAAATTCATCGGTTGCCTGGGAAAACTCCGAAAACGGGTTGCCCTATATCTCTACTGATCGGACGGTGTACCGTGTAGTGATTAACGTCGGCGATATTTACGATACGAAACTGAAGGGCAAAGAAGGTATTAAACCCTATTTGGTAGAAGGGACCTTTGGTGGTAACACGGCAACCCAGTATTTTGTTGAATTTACAGGAAAAGATGGCCGCGCTTCTGGATTGGCTTCGCTGATGCGTTCGTTGGACTTGGGTACGTTCAATAGTGTTAGTCAGACTCCATTCAGCCTCAATACTCCTGTGACACAAGATGTTTCGCTTAAATCTACTGCCGACCGCACGTTCAAGGTCCGCTATGAAACACAAGACGGAGTGCCGATAGATGTCTATATGTGGCCAAAGGTGGAAGAAATTAGCCTCTATTACGCCGATGAACCTGTTCCGGCAGTTTTTCTAAAAACGAATGACAGACTCCTGCAGTACAATTTGGTGTCTATATATGTTAAATACGCCGATACTGAATGGCGGCCTACTGTCGGGATAGATTTTTTACCGAAATCGGATGTGCATAATTTTAGTGAAATTACGCAGGCGATGCTGAGGCACGATCATCTTGATGAATTTGATGACGAGATTGTATTGACGTATGAGAGTGGCGCTGGAACTTCATATTATATTCCAGAGATACAGATTAGGGGTGATACGGTCTTGACTTCGTATGGGTACAATGAGGCCGGAGACCTTATTCCGGTAAAACCCTTTGATCGAAGTGTACGCATGGCATCAAGAATCGGTATTGATGTCGAACCGGGTTACACGCTTCAGCGTTGGAAAATTGATTTCTGGATATGGAATGGCTCAATTTCAACCGATTTGCCTCAGTCCATTGCAGAATGTGATGGTGTCTCCAAGATTTGTAGGGAATACCCGATGTCGTCTAATTCCTTCGGCAACGTGGATGATATCGTGAAAAAGCTAGAACCATATGACTCCCTGAGAAGAAGTTTAAATCTGGTTCCGAACCAAAAGGTTGTGCAAAAGTGGTCGTTTGATTTGGATGGAACCGAGATGTTGGATATGGACAGCTTTATTAAGGCAGCCTCGCTCTACCCACCTAACGAACTAAAGAAGGCGAGTGGTTTGCTTGCAACCGTTTCGTTCCTTGCCGATGTAACGCCTGACCTGGAACCGATTCCGTACAATGTGACGTTCGACGTGAATGCAGGCTCGTACGAGGTGTTTATCCCAGAGGGATTCGCGGTGACTGGCGAATATAAACGCGGTGACCCATCGACGGAAACGTTCCCCAAACTGTATAGTAAGGAAGGTTGTTTCGCTGGATGGAGCGGAAAGGCAGATAGCGCGAAGGTCATACAGGGAAGACTAGATAAAGCTCTCCTTGAATCGATTAAACCCACGGGAGAAGATCTTTACCTATATGCACAATGGCATCCGTGCACCACACCGATTGAAATGACTTCCCTCACCCCGATTGCCCAGGACAAGAATGCGGAGAGCGGTGACTTTGGCGATGTTTCCTTCTGGCAGTCTTATGAGGACGCCAATTCAAAAACGGTCCGTATAGATCATGGTATGGAGGGTGGGTATCTTTCAATCCCGGTTGCCAACGAACCGATGAGATTCCACGTATCTGCAGTGCCGAAGGAAGGCTATAGCCTTGCGAAGCTCTACCTTGTAAGGGAAAAGTTTGACTCGAACAGCGGTATTCTACTTGAATCTGATTCATCTCAACAGACGTTTTTCGTTAACGATACGACGATTTCATTTACGCCGTCGTCTTTTACCAGCTACAAGTTATACGCTACCTTCGGCCACTATTACAATGCCGCGTACCAGCTCAAGCGTGAACGCGATGGAGTGTTCTTTGGCGTGGATTCGGATGCGGATAGCGTGATGATCGTGGAAGGCAGCTGGGTCGATTTGCCTAGAACGATTTATACGTCCGATTCCTGTGTGCTCGGCTGGTCTGCGGAGAGCGACGCCAAGAATTGGGAGTACAGGGATTACGTTGAAGCGGATTCAATTTACGAGAAGTTGGAACCGACGAAGGCTCTTTACGCCGTATGGGCCGATGCACAAACATGTGTTGATTCGCTCGGCTATCAGCTTGTAAAGCTTAAAACGGAACACGGTATGGTGCAGTTCTTGGAACAGGCGTTCAATGCCGATTCCACGCAGTACCTGCACAAGTTTGCCGAAGATTCTACGATGCTCTTGCCGGAAAAGCTGATGGATGGCTATTGGATTGTGCGTGCGGCGCCAGAACCGGGCTATGCGCTTGATTCCTTGGTAGTACAGGTTCTTGATGATCAGTATAATGATTCGACGGGACTGTACGAAGAGGTTGAAAAAAGGGTTGTGTTTATGGCTGGCGATACGTTGCATTCGCACGTCAGGTACGTGTCCATGCAAGCCTTCTTCTCCGAGAGTAAGGGCTCTGCCGATGGCCCGTTCCAGATTGTGAATGCGAATCTCAGACAGTCCGGCGACAACGGCGCCGCGGTGCGTCTGGATTTCGAGACGAACCCGTTCAACGTGAGCCTGGGTGTAAGCGTGAATGTCTCCCTGCTTGATGTCAATGGCGTTCTGTTACGTGAGTATGATCCCGTCCATGTAGACGAAACCCCGTATTATGGCTCGTGGAAAGAATACCCGCTGACTCCGGGAACATACGTGCTTCACGTAACTCTTGCCAATGACCAGTATACGGTAGCGTTCGATACCTCGTTTACGGTGGCTTCCGAAATTGAGGTTGCTGCCAATACATGGTACATGGTCTCGCTCGGCAGTGTCGACATGGAATCCGTAGTCTGGGACGACGACCCCGTGTTCTTCTGGTGGGACGAATTTAGCATAGGTGGCGATTTCTGGCAGTACAATGCACTCAAGTCCGGGAACAAGATTGGTGAACGGGAACGGGGCTATTGGTACAGCAGCCTGGAAGGTCGTCCGCTGAAACTTGCGGTGGATACGGCCAACTTCGATAGTGTAGTCCATTGGCAAATCGATAGTGTATACTCCGGCTGGAACCTGATGGCGAACCCCAATGGCTGGTCGGTGAGCATCTACAACACTGAAGGTATTGGCTCTAACAACGAACCCTTCTGCTACAATGACCACCATGGAAACCATAAAGACAAGGATGGTGAACCTGAATGGTCCGAAATAGCGTTCTGGAAGTATGACCCCGCCTCTGGCAACTACGCGCTTGCAGATACCATTGGTCCGTACGAGGGCGTGTGGGTCAAGACCGGATGCTCGAAGAAGTGGCGTTTTAACGCGGAGCCGGTGTTCCCGGAACTTCGCCAAGATGACAATGAAGGCCTGCTGAAGGCAGCGAAGAAGCCTGTGCTTGCGAAGGCGGTTGCCAAAGACAGCTGGACTCTCCAGGCGAAGCTTGGTGACGGCAAGGGCAAGGTGGATTCCTGGAACGTCCTGGGTGTTGGCACGAAGAACGTGGTTATCGCAGAACCGCCCGAGGCCATGGGTGACCATGTGAACCTCTCTGTTGTTGACGGCAAGAGGCACCTTGCGAAGTCCGTGAAGGCGGGGGTGGCCGCTCCGGAATGGAAGGTTGAACTTTCCGCCTCGTCGAACCGCGTGGGCTACTTGAGCTTCGAGGGCGTGGATGCCCTCCGTGAATACGGTTTGAAGGTGTTCGTGACGGTGGACGGCAAGACTACCGAGATGCGCGAGGGCGAACCGCTGAAGGTGGCCCTGACCAGGACTGCGAAATACGCGACCGTCCGCGTGGCCGAGTCGGCGAAAGTCGAACTTGCTTACCGCCTGGATGGTGTACGCGCGTTCCAGGTTGGCCATGGCCTGCAGGTGTCGTTTACTGCTACCGACGGGCTGGCCGGAAGCGCTGTACAGGTGGACCTGATCGACCTGAAGGGCCATGTCGCTGCCAAGGTGTCCGGGAAGGCCCAAATCGGGACGAATACCCTCTCGCTCGATGCCCCCAAGACGGGTGTGTACATGCTGCGTGTCCGTGCGGGGAGCCAGGTTCAGACCGGCCGGATTATGGTCAAGTAGGGAAGGGGAGGCCCATTCGGGCCATCCTTGCCATGCGGTGCCGAATTTTCTAAATTTGGCGCCGTTATGACAAAGGCAAAATTCATCAAGTTCATTATTGCGTCGGTGCTCGCCATCGCCGCCCTCTTCTTGCCCTACGAATCCCTCGGATTCGATGCCGCAAGCCCCATGGGAATCCTTAATCCGCTCGAAATCCGCGTCATCGGCGTTTTCGTCATGGCTGCGCTTTTCTGGATTCTCCAACCGTTCCCGATTTGGTCGACCTCGATGCTTGTCATCGTGCTCATGATTGTCACCATGTCGGATTCGGCGCTTGCCCCGTTCCGCGTTGACGGTGTCACGATGATTAGCCACAAGTCCATTATGGCGACCTTCGCGAACCCCATCATCATGCTCTTCCTCGGCGGGTTCTTCCTCGCCGCTGCCGCGACCAAGTACAAAATGGACTTGAACCTGGCCCGCGTGCTCCTGAAGCCCTTCGGCAAGAACCCGAAGTTTGTGCTTCTCGGCCTCATGCTCATCACCGCCGTGTTCTCGATGTTCATGAGCAATACCGCTACCGCCGCCATGATGCTCGCCATCCTCGCTCCGGTGCTCAAACTCTTTGACGAAGACGACCGCGGCAAGGCCGCTTTCGCCCTCGCCATCCCGCTCGGTGCCAACATCGGCGGTATGGGTACCCCCATCGGTACGCCACCGAACGCTATCGCTCTCGGCGCCCTGAACGACGCCGTCGCCCGTGGCGACCTCGTTGCGAATCCGGTGTCCTTCGGCCAGTGGATGGCCTTCGGTATCCCGTACGTGATTATTCTGATGGTACTTGCCTGGCTCTTGCTCCTCAAGATTTACCCGATCAAGATGAAGGAAATGTCCCTGAACATCGAAGGTGCCGGCAAGTTCGACACGAGCCCCAAGGCCATTATCGTCTACGTTACCTTCGTCGTGTGCGTGCTTTTGTGGGTGACCGGTAAGGGTGTCCATGGCATCAACGATAACGCGATTGCCATGATCCCGATGGCTGTGTTTGCTCTTACCGGCGTGATTACCAAGAAGGACTTGAACGCGATGAGCTGGGACGTGCTCTGGCTTGTTGCCGGTGGTTTTGCTCTGGGTGTCGGCCTCAATGCGACCGGCCTCGCTGCCCACCTTATCAAGACGATTCCGTTCGCCAGCTGGTCTCCGATTGCGTTGATGATCGGTTGCGGCGTCATCTGCCTCTTCATGGCTAACTTTATGAGCCACACCTCTACCGCGACTCTTCTTGTGCCGATTCTCTGCGCCGTGGGAATTGCCTGCCAGGGCAACCTGACCGGCCTCGGTGGCGTGACTGCTCTCCTCGTGTCTGTGGCCTTCGCTAGCTCTCTCGGCATGAGCCTCCCGATTTCTACGCCGCCTAACGCGCTTGCCCATGCGACGGGTTACACCGATACGCGTGGCATGGCCATTACCGGTGTCGTGATGGGCGTTGTCGGCCTTGTCGTCTCCTGGGTCATGATGATCCTTCTCGCCAAGCTGAACTTCTTCGGCTAAGATTTTTCTCCAAGGATTTGGGGCCGCCTGCGATGGCGGCCTCTTTTTTTTGTATATTGCTTATGTAATAAAAATCAAGGAGTAAATATGAAGAAAGTCTTGCTTGGCGCTATGTTCTTGAGTATCATGGCTTTAGCCGCTTGCGGCGACGGCTCCAGCGGCAGTAAGGTCGAAGAGGAATGCATTGACCATCCGGAATTGTGCGAATTGCCCGTGCAGGAAACCCCTGCCGAGGAGTAGTCCGCTCGGTTCCGAGCTTTACATTTTTTGTCATTACCCCGTTGCAAGACGGGGCTCTTTATTCTATATTTGCGCAAGTTTAAGCCTTGAGTGATTTAGACAAGAAAATGAAACAAATTCTTGCAATGTTGAAGACCGAACCGAACTGCGCAATCCACGGCGCACCGGCAGATGGTTTTTCCAAGGTTGATTGTTTTTTTGATTTTGCTGGACCGTTTGGTTCGGCATTTTTTTTATGTCATCCTGAGCGCAGCGAAGGATCCAAAGCAGTTTAACATAGAGTTTTAATATAAGCAATAACGGAGATAAACAAAATGAAGATTGAAGGCATCGACAAAGTCCTTATCATCGGTTCCGGCCCGATCGTGATCGGTCAGGCTTGCGAATTCGACTATTCCGGCACCCAGGCTTGCAAGGCCCTGCGCGAACAGGGTTACAAGATTGTGCTCGTGAACTCCAACCCGG
>Ga0310697_10000382_pt1 | contig 61526 bp, 46 predicted proteins | sample 172DNAGHGlowgp2_FD_203883 | JGI IMG/M metagenome (GOLD analysis project Ga0310697, IMG submission 203883) | Sheep rumen microbial communities from Palmerston North, Manawatu-Wanganui, New Zealand - 1728 DNA GHGlow gp2 (v2) (version 2) | ecosystem: Host-associated > Mammals > Digestive system >...
GCCAGACACAGTGCTATGAGGGGGATGAGGATTTTTCTCATTTTTAATTTCTTAAAAAAGTAATGAATCCATTGGACGAAGCCAAAATTGCGATTAAGCGAGTGCAGAGCCGAACTTGTTCGAAGCCAATGGTCAATGGTCAATGTTCAATGGTCAATGTTCAATGGTCAATGTTCAATGGTCAATGTTCAATGGTCAATGTTCAATGGTCAATGGCCAACGCTCAATTCGCTGCCTCAAACTCCTCTAAGAAACGGACATCGTTCTCGGAGAAAAGACGCAGGTCGCTGACCTGGTATTTGAGGTTGGTAATACGCTCAATGCCCATACCAAAGGCATAACCCTTGTACTTGGTGCTGTCGATGCCGTTGAGTTCAAGCACACGGGGATGCACCATTCCACAACCGAGAATCTCCACCCAACCGGTGTGTTTGCAGAAACCACAACCTACACCACCACAGATGTTACAGCTGATGTCCATTTCGGCTGATGGTTCAGTGAAGGGGAAGTATGAGGGACGCAGACGAATCTTCGTGTCGGGACCGAACAATTCCTTGGCGAAAAGCAAAAGCACTTGCTTGAGGTCGGTGAAGCTCACGTCCTCATCCACATAAAGACCCTCCACCTGATGGAAGAAACAGTGGGCGCGGGCGCTGATGGCCTCATTGCGATAAACACGTCCCGGGCAGATAACACGGATGGGAGGTTGCTGGCGCTCCATCACACGGCTCTGCACACTGCTGGTATGGGTGCGGAGAATGATGTCAGGATGAGCCTCGATAAAGAAAGTGTCCTGCATATCGCGGGCGGGATGGTCGTCAGCGAAGTTCATGGAAGAGAACACATGCCAGTCGTCCTCTATTTCCGGACCTTCGGCCAGTGAGAACCCAAGACGTGAGAAGATGTCGATAATCTCATTCTTCACCAAGGTCAGAGGGTGGCGGGTACCTAGTTTTATGGGGTATGCCGTGCGGGTGATGTCAATTTCACTGTCGCTATCACTGCTGCTTCCCAATGCATCGCGAAGCGAGTTAATCTTGTCGAATGCCTTCTGCTTCAACTCGTTGATGCGAATGCCCACTTCTTTCTTCTGCTCTGCAGGCACATTGCGAAACTCATTCATCAAGGCATTCAACTCACCTTTCTTGCTCAAGTACTGAATACGAAGGTTCTCAATCTCTTCAGCTGTGGTTGCCTGCAGGGCATCTACACGCTGCAGCAACTCCTGGATTTTCTCTAATATCATTGTCGTTCTGATTTTTATGCTCGTTTTGTGGACTTTGAGTTAAAGGGACATTTACAACCCCTGCAAATTAACTGCAAAATTAGCAATAATCTCTGAACTTGCCAAAAATGCACCGTTCTTTTCGCTTTTTCTCAGCAAATAGACTGACATCTGAAAATAAAATGATAACTTTGTATTCTGAATGCCGAAATGGACGGTAATGATTGATGGGCATTATGATAACCCCTAAAGCCCCCTAAGGTCTCCAAGGTCCTTAAGGACGCTAAAACTCTAATGCCCCATCAACCCCGCAAAAAAACGCACAAAAAACTATAAAGATTATGAGAAAGAAAGCATTATTGATGATTCTCGATGGCTGGGGAATCGGCAAGAAGGACAAGGGTGACGTGATTTACTGTACCCCGACGCCTTATCTCGACTATTTGAACGCAACTTATCCTCACTCACAGCTTCAGGCCAGCGGTGAGAACGTGGGACTGCCCGATGGCCAGATGGGCAACTCCGAGGTAGGACACCTCAATATAGGTGCCGGACGCGTGGTCTATCAGGACTTGGTGAAAATCAACCGCGCCTGCGCTGACGGCAGCATACTCAAGAACCCCGAAGTCGTATCTGCATACGAGTATGCCAAACGGACGGGCAAGAGCATACACCTCATGGGACTGACCTCCGATGGTGGTGTGCACTCCTCACTCGACCATCTCTTCAAACTCATCGACATCGCCAAGGAGTATGGCATCGACAACACATTCGTGCACTGCTTCATGGACGGACGCGACACCGACCCCAAGAGCGGAAAAGGTTTCATCGCAGCACTGCAACAGCACTGTGATAAGACAACTGGCCATATCGCCAGCATCATCGGCCGCTTCTATGCCATGGACCGCGACAAGCGCTGGGAACGTGTGAAAGTGGCTTACGACCAGTTGGTCAACGGCATTGGACTACAGTGCACCGACATGGTGGAGGCTGTGCAGGGATGCTACGACCGCGACACCGAAGAGCACAAGGACACTGACGAGTTCATGGAGCCATTGGTGAACGCCAATGTCGACGGACGTATCAAGGAAGGCGATGTGGTCATCTTCTTCAACTACCGCAACGACCGCGCCAAGGAACTGACCATCGTGCTGACACAAAAGGACATGCCCGAGGCTGGAATGCATACCATACCTGGCTTGCAGTACTACTGCATGACTCCTTACGACGCCAGTTTCACAGGCGTGCACATCCTCTTCCCCAAGGAGAACGTGCAGGACACTCTGGGCGAGTACCTCAGTGGTCTAGGACTGAAACAACTGCACACAGCCGAAACCGAGAAATACGCTCACGTGACCTTCTTCTTCAACGGTGGACGAGAGGAACCTTACGCTGGGGAGGAGCGAACTCTGGTGGCCTCGCCTAAGGTACCAACCTACGACCTGCAACCTGAGATGAGCGCCTACGAGGTGAAGGACAAACTCGTAGAGTCCATCAAGCTCGACAAATACGATTTCATCGTGGTGAACTTCGCTAACGGCGACATGGTGGGTCATACAGGTGTCTATGAGGCTATCGAGAAGGCCGTGGTGGCTGTCGATGCTTGTGTGAAGGATGTCGTGGAGACTGCCAAGGCTACTGGTTATGAGGTAATCATTATCGCTGACCACGGAAACGCCGACAACGCACTTAATCCTGACGGCACACCCAATACCGCACATTCGCTCAACCCCGTTCCGTTCATCTACGTCACTGAGAACAAGAACGCCACCGTTTGCGATGGTATACTCGCCGATGTGGCACCGAGCATCCTACACGTGATGGGACTGCCACAACCCGCCGACATGACTGGTAAGGACCTCATCAAAGATTAATACAATACCGAGAGTTTATCTCATTCTACCCTTCTACGGAGAGATGGAGAAAAGGAACAGTGTGCCTGCACACCGACATCCGATTCTCCATCTCTCCGTCGACATTTTACCATTGACGTTTATGACGGTTTTTCCATGCAAAAGGAGTGGAAAATGACATAAGGGACTCATGTTTCGGATTTGCCATAGAACGGCCTGAAAGGCCAATAAGCCAATAGCCCAGGGCAACGCCCTGGGTTGGTAATGACGGGTACATGCGCCCTGTAAGGGCAAAAGCATAGAAGCAAATGGACATGCAGAGCCACACCAGCAGTGCCGCTTGCGGCCGCACTCCTTAACTCCTTCACTCCTTAGACCTAATGAAAAAGAAGCGCTACGGACTGGGAGGACTAAAAGGACGACCGCCGCATAGCGACGGCTGCTACCAGGCTAAGGATAATAAAGTCTAAGGAGTTGAGGAGGAAAGGAGAGAACGCCTAAAGGCATTCTTGCCATGCGGATGGGGGCTTTAGATAGGCTTTAGGCATCAGGCCTAGGCGTTAGCTAAGGCCGCTTTGCGGCCAGTCCTAAGAGTCCAAATAGTCAGTAGAGGAATTAAGGCCGCCTCGCGGCCGCACTCCTTAACTCCTTGACTCCTTAGACCTAAGAAAAAACACTAAAGAGGAAATGCAAAATAAATCTAACATGAAGAATTTATCGTGGTTTTGCCCTTACAGGGCGCGGTTATTTCGCTTCACCCCCCAGGGCGTTGCCCTGGGCTGATGACTCGATGCCCTTTCAGGGCGCTGATACACAACAACTTCATTAAATCCGAAACTTGAGAAAGTTGAGTGAAGGACAAATTGGCAAACATTAGCGACAATCTGACAAACGCCTGCAATCAGAAGCAAAAAATACATGAAAATATACGATTTCATCGGGACTTTCAGCTTCTTTTTCCGAGATTTTTTCACTACAATTAAGATTGAAAAATTTAGGATGCACCCAAAATTGGTAAAAAATGTATCATCACTTTATTCGAATATAAGTAAAAAGCAATAGCTTTACTCAAATTTTACATTATAATGTTCGCGGACGCGAGTCCGTGGATTATTTGTGTGCACCGACTTTCATGTTAAGATTGTTCTAATGACTGAAAAGCACCACAAATTCAATCTTCCATAAAGATTAAAAAACATAAAACATATAAACCAATTAGAAGATGAAAAAGAATTTGATGAAGACAGCGTTGGCATTAGCCCCTGCTGCATTGGTGATGTTCTTCACAGGCTGTACGAATGAGGAACTTGTTAGCGAACAAGTCACACAGTACAAGAAAAACTTCACGGAAACATTCGGCGAGATTGACCCAACTCACGACTGGTCAATGGCTACTCCCGTGACAGCTAACATCGACCTCTCTAATGCACCTGAAGGCACATACGAGGTGAAAATCTACTCTGAGAAAAATGGCTATCTACTCAAGAAAGCCATTGTGGATGGTTCGGCTAAACTACATTTCGATGCCATCAAGGGCGAGAACTCTGTGCGCATACTTGCACGAAAGACATCTGCGCTCGGACTGACTCCCATCAACGGATACTTCCCCGTAGAAAAAGGAGTGGTCAACACTACTACTGCTACAAGAGCCAGCACCGCTGACAACTGCCAAACTACTGTGGGTGAACCAATCGACTTGGGAGTAAGCAGGGGAGCCGCGACAATCTCCACATACGTAGCAGCCACAGAAAACGGTTATTTTGAGTCTGCTCAAGCAGCCCTTCCTACTGGCGCAGAAGACAGATATTATTTCATAATGATAGACGGAGCCGATTATTCCGAAGGCGGAGATGGTAAGTACATGGTAAAACAAACGAAAAACGGTCAGAATGTCGATTTACCAGACATGGATATGTATGAAGTAGGTAAGATTGTATATCCATTAGGCAATACTTGGGATTTAGGTGATTTTAGAGTGTGCATGACGACAGCAGACGGCCAATACAGAATAGCAGGGGGAAGTTATGTAAAACCCGCATGTTATGCATCAGTGAATAAAGATGACCAAGATCTCTATTGGGCTGGAAATTTCTACGTTCTCAACGATGTGTATAAGTCGATAGATCCGAACAAGCGTGTTAAATATGAGGATCTTCTGCCATTGGTAAGCTCTGCTTATAAAGACGCCGATGGTAATGGAGCATACTTCCACGAGGCTGATGACAACCGAGCCAACTATAAGGACATTCTTGACTACGATATAGATTTCGAGCTGATTGAGGATGGACCTATCACCTACACCTACTGCTTCTATGGATCTGCATACAAAAACATGTTGGGATACTTCTATTGGAAAGAGGAAGAGGGCATGAGTGAAAAAGACATCAGGGCCGCACAAATTGCTGCACCGCGATATGTCTTCATGAAAGACACATGGCCATCGACCGTCATCGAGGAGACTGGCAGACCCAACCTCCAGTGCTTATACGAGGACGGCTCTGTACACGCCACTCCAGAGGGCATGATAATGCCAACGTGGGTGGATGGCGATCCTGCCAACCATGAAGGCCACTACATGCAAGGAACAACATACAGCCTGGTTTATTTTGGCGACAACTACGACCAGGCCGCTTCTTACACATTCCCTAAAGGTCTGCACGTGGCTTTCTTCCTGATCACAAAGCCAGATGGAGCTAATGCAAACTTAAAGGGTAACGGCCTCTTCTACTCCATCCAGGATATGAACAACGACGAAGAGGCTTATTACGATGAAACAGACCAGAAGTATAAGCGTGTCAACAACAAGCACTGGTGGGGAACACAACAAACTGGTGAAAACCAATGGGCTGACGAGCATTTTGAGTGGGGCGAGGTTGCTGCTGTGACTTACTCCTACAATGGTCAAATCGTGATGGGCTTCGAAGATGACGTGGATAAGGACGAGAACGACATGCTCTTCTTCGTCAGCGCTCCTATCAATCCACCAGTAAGTATCACTGAGGAAACCGAAGTGGAGATGTCTTGGGTGGTGGCTTGTGAAGACCTTGGAGGCTCTTACGACTACGACTTCAACGATATCGTCTTCGACCTTGGTCAGGTGGATGTTACATACATCACAACAACTGACGAAGCAGGAACTACGACCTCTTCTACCTCTGTGGAGAAGTCTGAGCTCTATCTCCGTCCATTGGCTGCCGGTAGTACAAGAAAAGCATATATCTACTACGACGGCAAGAATTTGGGTGAAATCCACGACCTCCTGAGAAAGGGTGCTCCATCTAATGTACCTATCAATGTGGGTGGTAGCTGGGATGTAGATCCGACTAAGGTGGAACGCATCAAATTGGCCGATATCGACCTGACGAATTACGACTCTAGCACAACTCCTGAACAGTACGTAAGCAATGTCAAGGCTTATGTTGCTCAAGAACTGCAGAAAATCAAAATCGTCGTAGACAACGAAGGTCAGAAAGAGGCTACCGAAGTAACGGCTCCTAGAGAAGACGGTACCAACATCCCACAGATGCTGTTGCTGCCACGTGGATGGGACTGGCCCAACGAGATGGTGTCTATCTTCAATGTTTATCCTAATTTCAAGAGCTGGACTCAAGACAAGGAAAAGAACAGATGGATTACCACACCTGTGGGCAGTTACCACACCAATCCTATAAAATAAGGAATCATTTATTTCTTCAAATTTCATTTTTATCCAAGTGCCTCCCCGCCGATACTGGCAGGGAGGCACTCCTTTTTTGAAAGAGACTCAACCCCAGTCCGAATATTCAGACAGGTCAGACCAGTCCGACAAGTCAGCCAAGTCCTCAAAAAAAGAACAAGTCCAGTGGCGGTAGCCACTGGACTCATATCTTCAACATTTGATTGTTGGAATTGTGAGAGAATTGAAACTTCACAGCCTCTTTCGGTCTCAAAGCATGATTGTTATTTTGGTTTAAAGTTTTGGTTTCTATTGTTGCTGGTCATTGGCCAGATTTGCAGCGTTGATGGGCATCATTGAATCAATGCCGGCCTCTATCGACAGGTTATCCACATTGTTTGTGGCGGTGACCACATCCGTCTGCCTGTACGTCTGAGGGTAAGCCATGTAGTCACTCTGCACTGGCTCTGGCATATCCTTGAGAATTGACTTCTCTGTGATGGAACCAATGGTCAAAACAATGGCTATGGCGGCAGCTGCCTTTACGATAGGCGAGAAACGACTCCAGAGCGTAATACGCTTGGCCTCTACTGCAGGTTTATCCTCAACCATGGCTAGCATACGCGCATCAAAATCGTCGCCAAGTCGGTTTTCCTTGTCTGCCTCATTGAAAGAGAATACCTCCTTGTACTGCAACAGGCGCGCAGGTACATCTTTCTGATTGAAGAAAGAGCGCAGAATCTGCTCCTCCTCCAGACTGGTCTCGCATTCCCAGTAGCGTTCCAGTAATTGTTCAATGTACTTATAATCCATACCTGTTGAGTTTTACGTATTGTTCTTTGATTTTCTGTCTTGCCCTGAAAAGACTCACCTTGACATCTGATTCGGTGATTTGGAGAATCTCGGCTATCTCCTTGTACTCTTTCCCCTCCATGTCGCGGAGTTGGATGATGGAGCGTTGCTTCTCGGGCAGTTGTTCGACAATTTGTTGGATGAGGGTTCTGCCTTCCTTGGCTATGAGCTTATCGGCTGGAGAGTCATCACTGTCTGCCGTTTCATGGAGTGCAGGGTCGAACGCGACGTTCTGTGCCTCCTTTTTCTGCATCTGGTCAAGGGCGAGGTTCCGGCAGATGGTGAATCCGAGGTTTTCCATTCCTTCGTGGAGTTCATCCCTCTTGTCCCAAAGCCTAATCAGCGTCTCCTGCACGATGTCTTCGGCCTCCTCCCGGTTGCGAGTGATGCGAAGTGCCAACCCGAAGAACTTGTCCTTAAGTGGCAATACATCGTTTCTGAAACTGATTTCTCTCATCGCCTTCTAAATATTTATACGGATGAACTAAGTAAAAGTTACAAGGGAAATGGATTTTTTTAAAATATTTTTGGGCATGATGGATATTATAGGTCAGATGGGTTATACTCCGCCCATGATGCCCATGATACCCATGATGCCCATCAAATCCACCAAGGCCAATTAAGCCTCGATGATAGTACCTTGTTGGCCGTCGATAGCTGTGGCAAGCGTTATAATGACTCGCTTTACGCCGGCATGGATAGCTGAGAAAGCATTCTCGAGTTTCGGAATCATACCTCCCTGAATCACTCCTTCACTGGTGAGACGATGGAACTCAGACTCATTGATATGAGGAATGAGGGTGGCATCGTCGTCGGCATCACGAAGCACACCTTTTTTCTCAAAACTGTAAATCAGCGTCACGTCATAATACTTGGCAAGTGCTTTGGCGGTCTCACCAGCCATGGTGTCAGCATTGGTGTTGAGCAGGTTGCCCTTGCCGTCGTGTGTAAGGGGAGCAATGACTGGCACCACACCAACCTCAACCAACCGTGAGAGCATCTGGGCGTCGCAGGCATCAACATCACCCACAAAACCGTAATCTACGTCCTTCACCTCACGCTTGTGAGAGCGCATGATGTTCATATCAGCACCCGTCATGCCAAGCGCATTGATGCCACAAGCCTGCAGACGAGCCACTATATTCTTGTTGACCAAGCCGCCATAAACCATCGTCACAACGCGAAGCATATCACTGTCTGTGATGCGACGTCCATTCACCATTTTGGTTTCGATACCCAGTTCAGCGGCTATCTTAGTGGCTGAACGACCTCCACCATGCACCAGAATCTTACGGCCATCGATGGCTGAGAAGTCGTTAATCAATTGTTGGAGGGAATCCTCGTCCTCCACAATCTTGCCACCTACCTTGATGATTGTCAGTTTGTCCATAATTGATGATAATTTCAACTCTATAGAAACTATTGAGACTATAGAGACTATTGAGACTATAAATTCTCTCTTCTATTCCAAATAAGTATAGCCGTAGAGACCTGAGCGGTAGGTGCTGAGAAACTCCTTACCCTCGTCAGTGGTGATGCGACCCTCCTCAATGGACTTCTTGACCCATGTCTCAAGGGTGCGAACCATCTTCTTGGGTTCAAACTGCACATAGTCAAGCACTTCAGCCACAGTCTCGCCATCGATAATCTTGTCGATGCTGTAACCCTTGCCATTAACTGAAATGTGCACTGCAGTGGTGTCGCCAAAAAGGTTGTGCATGTCGCCCAATATCTCCTGGTAAGCTCCCACAAGGAAGACACCGAGATAATAGTGCGGGTCCTTCTTCTTGTTGAGCGTATGGACAGGAAGGATGTGGGCGATGTTCTGGTTGGTGACGAAATTGGTGATTTTGCCGTCAGAATCACAGGTGATGTCCTGAATAGTGGCAGCATTATTGGGCTGTTCGTTAAGACGTTGGACGGGCATGATTGGGAACATCTGGTCGATGGCCCAGGCATCGGGAAGCGACTGGAAGATGGAGAAATTACAGAAATACTTGTCGGCCAGCAGTTTGTCAAGCGACCATAATTCTTCTGGTGCATGTTTCATGTTGTGGCTGAGCGCATTGACCTCGCGGGCCACCGACCAGTACATGCTCTCGATTTCTGCACGTGTACGCAAATCTACCAATCCATGGGAAAACAATTCAAGCGCCTCCTCACGTATCTGCTGAGCGTCATGCCAGTTCTCAAGCATGGTCCGGGGGTTGAGATTATCCCAGATTTCGTAGAGGTCCTTCACCAGTTCATGCTCGTTCTCGTTGGGCTCATACTCCTCGGGCATAGCGGGTAAACCGGCTGTCTCCAGAACATCCACCACCAATACGGCATGGTGAGCGGCCAATGAGCGGCCTCCCTCAGTAATCAAGTTGGGCTGTGGGATGTTGTTGTTGTCGGCTGTCTCGCTGAAGGTATAAACACAGTTGTTGACATACTCCTGAATGGAATAATTGACACTGCTCTCGCTGTTGGATGAGCGTGTACCATCGTAATCCACTCCCAGACCGCCACCGCAATCCACGAAATCTACACCATAGCCCAACTTGCGCAACTGCACATAGAACTGGGCGGCCTCTCTCAACGCATTCTGAATGCGGCGTATCTTGGTGATTTGGCTTCCGATATGGAAATGGATGAGACGGAGGCAGTCCTTCATGCCGTAATGCTCCAGACGTTCGAGGGCAATGAGCAACTCGCTGGATGTCAAGCCGAATTTGCTGGCATCACCGCCACTCTCTTCCCATTTACCGCTACCTGAAGCGGCAAGTTTGATGCGTATGCCGATATTGGGCCTCACATTCAGGCGTTGGGCGGTTTCTGCGATGATGTCGAGCTCATTGAGTTTCTCCACCACGATGAAAATCCTCTTACCCATTTTTTGTGCCAGAAGCGCCAACTCGATATAACTCTCATCCTTGTATCCATTGCAAATAATAAGGGAGTCAGAGTCCATGTTGACTGCAATGACGGCATGGAGCTCGGGCTTGGAACCTGCCTCAAGTCCAAGGTTATACTTCTTGCCATGACTCACCACCTCCTCTACCACAGGACGCATTTGGTTGACTTTGATGGGGTAGATGATGAAGTTCTGACCCTTGTAGCCGTATTCCTTGGCGGCCTTGTTGAAGCATACAGAGGTCTTCTCTATTCTGTTGTCAATGATGTCGGGGAAACGCAGAATCACGGGAGCCGTGACGTCGCGTTTCTCCAATTCATCCATCACTTCACGGATATCCACCTCCACATTGTCCTTGCATGGTGTCACAACCACATGTCCTTTGTCGTTGATGTGGAAATAGTTAACTCCCCAGCCCGAGATGCTGTAGAGTTCGGATGAGTCTTCAATACGCCATTTTCTCATTCTCTATGATTTCGTTTTTTGCGGTTGGTTGTTACTAAGGATTCTTAGGTTTTCCTAGAGTTTCCTGGAATTTCCTAGGTCTTCCAAGAATTTCCTAGAGTTTCCTGGAATTTCCTAGATTCTCCTAGGGATTTTCTATGATTCGTTTATAAGTTGAGCATTTTCTGAAGGGTCTGAACAGTCTCTTTCACCCTACCCGGGGTGGTGAGAAGGTCGATGGGAAGGGTGTATTTGGCCTGAGCGTAAAATGGTTCCCTCAAGGTTAGGGACTCACGGATAAATGCTATCAGTTCGTCGGGCGATTTACCCTCTATGAGAGGACGCTTCGATTTTCCCAACATCAAGTGCTTCTGCAAGACCTCTGGCTCTGCCTTGAGGTAGACTGTGTCGGCCTGCTGGTTCATGAAGTCCATATTGTCGAAGAAACAAGGTGTGCCACCGCCTGTCGAGATGACGACATCCTCAAATTCTCCCACTTCATGCAGCATTCTCCTCTCCAATTGACGGAAGGCGTCCTCGCCTTTCTCCTCGAAGAGTTTGGGTATTGTCGTGCGAAAGCGGTCTTCTACATACCAGTCGAGGTCGAAGAACTCCAGCCCCGTGTTTCGCCCCAGAATACGTCCTATGGTGGTCTTACCCGCCCCCATATATCCTATCAGAATGATTCTTCTCACGAGTTCTCTGCGTTAAGAATTGTATGTCGTTATTTCTTTGTGTTCTTTCTCTTCTTGGTGGAAGCGGGTTTCTTGGCCTGCTTCTCAATGATTTCCATACACTGTTCCAGTGTGAGCGTGGAGGGCTCGGCCGATGATTTCGGAATCTTGTAGTTCGAACCCTTATAAGCGATGTAGGGACCATAGATGCCATTGAGAATCTCGAGCTCTGGCTCCTCTTCAAAGGTCTTGATATGCTTCTTCTTGTCCTGCAATCTCCTTTGGTCAATCAGCACCACACTCTGCTCCAAGGTGATGTCGAGGGGATTATATTGCTCAGGAATGCTGATATACTGCTTGGCATACCTGACGTAAGGACCGAACTTGCTGACTCCCACTGTCACTGGCTCACCCTTGTAGTTGCCCAGTTCACGAGGCAGGGCAAACAGGTCGAGTGCCTCTTCAAGAGTGATGTCTGTCAGACTCTGCCCTTTTTTCATCTGGGCGAAGAGCGGCTTCTCTTCGTCATCCACTGTGCCTATCTGAATCACTGGACCGTAACGCCCTATCTTGGCAAACACTTGTCTGCCTGTCTTCGGGTCGGTACCCAGTAGGCGCTCGCCCACCTTGTGTTTCTCCTTCAGCTGCATGGTTTCCTCCACCTGAGGTTCAAAACGGTCGTAGAAATCGTGCATGGAGTCTTTCCAGTTTTCCTTGCCCTCTGCAATCTCGTCGAAATCGCGCTCTACCTTGGCAGTGAAATTATAGTCCATGATTTCGGGGAAGTGTGCCATCAGGAAATCAACCACCACTGTGCCGATATCGGTAGGAAGGAGTTTGCCTTTCTCCGCTCCGTATTTCTCTGTCTTCTTCTGTGTCTTAATCTTGTCGTCTGCAAGGGTAATAGTCACACACTTACGCTCAAGGCCTTTCTTCTCACCCTTGCTCACATACTCACGTTGTTGGATGGTGGAGATGGTTGGAGCATAAGTGGAAGGACGTCCGATGCCCAGTTCCTCCATTTTTCTCACAAGACTGGCCTCGGTGTAGCGTGGAGGATGCTGAGTGAACTTCTCTGAAGCCACAATATTGTCATAGACGAGGTTATCACCTACTTCCACTGCCGGAAGGATGTTGTTGTCATCGTCCTGCTCGTTTTCGTCATCGTGCGACTCACGATAAACACGGAGGAAACCGTCGAAGACCACCACCTGTCCCGAAGAGATGAATTGCAGCGTCTCACCCTCAATGTCGATGCTGACCACGGTCTTCTCCAGTTCAGCGTCTGCCATCTGAGAAGCGATGGTGCGTTTCCATATCAAGTCGTAAAGACGACGTTGCTGCACATTCCCCTCTATCGTCTTCTTGTCTATATATGTGGGGCGAATGGCCTCATGAGCTTCCTGTGCCCCTTTAGCGGTGGTATGGAACTGACGTGTGTGGAGATACTGCTCACCCATGCTGCTGATGATTTCATCGCGGCTTGTTGACAAACAGAGCGAGGAGAGGTTAACCGAGTCGGTACGCATATACGTAATGTGTCCTGCCTCGTAGAGGTTCTGAGCCACGAGCATGGTTTGTGAGACGGTAAAGCCCAGTTTGCGTGCGGCCTCCTGCTGCAACGTGGATGTGGTGAAAGGTGCGGCAGGACTCTTCTTCAGAGGGCGTTTGCTGATGTCGGCAACCGTGAAGGTCGCATGACGGCATTTCTCCAAGAAGGCTTTTGCTTCTTCCTCAGTCTTGAAACGGCTGGAGAGCTCTGCGTGCATCGTTTCAGTGGCTCCTGACTTGGTGGTCACAGTGAAAAGACCTGTCACACGATAGCTGCCTTCGGGAGTGAAGCTCTCGATTTCACGCTCTCGCTCCACAATCAACCTCACAGCCACAGACTGTACACGACCTGCTGAAAGGGAAGGTTTGATTTTCTTCCACAACACAGGCGAGAGTTTGAATCCCACGATACGGTCGAGCACACGACGGGCCTGCTGGGCGTTGACCAGATTGTAGTCGATATGACGTGGGGTCTCGATAGCGTTCAATATCGCCGACTTGGTGATTTCATGAAACACAATACGCTTGGTTTTTTCAGGCGTCAAAGCCAGTACTTCGTACAAGTGCCATGAAATGGCCTCTCCCTCACGGTCTTCATCGGAAGCAAGCCACACCGTCTCTGCCTCTTGGGCGAGCGATTTGAGCTTCTTCACTATCTCTGATTTGTCTTCCGGTATGACATACTCAGGGGAGAATGTTTCGAGGTCGATACTGAACTCCTTCGACTTCAGGTCGCGGATATGTCCGTAGCTCGACATCACTTTATAGTCCTTGCCAAGGAATTTCTCTATGGTCTGGGCCTTGGCAGGAGACTCCACTATTACCAAGTTTTTCAGCATTGTGCGTCTATTCCTTTTTTTACTGTTATTCTAATGATTTGAGGAGCGCCTAAAGTTTCTATAGCGACAATTCCTCTACAGTCCATGACATGATGCCTTTGAAAGGCATTTCTCGCCTTGGACTCACAAATTTGGCGCAAAAGTATGAAAAAAAGCAGACCCATCACATTATTATATAGTGATTATCTGCTTTTTTTAACATTTTTATGATTTTCGAGGAGGTCTTTTCACCTTTTGGCTATTATTTCCGTTCTCTTTTGAGTGCTTTTTCCATATCCTTGCTGGTGAGTACAGTGTAGAACACTTTCTCACTTTGAGTGCCTGAAAAACGAAGGATGAGGTTGGCTTCTTTTTTCACGCATAAGTTTGCAAGAAACCTCACACCTTCATTGTATGGCAAATTGATAAGGATATTGTTCTTCAATTGGTTGGCATTGCGAATCAAGTCGTCAATATCGATAATGGCATCATCAAGGGAGTTTTCAATGATGATGTTGTCATCACTCTTGCTGGCAGAGGTGATGAAGATGCCATCTAGCAGAGGGAATGGAGCGGCACTGTTGATGATTACGATGAGGTTCTCGAGGGTGAATAACTCCTGAGGGGCTGCTCCATTGGCACTGAGAATGCTTTTGGTCTCCTCTGGGGTGAATGAACATGATGCCTTCTTACCCGTCTGGCTGCCCACGCATACCATCTTGAAGGTGGCGCCACTGTTGCTGATTAGTGAGAGCATCTGCCGAGTGCCCTCTCCACTCTTGATGTATTCATCGCGAAGCAGGGTTTTCCAATACTCATTGTTGTCAATGAGTTGGTCCATGTTGAAGTCGGGTTCCTTCAATTCAATGTTAAACACAATCTCGTTGTCAGTGCATTCGGTACTAACCAGTTTCGAGCGGTCGGTAATTTCCACTGGACATTTCACATTCATCTTGTCAGACATATACTTCAAAGACATGTTCTGAGCAAGACATGGGGTTGTCGAGGCTATCAATGCAATGATAGCGAGGACGAAGTTCTTCAATGGTGTTGTCATAGGTCTTTATTTTTTTTGGTTGATTATTTTATAGGGATGGATGGGGGCTTTTAGCCCATTCCGTCAGAAAGTGACCGCAGCTCCGGCAATGACATTGATGCCTTGTGCCTTGTAGGCATTATAGACATCAAACTTGTTGTTGAGGAGGTTGTTGCCACGGGCGAAGAGGGTGATACGGGCCATGTCGATTGGCAGACGGTAACTGAGACCTGCTCCCAAGTCATATCGGTTAGGGCGTTTGTAGTCAACCATACCTTCGTGGTCATAGGTCTGCATAGCGAAATCGAGTGTAGCCTCCAGTCCGTCAAGAATTTTCACCTGTGCCGTCCAGTCGATGTCGAAGACTGGTCGGAGGGGTGAGGGGATGTCGTAGTCGGTCTCCCATGAGTTCACTTGGTTGCACAAAGTGACTTCCACGATGTCCTTATAACGGTAGTCGATGTTGAGTTCACCATAGAAGCGGTTGCCATCGGCTGTGGTGAAGATATGGTAAACATAATCTGGGTCATCCCCTGAACCAACTTCTTTAAGATGCAACGAGTATTGCTCAGGCACATCGAACATCTCCAACCTGCTGTCCTGGATGTCGAAGCCTATAGCGCTAGAAACGGTTAGCGACGGAGCTGCCTTCCATTCGATGCCGAATTTGCTATCGATTTGGTCGAATTGGTGCAGGAATTGTTCTTCTCCTAGAATCCAGTAGGGAGTCAGTGCAGTTATCATGCGGAAGTCGTTGCTTCGCTCACCACCGGTGATTCGGGCCTTGAGGTCGATGTTGTCGGTGGCATGATATACGGCCGATACATCGGGTGAGATATGTGCTTTTTTAGTGAATCCACTTGATGCCTGTAATGTCAGTCCGAGTCTCACATCCCATTGGTAAAGCGAAAGCGCATAGTAAGGGTTACCCCAATAAGTGAGGTAATGCACAGCGTCGGGTTTGTAGTTTTCGTTTTTCAGCCCGACATTGACTCCTAACCTCTGGTTGCCGTCTAAATTGTAAGCGGCATCAGCGCTCGCCTTCACGATGATTTCCTTATGGGGACCGCTATGATACCATTCCTTGTCGGTCTGCTCAAAACCTTGGTATGCCAGTTCACCACCCAAGGAGAAACGTCCGAACTCGTATGGGGTGACTCGTGCGCTGACTGACGTGAGGAGGTTGCGCTGTTTATCGCAAGGGGGGCCAATCATCTTGTTGCCGGATGTCACTCCGTCAGCACTGAAGGACTGGTAGTTGTATGCATGGTTCTCTACATCGAGGTCAACGATAAGATTAGAACTGCGGGACAGTCTGTGGAGGTATTGGGCACTGACAGCAGATTTGTAGAAACGGCTTTCCCACTTCTTCTCTTTGGTAAAGTGGTCTGTCTTGCTATTGAAACCATCGATGCCGAAGTTGAAATTCAAACGGTCATCGCTGGTCAGGTCTACGCCATAACTCAAACGACCTGTGAGGTTGCCATGACTTCCATAGCCCAGATGTGCGTAGCCCTTGCCTTCTCCTTCTGTGATGGCGTCGCTCTTGGCGGCCCACAGAGGTTGAAACACATACGACTGTGCCGCAAGTGGGGTCTTGATGTAATCCACTTGATAATGCACGGCAGGCTGCTCCACCTTGTTGGGCATCAAGTTGATTTTGTTGGCGTCACGGATGATAGGCACATAGTTGTTCTCCACCTCCACAACGTCATTAATTTGTGCCCCGGCCAAGCAAGGGGAAAGGAACAAGGCCGCTATGATAATATATTTTGTCATATTCATTGTCTCAAATAATTGCTTGCATAAAAATCTCAATGTTCAATGTTCAATGGTCAATGGTCAATCCTCAATGGTCAAAAATGCGATTAAACGAGCGCAGAGCCGAACTTGTTCGAGCTATGCCGAGCGTGAGCATTTTAGGCGCAGCCAATGGTCAATGGTCAATGCTCAATGATTCAATCGTTCCTCAATCATTCGGTTGATTTCCTCGTTCTCGTTGTAGTTGCTCTTGAGCGACAGCAAATATTGCTTTGCCTCCACATCCTTACCCGTCTTGCGGTAGACATCGGAAAGCAGGATGAAACCACGGGCAAGCCAATAGGCATGGGGAGTTCCTGAATCGATAAACTTCAGCAAGATGCTCTCTGAGGATTCATACTGCCCCGTCTGGTAGGCGTAATCGGCCAACAACACGTTGGCCTGGGCTCCGTATTCGGTCTGAGCATCCTGACTCAAGGTGGTCCAGTCCTGAACCGCAGCCTGCATGTTGCCCATGGCGTTCTGGCTTGCGGCACGGAAGAACAGCGTCTGAACCTTCATGTCGGGTGCCAGTTTCACGTTCTGGAGCATACGGTTGGCTACTGCGGTCGTGGCGGCATAGTCTTTGGCGTTGTACGAGTTCTCAAGCAATCCCTGTTGAGCCTCCAGCCTTTTCTCTTCCGACGAGGTGAAGGATTCCAACTGAGCGAAGAGTTTTGCAGCCTCACTGTATTTACCTGCTGCCGTTGCTCTTGCTGCTGCGGCCTCCAGCATTTCTTCCTGCTGCTGATTGGTCATTGGCTGACCTGCCTTCGATGCGATGTTGTTGTATTCTTCGATTCGTCCCTCGTTAGTATAGATGTCGCGCAAGGCGGAAAGGGCGGCTTGTGCTTCCTGTGTGTTGGGGAAGTTGTCGATGACTTGAGTGAATGTACTGATAGCGGATGGGATATTGACGGTCTCGGCATAGAGCATACCGAGGTTCACCCCTGCCCTGGCCGCGTTCTTGCCTTGGGGATGGCTTTCAAGGAGCGACTTGAAGACATTCATCGCCCTGTCCTTCTCTCCGCTCTGCATCAATGCGAGTCCCTGTTCGAAAACAGCGTCGTCGGTAAACTGCGATTCTGTGTATTCTGTACGCAACTGGCTGAGGAGGTCTACCTTGCCAGCATAGTTACCATTGACTCCCGTGATGAGTGCCTGCTGGTAAATGGAGTAATCTCCTTGGCTCTTGTCGGTGGCCAGAGCCTGACCGTAGGCTTGCTGGGCGGCATCGTAGTTCTTGGATGAGAGCAGGCAGTCGCCTATACGGTTGTATGCGTCGGCAAGAACAGCTTTGTTGTCGGGATTACGGTCAACGAAACGCCTGAAAGCTGCTACTGCGTCAGCGTATTTCTTCTGCTTGAAAAGAGCGTAGCCAAGGCCGTAGAGCGCATTGCCATAGTTGGACGTTACGCCACCTGTCTGTGCCACACTTTGACCGAGGTCTGCGGCTGCTTTGGTGTAGTCGCCGAGCCTGTATTCTGCCTCTCCTCTCCAATAGAGGGCATCGGTCTTGGTCTGTTGGTTATGGGTACCGAGTTGCAACGACTGCGTCATATAGTCAACAGCCGATTTGAAATCGCTGTTGGTATAGGCCTGGGTCCCGAGGTTGTAAAGCACCTGCTGCTTGGCAGCGAGGATTTCCTTCGTGGGCTGCTTGATTTTGTTAATACTGGCCAGTGCGGCAGAATAGTCCTTGGTGGTAGTGTATACTTCAGTAAGGTACTGGCCCACCTTGGATGCGTTCTTCGACTGAGGATACTCGTTGAGGAAGCGCTCCATCACATTGACCTGCTCTCCAAAACCACCTGTTTTACCCTCATGAAGACAAAGGGCGTAGTTATAGAGGGCGTTCTCACTCGCAGCACTCTTACCACCCATCTCAGATGCTTGCTGGAAGGCCATGCGGGCCTGGGTCTTGTTGCCTCCGTCTAAATAACTGATGCCGGCATTGAGATACGCGCTCTGAGCCAGTTCGTCACGCTCAGTACCGGCGCTGCGGACAAAGTTATCGGCTGCCTGACTGTAATTTTGTGTGCGCAGATAACTCATGGCGAGTTTGTAGAGGGCGGTGCGTTTGGGGGTGTCTGTCTCCTCTGCGTATTGAGTGAGCCGTTCGATGGCCTTATAGAAATCACCCTTGTCGTGAAGGCATTCGCCTTCGATACGGTCGGCCTCGCCTGACAGTTCTGTCTTTCCGTAGCGGTTCTTGTATTTGAGGATGGTGCTGAGCGCGTCCTCGCTCTTTCCTGTGAGCAAAAGACAGTCGGCGATATAGACGGGTGCTTTGCGGTGGTAGTCGAAAGTCTTCTCGGTGGTGCGGAATTTCTCAAGCGCCTCATCGTAACGTCCCTCGGTATAATCAATATAAGCGGAGTAGTATAGCACATCCATGCTATGCCGCTCATTGAAGCGTAATTGGTTGAGAAGAACCTTGGCGGCGGCAATGTCGCCTGTCTGGATGCTGGCAATGGCATAATTGAGTCTGGCATCGGACTGCTCGTCATCACCTATGTTGTACATCGAGGTAGTACGGTAGATTTCCATCGCTTCATCATCGCGTCCACTTTGAACCAGCAGATTGGCACGCATCAAGTTCAAACGGTCGAAGTCAAGGCATAGCGGATGACTTTTCAGATGACTATCAATCATTTCATCTGCTCCTGCCTCCTTCAGATAGTAATTGCAGACCATCAACAAGCATTCAGCCGTCGTGAATGAACTTCCTCCATGAGAAAAATCTGACTTCCCTGTCTGGCGAAGATATTCATGCAGGGTTTGAGCTGCAGCATAATAATGACCGTCGGCCATCTGCTTGTTTGCCAGATTATAGGTGTTGGTGGCATCTGTCACGGAGTGATGTCGTTGTGCCATCGCCAATGTGGGGACGATGAGAGTGAAAAACAATATGACTAGACTTTTTCTCATTGGGTTCTTTCTTGATGGAATTGGATTGTTATGGAGTGAAGGGAGCTAATAGGTATTTATCTATATGGTTTTTGAGTTCGCCATCTGGATATAACTGATTACACCCTGGCGAATGGAGTCGAGCCCGAATTGGCTGGGGTCAATCTCTACAAGTGGTGTCCATCGGCAAGAGGCCACATCGTCGTTGGCGATGAAGTGGGACTGCGACGAGACACGGCAGAGGTAGAAGAGGTCCATCGTGTGGATGAGCATTCCTGAGTAGAGATAAGTGTTCGGCAACGAGAACAGATAGCGCAAGCTGTCTTGAGGAACGTCCAGACCTGTCTCTTCCTTGATCTCACGTTGCATGGCTTGCTCTGCGGTCTCACCGCAATCGGCGAAACCTCCGATGAGGTCGAGGGTGCCTTTGGCGGGCTCCTCGGCACGTGTGGCCACCAACAACTCGTTGCGCTCATTCACAATCAGCGCCACCACTGCGCCTGCGGGATTGAGATAATAGACAAACCCACAGTCGAGGCAGCGCTTGGACTTGAAATCATTGACCTCGAAACGGGGTGACCCGCACACAGGGCAGTAGTGGAACTTATCCAACAGATGCGTCTTGCTCATTGTCGTTTCTATCACTTCTCAGAATCTTCTGTTCTGATAATTAAAGCAAATATATGACATTCTATTAATAAAAAAGATATCCGTTGGTTTTTTTTGATAACTTTGTACTTGTTTTAACACTAAAACAAGTGTTTTACAGCTACTCAACTTTCCAAAAAACCATGGAAATAGCTGAAAAGAATGCGATGACAAAAAACGATAAAGAGAGGCTAAGGCACCATCTATTATGAATGTTTTTATTAATAAAGGTAAATTTTCCGTATTAAATTTGTTTTAGTTGGAATAATATTAGTATATTCGCAACCGATATGAGCTGAGGAGATTCAGCAATGTCAACGTTACCTGTAAAAAAACACTAACTAATTAATCTAATATGTATGGGTAGATATTATAGTTTCGACGCAAATGTCCATCTGCAGAGGATTGATAGCGATGGGTCAAACGGTGATGAACTTGAAGACCAAGATGTAGTAGCGAGTGTGTTTTGGGAAGAACGACAAGTACAAAAAGTGGTCAACTTCATCGTGGATTCTGATGGTGATGCCGATATGGAATATTTCCATCACAAGCATCCTGACTTGTATCATGAGATGTGTGAAGCGGCTAAATTGGAGTATGCCGACATGATGGCAAGGTTCAGTCCTGGAGAGGAATACAAGATACAGTCGGTCGAACCCACTTTCCCCGATGAGATTTACAACACTGCTGAGGGTATCATCGCTGAAAAATTATCTGCAGAAGTCAACGATGTCTATGCGGATGCCGGTGACCTGTAAGGTTACTGGCCGCATAGTATTCATCACTCCACCTGCAAGGAATGGTGAGTTCTCTTATTTCAAAAGGTAAGAGCGTCTGTTTTGTGCAAAAAATCATTTTATTTCGTGAAGAAACTTGATGAAAGTTGCACAAAAGGAAAAAAATAGGTACTTTTGAACTCCAAAAACATAATAACACAAAAAATATGGTTGATATCAAACAATATCTGCAAGAAGCAGAAGAGAAGATGGAGATGGCTACAATGTACCTTGAAGAGGCATTGAGCAGAATACGTGCCGGAAGGGCAAATGTGCATATACTCGACGCTGTCAGGGTCGAGTCCTACGGACAAATGGTTCCACTCAACAACGTCGCTAGCCTGACTACACCAGACGCGCGCACTATTGCCATCAAGCCTTGGGACAAGTCAATGTTCAAGCCCATAGAAAAGGCCATCATTAACTCTAACGTAGGCATCATGCCTGAGAACAATGGAGAAATTATCCGTCTGGGCATTCCACCACTCACTGAAGACCGACGTCGAGACCTGACCAAACAGTGCGCAAAAGAAGAGGAAACAGCAAAAATCAGCATACGTAATGCACGCCGAGAGGCCATCGAGAAACTCAAGAAGAGTGTGAAAGATGGTGTTTCCGAGGATGTGGAGAAGGACGCTGAGAACGATTGCCAGAAACTGCACGACAAATTCGTGAAGAAGGCTGAGGCACTGTTGGAGGCTAAGAACAAGGAAATCATGACCGTGTAGCCTTGGGATGAATCGACCCTTACATCAGCGTTAATGCACGGATTAGTCATCAAGAACACCGGCAGTTGGTATACTGTCCGGACCGACGAGGGATTGACGGTGGATTGCAAGGTCAAGGGCAACTTCCGACTCAAGGGCATAAGAACCACCAATCCCGTGGCTATAGGCGATGGAGTGGAAATCGTGCAGGGGCCTGACGGACATGCACTCATCACAAGCATCGACAACCGTAAGAACTACATTATCCGAAAAGCCACAAACCTTTCTAAACAATCGCATATACTGGCCGCTAACATCGACCAGTGTATGCTTATTGTCACCATCAACTACCCTGAAACATCTACCACCTTCATCGACCGATTCCTCGCCAACGCCGAAGCCTACAGCATACCTGCGGTACTGGTCTTCAACAAAACTGACCTCATCACTGACGAGATAGAACGAGCTAAACTGGAAGATTACACCTCGCTCTACCAGAGCTTGGGATACGAATGCCTGCATACTTCCACACTGACAGGTGAGGGCATGGATGCACTTTTAACCTTGCTTAGAGGCAAGGTAAGCCTCCTTTCGGGCAACTCTGGAGTGGGAAAATCCACCATTATCAACACACTCTTTCCAAACCTGAACCTAAAGACCAGCGAAATATCCGACGCTTACAACACTGGTAAGCACACCACTACCTTCTCGGAGATGTATCCCATTGACGATGATGGCTACATTATCGACACACCGGGCATCAAGGGGTTCGGCACTTTCGATATGCAGCGAGAAGAAATCGGGCATTATTTCAGGGAGATATTCAATATTTCCAGTAACTGCCGTTTCGGCAATTGCACCCACACACACGAGCCAGGTTGCGCTGTACTTGAAGCCGTGGAGGAAGGACGTATCGCCATCTCGCGTTTCAACTCCTATCTCAGCATGCTCGACGACCAAGACGAGGACAGATATCGACCGCCAGTGAAATGAAATGATGACATGAACAAGATTATCCTGACCATCCTTGCTGCACTCTGTGGCTTATCCGCAAACGCACAACACACCTACGAGGAGTTTGTGGAAAACGCTATTAAAGCCACTTATGCCGACAGCCTCGACAAAGCTGAAGAACTTTTCAAGGAAGCACTGAAACTTAGCCCTGCCGACCACCGAAACAGTCTTATTTATTTCAACCTGGGGAAGATACAGACCAGCAAAGGACTCTACGACAAAGCCATCGAGTCGTATTCACTCGCCTTGAACAGTGCGCCATTATCTGTGCCACTTCTCATGGCAAGAGCCAACCTCTACCTGCAATTAGGCAACAACGATAAGGCCTATGTGGATTATTGCAACATTATCGACATCAACCCTGACAATGTAGAAGCTCTGACTTATCGCGCTTTCATCCACAAAAACGCACGACGCTACGACCAGGCACGAATGGACTACGAGCGCCTGTTGGCCATCGAGCCCGACCACTATGTGGCCAATCTCGGAATGGCATTGATTTGGCAAGACACACACCATCTGGCCAAAGCACTGGAGCAAATGGAACAACTCATCGAAAAATACCCCGACAAGGCGGAACTCTATTCCATACGTGCTGACATGGAAACGGAGAACAAACAACCCGAACTGGCCATCATGGACTTAGACAAGGCGGTGGAACTGAACCCTACGAACAGCAACTACATTCTCGCTCGCGCGTACCTACATCTGGAAAAGGGCAACAAACACCAAGCGAAAAAGGACTTCGAAACTGCCATCAGACTCGGTGTGCCGCGAAGCGGACTGCGGTCGGAACTCAAACAATGCAAGTAGATGGAGTAAACGCCTGTAAACGATTTGTGAAAACTGACACTTGTTATGCTGAAACAATACCTTAACCCCGAACTCATAGAGGCTGGTTGCGACGAGGTGGGACGCGGCTGCCTCGCTGGAAGCGTCTATGCCGCTGCTGTAATCCTGCCAAAGGACTACGTCAACGACTCTCTCAACGACTCTAAACAACTCTCTCCTGCAAAACGATACAAACTTCGAGAGGAAATAGAACGCGACGCCATCGCATGGGCTGTGGGAGTGGTGACACCACAGGAAATCGACCGCATCAACATACTCAATGCCAGCATACTCGCCATGCACAGAGCACTCGATGCATTGAACGTCCGACCACAGACACTCATCATCGACGGAAATAAATTCAAACCCTACCATGGACTACCCTACTCCACTATCGTGAAAGGCGACGCCAAATACCTATCCATTGCAGCAGCATCGGTCATTGCCAAGACCTACCGCGACGACTACATGAAAGAACTACATAAGGAATACCCTTTCTATGGCTGGGACCACAATGCCGGATACCCAACGGCAGAACATAGAAACGGCATACGGCAGCACGGACTGACGCCGTACCACCGCATGTCGTTCAATCAACTTGGCGACAGATATCGCCAACTCGAGTTAGAATTTATAGAAGACCCTTAGTGAATTTTTATTTCTCGAGGTTTTTTCTGACTCTGACTCTGCACACCACCATACTTTGACTTAATCTCTGGAAGGCTCTTCTGAATGTCAGAAATACGACGCGCATCGCTTGGGTGGGTACTCATGAGTTCGTTTGTGGAACCACCGCTTTTAGCCGCCATCTTCTTCCAAAATGTCACAGCATAGTCGGGATTATAGCCTGCCATGGTCATCAGCACTAGTCCCATATAGTCGGCCTCACTCTCATGCTTTCTAGAGAAAGGCAACATCACTCCGACCTGGCTGCCTATGCCATAGACTTGGCTCGCCACACTTTGCACTGCATAGCTCTGGCCTGAAAGACCGATGCTCAATGCAGCTGCACCATACTGTTGCAAGATCTGCTGACTCATGCGCTCGTTGCTGTGCTTAGCCACGGCGTGTGCCACCTCATGTCCAAGCACCACAGCCAGTTCGTCATCGTTGTCGAAGAGTTTCATGATGCCCTCATAAACCACAATCTTACCACCTGGCATACAGAAAGCGTTAATCTCGTCCGACTTCACCAGATTGAATTCCCAGGCATAATTCTGCAAATCAGCTTGCATACCATTTTCTGCAAGGTACTTCTCTGTAGCGGCAGCGATGCGCTGACCAACGCGGGTCACCGTCTCTGATTGTACCTTTTCAGTTGAAACTTTAGCTGAACTCATGAAACTCTTGTACTGAGTAAGGCTCGAAGAGAGAACGTCAGCGTCCGATACAAGGTTCAACTGCTTGCGGCCTGTGATAGCCACACTTCTGCATCCCATTAGCACTACTGCCAACAGCAACAGAGATACGATATTCCTAATATTCCTCATAATTGTTTGATTTTTATTGTCTTACGATTATTCTTGATTGTCTTTTTTAAATCCTTAAGAGCCAATGTTCAATGGTCAATGGTCAATGGTCAATGGTCAATGGTCAATGGTCAAAAATGCGATTTAGCGAGCGCAGAGCCGAACTTGTTCGAGCTATGCCGAGCGTGAGCATTTTAGGCGAAGCCAATGGTCAATAATCAATGGTCAATGGTCAATAAACCTACTCCCAATAGAGTACTTGGCGGTTAATGTCCCACTTATGGTCCTTGGGGAAGTCATCGCCTTCCCATGCCTTCTTGCTGGTCCATTTCTCTGCGGGTGCCGTCCAGAAATCATGGGTGGCAGGAAGTCCGAGAGGCATGAAAGCCAAGGAAGTCATATAGAGCGAGCCATTGTTGGTGTACCAGTCAGCAACATTGGGATGGTTGCCCATGAAACCAATGGTGAGGTATCCGCCCTCATTGAAGTTGTTGACCTTGTAGAACATATTCTTTGCAACTGCGGTAATGGCCGCACGCACCTGGCCGTTGTGAAGTTCCTGGGGCAGTTGCTGACGCCAAGCGAGTTGTGCCAAGGGTTGCAACACGGCCATACGATATGGAATGGAACGACCGAAGACAGGGTATGTGCCTTCAGGAGAAATGAAACGCTCGAGGATGACACTGAACTTCTGCATACGCTTCAGTACCTCGGCATAACGAGCCTTGGAACCGTTGCGGTTGCCGAGATTGCGCACCGTCCAAGTGTCGTTGCCCTTCTTGGCGTTAATCATTTCCAGACATTCCAAATACATAGGCTGGATGACATAGGCGTTATAGTAGTCGAAAGCGAAAGCAGGACCGTCAGAATACCATCCGTCGCCGATATACCATTCCTCCACCTTGTTCATCGCCATGTGGATGCGGTACTGGTCGTAGTCTGCACCCACATACATGAGAAAGCACTCCTCCATCGCCACAAACAGATGCCAGTTCGTGTAAGGAGGGTCATAGCGGTGCAGGCCTTGCAGCTCCTTGATATAACGCTGTTTAGTCACATCGCTCAGCGGAACCCAAAGTGAGTCGTAGCCACGATAGAGGCTCTCCACCAAATAAGCGGCGTCGACAAGAGTTTGTCCACCCGACTTCCACCCCAAATAGTCAGGACTTTCGGGGTCTACAGCATTGGTGTAAGCCTGACGGGCCCATTTACGCAGTTGTTGCCGTTGCTTGCACTCAGGTGTGTCGTCGTCGGGAAGGTTGAGCCAAGGTGCTACACCCGCCATCAGCCGGGCGAAGGTCTCCATATAAGCCACCTTTTTGTCGCGGTTGTCCCAAGTGGGTGAGAGTTCCAACACCATGTTCTGCTGCAACTTGCCTTCTGCCATGTTGCGCAACACTGGCTCCGACATCTGCCAGCAGATATCAGCCCATATCTCGCGGTCTGTCATCTGCTCCACCTTATTGCCGCCTTTCTTCTTGTCTTTCTTCTTCTGTGCATCCGCTGTTGCCGGCATGAGGAAGATGAAGAGCAATGCACTGAGCACTACTGTCCATGTCTTGCTACGTCTTGTCATCATAACATAGTTGTTTTGGTTTTCGAGTGTATGATGCAAAAATAAAGATAAAAACCGAAAAAAAGATACTTTCACTCGCAAATATTCAAAAAAACGTAAAAGTTATAGTTAAAAGCTCTTGCTACTCCGCAAATAAGTCATCCACGAAAGACGCTCTGCATCATATTCTTATAACGACATCAGCTTTATATGCTGCAGAAAATAATCCTGATGTTTGGTGAATTCAATCAAATGCACTACATTTGCAATATCATTACGTTATTAACGTAACGGTACTAACGTAACGGTATCAACGAAATTTATATAATTATTTATAATTGAAAGTTATGAAAAATCCTTTCTACACATCAGGATATATAGGAGCAGAGTACTTCTGCGACCGCATAGATGAAACCCAACGATTGACTCAATTGTTGGAAAACGGCAATCATGTTGTGTTGATGTCTCCAAGACGTATTGGAAAGACCGGCCTGATTCAACACATCTTCAATCAGAAGGAATTGAAAAAACAATACAACACCTTCCTCATTGACATCTACGCCACAAAGAATCTAGCCGAGTTCACACAGCAGTTTGGAGGTACCATCCTCAAGACCCTGACAGGACATGGAGAGAAAGCCTTGAAGCAGTTCTTGAGGATAGCTTCCTCTCTGCGTGCCACAATGTCATTCGATCAGTTAGGGGTTCCGACTTGGGGAGTGGAACTGGGACAAGCTGATGCAGTTCAGTACACATTGGACCAGATTTTCGAATACATAGAGAAATCCGACAAGCCGTGCATCATTGCCATTGACGAGTTTCAACAAATTACCCGCTATCCAGAGAAGAACGTGGAAGCGTTGCTCCGTACATATATACAACATTCCCGAAATTCTCATTTTATCTTCTCAGGCTCCGAACGCTCCTTACTTGGTCAGATATTCCACTCTCCGGCACGTCCTTTCTTCGCATCCACTAGTGCCTTTCCTTTGGATGTGATACCAGAGGACAAATACACGGAGTTCATCCTCCATCATTTCCGTCGCGGGAATAAAGGCATCTCCCTGGAAGCCATACACAGAACTTATTCCCTCTTCGGAGGAACGACATGGTACATCCAAAAAGTGATGAGCACCTTGTTCATGCTGGCTGAAAAGGGAACAACCATACAAGAAGAAGATGTAAACAAGGCTATTGACCAGATTATCACGGACGAGAGTATGAACTATGCCAACATATTATATTTTTTGACACCGCGTCAGAAACAACTGTTGACAGCCATCAGCAAAGAGGGACAAGCCAAAGAAATAAAGGGACATAAGTTCATCGCCAAATACAAACTTCCAAGTCCAAGCACTATTCAGACAAGCATCAAGACACTCATAGAAAAGCAGATTGTCACCGAAAACCTCGGAACATATCAAGTCTATGACAAATTCTTCTCCATCTGGTTGAACAGGACACTTTGAAGGTTGGTATATATATATAAAATCCGTGGGTGCACTCCACATCGTTTCGTGCACCCACGGTTATCAAATGAAATCCCTTCAGGGATAAATACGCTTACTCAGCCTCTTTCACTTCCTGACGGTAGTTGTCAAGCTGGGCTACATCAATGCGGTTGATGTAGTTATAGTGCTTCTCAACTTCCGATTCAGCGTAGTTAACGAATACGTTAAGACTCTTGGCGAAGAGTTCAGGAGCCTTCACAGCATCAGCCAGGATGAGGTGGCACATGATAGTGTAGGCGGTGATTTCGTAGAGCTTGCGAGAGCAGAAGTCAAGCAGTTCCTGACTGGCAGCAGCCTTCACCGTATTGGTTGCCTCTTCAAGTTTGGCAGCCATTTCCTTGATGCGAGTGAGATAAGCGGCATATACTGCATTGCCGGCAACGAGAGCTTCGTTCTCAGCCTCATACTCACGGATGATGCTCAGGTAAGTACCATTAGTGATGTAACGGAGAGCGGCAACTGTCTGGAGCTGTGTAGTACCCTCATAGATGGAGAAGATACGGGCATCACGGTAGAGACGCTGGCTCTTGTACTCCATGATGAAGCCAGAACCACCGTGAACCGAAATGGCATCGTATGCGTTCTGGTTAGCGAACTCAGAGTTCATACCCTTTGCCAATGGAGTGAAAGCGTCAGCAAAACGAGTGTAGCGCTTCAACTCGGCACGCTCCTCTGGAGTGAGCTTGCGGTCGCGCTGAATGTCCTCGAGGGCCTTGTAGATATCCACATAGCGAGCGGTCATGTAGAGCAATGAACGACCTGCGTCGAGCTTGGCCTTCATGGTGGCGAGCATGTCGTAAACAGCTGGGAACTCGATAATCTTCTGACCGAACTGTGCACGCTCCTTGGCATAGGCAAGAGCCTCATTGTATGCTTCCTGCTCAACACCCACTGACTGGGCGGCGATGCCCAGACGAGCACCGTTCATCAGAGCCATCACATACTTAATCAGACCGAGTTTGCGGTCACCACAAAGATAAGCCTTTGCATTCTTGTAGGTCAACTCACAAGTTGGACTGCCATGAATACCTAGTTTGTGCTCGATGTGACGCACGTTCACACCACCGTCACGCTTGTCGTAGATGAACATCGACAGACCACGTCCGTCCTTAGTGCCTTCCTCTGAACGAGCAAGCACAAGGTGAATGTCGGAGTCGCCATTGGTGATGAAACGCTTCACACCGTTCAGACGCCAGCAATCCTCCTTCTCGTCGTAAGTGGCCTTCAGCATCACGCGCTGCAAGTCAGAACCTGCATCAGGCTCTGTCAAGTCCATCGACATGCTTTCACCCTGGCATACGCGGGGAATATACTTCTGACGCTGCTCCTCACTGCCAAACTCATAAAGTGTGTCGATACAGCTCTGGAGGCTCCAGATGTTCTGGAAACCGGCATCAGCAGCCGAAATCACTTCGCTGAGCATGGAGAACACAGCATTGGGAATGTTGAGACCGCCGTAACGACGAGGCATGGAAATACCGTGCAATCCTGCCTTGCGAGTAGCATCGAGGTTCTCGAATGTCTTGCTCGCATAAATCATACGGCCCTTCTCCAAATGTGGACCCTCAAGGTCAACATCCTCTGAGTTAGGTTCAATGATGTTGGCAGCAATATCGCCCGTAATCTCAAGAAGTTGCTTATAGTTCTCGATGGCATCGTTGTAGTCAACGGGGGCATCTTCAAACTTGTCCTTATCCTCGTAGTCCTTTTCCTTCAAATCTACGATGCGCTTCATCAGAGGATGATCCAAGTGAAACGCAATTTCTGGATGGTCGCTATAGTAATTTGCCATAATAATTCTTTTCTTCTTTTTTGACTCTATTTGCTATTCTGCTTGTAATACTTGATGAGCTTAGGTACAACTTCCTCAACTGTGCCAACAATCACGTAGTCTGCAATCTTGTTGATTGGAGCGTCTGGGTCGCTGTTCACTGAGATGATGATACCAGAGTCCTGCATACCAGCGATGTGCTGAATCTGACCAGAAATACCACAAGCGATATATACCTTTGGATGAACGGTCACACCTGTCTGGCCAATCTGACGGTCGTGGTCGCAGAAACCTGCGTCCACTGCGGCACGAGAACCACCCACCTCACCGTGGAGAACCTTTGCCAAATCAAACAGCATGTCGAAACCTTCCTTCGAACCCATGCCATAACCACCTGCCACAACGATAGGAGCACCCTTCAGGTTGTGCTTGGCGGCCTCAACATGGTGGTCAAGAACTTTCACAACGTATGCCTCTGCTGACACATACTTGCTCACTTCTGGATAAACCACCTCCTTGCGGCATTCACCTTCATATATCGACTTCTGCATCACACCCGAACGAACGGTTGCCATCTGGGGACGGTGCTCAGGGTTCACAATCGTAGCTACAATGTTGCCACCGAAAGCAGGACGAATCTGATAAAGAAGGTTGTCGAAGTGCTTGCCACTCTTTGCATCGTCGTACTCACCTATCTCAAGCTGAGTACAGTCGGCGGTCAAACCGCTGGTCAGAGAAGAAGACACGCGGGGACCCAGGTCACGGCCGATAACAGTAGCACCCATCAAGCAGATCTGAGGCTCTTCTTCCTTGAAGAGATTGACGAGGATGTCGGTGTGAGGGGCGCTAGTGTAAGGGAAGAGGTCCTTGCCGTCGAACACGAAGAGTTTGTCAACGCCGTAAGGCAGAATCTGATCCTCTACCTTGCCCTTGATGTCTGTACCAGCTACAACGGCATGAAGTTCCACACCCAACTGATTGGCCAACTTGCGGCCTTTGGTCAACAGTTCCTGAGAAACCTCCTGAACGGTTGTACCCTCAATTTCGCAATATACAAATACGTTATTCATATCTTAGCCAATGATTTTTTCGTCCAACAATTCCTTGATCAAACTCTCAACGTCCGCATCGCTTGGAGAGAGTGTTTTGCTCTCCTTTGCCTGGAACACGATGTTCTTCACTGCCTTCACCTTTGTAGGAGAACCGGCAAGACCGCACTGGCTGGCATCGCCATCCACGTCGGCTACACTCCATTGGTTCAGCGTCAGGTAAGGACGCTCCTCATAAAGATAGTCGTAAGGGGTGCCATCTGCGGGACGTTCCATCGGACAGGTTGCACGCTTATACTTCATCACGAGTTTTGCATTCTGAGGACGACAAGGAGCAGCACTGCCATTCACCGTAATCACAACTGGAAGTGGAGCCTCAACGACTTCAACACCACCATCAATATGACGACGGATAGTAGCAACACCATTCTCAATCTTCAGGATCTCCTCAGCGTATGTCACCTGGTTCAAACCCAGTTTCTGAGCCACCTGAGGACCTACTTGAGCTGTGTCACCATCAATAGCCTGACGACCTCCAATCACGATATCCACATCACCTATCTTCTTGATAGCTGTGGCAAGAGCATAACTTGTTGCGAGGGTGTCTGCACCAGCAAAAAGACGGTCAGTCAGCAACCAACCTGTGTCAGCACCACGATAGAGTCCTTGACGGATAATTTCACCTGCACGTGGAGGTCCCATCGTCAGAACACCCACGCTCGAACCAGGGTTCTGCTCCTTCAAGCGGAGAGCCTGTTCAAGTGCGTTCAAATCTTCAGGATTGAAGATGGCTGGCAAAGCCGCACGATTGACTGTGCCTTCGGCGGTCATAGCGTCCTTGCCCACATTTCTTGTGTCTGGTACCTGCTTAGCAAGTACAACGATTTTCAAACTCATATTAAAATATTAAATATGTATAAATGATGATTTTACAATAAAAATCAAAGAAAAATAAAAAAGCTTTTAAGCGAAAAATCACAATTGCGGTGCAAAGTTACATCTTTTTGAGCAAATAGCAAAATTATTCCGAAATAATGCATATCAGAACCCGTTTATGTGCAATTTTGAGGCAAAGCACAATAAAAAAACATTTTTTCAGTTAAATATATAATGTGAACGGAAATGATTTCCATGAGAAAGATGGGAAAGAAATGGAACGACATAGCAAGAATGGTGGCCTTAATATTGACCACATGGCTGACGGCTGACAATGCCTTCGGCCAAATGGACGTGCAGTTCTCCGACTTCACATCACTGCGGTCATACTACAACCCTGCTGCTGCCGGAACCGACGGACTGCTCAGTGTACACTTGGCATACTCCATGCAAATGGCAGGATTCGAGGATGCACCCAAAACCATGTATGCCGGTGCAGACTGCCCCATCTATTTCCTCAGTCCACGGCATGGAGGAGGCGCCAGTCTCATGAGCGACAATGCGGGCATCTTCCGAACACAGAAGATTGCCGTTCAGTATGCCTACAACTTGCCCATCGGAAAGAAAGGACGTCTGGCTATCGGTGTACAGCCCTCACTGCTCACCGAAACCATCGACCCTAAGGACTTGGAACTCGACGACCCTAACGACCCCGCCTTCCCGAAATCTGAAATCAGCGGCAACTCCTTCGACCTGGGCGCCGGACTCTTCTTCCATCATCCCAAATTCTGGGTAGGCGCGTCGATGCAACACATCATGTCGCCACAAATCGAACTTGGGGAAACCAACTTCTTTGATTTCGCTCCCTCATATTATTTTATGGGTGGATGCAATATTAAGTTGAAAAATCCGTTTTTATCTTTGCAACCCTCTTTCATGGTCATGTCCGACCTCGACTCATGGCGTGAAGACATCCAGTGCAAGGTGACATACAACAACGAGGGCAAACAGTTCTGGGGAGGTGTGGGATACAGTCCCGACATCTCAACCACATTCATGATTGGAGGTAACTTCCAGGGAATCAGTCTCGGATACTCCTATCAGTTGTACACCAATGGCATCAACATGGCCAACGGCACACACGAAATCGTTCTCAGCTATCAAGCCGACCTCGACCTCTTCAAGAAAGGACGAAACAAACACAAAGCGGTGAGAATACTTTAACCAACATACGGCTGTAGGCCAAAACCTATAAGGTTGATTGCCTGCGAGGCCATTATATAAAAGGTAAGAATTGAAAAAAGAATCAAGTAATATGAGAAAAGGAAATGTGGCAGTTGTGATACTGCTCGCTATGCTTGTGCTCACCTCTTGCCTCGGTTCCCGAAAGGGGTCTGAAGCTGCTGGCGGTGAGGTGACTGGTATCAGCGGCTCGTCGATATCCGAGCCTGTACCTTACGGCATGGTACTTGTGGAGCGCGGTTCTCTGAAAATGGGAAGCGAGAAGGTTGACAGTCTGTGGGGCAAGGATGTGCCTACGCGTGACATCTCAGTGGATGCTTTCTGGATGGACGAGACCGAGGTGACAAACGCCAAGTACCGCCAGTTCGTCTTTTGGGTGCGCGACTCCATCATCCGAGAGCGTCTAGCAGACCCAGCTTACGGCGGCGACGAGTCTTTCAAGATTGAGGAAGACAAGAACGGAGACCCCATCACACCACACCTCAACTGGGCTAAGTCCATTCCTTGGAAGAACCCTGACGAGGACCAGCAAAGGGCCATTGAGAGTGTTTACATCACTCATCCCTACGATGGTTCCAAGATGCTCGACGCCAGCCAGCTCAACTACCGATACGAAACTTTCGACTATGCCATGGCTGCCATGCGCAAGTACAGGCTCAATCCAGAGGAGCGCAACCTCAACACGGATGTCGCCGTAGACCCCAATGAGGTGGTGATGATTTCCAAAGACACCGCCTACATCGACGACGAGGGAGTGATACACCGCGAGACCATCACACGTCCGCTGTCTAGCATGTGGGACTTCGTCAACACCTACATCGTGAATATCTATCCCGACACCACCTGCTGGATCAACGACTTCCAGAACGCCGACAACGAACCCTATATGCGTCTCTACTTCAGCCATCCCAACTACTCCGACTACCCCGTGGTGGGTGTCAGCTGGGAACAGGCCACTGCATACTGCAACTGGCGCACCGACTTCCTCATGCGCGGCATGGGAGGAAGCGCCAAGTTCATCCAGCGCTACAGGCTGCCGACCGAGGCTGAGTGGGAATACGCCGCACGTGGCAAGGAAGGCAACGAGCTGCCCTGGGAGAACCCCGATGTGAAGAGCGACAAGGGATGCTACTACGCCAACTTCAAACCCGACCGAGGCAACTACACCAAGGACGGCAACCTCATCACCTCCAAGGTGGGCATCTATTCCGCCAACAGCAATGGACTTTTTGACATGGCCGGTAATGTGGCCGAATGGACCAGCACTGTCTATACCGAGTCTGGCGTACTCTCCATGAGCGACGTCAATCCCGAACTCTACTACCGCGCCGCTAAGGAAGACCCCTACGCACTGAAGAAGAAGAGTGTGCGAGGAGGTTCATGGAAAGACCCTGAGAGTTTCATCAAGTCGGCATGGAGAAGCTATGAGTACCAGAATGTGGGTCGCTCCTTCGTCGGATTCCGATGCGTACGTACACAGGTTGGCACCGCAGGCAGAAAGAGAAAATAACTAACCAACAGACATAACTAAGCAACTACGTATATGGCCAAGATAAAAGTGAAGAATCTCCTGAAGATTCAGAAATGGATGGATAGCGAGAATGGACAGATGTTCATGAACTATGCTTATAGCTGGGGTGCTTCCATCGTGATTCTCGGCGCCCTCTTCAAACTCACCCACATCGCGGGTGCCGACCTCATGCTTTTCATCGGTATGGGTACCGAGGTGATTGTGTTCTTCATCTCCGGTTTCGAACGAACCTACGAGGTAACCGACGAACATGAAGAGGTTGACCTTGTGAGTCATGAAGGCGACGGGGAAACTGAGGGCAACGAAGTCAATACCCTTCAGGGCAATGGCGTCCAGGGTGGTGGCGGCACCGTCATCATCGGCGGAGGTGTTCCTACGGGAGGTACCATCGTCATCGGTGGCGGCAGTGGCACTGGCGGTAATGCTGGCACTGGTGGCGGTAACGTCATCATCAGCGGTGACGGTGGCAACGGCTCTGCCTCTGGTACTGAGGAAGGACAAGGTGGATTGGTCGACGCAGCAGCTCTTGCTGGCAGCATCTCTTCATCGCCCATCATCGGCGCTTCCACAGCAGGCATGACTCCAGAGATGGAAGAGGCTACCAAACTCTACGTAGAGGAACTCAACAACCTCACAGACCTACTCAAGAAAGTGGCGGAACAGTCGGCACGACTGACACGCGACTCAGAGGAGATGGAGAACATGAACAGAACACTTACCTCCATCAACTCCATCTACGAGATACAACTCCGCAGCGTCAGCTCGCAGATTGGAACCATCGACCAAATCAATGCACAGACCAAACGACTGGCAGAGCAAATCGAAGAACTCAACCAGGTCTATGCACGCATGCTCGAGGCACTCAAGGTGAACATGAAGCAGTAGTTTTTATCAAAATCACATTCCTTCAACCACAGTCCTATACCTTTGTGGCATGAACTTCAAAATCAATTGAAATGGCTATCAAGAAAAGAAAAGTCTCACCACGTCAGAAGATGATCAACCTGATGTACGTTGTGCTCATGGCTATGCTTGCGCTCAACGTCAGCTCCGACGTGCTCAACGGCTTTAAACTCATAGGTGAGCGACTCAAAAGCTCCACCGACAATTCTTCTCTGCAGAACAAGGCCATCTACAACACTCTCTCGGATGCCATGAAGCAGAACCCAGAGAAAACACGCCAATGGTATGAGAAGGCACAGGCTGTCAAGGCCATCTCCGACTCGCTCTATGACTATGCCGAGCAACTCAAGAAAAAAATAGCTGTGGAGGCTGATGGTAAGGACGCCAACGTTTATTATCTCAGAAACAAGGAGAACACTGAAGCCACCACACACGTGATGCTCGCACCTGGAATCGGGCAAGGGAGAAAACTATACAATGCCATCAACTCCTATAGAGAGAAAGTGCTCGCCATGGTCACCGATACTGTACAACGGCGAATCATCTCCAACAGCCTCTCCACCGAAGTGAACCGCACGGCTAAGCTTCAAGGCAAGAACTGGCAGGAATACATGTTCGAAAGCACTCCTACAATCGCTGCCATCACTTTGCTCACAAAACTGCAGGGCGATGTGCGCTACGCCGAGGGAGAGGTGCTGCACACCCTGGTATCGAACATCGACATCAAGGACGTGCGTGTGAACCAAATCAACGCCTATGTCATTCCCAGCGCCCGCACCGTGGTACGAGGCGGTCGCTTCTCTGCTCAGATTATCATGGCAGCCGTCGATACCACACAGCGACCCGACATCTATGTGGGCAACACACTGCTCAAGTCGAGCAACGGCACCTACGAGACCGTCTGCAACTCCACGGGCGACTTCACACTCAAAGGATACCTCATGATGCGCAACGGCGACGGCGAGGAGATAAGGCGCGAGTTCTCACAACCCTACACCGTGGTGGAACCCTCTGCCACCGTGTCGGCCACGATGATGAACATGCTCTATGCAGGTTACCAAAACCCCATCGCGGTGTCAGTGCCTGGCGTGCCTACCTCAAGCATCAGCCTGAGCATGAGCGGCGGCAGTCTGACACAGACCAAACCCGGAGAGTATGTCGCTGTGCCGTCGAAGGTGGGCGAGGATGTGGTATTCACCGTGATGGCCACACTCGAGGGACGCTCACAGGAAATGGGCAAGTTCCCTTTCCATGTGCGTAAACTGCCTGACCCAACGCCGTACATCGACGTGACAGGCGCTGACGGAAATACCGACCGCTATCGTGGCGGCAAACCCGTGTCGAAAGCAGCCTTGCTCAAGGCATCGGGCATCGGAGCCGCTATCGACGACGGACTGCTCAACATCAGTTTCAAAGTGCTGAGTTTCGAGACCACCTTCCACGACCGACTCGGAAATGTCATCCCTGAGGTGTCGCAATCCACCAACTTCAGCGAGCGACAGAAAGCGCAGATGCGACAGCTTACAAGAGGCGCACGCTTCTACATCACCCGTGTCCACGCTGTGGGTCCCGACGGCATAGAGCGCACGCTGCCCTCTGCAATGGAAGTGATAGTGAACTAAAAAAGACAAGAGATAGATTATGAAACGTACATTAGTTCTGATAATAGGAGTGTTGTTCACTCTCGGGTTGGTGGCACAGCCATCACGTACACGTGTGCAGCGCAACAACAATACCAACCGCAACAACAACAGTAATACGGCTGCAGGCAATGACAGGGCAAGCCTGATGTTCCCCACATCGGTGAAAGCCGCCGATGACGTGGTCTGGAGGCGAGACCTCTATAAGACCATCGACCTCACCAAAGACCGCAACGCTGCGCTCTACTATCCTGTCACACCCACCGACAACCGCATGAACCTTTTCTGCACCATCTTCAGACTGGTGAACACAGGCAAACTGCCTGTCTATGAGTACAAGATGGATGCCATCGAGCACTTCGACAAAGCCAGCCGCATGCACTTCAAGGACATGCTCGACCGCTACGACATTCCCTACGAGATTGACGGCAACAGCATCAAGGTGGAGGATATGGATATCCCGTCGAGCGAAGTGCTGAGCTACAACATCAAGGAGAGTTCATACTACGACCAATACACTGCTACCTATCACAGCAAGGTGATGGCCATCTGCCCTGTGCTACATCGTGCTGACGACTGGAGTATGGATGATGTGCGCACCTCTCCACTCTTCTGGGTGAAGTACGAGGACCTGGAGCCTTTCCTCAACAATGTCATCGTGATGACGAGCGACATCAACAACGCCTCAACCATGTCAGCGGCCGACTATTTCGCTTCCAACCAGTACAAGGGCGATATTTACATGACCACCAACATGCAGAACAAGTCGTTACAGCAAATCTACGACAACGACTCCGACTTGGTAAAGGCGAAGAAGAACATAGAAAAACAGATGGTGGATTTCGAGAAGCATATCTGGGCGACACCTGTTCCAGTCGACACCGACACTGTGGCAGTGGATTCTGTGAAAGAAGGAAAGAAGGTGCGTGCAGCTGCACGTTCGCGATCTGCACGCCGCAGCTCTTCATCGAACAGCAACGCCAGCTCAAGCAAGCAGAGCAAACCTAAATCCTCTGGTAGCGGCAGTTCAGGCGCCAGAGTTTCAGTTCGTCGCGAACGCCACTTCTACTAAAAGTTAGCTAGCATTTCGCTGGCTATGCCAGCAAGAATACCAGCCATACAGAATCGATTCTGTATGGCTGGTTGTATTATATAAAAGATTGGTGCCCGCAAGACTTTGAGCGGGCACCAACTCCAACTAATTAATCAATCAACAAATATAATTATCCTTTAAGCAGACGCTCGGGTAAAGTGGGCATGGCACCATTCTGGGTGCACACAAAGGCACTGACCTCCACTGCAATCTTGTGTGCCTCATCGACTGACTTGCCATTGAGGATGGCAGCGCAGAACGAGCCTGTGAAAGAGTCGCCAGCACCCACAGTGTCGGCTACCTCTACCTTAGGAGTGGGCTGGAACGACATGTGGCCTGGTGAGAACACATAACTGCCGTTGGTGCCGCAAGTCAAGACGAGCATATCAAGATTGTACTTGCCCAGGATGAGCCAGCACTTGTTCTCGATATCAAGACCTGGATAGCCGAACATACGGCCAATCAGTACCAGTTCCTCATCATTGATTTTCAAGATATTGCATCGCTGAATCGACTCCTTGATGATTTCCTTCGTATAGAACTGCTGACGCAGGTTGATGTCGAAAATCTTGAGGCAGTCGTCAGGTGTGGCGTCCAGGAACTTATGGATGGTCTCACGGCTCACCACATTGCGCTGTGCCAGCGAACCAAAGCATACGGCTCGGCATGAACGGGCAATCTCCTCAATATCCTTGTCAAAGGGGATGTTGTCCCACGCCACGTTCTCCTTGATGTCGTATGTGGGTATACCCTGCTCGTCAAGCGTCACCTGCACGGTGCCTGTCGGATAGGGAACACGAGGCAACAAATCGTTCAGGCCATGCTCACGGAGAGCCTCGATGGTCTCGTCGGCCAGACGGTCCTCACCCAGAGCACTGATAGCGATAGTGTTGTTGTTGCCAAGGAACTGACCTGCATGATAGGCGAAATTGGCGGGGGCACCACCCAGTTTCTTGCCTTCGGGAAGCACATCCCAGAGGACTTCACCAAGTCCTACTACATATCTTTTCTGATTTTCCATTTTTATTGTTAGGTTTTTAATTGTTTTTTATTCTGACAATGCTAATCATTCCGACTATTCGGACTCCGAAAAATCTAATGACTTGAATCAGTTGGTGATCTGCTTAATGTAGGTGAAGAGATAAATCACACCGATGGCCATGACTGCCACGGCACCAGCCTGACCTACAGCATCGCTGGCGAATCCCATAATCAATGGGAAGATGGTACCGCCAAAGAGACCCATAATCATCAATCCACTGACCTCGTTCTGCTTCTCTGGCATTGCTGTCAATGCCTGTGCAAAACACATGGAGAAGACGTTGGAGTTACCATAACCCACAAGAGCGATACCGGCATAGAGCAACAACTTGCTATCGGCGAAGAACAACAATGCCATGCTCAAGGCCATCATCACAATACTGATGATGAAGAAGGTGCGGGTCTTCAGTACACGGAGGAAATATGAGCCTGTGAGACAACCAACAGTACGGAAGATGAAATAGAGGGAAGTGGCGAAAGCAGCCTCATTGAGGCTCATCCCCAGTCGCTCCATCAAAATCTTGGGCGCTGTGGTGTTGGTACCTACATCGATACCCACATGACACATGATGCCGAAGAAAGAAAGCAGCACCACCGGTGTGCCAAGCAAGCGGAAACAGTCTGCGAACGAAGAGGTCTTGCCTTCTGTTATCGTCTCCTCAATACCGGTACCCCAAAGCAACAAAGTGGACAGGGCGCCTACAATAAAGTAGATGGCGAAAAGCACACGCCAGTCAAGCCCGAAGGAGGGAATGGCATGAGTAGCTCCCCACATGGCCAAATAAGGAGCCATGAAGGATGCTATGGCCTTGATGAACTGTCCGAAAGTGAGTGTGGAGGCGAGGTTCTTGCCACCTGTCACCAATGCCATCAGCGGGTTGAGCGAGGTCTGCATCAAGGCATTGCCTATGCCCAGCAAAGAGAAGGAGATGAGCATGATGGCGAAACTGTTGCCAAAGATGGGCAGAAGCAACGAGAGCACGGTCACAAGGAGTGAAAGCAACACCGTCTTCTTCTTGCCTATCTTGTTCATCAGCATACCGGTGGGTACGCTGAAGATGAGGAACCAGAAAAACACGAGCGACGGGAACACATTGGCTACTGAGTCGGTCAAGTTCAGGTCCTCCTTCACATAATTGGAGGCAATACCTACCAAATCCACGAAACCCATGCAGAAGAAGCAGAGCATCAATGGCAGGATCACAAATTTACTGGTCTTGTTCATATTATCTGTTATGAGTTTTTTCGTTATCTCGTTGTTTTGTTCAATCGTTTTTTCGTTTAATCGTTTAATCGTAAAAACGACATTTTATAAGCCTGAATAACGAGATAACGAAAGTGGTTGGTTTATTTGATGTTGTAAATCGTAGCCTTTCCTCCCTGCACCTTGATGCTGGTGTAAGGCTCAGTGGGGAACACAAGGTTCGTCATCGCCATGCGTCCTTCGGCGTCAATAGCCTCAATACTGCATTTGTCGATGAACAGCCTCAACTGCTTCATTTTTCCATAGACAGGAGCTGTGGTGACTACTGGGAAAGCGTCGCTGAAATCAACCACACCACTCTTGGTACGGTCCATGCTGAATTCGTTCTTCTTAGCATAGTAGGTCATCACCACTTGCTCACCCTTGCTGTTGCTGAGAGTGATGGTGGCATTGCCTTTCAGGTCAATGACAGCCTCGCAAGCCTCGGTAAGTTTACCATTGCCTTTCACACGGGCGGCTGTCATCTCCTTGGAAGGAGTCACACCGCAATAGGTCTGTCCTTCGTACTCAAAGAGGTCGAGGTCGCGTGCCACGCTATTGGCTGAACGGAACTGCATAGTCGGCACTTGATTGGCATACTGCCAGTTGCTCATCCAAGCCAAAGCGATATGACGTCCGTCGGGAGCGTTGTCAAAAGTGACAGTGGCGTAGTGGTCCTTGCCGTAGTCCATCCAGCGGGTGTCTTGGTGTTCGCAAGTGAAGCGGTGTCCGTCGAACTCACCCACGAAATACTGAGTGGCTGAACCACCGAAAGGACCGCCTGGGTTGATGTTGCAGATGAGCATCCACTTCTGTTTGTCGGTGCCGCGCACCTGCAGTTTCATCAGGTCTGGGCATTCCCAAACACCGTCATGACAACCATAACCTGTGCCGAAACTGCTCTCATAGGTCCAGTCCTTGAGATTGGGAGAAGAGTAAAAACGCATCTCCTGACCTACGGCCAACACGAGGTTCCATTTCTGAATCTCAGGATTCCAGAATGCCTTCGGGTCGCGGAAGTCCTTGTCCTCGGCAGTCAAAACAGGGTTGCCCGCATATTTCTTGAAGGTCTTGCCACCATCAGTGGAGTATGCGATGCCTTGTGCCTGCACATCACCGCCGAAAGGAGTAGGACGACTCGATGTGAACATCGCCACTACTGACCCTTTACCTTGGCCTGCGGTTCCTTGATGGTCAACAACACATGAACCGCTGAACATTGTTCCCCATACATCAGGAGCCAAGGCCACACCCTCATGTTTCCAATGAACAAGGTCGGTGGAAGTAGAATGTCCCCAATGCATATTGCCCCACATTGAACCGTATGGATTGAATTGATAGAACAGATGCCAAGTGCCATCTTGGTAGAACATACCATTCGGGTCGTTCATCCATCCACGCATAGGAGTGTGATGATATTCAGGACGGAATTTCTCTGTAATCAGTTCATAGTTCACATCATCGTTTTGGGCTATCTTAGAGAAGCAAATACTGCCAGTCGGTACGTTTTGCACGCAAACTCTCAACGAACCGCCTTTCTGATAGGGCTGAAGGTCTAGTGGCACATAGTAATCCACAGACTCACGGGCCATACGAACATTCTGCTCCATCTGAAACATTCCATCCAAAATAACCTGGACTTTCCCCTCTGGCGCATTCTCCTGAATGGGCAACCATAGGTAGCGTCCTGTGGCTTTCGGGATGATAAAGCTCTGCTCGCAAGCCTGTTTGATGACTGTCTGGGCCTCACAGACACTTCCAAAAGGAAGTGCCGTGAGAACAACCAAGATTATACAATGTGATATTTTCATATCGTTACCTTAATTAATAAAGAATATCACTGCTGAGTAACTTTCACATCAGATACTGTGATTGAACCACCATAGTTGTTGATGCTCCAACAGTTCTTCTGGATTCCATAGATACGCTGAGTGTAGGCACAAACATCATTGATGTACATGACAAGCACGGAGTTGTCGGTGAAGATGTCGATATGATAAACATTATCGGAAGGACGCGCGAAGTTGTAGCCATCGGCTGCCTCGATAAAGCCCTTTCCTTCCTCACCTTCCTGCTCGAAGTTCACCTTGCGGCCATCTTCCCATTCAGGATTGACAACAATGGTATAGTATTTCTTCGAGTCGGTGCCACGGACAAAGGACATGCCAAACTTATCCCAGTTGTTGGAAGTCTTCACGTTGAAGGAAATGTGGTTGCAAGTGCCCAAACGGTTGTAAAGCACGTAAGCGCCTTCACCGCTCAGGGTACCATTATTGTATCCTTCAGAACCCATGACGGTTGCTTTTGTTTCCTTGTTGTATTTTGCTGCCATTGCAGGCACTTCGCCCAAGGTCAGCGTGCCATCATTATGCTGAATAATCTTGTGGCAAACGAGAGCACCCGACCAGTTGGGTTCATTGCCGTCACCAGCACCGACATTGATATTCTTGTCATGTAGAGTGGCGCCTGTTCGATAAGGACTCCAGCCCCAGATGTAACGCTCTGCGCCATTGGAGGCCGTCTTGGCAGCATAAAAAGCTCGGCTGTCCAGCACTCCTTCATGACCGTCCTTTGGCCAGTTGGCGCCTGGGTCGTTGAAGCAAGCCTTTAGGTCTTCGAAAGTAGAAGCCATCATATACTTCACCTTGCGGCTCCAGCTTGCCTTGTATGCCTCGCTATAAACAAGGTACCACCAGTCACCCATCTTGAAGATGTCGGGACATTCAAGCATACGGTCCCAAATCATGGGGAATGAACCTACATGTTCCCAGTTCTTGAGGTCGGAACTTTTGAACTCGGCAAATTTGAGTTTGCTGGAGATAACCATGTGGTAGAGACCGTCATCTGCCACGAAAATCTGAGGGTCGCGGAAATCATTGGCATCGTAGCCGTAGTCGGTTCCCTTAAGTGCCCAAACGGCATCCTTCGTCCAAGTCTTGAAGTCGGGCGAGGTGGCGCGCATGACTACTTCTCGATTGGGAAGAAGTCCGTTGTGGCCAGTGTAATAGATGTAATAGAGTCCATCCTTATCATTGTAGATTGCACAACCTGTTCCAAGTGCGGCATCCTGCTGGGCAGTGGAAGTGCCTGTAGGAAGTACTTCGCCAAGAGGGGTGTAGTTGGCCCCGTCCTTGGTGGCTATGCCCCAGAACGGATGAAAGCACGCTCCGTTGTTGTCATACTCCTGCAGGTAAAGCACCTTGAACTCACCAACCTTCTGGTCGAAGAAGGGCATGGGGTCACCGCAGCGGCCGATTGCGGGCATGTAGAAAGTGTTGAATCCCGCATCGTCGGTGGAGTTGAAGAAAGTGGTTGTTCCGTCCCAGTCCTTGGAGGGGTCAGCAGGGAAATCGTCGTCGCTGCATGCTGTCAGCGCGGTGACTGACAACATGAGAGCGAAAAATGGATATATCATTGTCTTCATAATGAATTACTTAGTTAAATAGTTGATGGCGTTCTGAGTGATAATCTCTATGTTCTTGTGGAAGTTCTCGGCATAACCAGCCTCGAAGGTGTATGAATACCAGTCGTAGCAGCCGGAACCGATGCAGATGATGCCGCCCTTGCCGTCGTGGGCTGGATATTCCCATGCAACAATGGCACCATCGCCACCCACACCAAGAATCTTGCCTCCAGTACGGCCTGTCCAAGCATCGTAGTCGTCGAAACCACCCCAGTCGGTACCAATGTGGTACTGTGCTGTGGAGTTTGTGATGTGGTAGCCTGCATCGGTGCAATAAACTTCGTTGGCGTTGTCACCAGCTACGAGGTTCTGCCAAAGTGGATGACCTGACTGACCATCGTAGATGCGGAAGGTCCAAGGACCTCCACAGAGCTCTGCACTGAATTCCTCACCACCCCAGCAGTTATTGGGTGTGGTCCACTCGTCGTCACCTGTCACTCCAATGAAGGACGGCAGGTTAGTGGCGTAGCGGGTAAGGAGCAATGCACCGCCATTCTCATAGAACTGACGCAACTCGTTCTTGGTGTCAAGAGCATCGGTTCCCTTGGCAACGAAAGCGTCATGTCCATCAACAGCCCAATCCACATGCCAGTGCCACCAGATGACCTTGCACTCGCTAAGGTCGATGGTTCCTGAACGCAAATCGGCAAATGATGTATAGAGGGAGTTGGGCACATTGCCAAGCATCCACTCGCATGCTGCCTTGGCCTCTGCATCGAGTTCGCTCATGGATGCAGCTGAACCTACGAAGAGGGCTGCGGGCTTGTCAATAGAAATGACGTTAACAGTGTAGGTGCTCTCTGCAGAATTGTTCTTCACCGTGTATTGAACAGGATTTGTAAAGTCCTGAGGAACACCTGATCCAGGAGTGACAGTCGCATTCTGACTATAGGTGATGGTTGGCACAAGAGCAGTGATATCGACGTTGGCTGGCACATAGACTGTGATAGTCTTTGCATCCTGGTCGATGGCTCCAGTATAGATATCGTTGATGATGAACGACTTGATACGAGCCTCGTCGTGAAGCACGCTGACTGTCCAATCAAGATAGGTATCGCCGTTGGTCACGTGAAGCACCTTAGGTGCGTCCATATTGAGGGTTGCGCCCTGACTGATGTTGCAGACAGCTCCGTTGCTGAGCGTGAGGGTCGTCAGTTTCATGGATGATGTCTCGTACACTTCAGGCAGACGCACAATGATAGTTCGCGACAAGAGGTCGATATTTCCTTGGTAGTTGTCGAGTGCAAGAGCTTCAACCATGCAATCACCATCGAGTCGCAGGTCGCTGGTATTGTCGTCGCTACAGGCAGCAATGCCGAAAAGCAGGCAGATTGCACCTAATATGTTTAATATCTTTGTCTTCATAAACTACAGTTCGATTAATTCGTTGTTATTACCAGTTACCAATGTTTTGGGTATAGTTGCCATGGCTGGCTGAAATCTGTTCGAATGGGATCGGCAGATATTCGTCCTTGTTGGCTGTGAAGTGTGCGCTGCTATAGATAGCGCAGTGGGGTATCTCCTCGGCATAATAGCGGTTGAGCACTGTGGCTGCATCACCCCATCTGACAAGGTCGAAGAAACGCTCACACTCCATTCCGAATTCCAGTCGTCGTTCCATCTTCACAATCTTGACGGCATCTTCCTTTGAGTAGCTTCCCTTGTAGTTGGCAGCATACATCTTGACTCCGTAAAGGCTTGGATAAGTGCCAGTCATCTGGGTGCTTCCAGCAGCACGTGTACGTACCTGGTTAACCAGTTTGATGGCCTCATCGGTCTGCCCCAGTTGAGCATAAGCTTCTGCACGCATCAGTAATACGTCGGCATATCGGAAGACAATGCGATTCATACTGGAAGCCCAGTAGCTACCCTTGATGAGATATTGGTCGATAAGTGCGGGATCCACATTCTGTTTCAGTGTGACATTGTAACCATAGAGTCCGTTGGAACGGCTCCAAATGCTGGTTTCTTCCATCATGTAGTTCTTATTGAACATATAGGGAAGGCCAGGAATACCAATAGTGAGGAAAAGACGGGGGTCGGCGTTGTCGGCTGCCTTGTCGTAGTCCTTGGCATTGAAGTTGTCAATCAAGGGCAGGCCATCAGCTCCTGTGCGATAAGCATTAACAAGGTTCTGGCTGGGCTTGTAGAAGTCGCAACCACCATCGGTAGCACCAGGAATATTTGGCGGGATGAGGCCATAGCTCCAGTTCAGGTTGCCATAGGTACTTCCATCGTTGCGGGAGTACTGGATGGCCCAGATGCTTTCCTTTCCGTTCTCATACTGCTCCTCAGGACGGAAGTTGTTGTGCATGTCGTCCTCTAGACCATAGTTGGAGTAGAGAGCGGGATTGGTGAACTCAATGACCTTTTTCAGTTCGTCGTCATTAATGCTTGTCACCTGGTTGGTGGAGGCATCATCCTGATGATAGGCCTTGTAAAGATATACCTTGGCAAGGAAGGCAGCAGCTGCAGCCTTTGTCGGGCGTCCCTTGTCCTCTTGTGTGACAGGAAGCGTGTTGTAGGCCTCCATCAAGTCATCGATGATGAGTTGCCATCCCTCGTCGTTGTTATAGGTACGGTTGGAAAGAGCGTTATACTCGTCATAGCTCAAGTTGGGGTCAATGACGAAAGGTATGTTCTTGTAGAGTCGCTTCAAGAGGAAGTGTGCGTAGGCACGGAGGAATTTCATCTCGGCCAGTCTCTGCTGCTTCTTGCTGAAGCTATCGTCGCACGTGTTCAAGAGTGCGATGGCACTGTTGACACGAGAAATGCTGTTGTAGAGACGCACCCACATGTCGTTGATGTTCCAGTTGGTGGTCAGTACTCCCTGCTGTACCTCCAGTTGGTGGAACACGTCTCCATCGCTGGTACCACTGCCTCCCTTGTAGGCATCATCGGAACGAACATCGAAGTTCCACATGGAGAATGAAGAGTTGATGTCTTCGGAAGAGGTGAAGATAGCATAAGCGGAGACAACCATGTTCTCGGCGTTTTCGGGTGTCTTCACCTGCTCGTCGCTGAGTGTGCCCTGAGGTGTGTGCTCATCAAGGAAATCGGAGCAACTGGTAAGACCGCAGATGACACTGACTGCACAGATTATATTGAATATCTTTTTCATGATGGCTGCTATTTAGAATGAAACATTAAGTCCGAATGTAACGTTGAGAGGGATAGGATAGCCATAGTTGGCATTCTCTGGGTCAACGCCCGTGAAATTTTTACTCTTGATGGTCAGGAGGTTCTGTGCGGAAAGGTACATGCGCAGACGTTCCATGTGGATCTTCTCGCAGATGTTTTTGGGGAAGTTATAACCAAGCTGGATGGTGCGTAGTTTAGCGAAGGAACCGTTTTCAACAAAGTAACTGCTGACACGTTTTTCGTTATTGTTGTCCATCGTGCTGATGGAGGGAATGTTGGAGCCCATGTTGTTGGGAGTCCAAGCATCGAGAAGACGGCTGCCCTTGTTCAAGTTGGAGATATTCAGTCCGCTCCAGAGGTCGGTTTCTTTCTTGAGGTCAGAAATCACATCAACACCTTGAACTCCCTGCCAGAACATCGTGAAATCCCAGTTCTTATACTGCAAATAGACATTAAGACCCCAAGTGAAGTCGGGTACTGGACTGTAAATCCACTTCTGGTCTTGCTCGTTGATGAGGCCGTCATTGTTGAGGTCTTTCCATCGTATGCGACCAAGACCTGCACCGTTTTGTTGTGCGTGGTTGTCAATTTCGTCCTGGCTCTTGAAGATGCCGTCATACACGTATCCAACCTGAGCTCCGAAGGGATGACCTACGACGCTCTCAACACCGTTTCCACCGAAGGTGCCGCGTGCAGCAATGGTCTCGGGAAGTTTCGTGACTTTATTGCGGTATGCTCCGATATTGCCAGTGAAGTCATACTGGAAGTCACCAACGTGGCCTCGATAACCTACGTTGAATTCAATACCCCTGTTCTCCATCTCACCGGCGTTAATCCACTGGCTGCTGCCTTCTCCCATCACACCAATACCGGGCATATAGACCAAGATGTCCTTGGTTTTTTTGTAGTACCACTCAAAAGAGCCGTAGAGTGCGTTATGGAAGAAACCGAAGTCAAGACCAACGTTCGTCTGGGTGGTGGTTTCCCATTTCAAGTCATCGTTACCGAGCTGGTTGCGCTTGAAACCGCTAGGAAGAGTCTGTCCACCATTGGTGCCGGCTATGTCGTAACTGGTGCCGTAACTCTGTCCACCAAAGCCTGCCTCGCCGTAGTTGCTCTCAAATAGGGTGTAACGCGCAATGTTGGAGATTTCCTGGTTACCTGTCTGTCCCCAAGAAGCACGAAGCTTAAGGTTCTCAAGCCAATCAATGCCTTTCATGAAATCCTCCTCGCTCATTCGCCAACCTGCACTGACGCTCGGGAATGTACCATAACGGTTGTTTTTACCGAATCGGCTCGAACCATCATGACGTATGGTGAAACTGGCCAGATAACGGTCATTATAGGTGTAGTTCAACTTGCCGAAGAATGAAACAAGGGTGTAGCCCTCTCCACTACCGTAAGCCTCTGCTTCTCCAACACCTGCGTTTGGCCACATATAGTCGGGATTCAGAATCATGAAGTCATACATCTTTCCGCTGAACCATGTGTCGTCCTCACGGTTCAACTCAGTACCAATCAAAGCATCACCACGGTGCTTACCGACCTCAAGGTTGTATGTGGCTATGGCGTTCCACATCCACTTGGTCCAATGTTCTTGCTTGGCCTCAACTCCGTTTGTGGCGTTGGCTACAGTTCCCTCGGTGATGGGGTACTGGAAGATGCGCTGCTCCTTCTGAGCGTAGTCGAGTCCGAAAGTGGTCTTGATGTTGAAGTTTTCGATTGGATTGATGTTCAGGTAAGCGTCACCGAACATACGCCAGTATGTGTATCGGTTATCACTATTGCGATTCAGTCGGGCCACAGGGTTCTCGCGGTCGGGATAACCACCAACGGGACCTGCATACTCGCCACTGTTCGTGTAGACAGGAAGAGAGGGATTGAACTGAAGTACGTTCTGGAGGAATCCTCCTGGGGCCTGTAGTTCGTTGGTGCGGTTGACAGTGAAGTCCTCACCCACGGTAATGATATTCTTCTCACCCACCTTGAGCAACTTGTAGTCGCTGTTCATACGGGCGGAGAAACGTTCGAAGTCAGACTGTTTGATGATGCCCTTATTCTTGTAGTATCCCAAAGAGAAGAAAGAAGAGCCTCGCTCTGAGCCATTGCTCAAAGATACGTTGTACTGCTGAACAACACCAGTACGTGTGGTCTCGTCAAACCAGTCTGTATCAGCGGCTGGAGTCGTGCCGGCGGCATCTAGGTACTTGTTCATCGTGATGCCATTGAGCAAAGGAATGCCCTGCTGGTTGTAGCTCCAGTCGTAATGATATCCAAGGCCGTTCTGGTTAGGGTCAAGTCCATCGTTGACGTAACCCTGCCACATCACCTGTCCGAATTCCTTGGCATTGAGCACATCCATCTTGTGAACGTAAGTCTGAACTGCAACACTACCGTCGAAGTTAATCTTCACCTTGCCTTCCTTTCCGCGTTTGGTGGTGATGATAATCACACCATTGGCAGCACGGCTACCATAGATTGAAGCGGAGGCAGCGTCCTTGAGGACTTGTATACTCTCAATGTCGTTTCCGTTGAGTTCATGCATGCCAGCCTTTGTGGGCACACCATCAATGATGTAAAGAGGGTCGTTGTTGTTGAGTGTTCCGATACCACGGATTCGCACTGTAGCAGCACCAGAAGGATTACCATCGGCACTCACATTCATGCCAGGAACTCTTCCTTGCAACGCCTTAATGGGGTTGTTTTCGTTCTGCTTGGCTATTTCATCGACACTCACGACGCTGACAGCTCCAGTCAAGTCGGCCTTGCGCTGGGTAGTATAACCTGTTACCACAACTTCCGACAACTCGGAAGTGTTTTCTTTCAGTGTCACTTTCATGCCTTGCTTAGCAGGCACTTCAAGTGTTTCGAAGCCGATGAAGGAAATGACGAGCGGCGTTCCTTCGGCCACTTTGAGGGTAAAGTTTCCATCGAGGTCAGTCACTGTACCATTCGATGTGCCCTTCTCCACCACAGTTGTGCCATAGAGTCCGTCTCCGAACTCATCGACAACGGTGCCTGTGATTTCCGATTGCGCGTACACTATAGTACACGCAAGGATGAGCATTGCGCTCAGAAGCAATCGTTTTAGATGTTTCATTTGCTTGATTAGTTTTAGTAGTTAGTACTATGTTTTTACCAAATCTGATTCAAAGTTAACGTCATTAAACGTATAGTGTTGCCATATTTAGTTCATCGACTCGCAAATTTGTTGCGATGAAACATTTTTGCGATGGAATGAACGATTTTTATCTAATGAAACGTCTTTATTAGCCTAATTTTGCATCAGAAACACAAAAAAGGTGTGGACGAGACGTTTTCACTTTCGAACCTGGTCTGCGACAACCAATGAATAGATGAAACGTCAGTCCACACCATTTTTAATATATGGTGGGGCACTGAACTCTCTATTTCATATTCCCAAGGTCGCAGTTTGGTTCGAAAAGAGTCAGTTACTCCTGTTTTTTTCCGAAATGTAACACCTTATCACAAGGTATTTGCAAAAATACATATTTTTTCGGAAAAACAAAGGGTAACAACAAAAAAGAAACGCAAAAATTACTTTTTCAAGGTCTCAGTGGGATTCTCGCCATAAAAATCCTTATAACATTTGGCAAAATAGGACGGGGAAGAGAAACCTACGGCATAAGCCGCCTCTGAGATATTGTGATGACCTGCCTGGAGCAGTTGTTTGCCCCGGGAGAGTCGAGCCATGCGAAGCAGTTCGTTGGGGGAATGACCCGAAAGGGCCTTGACACGACGGTAGAGTTGGACACGGCTCAGGTTCATCTCGGCACCAAGCATGTCTACGGTAAGCTCGGAATTTGACATGTGCTGGAGGAGGATAGCATTGAACTTGTCCATGAACTTCTGGTCATGGGGAAGAAGGCCCTCGCCTCGCTCCATGCGTTCCTCGCTCTGGTGTATCTCCACGTCTATCTGCTTTTTTTCGTCAGTGGTCATCTGCGCCTCAATGAGTTTGTCGCGCTCGGCCTCCAGCTCATCACGCTGACGCTGAAGGAGTTCGTTCTTGTGCTGGAGTTTGGCGTTCATGCGGTGCTTCATCATATAAAAACGGTAGAGCAGCCCCAGAACGGCCATGAGGAGGATAGCGATGACGATGAAGGTGATGAGCACTATTCGCTGGGCGGAATACTGCTTGAAAAACTCATCAAGACGATTGTTGAGGAACTCTATCTTGTCATCCTGGTCCTTGATGTGACTGGCCTGAATGCGCATGAGGTGGACGTTTCCACGATTGACCAAACTGGTCTCAAACACTTGTTCGCGCTGATAGGGAAGACCGTTCAAAATGCAGGCGGCGGTGTGGATGGCTTTGTCACCTCCTGTCTGATAAAGGAAGGAGGCCTCGAGCGTGCCGTCTTCCACACGTCCCACTCCAATCGTATCATCGAGCAGGGCATCGACACCAATAAAGAGCGGGAACGAAGATAAGTGGATACGACCTGCCTTGATGTTCTTTTCCAACGACTGCCTGGCTCCGATGGCCATGCGGTCGTTGTAAGCGAAGACAATGTCAACTGGAGTATCAGTCAGTCGCTCACCAATGCTGTCCATCACCTCAATTGCACGCTGACGCTGCCAGTTGGCCACACCATGACCCACTATCCTGATGTCAGGGAAGGAGTCTATCACCTGATGGAATCCTTGTTTCCGCTCTTGCGACGAGGTGCTGCTGGCCAGTCCCTCTATCTCGATGATACGACCGCCGTTAGGCAGCAAGTCGCGGATATAATGGGCCGCTTTTCGCCCCACGTCAATGTTGTCACCTCCCACAAAGGCGGTGTATTTGTCGCTGTTAATCTTCCTGTCAACCAAGACCACGGGAATGCCCGCATCATAGGCTTTTTCTATAACTGGACGAAGGGGCTTCCATTCATTGGGAGCCACGACAATGGCATCTACATGACGCTCTATGAAACTCTCAATGTCAGCAATCTGCTGCTGGGTGTTGTCGGGAGTGGAGTGGATTTCCACATCCAAGTCTGTATGGAAGAAGGCCTCACGACGCATCTCCTCATTCATCTGGTTGCGCCACTCGTCCATGGAGCATTGAGAGACTGCCACTATTTTCTTACGCTCGCCTGAGCAAGCGAGAATCGTCCAAGTAGCAAGGACCAGAATAAACGCATATGAAAAATGTCTTCTCATTGTAACAGACCTATATGTCATTTCATTTTGACTTAGAAGCCTCTGACTCTGTGACGATAAGGCGAAGGCTGTCGGCGTCACTTCTCGTGGCCAGCCATTGGCGCAGCGTCTCACGCTCGGACACCGGAAGGGATGAGTCGGTCTCAATGAAGGCCACCACATAAGAGGTCGACATCACTGAGTCTGTACTCACCGCAAGCATCCGGGCAAGACTCACCATACTCACTTGAGGATAGAGGACCTCAATCTCTGAACTGAGTTGCTGACTCAGCGTCTCGTATTGACGGTATTGATGCAGCGTGTCGCGCAAGGCGGAAATCTTGGCCTCGCCGATCAATAGCTGGTTCATTTGCTCGGATTGCTTGCTGGTGGTCTTGGTCAACTCGTTCTCCAACAACTGGATGTTCGCCGAACCTTGTATCAACTGCAACTGGTAACCTTCCAAACCATAGAAACCCATGACTTGGCGGGCCTCGTCAACCACACTGTCGGGGATGAGCTCACCCACAGCCACCACCTTCAGCATGCTGCTGTCTTTTTGAGCCTCGTACGACAAGACCTGAGAACCTTTCCAACGGAGCTCTTTATCCACGAAATCATTCACACGCCCGTCGAAGATGTTCTGCTGCAACACCCTGTAAGTGGTGAGAACGGCGGGAATCAAGGTAAGTACGGCTATGGCGAATACAGTACTGTTGACCTTCGTGTTGTTTTTGCCCTCTGTTGATGCAGCAGGACTGAATTTCAGTGCCTTGACTCCAATAAATGTGGCCAAGCAGATAAACACCGAGTTGATATAGAAAAGGTAGAATGCACCGAGGAAATAATTGAGGTTGCCCGTGGCAAGACCGAAACCTGCCGTGCATAGCGGTGGCATGAGCGCGGTGGCTATCGCCACACCCGGAATGACGTTGCCTTTGCCACCCGAAGCCTGACCTACTATACCTGCAGCACCACCGAACAAGGCGATGAGCACATCGTAGATGGTCGGAGATGTGCGAGCCAGCAACTCTGACTGAGCCTCATTGAAAGGGGAAATGGCGAAATAGATGGTAGCGGTAAGCACACTGATGAAAGTGGCAACGCCTAAGTTCTTCAGCGAACGTTTCAACAACTTCGTATCATAGATGCCGATGGCGAGGCCCATGCCAAGGATAGGACCCATCAAAGGGGATATCAACATGGCACCGATAATCACTGCGGTGGAATTCACATTCAAACCTAAAGAGGCGATGAAAATGGCAAACACTAGCACCCAAAGGTTGGCGCCCCGAAAGGGCACACCAGCCTCGATGCGTTCTATGGTCTCTTGCTCGTCACTCTTGTCGGGCATCATGTTGAAGTAACGCTTCACCATTTGCCACAGGCTCCGATTCCTTTCTTCCATAGTAATTCTTGTTAGTTATCTTGATTGCAAATTTACATAAGAATTGCTATTTATCAGCCTGTCGATGGAATAAAATGTATCTTTCTTTAGAGAAAAAAACAAAAAATAGCCCAATGACCACAAAATTCTTCCTCCAAAAAACATAAAAAACCCCCGCCAGACATATAGTCCGACGGGGATTCCAAATATATTATCCAAAATCTTTCTTTTTGGTCAACAATTACCAGTTGTGCATGAGGCCGGTACTAATTGCGGAATGACAGTACCAACACAGCCACCATCAAACTGATAACTCCTAATAATCCCATCATAACACTATCCTTTCTTTTGTTTACTGATTATTTGAGCATAGTGAAATTGCTCACAACTGCGGCGATCGCGATTACTGCGCCAATTACTAATGTCATTGTCTCCATAAAACAATCTCCTTTCTTTTTGCGGTCATCGGGGTTTTAACACACCCGACTTCCATGGTTAATGTTCTGAATCCTAAAATAACAATCTTCAATTCTTCTCAATCAATTCCTACATTCAATGCCTTTCTCGCTTCTACTTATTGAGCGGCATGTTTGGCAGTTGAACTGCCTTCTTAATGACTGCCTCGCTCGGCTGGCCTCAATCTTTTTACCTTTATTCACTGCTTTCGCTTTCGACGATGCAAAATTAGGAACTAAACCCGACACCGGAAAAACTTTTTGCGGTGTTTCAGTTTAAAAATGCCGTTTTATTGATGTAAATCAATTCTGTGTGCGCACACAATCGAGTTTTCAACACTTAAAAGGGCTTCTTGTAAGCCCTGTTCCAAGCTAGGAGTTTTCGGTACTCTTCTTCTGTGATGCGCATGAAACTGCCATGCTGAGGACTCTTCACACCCTGGATGTTCTGCGGGTCGGAGAAGTTGCGCATCTTGCGGTCGGCCTTGCAGATTCGGTAGTTCTTGGGACGAGAGGAATACTCGATATAAGCGATGCGCCAAGTGTCGTCACCGGGAAGTTGGAACGCTGAGACTCCCTCGCACTTCTTGTTGCCCTCGAAATCCACATAATCGTCTTCCACAGGCTCACCCCACTTGCCCGTGAGGCGTTTGCTGGTGGAAGTGAAGAGCCCGGGCTTCCCGCCCTCCTTCTTGATCATCATGTGCCAGCGTTTGTCGGCCTGAACCCAGTTGATGTCGGCGTCGATGGTGGCATAACCCCAATCGAAAAGCAACCGTGGCTGGGTGACCTGCGTGAAGGTCTCGTCCACATAGGAGTAATACATACGGTCGTAAGCCTCCTCGGCGCGGTTCCACATGGAATAATACATCATATAACCGCCTTTCTTGCCGTCCTTCCATTTATAATTGGGGTCCCAGACCACCTGTGGCGCCCACACACGGTTGATGGTGCTCCAGTCCTTATAGACCGACTCGTCTTCTGGGTTGCAGAAGATGGCTGGACCTTTGCGGTAGTCAAGTGTGATGGACTCCCAGTTGATAAGGTCTTTGCTGGTCAATAGGTCGATGCCGTAGTTGTCCCAGGTCTCCACCTTACCCAGACGTTTACGGCTGGCTTCACTGGCATCCATGTCTGTGCAGACCATCAGATAACCTGTACCGTCGTGCTTGCGGCAGATGTAGGCATCACGAGTACGACCTTCAATACGTGCCACCTCATGGTCACTGAACACGGAGTCACCTTCCAGGATGTCCTTGAAATGAACACCATCCTCACTGACGGCGTACGAAGTCCATGCCACACCGCCGTTCATGTGGCAATAGAGGAAATACTCGCCTTTCTGAAGGTTCTGAGCCATGCAGTCATAGAATGCTGCTATCAAGATGAAGAGGGTAAAAAAACGCTTAGTCATAGTGATGGTTGGGAATTAGGAATGAATTAGTTAAGTTGAAGTCTGTGTGATTTGTTTTTGAAACAACTTTGCAAATTTAAGAAAAATGAGGACAAAAAAACATATTTTCCCCGATATTTTGGTGATAATTGGTTTTTTTGCTATTTTTGTGGTCTCTAAACCAATCACATCAAAAACACATAACTATGGGAAGTTTTTTTGAAGACATTCTGAAAGGGAATATCGCAGGAAAGATACTCAGCGGCTCTAAGAGCGGCATCGACCTCGGAGATATTCTCGGCGGTCTTGGCAAAGGAAAGGCCAAGCAAGACACGAAACCTGAAGAACCCACACAGACTGACAACTCGGAGATGTCACTCGAGAACGTCACATCCGACGGACTTGACGATGCACTCGAGAAAATCGGGCAAGAAGAGGTACAAACCCAACCTTCATCTGGAGGAGGACTGGGCGACATCCTTGGCAAAATGGGTATGGGTGCCGGCAAACAGTCAACTGGTGGAGGACTGGGCGACATCCTCGGAAAGATGGGTATGGGTTCGTCATCGAAAAACAGCGGCGGACTATTGGGCGCTATCATGAGCATCATAGCGCTGGCTACGGGGTCTATTGGTAACAAAGCAAAAACAGGTAAGTAATGGGAGACATTGAGAAATTGGTCAAGGTTGTCAAGTTGATGGCCAAGACAGGTCTGTATTTCGCAAATTGCGACGGAGACTACAGCCAAAGCGAGAAGGACTTTCTTGAGGCATACGTCTCGGGAATTGAGGCTATAGGCGCTATCGACGACGAGGTGAAACAATCCGTTTTCGCAACGTTCAACAACACTTACAGCCTTGAAGAAATCGTAGAAGAAACCAAGGAAATGGTAGAGGGATTCGAACCTGAGCAGAGGACCGCTATACTGACTGAAATGCAGAATTTCATCATCAAGGTGATACGTCTCGACAACAAGGTCGACTCCAAGGAAAAGGATGAATTCGTCAAGTGGAAGACTGCACTCGACTTTTAACGGTCGGTTCAACCCCACTAAACGCAGGGCGAATCAGCAGTGACTTCTATAACTATTTAACCAACATCACAATAAAGCAGGGACGGAAATTCCGTCCCTGCTTTATTGTGAGTTCGATGAACTGATGATAATGACAAAAAGGCTTTGCCCTACATGAGAATTCATCTGGAATTTGTGCAAATTCATGTTGAATATCAACATCAATTCATCAAAATTATAAATGAATGAGTTTCGTCGAATTCACGTTACTTGATTTGTGCTGACACCTCCTCTATGACATGTGGGAAATGCTGGTATTCCAATGCATGGACACGCTCTGCGAGCGTATCAGCTGTGTCATCTGGCAGGATGGGACAAGTTGCCCTGAAAATGATGTCGCCTGAGTCATATTCATTATTCACATAGTGGATGGTGATACCCGACTCCTTGTCGCCCGACGCGATAGCCGCTTCGTGCACTTTATGACCATAAAACCCCTTACCGCCATATTTGGGCAAGAGCGAAGGATGGATGTTGATGATGCGGTGGTCATAACGGCTGGTGAGGTATTCCGGCAAGAAAATCAACGAACCTGCTAACACAAGAAGGTCGATGTGATATAAGTCAAGCAAAGGCAGAATAAGGGTGGGCTCCTTAAACTCATGTTTCATGCGAATGTATGTCGGAACTCCGAGATTCCTGGCTCTCTCGCGAGCTTGGGCTGTGGGGTTGTCCACCAGCACAAAAGCTACATTCACCTTGTCGGAGTCCTTGAAATACTTTATGATATTCTCTGCATTAGTGCCTGTGCCAGAGGCAAGTATGGCGATATTCTTCATCTCTTTTTACCTTGATTTGTATAAACTTGTATGATTTATGCAATAATCATACGGCTTTTTCACATTTTGCGTGCAAAATTATGAAAAATTATTCATATACCATGGATTTTAGTGGGTTTTAGATGGTAAAAAAAGGGATTTTTCTTCCGCCCGACTTGAATAATCGACGGATTTAGCGAAAGAATACACTTTTGTTTTGTAACTTTGCTCTAAGATTTCTACTATCACGTGTTTTATGAAGGCACTCGTTTACTCTACCTTATTGTTTGCTGTTTCATGGCTATGTATAGGCAGTAATGCTTCTGGTCAGCCCCACCTGCTCATCAATGAGATTCAGGTGGCCAATATCGACCAATTTATCGATTACTCCTTCAACTACGGGTCGTGGATGGAACTTTATAACCCCTCTGATACAAAAGTGAGTCTAAAGGACTTGATAGTGAGACATACGGATTCTGAAGGAACGGTCACAGTCTTCAAACTTAATACCAATCATGGCGAGGTGCCTGCAAAGGGATTTACCATACTATGGTTCGACCACTATACAGGCACTGGTTATTATGGACCAGGAGCCGTGAAACAAGTCAACTTAGAGATGGACGCCGATGGCGGACTGCTTGAACTGCTGTACGAGGACGAGGACAACGAGTTCTTAATCGACAAGGCTGAATACCCCCAAGCCGTGGCACGTTCTTCCTATCTCCGCACCACCGATGGAGGCAACCAATGGGCATATACGGCAAAGCCATCGCCTGGAAGACCCAACAAGGGGTGCGTGGTGGCATCTGACAGACTCGAACCTCCTGTGGTCAGCGTCAGTGGTGGGCTGTTCAAAAAAGGATTTCAATTTTCAGTGACTATCCCCCAAGGCGCGACACTCTATTATTCCACCGACGGTTCGGTGCCCATGCCCGGTAAAGGGGATGTCAGTGAGGACGGACTGTTCCACGTTGACAAAACCACCATCTACCGATTCCTGCTTGCACGTGACGGATGGCTCAACAGCCCGGTGGTAACACGTTCATTTATATTCGACACACAAGGTTGCTATCTGCCCGTGCTGAGCGTATGCTCACACCCTGACAACTTCTTCGACAACACCATCGGACTTTACGTGCGAGGCACTAACGGACGTACAGCCAATAATTCCAAGTCCGCAGCCAACCAGAACATGGATTGGGAACGCCCCGTAAACGTGGAGTATTTCGTGCCAGATGCCAACGGGAAGTATAGCGAGGCGCTGAACCAAGAGGTGAGGTTCACCATTTTCGGAGGATGGACACGATTCAACGCTGGCAACGAGTTCTTTGAGTATCGTTCCTCGTTCAAACTCAAGTGCGAGAAGATGTTCGAGGGAGTGAAATCCTACGACTACCCCGTTTTCGACAGCAAGCCCTATATCAAACTCAAAAGCATACTTGTACGCAATGGAGGACAGGACCAGTACACCCGCATCAAAGACGCGGCCATACACGAACTGGCGCGCACAAGCGGACTGTACCTCGACTGCCAGGCTTGGCAACCCGCACATGTCTTCATCAACGGACATTATCTCGGCATGCTCAACCTACGAGAGGAGAGCAACCGACAATTCGCCTTCAGCAACTACGGCATCGACAATGATGAAATTGACCAATGGGAGGACGAGTTCGTCATGAAGGCGGGCGACGCACAACAACTCAACCTGTGGAACAAAGCCGCAACAACACTCGGACGCAACCCCAACGAGGAAAACTGGAAGGCCGTTTGCGACGTGCTGGATGTGGACGAATACTGCAACTACATGGCAGCGGAAATCTACTCGGGCAACCTCGACTGGCTACGAGGAGGGTTCAAGAACCTCAAGGGATTCTGCTGCCGTAGTGACGACGGACGCATACACCTCGTATTCCATGACCTCGACGGGGGATTCGGCGACACCGACATGCTATACCAAGTGATGGATAAAGGCACAAGGAAACTGCCCATCATTTTCAGGAACATGATGAACTACGAACCCTTCAGGAAACAGTTCATCGACGCGTACTGCTTGATGGGTGGAAGCGTGTTCGAACCAGAACGCAGCAAACCCATCATCTACCAGATGGCGGAGAAGACGGCAAAAGCGCTCAGCTGGGAGAATGCCGACCCGAAGGCGAAAGTCAAGAGCCTGTATGAGGCCTTGGCCGACTCCACGCGCAGGGCGAAACTGCTGAAAACACTGCACGAAGTGCTCGACATACAAGGGGAGTACAAAATGAAGATTCATTCCAGCGTGGAGGGTGCGAGAATACTGCTCAATGGCCAGGAGATACCAAACGGACGATTCGACTGGGTGCTTTTCCCACCAATGGAACTCACACCCATAGCACCTTCAGGATACACCTTCAAGAGTTGGAACACAAATAAAGGCTTACTGACGACCGACTCGGTCATCCGGGCCGAACTGCTGCTTGAACGGGGAGAATACGAACTCATCGCTGTCTATGAACCCATGAACCCTGACTCTCACCGCGCCAAAGTCAGAATCAACGAGGTAAGCGCTGCCAACGACATCTATGTGAGCGACTACGGCAAGAAAAACGACTGGCTGGAACTTTACAACACCACCAATAAGGACATCGACCTTGCTGGATATTATCTGAGCGACGATCCACAAAACCCCCGGAAAACACAACTGGCCACTCAACCCACAATGGTGAACACCGTCATAGCAGCACATGGCTACAAAGTAGTGTGGTGCGACGACCGACCTTCACTGACTCAACTCCATGTGCCCTTTAAATTGGAGAATGCCGACGACGCTTTCGTCTCCATCACATCGCCCGACGGCGAATGGACGGATTCCCTCCACTATCTGGCGCAAGCTCGATGGCAGACCTTCGGACGCTACTCCGACGGCGGAACGCAACTGGCTCTCTTCACCCGACCTACTATCGAACAACCCAACAGCGTTTGCACTAACAACGATATCTTCCCTCAAACCTTACCGGTCGATATTAATGACCTCATTGCCGAAGATACAGATGAGGGGACCGAAATCCTGGCCAAAGAGTACTACGACCTCAGTGGCATACGCATCAATGCACTGCAACCCAAGCAAATCTATATAGAGAAGACACTATACTGCAACGGAAAAGTAAGCGTCCGGAAAATCATCTCCAACCAGGATAGATAAAGTCCTGAAAGAAGCAATATATGGGCAAATCAACCCTTATCCCTTATAGCCGAAAACTGCTCAAATGGTATAAAAATCATGCCGTTTGAGCAGTTTTCATACTTCAAAGTTGCTCAAATGATGTAAAATCAATGCCGTTTGAGCAGTTTTCATACTTGAAAGTTGCTCAAATACGAAAAAACATTACCTTTGCTGACACTCATCACCAGTTTCGGCATCAAGTCCAACAAGTATAGCGGCAGCGTGCAAAAGCAAGTCACCCTCAAGGAACTCATGGGATGATATATTTCATTCTATGAGCACTTGTCAATATTAGTAAATGATACCCCGTAATACTTCCGCACCATCATTATTGCTGAAAAGCAAAGCCCCAATAGTGACAGGGACAGCAATGATTACTTGTCCTACTGCCAGCACACCATTAGTGATTTCATATAATAGACCATGTTCATTGGTGCTTTTGCTCCGCCATTTCTTCGCTAACTTGGGGTCCTTTTCCACGCCAAGACCTTGGGCATAGCAGATGGCAAGCCGCATCTGAGCGTCCTTCACATTCTTCTCGGCAGCCTCTAGATAATACGAGGCTGCTTTGGTGTAGTCCTGTTCCACTCCCCGTCCTTCCTCATGGCATAGTCCCATTAGGTATTTGGCTTCCTCGTCGCCTTGGTTGCTCCAGGTCTGATACAGATGAACCATTTCCCTCAGATTTTCATCCGTCAGGTCGGTTTTTCTGCTGGCTATATCTATTTTCCTTAGTATCAAACCTTTGCCCTTTATTGTCGTGTCGCTCAAAAGGGTTGCGTAGTGTATGGCCTTACCTATTTGGTCACGAAGTTTTAAATGGCTTGTAAACAGATTAATCATCAAAACGCAGGCTTTGACGTTGCCTGTCTCAGCCGCCAAACTTTGCCAGA
>Ga0310697_10000384_pt1 | contig 61483 bp, 55 predicted proteins | sample 172DNAGHGlowgp2_FD_203883 | JGI IMG/M metagenome (GOLD analysis project Ga0310697, IMG submission 203883) | Sheep rumen microbial communities from Palmerston North, Manawatu-Wanganui, New Zealand - 1728 DNA GHGlow gp2 (v2) (version 2) | ecosystem: Host-associated > Mammals > Digestive system >...
AGCTCCCTGAAAGGAGCGTATGTTCAATGCGCCGCCGTCCTGAGACGGGAAAAGGTAATCGTCTTTCGTCCACTCCCATGTCTTCAGATAATCGCTCAATACCGCTTTTAATGCAGGAGAAAGCGGGACATACTGCTGCCTGCGGTTTTTGACCTGCCGCATGAAGATCGTCATTTCCTCAAAATTGATATCGCCGACCTTCATCTGTACGATCGTTCCGATCCTGTTTCCCGTGGCAAGCAGATAATTGATGGAAGCCCATGTGCGCCACTCCGCCCAGCGATTCGACACAGGCTTTTTCAGCAGGCGCTGCAGCTCCGCATCCGTATACGGCTCTTTGACCTCCACATCCGCTTTCATCAGCTTTGGCGCGATGGGCTTCATGTACTCCCGCTCTGCGCAGAATTTAAAGAACACGCGCAGCCCACGGATTCTGGAATTGAGGGAGTTGATCTTTTTGCCCGCTTCGATCTCGCCGAGGATGAATCCGTCGAACACTTCCTGCGTCACTTCATCCACATACTTCACGCCCGTCTTTGCCTGAAAATACTCCGTGTCCTCCCTGTAATAGGTGATCGTCTGCGGGCGAAGGTTTTTCAGGCGGCAATGTTTGAAATACGAACTTTGCGCCTCGACATAGCTCATTCTTTTGACTTCCGACGCGTTCAAGATTTTTGTTCTTCTCATATACTAGACCCCCTTTTCGGCTTCCAAAAATCTAGTGTCGAAAAGGGGGTAAAAATCTAGGCATCAGGTTTTCAAATTCTCAGATTTCCGAACGTACAGACAGAAAAAAGCCCCGATCTCTTTCGAAATCGAGGCTTTTGGTGCGCGAGGCGGGACTTGAACCCGCACGCCCGGAGTGAGCACTAGAACCTGAATCTAGCGAGTCTGCCAATTCCACCACTCGCGCATCTCTGGAACGCTTGATAATAATAGCACCGAGCTTTCCGCTTGTCAAGAGTTTTTCTGTCAAATCGGCAGGATTTTTTCTTTACATCCAGGCGGGCAAATGCTATATTGTATCTGTTGCATTGAGATTTTCATCATAGAAAGAAGCGTGTATGTATATGCCTCTGGACCGTCCGACCGTGAAAGCGAACACCCGGCAGCTGATCCGCGGCTCCAATCCCTCCGTCCTGACCGCCAGCCTGATCGTGACTGCCCTCGGTTTTCTGATCACCATCCTCTCCAACCGCCTGACCGGGATTTCCCCTGAAGCTGCGATGCGCTATATGCAGTATCTTGAGAGCGGCAACAGCGAGGCGGCCATCAATATCGTCCTCTCCAACACCCCAAGCTCCGGGGCGCAGTTCATCGGCCTTCTCCTCAACTGCGTGAGCATCATCCTCGCGCTGGGCTTTACCATTTTCCTGCTCAACACCCTGCGCAATACCGAGCCGGTGCTGGGAAACCTGCTGGACGGCTTCAGCTATTGGTGGAAGATCCTGGTGCTCGATCTGGTCTGCGGCTTTTTCGTGATGCTCTGGTCGCTGCTGCTGGTGGTGCCGGGCATCATCGCCGCCTACCGCTACAGCATGGCCCCGTATCTGCTGATCACCCGGCCCGAACTCGGGATCATGGAATGCATCCGGGAATCCAAGCGCCTGACCGCCGGACACAAGGGCGAGCTCTTCGTGCTGGACCTGAGCTTTCTCGGCTGGCGTCTGCTGACGCTGGTGCCGGTAATCGGCTGGCTGCTGCTGATCTGGGTCAATCCCTACCAGCAGCTGAGCAAGCTGCAGTTCTTTGAGAACTACGCCGGCGTGCAGGCGCCGTACGGTGATTCCGGGGACTACGGGTCCGAAAGTTATTACTGAGAACACCAGACTGCGCAGGGCTTTCCCCTGCGCATTTTTGAAGAGACATGAGTAAACTGAAATTTGCGCCGCTCCTGCGTTTTCTCGGCCGCCTGCTGATCGTGGTCTTTTCCACGGCTCTGCTGCTGGCGGGCTTCCTGTACGGCGTCATGTTCCTGCTCTGCAGAGGCCCTTCCCAGACCGCGAAAGAGCTTTTCGTCCTCTCCACCAGCGAAACCAGCGCTATCGGCTTTCTGCCACGGCTCTTTCTGAGCGCGGAGGAGATGGACGAGATCCTGAACCGCCCGGCAGAGACCGAGCTGCAGAGCGTTGATACCGCGCTGATCTCCGTTTCCCAGCCCCAGCAGGAGGATAAAAACCAGCCGGACGCCTGGGGATATGCGGACGAGGACGGGGACGGGCTCATCTATGTCCCGGTGGCGGGGGAGAGCTTCGTGGGCCATATGCTGATCGTGCTGGATCCCTCGCGTGTGATCATGGGCTGTGTGCCGGAGAGCTTTCACCGGCGCGGCTACACGCTGGAGCAGCTGGTGGATGAGTTTGACGCGGTGGCCGGCATCAACGGCGGCGACTTTGAAGATCCCAACGGCACCGGCAACGGCAGCACGCCGCAGCACGCGGTCGTCTTCAAGGGGGAGATCTACCTGGGCGGCAACGGCACGGGCCACGGCTTTGCCGGACTGGACGCGGACGGGATCCTGCACGTGGGCAGCTTCACTGCCGATGAGCTGCGGGAAAAGAACATTCAATTCGGTACCAGCTACGGCCCGGTGCTGGTGGTCAACGGCGAGATCCCGGATCCGGACGCCCTGCACAGCGGCGTCAATCCCCGCACGGCCATCGGTCAGCGCTCCGACGGGGCGATTTTGCTGCTGGTCATCGTCGGGCGGCAGCCAAACAGCCTGGGCGCCACCTATCTGGACGAGGCCGAGGTGATGCTGCGCTTCGGCGCGGTCAACGCCGGCAATCTGGACGGCGGCAGTTCCAGTCTCATGTGGCTGTACGACGGCTATGTCAACGCGCCCGCGACGATCGTGGGCATCCGGCCGATCCCGACCAGCTTCCTGGTTTTGAAAGAGGGGGTGCGGCTGGATGACTGAAGGGAAAAGAAAGAGCCGCTTCGCCCCCGGGCTGCTGCTCTATCTGCTGCTCCTCGCGCTGCTGCTGGCGGCGGCGCTCTTTGTGTTCCGGGATTTTCTCACTTATTATGAAAGGACACGCCCCGCCCGTGCTGTGGAGGCCTATCGCGCCGCTCTGCAGGAGCAGGGCCCCGGCGAGGGCGCCCGGGAGGGCCTGGCCGGACTGGATCTCAAGCTCCAGAACGAAGAAGAGGCCCTGCGCTTTGTGCGGGATAAGCTGCGGGACGCCCGCATCGTTGAGGATGTGAGCGAAAGCCGCGACGAAGAGCGGGTTTACCGCGTCATTGCCGATGGTATCCGCTGCGGAGAGCTCCGCTTCCGGCAGCAGGAGCCCCTGCGCTACGGCTTTGCCCCCTGGGCATTGAGCGAAGAACACTACGACTTTTCTCCCTGGTTTTACCGCCTGTCGGTCACTGTCCCGCGCGACTACCGCGTCAGCTGCGGCGGCGTGGAGCTGGGGGAGGACTATGTGACGGAAAGGGAGATTCCCTATCAGACGCTCGGCAGCGCCTATGAGCTGCTGGAGGGGCTGCCCACCCAGGTGCGCTACGAGACCGGGGCGCTGCTCTATGATACCGAGCTGCAGGTCTGCGACCCAACGGGCCGCGTCTTTTCGGAAAAAGAGCAGAACGAGGCCAGTTATCTGGACAACTGCAGCCCCGAGCGCAGGGAGCAGATGCTGGCCTTCGCCCAGAGCTTTGTCTCGGGCTATGTGCACTTCACCTCGGTCAAGACCGATTTCAATCTGCTCAAATCCCTGATGGTCCCCGGCTCCGCCATCGATCGCCGTCTGGATCAGGCGGTGGGCGAGAACTGGTGGTCGGGCGCCGGCAGGTGCACGCTGCTGGAAGTGCGGCCAAACTGCTGTCTGGATCTGGGGGACGGCCGCTTCCTGCTGGATCTGAGCTATGAGACGGAGACACAGGAGCTCAATTCGCTGGTGCACGACGTCTACAACGCCCGCCTTGCGCTGCTTGAGCAGAACGGGAAGCTCCTTGCCGAGCATTTCTTCAACTACTGATACGCAGTTACTATTCATTTTCTCACGGAAGAGAGAATCGTCATGACAAAAAAACGATCGCCCATCCTGCGGTTTTTCCTGCGGCTGCTGGCCGTGCTGCTGGTCACGCTGCTTATCGCGGTGGGATTTCTGTACGGGGTCATGTTCCTGCTGTGCAGGGGCCCCTCTCAGACCGCAAAGGAGCTTTTTGTGCTCTCCACCCGGGAGACCAGCGCCATCGGCTTCCTCCCGCGGCTCTGCCTGAGAGCCGAAGAGATCAATGAGATCCTCAGCCGCCAGAGCGAGCAGGCGCTGGAGAGCACCGACGTCTCCCTCATCTCCGTCCCCCAGCAGACGCCGGAGGATACCAGCCGGCCGGACGCCTGGGGCTACGCGGATGAAGACGGGGACGGCATGATCCTGGTCCCCGTGACCGGGGAGAGCTTCACCGGCAACATGCTCATCGTCCTCGACCCGTCCCGGGTCATCCTGGGCTGCGTGCCCGAGAGCTTTTACCAGAAGGGCTATACCGTGGAGCAGTTTGTGGAACGCTACGGGGCCGTGGCCGGCATCAACGGCGGCGGCTTTGAGGATCCCGGCGGCATGGGCAACGGCTCCGTGCCCGACACCACCTCCATCAGCTATGGCGAGATGTACGCTGGCTTCCAGGGCCCCGGCCCGGGCTTTGTGGGCCTGGATGACAAGTGCATCCTCCATGTGGGCCTCGGCAGCAACGACGCCATCATCGCCGCGAACATCCAGCACGGCACGGGCTACGGCCCGGTGCTGGTGGTCAACGGAGAATCCGCCCCGGCGGAGACGCTGCGCAGCGGTCTCAATCCCCGCACCGCCATCGGCCAGCGTTCCGACGGCGCAATCCTGATGCTGGTCATCAACGGCCGTCAGCCCAACAGCCTGGGCGCCACCTACGCCGATGAGGCGGAGCTGATGCTGCGCTTCGGCGCCATCAACGCCTGCAATCTGGACGGGGGCACCTCCAGCCTGATGTGGTTTGACGGCGGCTATCTGGGCAACAGCGCCACCGTGGTGGGCATCCGCCCGATCCCGACCTGTTTTCTGGTCATGCCGGAAGGAGGGGACAGCCATGAGAGCTGACAGGAGCGCCCGCCACTTCCGGCTGGGCCTGTTTCTCTACGCGCTGGTGCTGATTCTGATCTGCGGCGCCGTGCTGCTGTTTCTGCAGCGCTACCTTGTCGTATATGAGCATACCCGGCCCGCCGCCGCGCTGGAGGTCTACCGCGCCGCCCTGCTCTCGGAGAACGCCACCGAGGGCTTTCGCGCCGCGCTGGACGATCTGGATCCTCAGCTCCGCAGCCCGGAGGAGAGCCTGCGGCTTGCCCGGGATCTGCTGGAGGGTCTGCAGTTCTCCGAGTCCATTGCAGACAGCAGCGAGCAGGAGAAGTGCTACCGCGTGCTCGCCGGCGGGCAGAAGCTGGGCGAGCTCCGCCTGCGCACGGCCGGGGAAGAGGCTTATGGCCTCTCCGGCTGGGAGTGCGCCTCGGAGCAGTATGATCTGAGCGCCTTTTTCCACGGCGTCTCCGCCACGGTGCCGCCGGACTACCGGGTCTTCGTCGGGGAGCATGTGCTCGGCAACGCGGAACTGAAGGAGAAAAACGTCCCCTATGCAAGCCTCGCCGACGCCTACCCGCTGCTGGAGGGGCTGCCTTTTATGCAGCGCTATGAGAGCGGGCTCTTCATCGGGGAGCTGCCGCTGCGCGTCCTCGACGCCTCCGGGCGGGAGCTCAGCCCGGCTCAGCAGAACGAGGAACACTATCTGGATAACTGCCAGCCCGAGGACCGGAACCGCATCGACGCCTATGTGGAGAGCTTTCTGAAGCCTTACATTCTTTTCACCGCCAATATCGATCAGGAGATCGACCGCTATTACGACCAGCTCCTGCCCCTCACGCTGCCGGGCAGCGCGCTGCGCCAGCGTCTGAACGAGGGCAAGAACAGCGCCTGGTGGAGCTGGGTGCGTTCCTGCGAGCTGCAGGAGCGTGAGATCACGGCCTGCACCGACCTGGGCGACGGGCGCTTCCTCGTGGATCTCGTGTATACGACGAAAGTCGTGGCCATCGCCGACCCGGTGATCGAGAGCTATTCGCTGCGCATGGTGCTGGACGATACCACAGGAAAGCTGCTGGGAAGCTTTCTGTATAACCGCTGAGGAGCGTATGAAGAAGCTTATCTGTATTGCCTTTTTCGCCCTGCTCCTGCTGCCCGGCGCCTGCGCTTTCGCGGATGCGGAGCCCGGGGCGGGGGAGAGCGCTGACGCGGAATGGATCATCACCGATGAGAGCGCGGAGGAGATCCTGGCCCTCGCGGAAAAACCGGGTCTGCGGCATATCGACGCCACGGCGAGCCGGGAGTATGACGCCCTGCTCGCACTGCGGGAAAAGCTGCCCGATTGTGACATCGACTGGGTCTACGAGTTCCAGGGCGTGAGCTACCCGAGCAACACGAAGGAGCTCAAGGTCACCGATCTGACCGGGCTGGAGGACGCGCTGCGGTATCTCCCGGCGCTGACGGATGTGGATCTGCTGGAGGCCGGGGCCACGCTCGCGGATCTGGACCGCTTCGACGAGATCCGGCCGGACGTCTTCTGGCTGTGGGAGTTTCGCTTCGGGATCGACCGGATCCGCACGGATATCCGCGTCTATTCCTCCTTGAACGGCTACCAGACCTACTATTCGCTGGACCACTTCTACCCGATCGTCAAATACTGCAAGCACCTGCGCGCGCTGGACCTGGGGCACAATTCCTTCACCGACATCTCCCTGATCGGGGACCTGGAGGAGCTGGAAGTACTGATCCTGGCCGACAACTTCATCACCGACGCAAGCCCCATCGGGAAGCTGCACAACCTGGTCTTCCTGGAGCTCTTCATGAACGAGAAGATCGAGGACTACAGCTTTCTGGGCGAGCTGACGAAGATCAAGGATCTGAACCTCTGCTACTGCAGAACGCTGGATCACCTGGATTTTCTGGAAAACATGCCGGAGCTGGAGTTCGCCATGTTCAAGCGCACCAAGGTAACTGAGGAGGATCTGGCGCCCTGGCGGGAGAAATATCCCGATGCGACGCTGGTCTGCTATGACGGCGATCCGGAGTCCTCCGGCAGCGGCTGGCGCATGACCGGCCGCAACAAACAGATCCGCACCGCTTTCAGCAACTGGCGCGAAATCGTCTCTTATGAACACTATAACGACTGGACCTTCCCCATCAACGGCGGCATCCATCCGATCACCGATTTCTTCAAGGAGGATGACCCCTGGTGGTAAGGCCCGTCATGGATTGAGGATTGTGATATGAAACGCATTCTTTGTTTTGTACTTCTGCTTTGCCTGGCCCTTCTGCTGCCCGCCTGCGGCGCGGCGGAAAGCGCGGCGCCGGTCACGCCCGCGCCGACGGCCGAACCCACGCCTGAGCCCACGCCAGAACCCACCCCGACGCCCACGCCGCCGCCCACCGAGTGGACGATCACGGACGAGAGCGCGGAGGAGATCCTGGCCCTGGCGGAGCTCCCCAGCCTGCAGCATATCGACGCCACGGCAAGCAGTGAGTACGACGCGCTGCTCGCGCTGCGGGAAAAGCTGCCCGACTGCGACATCGACTGGGAATATGAGTTTCAGGGTGTGAGCTACCCGAGCGACACCACCGAGCTCAAGGTCACCGACATGACCGGGCTGGAGGAGGCGCTGCGCTATCTCCCGGCGCTGACCGACGTGGATCTGCTGGAGGCCGGGGCCGTGATCGAGGATCTGGACCGCTTCTCGGAGATCCGGCCGGACATCTTCTGGCTCTGGGAGTTCCGCTTCCACGGCTTCATCATCCGCACCGACGTGCTGGTCTACTCCTCGCTGCAGCCCATCGGCTACGTCCCCCATGACGAGGTATACTACTACCCCATCCTCAAATACTGCACCAAGCTCAAGGCGCTGGATCTGGGCCACAACAACCTGCGCGACATCTCGCTGATCGGCAACATGAAGGATCTGCAGATCCTGATCCTGGCTGACGACCATCTGCAGGATGCCAGCTGCCTTGCCAATCTCCATGATCTGATCTATCTGGAGCTCTTTATGAACGACGAGCTGGAGGATTTCAGCTTCCTCAAGTCCCTGACCAGGCTCAAGGATCTGAACCTCTGCTACTGCACGCACCTGACCTCGCTGGACTTCATGGAGTATATGCCCGATCTGGAGTTCATGCTGGTCAAGTTCACAGGCCTCGACGTGGATTATTATAATGAAGTCAAGGCCAACAATCCCCAGGTGCGCATGACCTTCTGGGACGGCGACAAGGAGTCCACCAACAGCGGCTGGCGCGACACGGCCCGCAACCATATGATCCGCAGCGCCTTTGCCAACTGGCCCTCTGTCGTCCGCTATGACTACTATAACGACATGGACTTCGACTTTTCCGGCAAGATCTACCCGATCACCTACTTCGTGCGGGAGGACTGACGGAGAGACAGCAGCGAAGCTCCGCAGAGTACGCGCCCTGCGGAGCTTCGCTGATTTTGCTCAACACGGGAAAAAACCGGCGTCGGGAGTGCTAAAAAATTAGTTAACATGATAAAGCGCCAGCATATTGAAAAAGAATTCAATATGTGATAAAGTATACCGTGATTTCAAGCGCGCTCAACGTGCTGCCACATAGAAGGGAAGGGCTCTGCCGCCTTTTCCTGCTGCCGGAATACGATGGTTCCGGCGGCAAGCTTATAACTTTTTAGAATACGCCCTGTAAGGGCGGAGAAACGGTGTGCCAATGAAGAAAGCGATTGCTCTGTTTCTGGTAGTCATCCTTCTGGCGGGTGGGCTTTTCTACATGCGCCGGATGGAGCAGGAAGATAAAGCGCGGATGCAGCAGCTGTACAGCACGGTGGAGCCCCTTCAGCGCGAGCGGGAAACCCTGAGTGCGGAGCGGGAGAATCTGGACACGGATTATGCTCTGCAGATGCGCGACGTGGGAACGGTCGAGCTGCTGTTTCGCGAATTGAATGCGAGTATTTTCACGGATGTGTATCCGCAGATGCGCGACCGCGGCATCGTGGGCGTGCTGGGCATCAACACGCAGCAGTATCCCGGCTTCCGGGACAAGCTGAAGGTGGAGCAGTACAGCCGCCTTGTGATGGACGGCTGGGGCAGCTGCTTTATGTATGAGACGACCGGCGATTTCCCCGCCTGGTACGAGCATATGGTCAAGTGGCTGGAGCGCGACGGCCTTCCGGTGCCGACGGCGATCTTTTTCGCGGATAACACCTATGACAGCAGCATGGACGAGGCCCTGATCGCCTGCGGGATCACCACCGTGATCCACTCTGCAGAAGACGGCCATTCTACGACGGTCACCCCCGTGGGGAGCGGGCTCTGGCACACGGGCGCGATGCCCTGGAACTACACCGGCGTCACCAGCGATACCGAGCAGCTGGCGCGCACCAACGGGGCAAACCTGGCCTTCACCATCAGCTTCAAGAACCTCTGGGACGCCTATGAGGCGGAAGCTTTCAAAAAAGTGCTGGACAACTGGGTGAGCATGCTGGCGCCGAGCGATGCGCTGCAGGAAGCGGCGATCAATGAGGTTGCTCCGGAGGAAGAACTGGAGAAGCCGCTTTTGAAGGTCGTCAACTTCGAGCAGGCCTACGAGGCTCACAGGGAGGCCGAGAGCAGAAATGCGGCGCTGGAGCGTGAGCAGGCGCGGCGCAGGCAGGATCTGGACGTGCAGATCGCGGCGCTGGACGAGCAGATCCGCCAGATTTACGACACCTGGGGCCAGAGCAGAAAAGGATAAAAGAGAACACGGCGGCGTGTTCCGCGGAGAAGTCAATGAACGACAAAAACAACGAAGAAGAATATATCGACCTCTTACAGATCGTACAGATCCTGTGGAAGTATTCCGTGCTGATCCTGATCGTGGGCATCGTGTTTGCCATGCTTCTGTTTTTCTATGCGCAGATGTTCGTCTCGCCGAAATATGAGGCAAACGCCCTGTTCTACGTCAACAACAGTAGCTTCTCGCTCAGTAGCGCGGTGCGTATCAGCACCGGCGAACTGAATGCGGCTTCTGATCTGGTGGACACTTATGTGGCCATCCTGCAGTCGCGTGCGAACATGGAGCTCGTCATTGAAGAGAGCGGTGTGAATTACACATACGAGCAGCTGCGTGAGATGGTCTCTGCGAAGGCTGTCAATTCCACCGGCCTGTTCCAGGTGACCGTGCGCTCCAAGAACCCGGAGGAGGCGCGTACGCTGGCAAACGTCATCGCCGTGATCCTGCCGGACAAAATTTCCGATATCGTGGCAAACAGCGCCGTGGAGGTTGTGGACTATGCCGTCACGCCCCACAGCCGCGTTTCCCCGAACTATATGAAGTATGCCGCGGTGGGTCTGCTGTTCGGCATCGTGCTGGCAAGCGCTGTGGTGCTGCTCATCAGCTACTTTGACGATGTGATCCACGATGAGGACTACCTGCTGCAGAACTATGATGCGCCGGTCCTGGCGACGATTCCGGACCTGATGGCGAAAACGCCGAAGAAGTACGGTTACTACGGCACGTCCTCCTATGCGCGGTCGAAGAAGGGAGGCGTGGAATAATGGCGGACAAGAAACGGCAAAACAACAGACGGCAGAAGGCGTCCGAGCAGCAGACCATGCTCTGCGACGGGCTGAGCTTCGCTGCGGCCGAGGCCTATAAGCTTCTGCGCACCAACCTGATGTTCTCGCTGCCCGATAAGCCCTGTCGGATCCTTGGCGTGACCAGCTCCGTGCGCGGCGAGGGCAAATCCACCACCTCGGTGAACCTGGCCTATACCTTTGCGCAGGCCGGCAAACGGACTCTGCTCATTGACGCCGATATGCGTCTGCCCAGTGTGGCGAGCAAGCTGAACATCGTCGGGAACCCCGGCCTGTCGAACATGCTGGCGGGACTCGTGGAAGAAGGGGAGGCCCTGCAGCGCTCGGCCTACTTTGACAACTGGTACATTCTTCCCGCAGGCGATATTCCACCCAACCCCTCTGAGCTTCTGGGCTCCGAGCGGATGCATGCGCTGCTGCAGCGGTATGAAGAGATCTTCGATTTCATCATTGTCGACCTGCCGCCCGTGAACATTGTGGCGGACGCGCTTGTCATCTCCTCCTGGACAGATGGCCTGGTGGCCGTGGTCCGGCAGAATTATTCCGACCGCAAGGCGCTGAGCGCCTGCATGTATCAGATCCGCCAGCTGGGGGCGAAGTTCCTCGGCTTCGTGATGACGGACGCCGCCGTCGGCGAGGGAAGCTACAAGCGCTACGGCAAATACGGTCATCGCTACGGCTATGATTACGGCTACGGCTATGACGACGCCGGCAAAAAATCGCGCGACAGCAAGAACAGGGCCTTTATGGAAGCCACCGTGGAAAAGCCCGAGGGCAACGACGGGCCTGCCGGTGAGTCATGATTGATTTCCACAGCCATATCCTCCCCGGTATCGACGACGGGAGCAAAAGCGTGGACATGAGCCTGAAAATGATCGGCGCGCTGCAGGCGCAGGATGTCCGCGTCGTCTGCGCCACCTCTCATTTCTATGCGACGGAGCGCAGCCCGGAACGCTTTCTTTTCCGCCGACAGGAGGCTTTTGAGAAGCTCCGTGCGCAGCTTCCCGAAGATGCGCCGGAGATCCTGCTGGGCGCGGAGGTGCTGTACTTCCCCGGCATCAGCCGGATGGAGGCGCTGCCTTCCCTCTGCCTGGAAGGAACCAACCTGCTCCTGCTGGAAATGCCCTTTGAGCACTGGAGCGACTACATGGTGCGGGAGGTTATGGACCTTGCCCGCAGCCGGCGTTTTACTCTGCTCATGGCCCACATCGAACGCTATTACTACAATCAGCCGGAATCGGTCTGGGACGATCTGCTGGATAACGACGTGCTGATGCAGTCCAATGCGGATTTTTTCCTCGGATTTCTGAGCCGCCGCAAGGCCCTGCGTCTTCTGGACCAGGGGCGCATCCATCTGCTGGGGACCGACTGCCATAATATGCAGAGCCGGCCTCCGCGCATGGAGGCAGCCCGGGAAATGATCGCGCGTCACCTGGGCGGCAATGTGCTGGACGGGATCGATGAACTGGGGCGCAGCATCCTGCAGAAGGGATCGCTGTAAAACAATCAGAGGGAGGCAAATTCCTCCCGGAAAGCTGCGGCTTTCCCTTAATTTGGCGAAATCGGTCTTTTTTGACCGGTTAAGCATAGAATGAATCCTTGTCAAGAAGGATCAAAGATGAAAGGAAGGGTACCCATGAAGAAAATTCTCTCTTGCCTGCTTGCGGTTCTCCTCCTGGCCAGCTTCAGCATTTCGGCATTCGCCGCTGAAGTTCCCAGCGTGGAATCCGAGAAGCAGATCCCCACTGTTGCAGAAGCTGTTGACGCTGACGGCAACGATGTTGCCGAAGGCATCGTCATCACCGACTACGAAGACAAGGATACGCTCCCTGAGGATGCACAGAAGCAGCTGGACGACGCTGCCGAGGCTCTTGAGGATCTGGCCGCTCTCGTGGAAGGCAATGAAGAGCTGAAAGAGCTGCTGGACGGCAAGGAAGTCGACTGCGAGGCTCTGTTTGACATCAGTGTTGTCGGCGACGAGATCAAGCTGCCTGTCGAGCTGAAGCTGGAGCTTGTCAATCCCGACAACTTCGCGGCTCTGCTGCACTTTGTCGACGGCGAGGCCACTCTCGTTGAGACCGAGACTGAAGACGAGTTCGCCTCTTTCACGCTGGAAGAAGTCGGCGCCTATGCCGTTCTCTCCTTCGTTGAAGCCGAGTAATGAACCGCGCGCGTAAAAGCCGCAAAACCAATGGGCCCATCGTCCTCATCATCCTTTTGCTGATGGTGATCGGCGTGGGCCTGTTTGGTATCTGGCAGTGGCAGAAGCGGCAGGATGAGCAGGCAGCCGAACTTGCCGCGGCAGCGGAAGCCGAAGAGGACTATCTCGGAAAGCGGCTGGTGCTGACTGTAGACGGGGAGGACTATGCCCTGCGGAGCGATCTGGACACCTATCTGATCATCGGCCTGGACAAGGTGACCGACACGCTCAGCAATCCGAGCTATCACACCAACAACCAGCAGGCGGATTTCCTGTTCCTGATGGTGGTGGACAAGACGGCGAAAAACTATACGGCCATCCATCTGAACCGCGACGCCATGACCGAGATCCAGCGGCTGGGCATGAGCGGCAAAAAGATCGGCACCTTCACGGGCCAGCTGGCGCTCTCTCACACCTTCGGCAGCGGCGAAAAGGACAGCTGCCGCAACACGGTGCTGGCAGTGTCCCGCTACCTGCTGGACGTTCCGGTGGAGCACTATTTCTCCCTGACCATGGACGCCATCCCCGTGCTCAATGATCTGGTGGGCGGCGTCACGGTGCATATCGACGATGATTTTTCAGCCATCGACCCCAGCCTGGAGCAGGGGAAGGATATCCGGTTGAAGGGCCAGCAGGCGCTGACCTTCGTGCGCTCCCGCCATCATGTGGACGACGGCAGCAACTTAAGCCGTATGAACCGGCAGCGGGAGTACATCCGGGGTCTCTATGAGCAGATCACGAAGCTTCTGCAGGAAAGCGACAGCTTCGCGAGAAGTCTCGCCTCCCACCTGGCGGATTTCAGCGTGTCGGACCTGACGACCACCGATCTGGCCAATCTCGCCGATCAGCTGAAGGACTACCGCTTTACCGGCATCCGAACCATTGCGGGGGAAGCGAAGCTGGGCGAGAAGTACATTGAGTTTTACACCGATGAAGACGCGCTGCAGAGCCTGGTACTGGAGGTCTTCTTCCAGAAGGCGAAAACCTGAGATAGCTGCAGAAAACGCAGGATCCACAAGGATCCTGCGTTTTTGTGTTTTCAGCGGCTGCTCAGGACAGACGCTGCCAGCCCTGCGGATAAGTTGCCGGCTCCCAGACGTTCCCGTCCAGCAGCGAGCGGTACACCGGCCCGGCTGCATCGGGATAATGCACCAGATCGCCGATCATGTAAGCGTCCTGTGCGCCCGTTGGCTGCCGCCACACGGGGATCTCACCCGGTTTTGCCACTTCAGTGAACAGCGCGGGAACGGCGGGCGGCTCCCAGCCAGCCTGACTGGTGTGAGCCTGCACACAGCGGTACAGCCTGTCTCCATAGCGGATGCGCTGATCGGCTTCATAGGCGATACCCGCCGCCCACAGCGGGAACAGCTCGACCGCCTCCAGCGCGTCTTCATCCGGGAGGTTTGCGGAGGCCTTATGCAGCATCTCACGAAGTTTGTATGCGTGTTCTCTCGTCATATTGCCCCTCCGAAAATGATGTCGCAGGCCTCGTCCGCGCCGATGTCGGGAGCAACCGGATCAACAGCGACAGGCTCCCATGTAAGGTCTGCCTTCAGCCTGTATGTGGTGCTTTCCGTTTCTTCTGGCATGGCCTCAACGGCGGAGAGTATCGCATGATACCGTTCCTCGGTGATTTCCTCGCCACCAGCGCCACCGATTCCATAAGAGAGGATATACTCTCCATCTGTATCCATGAAATATCTCATTTTGACTCACCACCAATAAACAAACATATAGGGAATATTGAATCCAAACGGATGATAGCTTGCGTTGCTGGGATAATCCGGCACCATTGACAATACGCCGTTGGCAAGCGTTGTCGATGCTCTCGTTGCAAACGCTGTCGATGCTGCAGTTCCACCCTTCTTTCTGCATATAGACCACAGTATAGATTGAGAGCCGCTTTCGCCTTCTTCGTTAAAAATCCCAATTCCGAGCACTTCACGTTCGCTGTTTGCAAGACCGGACAATACGGTTATGCTTTTTGGATAGTACATTACGCCCTTTATTGCACGCCCGAAATCGACGGTCATGGGGTTTGTGCCGCTTGTAAAGGATTTCTCAACGCTGCCCCATGTGCCGTTTTGGAATGCTGAAAAAAGACCTCCAATGTTATTCAGTGATACGTCTTGCGCAATGGCAGACAGATCCATGCCGCCGCCCGCAGAGATCGCCTGTACTGCGCTTACAAATCCGGCAGGGAATGCAAGCTGCGCAGAAGTGCCGCCCTTGGTGCGGATCGCGTTGGCAATACTGGTCAGGCCGGCATCCAGCTGAGCGGAATCAACGAGTTTGTCAACTGCCATCAGTAATCACCTCCCTGCCATGCCGCAAGCGTCTGCGCCGCCCATGCGGAGCCGTTCCAGACAAGGAAAGCGCCGGCTGCCGGATTAGCAGGCGCGGTGATTTTGGCGGTGTCGCTGGGGTGCACATGGTCGGCGCGGGCATAGGCAGCGGAAGTGCCTGCATAGGCAGTACCGTCCATTGCGGGTGCGGTGCTTGCGTGATAACTGGTATAGTCGATACGCCACTGGCTCTCAAAAACGGGATCCGTGCCGCCGTCGCAGAGCAGGGAGCGATACCCGTCTTCCACGGCAAGGCCGAAAAGAAAGCTCGGGGATTCATCCTGCCCCAGCGGGTCAACCGTCCGGAACAGCAGAGGATAAAGGGTGTTGCCGTTTCTGCATACAAGCGTCTTTCCGCTTTGAAATGCCGCCTCCAGTTCGGAGGCTTCGGATACCCCGTACTCTGCAAAGAAGAGCTCGGAAGCGAGCGGCTTTTTCACGATGGTCCCCGTCATCGGATTTGTGCTCATCTTTTCGCCGAAGAGGACGATTTCGTACTGCTCGCCCCCGATGACGGTGCTGAAGGTAGCGCTGTACGGGCTGGTGACGTACTGAAACGAGCTCAGCCGGAAGAAGCCGAGGGGAATCATGGAGTTTGCGTCCCCGACAAAACGATAGAGATTGTTTGCCAGCGCGATGACGCGGCTGAAGCTCAGGGCGAGGCTCACAGTATTGCCGCTGACAGTAAAGCTGGTATAGCCGATATCGGCCTTGCCTTTCAAAACAGAATTGAGGACGCGGTTCTGTACCGGGTTCTCGCTGCTGTCGGAAAGCGCGTCGTCGACAGAGCCGCTTCCGGTCTCACCGTCCAGAACGGTGAAGGAGTGGGTGCCGCTGCGGTCGGTGATGGAAACGGTATGTCCGCCGTCTACGGCTTGAACGCTGACCTGCGGGGAAACCCCGTCAAAGGCGCCGGAGGCGGCGCTGGCCTGCAGGGCTGCCGCCGCGGCCATCGCCTCCTGAGCCAGCGCCTGGATCTGATCGGCTCTTGCGGGCGTGGGGGCCTCCGGCGGAATACCGGAGGGAGAGTTGCTCTTCTTTATCCTGCCGAGAGAGGCGATGTTGGTCTGTACGACGCAGCCGCTTTCATCGACGCCGTGAAAGTTGAGCGTAAGTCTTCTGCCTTCCTCCTGCAGAAGCTCCCAGGGGATGAGCAGCGTCTCTCCGGAGACAATCACATCCCGCGTCTGCTCGCCGTTGGAGAAAACTGCCGTCGCAGTCATCCTCATCCAGTCGTCCGAGCGCTGCAGCTTTACCGTCTCGCCAACGCTGCCCTGCACCAGCTGGGTCTGCTCCTCCAGGGTCAGCAGATTTTTGTTCAGTTGTGCAATCATGGAATGCTCCTTTCTGATGATTCATTGAAACGGCATCCGGGCGGAGGATGCAAGCCTTTAGTTCAGAAAAACAGAACTTCAAGGACAACAGATAAGCCACGGGGCTGTGGCTTATCTAGCTACTATAATAACATAAAATCGCCGAAAAGTCAACTCCCAAAACGCTCTGGCGGGGTGCGTCGCGGGAAACGGGAGCTGTCATGCGTTTGTGCTCCGTTGTCATTCATACTGGAACCTCATAAAAAACTTTCATTCCTTAAAGGTTTTTAGCGCCAGCAGGCGCGTAGAGGTTCTGCATGAGACGGATTTTCAGCGCCTTCGCGCTGAAAATGCCGCGGGAACCGCGGCTTATCTGATTAGCGTTTTTAATCAGATAATAGTATCAGACGGCGTCCGGCTTTTCTCCCTTGTATTTTCGCCGGGTGGCCAGCCCGCCGCGGATGTGGCGCTCTGCCTTGTTCAGATCCAGCAGGGCGCGCACCTTCCCGTAAAGCGCCGGGTGAATCTGCGGCAGGCGCTCGGTCAGATCCTTATGGACCGTGGATTTGCTGACGCCGAACCTGGCCGCGGCGCCGCGGACGGTACTTTTGTGTTCAAGGATATAATCGGCCAGATCGCAGGCCCGCTGTTCCATATCGCTGCGCACGCACAACACTCCCAACCAGCGCGGCGCTCCCAGGGGAGATGCGCCGCGTCTCTCTTGCTCCATGTATATGTGCATGCCGGGGGAGATATGTTCCCGGCCGCAGCAGGCAGACGCGCGGCCGATCGCGCAAGCAAAGGCAAAAAGCGGCAGTTTCAGCCCTTTTCAAGAATGGCCATTTCCCGTATACTGAGAGCAGAAGAATATACTGAAGGAGAAAAGCCATGCAATACGGGCATTTTGACAACGCGAGGCGCGAATATGTGATCGACCGGGTGGACCTGCCCGTGTCCTGGACCAACTACATCGGCACGAAGGACATGATGGGCGTCTTCAACCACACGGCGGGGGGCTATCTCATTTACAAGAGCTCCGAGTATCACCGCATCACCCGCTTTCGCCCCAATGGCGTCCCAATGGACGGCCCGGGCCACTATCTCTACCTGCGCGACGACGGGGACGGGGACTACTGGTCCGTCTCCTGGCAGCCGGTGGGCAAGCCCAAAGAGCACTACAGGGCCCGCCACGGCCTGGGCTATGTGAAGTACGAGAGCGATTACAGCGGCATCGCGGCGGAGCAGACGCTCTATGTGGCCATGGACGATCCGGTGGAGCTCTGGGATCTGCGCCTGCGCAACGACAGCGGACGCGAACGGAAGATCTCGGTTTTCTCCTACCTGGAGTTCAGCTTCCACCAGGTGGACATGGACAACCGCAACTTCCAGATGAGCCTCTACGCCGCGGGCAGCCGCTATGAGGACGGCGTCATCGAGCACGACCTCTATTACGAAGAGGATGGCTATCAGTTCTTCACCGCGAACTTCACTCCCGACGGCTATGACTGTCTGCGCGACACTTTCATCGGCCCCTACCGCACGGAGCGCAATCCCATCGCCGTCGAATCCGGCGAGACCCGGCAGAGCTTTGAAAAGGGCGGCAATCACTGCGGCTGCCTGAAAAAGACGCTGACGATGGCGCCGGGTGAGGAAGCGCGGCTCCTCTTCCTGCTGGGCGAGGGCGGCGTCGAGGAAGGCAGACGCATGCGCGCGAAGTACACGACCGAAAAGGCGGACGAGGATTTTGCGCGCCTGGCCGCCTTCTGGGACCGGAAGCTCTCCCGCCTGCAGGTCTCCACGCCCAACGAGGGCATGAACACGGAGCTCAACATTTGGAACCTGTACCAGAGCGAGATCAACGTCATGTTCTCCCGCTTTACCTCCTTCATCGAGGTAGGCGGCCGCGTGGGTCTGGGCTACCGGGACACGGCGCAGGACGCCATGATGGTGCTGCACTCCAATCCGGAAAAGTGCCGCAGCCGCCTTGTGGAGCTGCTGCGCGCCCTGACCACCGACGGCTACGGCCTGCACCTCTTTGAGCCGCGCTGGTTTGAACCGGAACAGCACGCGCAGTCCTTCAAGTCCCCCACGGTGATCCCCACACCGGACAAAAGCCAGATCGTCCACGGCCTGAAGGACGCCTGTGCGGACGACGCGCTCTGGCTGGTGTCCTCGGTCGTGCAGTATGTGAAGGAGACCGGCGACGCCGCCTTCCTGGACGAGATGGTGACCTACGCCGACTTTGGCGAAGGGAGCGTCTACGAGCATCTCTGCACGATCCTGGATTTTTCCGCCATGCAGGTGGGCCGCAACGGCATCTGCAAGGGCCTGCGGGCCGACTGGAACGACTGTTTGAACCTGGGCGGCGGGGAGAGCGCGATGGTGAGCTTTCTGCACCTCTGGGCGCTGGGGAACTTTATCGAGCTGGCCGACTGGCTCAGCCGGCGGGAGGACGCGGAAAAATACCGCGCGATGGCATCTTCGGTCAGAGAAACCTGCGAGCGGGTGCTCTGGGACGGAAAGTGGTTCCTGCGCGGCATCACGGCGGACAACCGGAAGATCGGCACCCAGTCCGATACCGAGGGCAGGGTCCACATGGAGTCCAACACCTGGGCCGTCATCTCCGGCGCCGCCAGCCGGGAGCAGGGCCTCTCCGCGATGGACAGCGTGGACGAGTATCTCTTCACCGAATACGGCCTGATGCTGAACGCCCCCTGCTACACGAAGCCCGACGACGGCATCGGCTTCGTGACAAGGGTCTATCCGGGCCTCAAGGAAAACGGCGCCGTCTTCAGCCACCCCAACCCCTGGGCCTGGGTGGCCGAGGCCAGGCTGGGCCGCGGCAGCCGCGCGATGAAATTTTATAACGCCTTGTGTCCGGCCCTGCAGAATGATAAAATAGAGGTGCGCCAGGCGGAGCCCTACAGCTACTGTCAGTTTGTCGTTGGCAGGGCCCACACCGCCTTCGGCCGGGCGCGCCACCCCTTCATGACGGGCTCCTCCGGCTGGGCCTATTTCGCGGCTACCCAGTATCTGCTGGGCGTGCGGCCGGACTTTGAGCATCTGATCGTGGACCCCTGCATCCCGGCGGACTGGCAGGAATTCTCCGTCAGCCGCGTCTGGCGCGGGGCGCGCTATGAGATCCATGTGAGCAATCCCGACAGTGTGGAAAAGGGCGTGAAGGAAATCCGTGTGGACGGGAAACAGGTTGACAGGATTCCGGCGCTTCCGGCCGGCAGCGTCTGCCGGGTGGATGTCGTGATGGGCTGAAAAGGAGGAAAAGAGCATGATTCATTTCGGAACCGGCGGCTGGCGCGCGATCATCGCGGACGGCTTTACCAAGGAAAACCTGCGGCTCCTCGCGGCGGGGCTCTGCTGCCTGATGGACAGCGAAGGGCATCGCGGCGCGGAGCTCTGCATCGGCTATGACCGGCGCTTCCTCTCCAAGGAATCCGCCCACTGGCTGGCGGAGGTGCTCACCGGAAACGGCTACCGCGTGCTGATGATCGACCGCTCCTCGCCCACGCCGCTGATTATGTTCACGGTGAAAACCCATAACATGCCCTACGGCCTGATGGTCACGGCAAGCCACAACCCCGCGGTCTACAACGGCGTGAAGGTCTTCACCGCCGGCGGGCGGGACGCGGATGTGAGCGTCACGAAGAAGATCGAGGAGCAGATCGCCGGGATCGATCCCGCCGCCATCCGCTCTGTGCCCTACGAGGAGGCGCTGGCCCGGGGCCTTGTCCGGGAGGACAACACTGCCAACGACTACATCGACTCCATCCTGGCTCTGGTGGATACCGACGCCATCAAGAAGGCCCGGCTGAAGATCGCGCTGGACCCCATGTACGGCGTGAGCCAGACCAGCCTGCGCACGATCCTCGGCACCTGCCGCTGCGATCTGGAGGTCATCCATGACCGGCACGACACCCTCTTCGGCGGCAAACTGCCCGCCCCCAACGCCGCAACGCTGACCACCCTCTCTCACTACGTGGTGGACCGGCACTGCGATTTGGGCGTGGCCACCGACGGTGATGCGGACCGGCTCGGCGTCATCGACGAGAAGGGCGGCTTCATCCACCCCAACACCCTGCTGGTGCTGCTCTACTACTATCTGGTGAAATATCGGGGCTGGAACGGCCCCTGTGTGCGCAACAACTCCACCACCCATCTGCTGGACCGCGTGGCCGCAGGCCTCGGTCAGCAGTGCTATGAGGTGCCCGTGGGCTTCAAGCACATCTCCGCCAAGATGAGCGAGACCGACGCCATCATCGGCGGCGAGAGCTCCGGCGGTCTCGCCGTGCGGGGGCACATCTCCGGCAAGGACGGCATCTATGCTGCGACGCTGCTGACCGAGATGCTGGCCGTCACCGGGAAATCCATCTCTGAGCTGTATAAAGAGATTACCGATCAATATGGCGAGCTCGTCTATCGGGAGGCGGACTTCCGCATGACACCCGAGCGCAAGGCGGAGCTGCAGAAACTGCTGTTTGAAGAAAAGCTGACGCCGGCGCTCGCAGGGGTGGCGCGCGTCAACCGGGAGGACGGCGTAAAACTCTACTTTGAAGACGGCAGCTGGGTCATCTGCCGCTTCTCCGGCACAGAGCCGCTGCTGCGCATGGCCGCCGAGGCGGATACCGGTGAGCGGGCGGAGCGGTATATCGCCGCCTGGAAAGAGCTTCTGGGGCTGCAAGTATCTGTTATCTTGTGATACAATGAAACGCGGAGAGAAAACTCTCCGCGTTTTGCCTAAAAAAGGGGGAAAACCCGTGAACCAGACAACAAAGGTCCGGAAGCGTTCGCTGCGCTCCCGCCTGCTGCTGACGATCCTGCTCTGCTGGATTGTACCCATTGTGATGATCCTGACGCTGGCGGGCGTGCTGCTGCGCTTCAGCTATGAGCGGGACGCGGAGCTTCGTCTCGAGAGCGACGCGCTCTATACCCTGCGCCAGATGGAAGACCAGCTCAGCGAGGCTTTCACCGACTCCAAGGCCGTCAGCTACGACGGCGTGGTGCGCACGGCCTTCCGCGCCTTTCAGCAGGACGGGGACAAGGCGGCGCTCTACCGCAGCGTGAACGACTACCTGGCCCAGAGCTTCGGCCGCGAGGAGCGCTACAAGGCCGTCTTCATCAGCTTCTGGAATGAACTGGGCATCTATCCCTATGTGATGAGCAGCGGCATCCGGGGCTACAGCCTGCCCCGCAACTATCACCGCAGCACGGAGCCCCAGCTCCTGGAGGCCATGGTGGACGCGGACACCGCGATCCGGCTCCTGACCTGGGACGGGGACCTCTACATCGCCCGCAACCTGGTGGACAGCAGCTTCGTGCCCTACGCCACCGTCGTACAGCTGGTGGACGGGGAGGAGATCACGGCACCGCTGCGCGTGCTGCCCGCGGGGACGACGCTGCAGCTGGACGGCCTGGTGCTGGAGGCCGCCGGCATCCGAAGCCTGGGCGCAGGGGAGAGCATCCGCTCGGAGCACCATTACGAGGGGGAACTGCCCGACCACAGCCTGAGCATGGATATGCGGCTGGAGCCGCTGAACCTGCTGCGGGAGATGCCCTGGCTCTATCAGGCGATCCTCGCGGTACTGCTGCTGGTGCTGCCGCTCCTGCTGCTGATGATCCTGCTGTTTCGCTACCATGTGACCAGGCCGGTGGACGTGCTGGTGGACGCCACCAGCCGCCTGCAGAACGGGGAGCGGGGCTACCAGATCGAAGAAACACCCCGCAGCCGGGAGTTTGAGCGTATTTTCCGGCACTTCAACAGCATGTCCCAGGAGCTCAGAAACCAGTTCGAGCGCTCCTACGAGGAGCAGCAGGCCCTGCAGCAGGCCAAGGTCAAGGCCCTGCAGTCCCAGATCAATCCCCATTTCCTCAACAACACCCTGGAGGTCATCAACTGGGAGGCCCGCATGGCCGGGGACGATCGCGTGAGCGCAATGATCGAGGCCCTCTCCATCATGCTCAATGCGGCCCTGGGCCGGGACGGACGCAGCCAGATCCAGCTCAAGGAGGAGCTGAGCTATGTGGACGCCTACCTCTATATCATCCGCGAGCGGCTGGGCGAAGGCCTGCGCATCGAGCGGGAGATCGACGAGACCATGCTGGAAGAGCGGGTGCCCCGCCTGATCCTGCAGCCCCTGGTGGAAAACGCCGTGGAGCACGACCTGACGGCGCGGCGCGGTGGCCTTCTGAGCCTGCGGGCCCGGCGGGAGGACGGCTTTGTCGTCCTCGAGTGCGAGCACGACGGGACTTTGAGCGCGGAAGATCTGCAGCAGGTGGAGGCCATGCTCTCCTCCGCCGAGACGGACACGGAGATCTCGGGCCGCGTGGGCCTTCGCAACGTGCGGCAGCGCCTGGCCCTCCTCTACGGCGAAGCGGGGAGCCTCAGTATCCGGCAGTCCGCCCCGGAGCGGATCCTGGCCCGCGTGCGCTTCCCCGCTACCGGGTAATCATCTGTCTTTGCCTGTGCCAGATCGGCAATCAAAGACAAGAAACAGCAAAGGCAGGTCTCACGGTTTTTTACATTTTCTCCTATAATAGAATCACCGACAGTAACATGTCACCGAAAAAAACAAAAGGAGAATGCAAACATGAAAAAAGCACTTGCTCTGCTTCTGGCGCTGGTCATGGTGCTCGGTTTCAGCACCGTCGCCTTCGCAGACAACAGCGTTACCCTGAACGTGGTCACCTCTTACGGCGGTGACGACGGCAACCGCGGAAACTTCGAGGCGGCCGTCAAGGCCTACGAGGAGTCCACCGGCAACAAGGTCAACGACGGCTCCGCCACCTCCAACGAGGAGTGGAAGGCCAAGGTCCTCACCGACTTCGAGACCGGCTCCGAGCCCGACGTCCTCTTCTTCTTCACCAACGCCGACGCCGAGCCCTTTGTCTCCGCCGGCAAGGTGGTCTCCATCGAGGAGATCCGCGCCGAGTACCCCGACTACGCCTCCAACATGCGTGACAGCATGCTGGCTGTCGCCTCCGACGGCAAGCAGTACTCCGTCCCCTCCTACGGCTACTGGGAGAACATGTTCGTGAACAAGGCCGTCCTGGAAGACTGCGGCCTGGAAGTCCCCGGCCCCGACTACACCTGGGATCAGTTCCTTGCTGACTGCGAAGTCATCAAGGAAAACGGCTACACCCCCATCGCCTGCTCCCTGGTCGAGGTGCCCCACTACTGGTTTGAGTTCCTGGTCATGAATAACGGCACCGTGGAGAACCATCTGGAAGTCCCCGCCTCCGTCGACGATGAAGCCGGCCAGAAGTGGGTTGCCGCTCTGGAGGACTTCAAGACCCTCTATGAGGCCGGCTACTTCCCTGCCAACACCCTGACCGCCTCCGACGCCGAGACCGTTGAGATGTTCAACCAGGGCGAGGCTGCCTTCCTCATTGACGGCAGCTGGAAGGTGGGCTACTTCACCGAGAACGCCGAGGATCTGGAAGACTTCGCCATCTCCTACGTGCCCGGCAAGGGCGAGCGCAGCGCCTCCGAGGCCATCGGCGGCATCTCCATGGGCTACTTCATCACCCGCAAGGCCTGGGACGATCCCGCCAAGCGCGAGGCCGCCGTGGAGTTTGTCTCCCAGCTCACCTCTGACGAAGTGCTGAGCACCTTCGTCACCACCGAGGTCACCGCGCTGGTCAACGGCGCCAAGCCCGCCGGCCTGAACGCCCTGCAGCAGTCCGCCGCCGACGCCAACGCCAACATCACCGCCATCGTCGGCGCCGTGCAGGACACCATCACCGGTGAGGCAAAGGCCGACCTCTTCGGCAACATCCAGAACGTGGTCACCGGCAAGATGAGCGCCGAGGACGCCGTCGCCGCCGCGATCGCTCTGAACTGAACGAACGCCTGAATCCCACTCCGGGCTGCTGCCGATGCAGCAGCCCGGATTCATATGTCGACGGAGCGTCGCCATATGAATCCGGGCCGGTTTTGAAACCTTGAATCGGTTTCAAAACCGGCGAGGATTGAACGTGAAGGGGGAATCCCATCCCCCTTCACAATCCCCCATACAAATCCAGCCTGCTTGCGATTTGTCAGCCTGCTTTTATGGATTCTCCATTCACCCGGGAGGTGCCCATGAACTCCATGATCTACAAGAGAAAAGCGCCGCTGCTTATCTTCCTGGTGCCGGCTTTCCTCTTTCTCGCGGTCTATCTCTACTACCCCTTCATCCAGAACATCATCAATACCTTCCTGAAGATCGGCGGCCTGGGCCGCTCGGCCGAGGGCTTCAACGAGCCCTGGTACGATAACTACCATCGCCTGTTTACCGATCCCTACATGAAGATCGCGCTGAAAAACACGCTGCTCCTCACGCTTTGCACCGTCGTGTTCCAGGTCGGCATCGCGCTGATCCTGGCCCTGCTGGTGGATACGATCCGCGTGGGCGCCCAGTTTTTCCGCACGGTGTATTTCTTCCCCATCGTCATCTCCGCCACGGCCCTGGGCCTCATGTTCAACCTGATTTTCCTCTACAAGGGCGGCATGGTCAATCAGCTGCTGCTGAGCCTGGGCAAGCTCCCCTATGAGGTCAAGCCCAGCGGGAAGATGATCGTCCAGTGGCTGGACTGGAAGGATCAGGCCCACTTCCTCTTTACCATGTTCATGCCCGTCATGTGGCAGTATGTGGGCTTCTACTTCGTCATCCTGGTCACCGGGCTCAACAACATCTCGCCCGACCTCTACGAGGCCGCGGCGCTGGACGGGGCGGACGGCTGGAAGCGCACCCGCTACATCACGCTGCCCCTGCTCCGCAACGTCCTCTGCACCTGCCTGGTGCTGGCCATCACCGGCGCGCTCAAGGTCTTTGACCTGCCCTGGGTCATGTTCGGCCCCGGCATGCCGGAGAATCAGGGCTGGCTCACCGGCACCTACATGTATGACCAGACCTTCAACCGCATGAACGTGGACTACGGCTCCACCATCGCGGTGCTGATCGTGGTACTGGGCGTGGTGCTCTCCAATGTGGCAAACCGCGTCTTCCGCCCCTCGGAAGACATTTGAGGAGGCGACAGTATGCAGAACGGAAGAAACAAGGCCGCCAAAGGCTTTACCTATCTGGTGCTCAGCCTCTGGGCGCTGACCACGATCTATCCCTTCCTCTGGGTCATCCTCAACTCCTTCCGCAAGAAGGGGCTGATCCTCTCCGACTCCTTCTCCATCCCCCTGGGGGAGGCCTTCACCTTTGACAATTACCTGGTCGCCTGGCAGCGGGCCGACTTTAAAAACGCCTACCTCAACAGCTTTCTCATCTCAGGCACGGTCACGGTCTTCGTCGTGATCATCGCTGGCCTTGCCGCCTACGGCCTGGTGCGCTACCGCTTCCCGGGCCGCAATCTCCTCTACAGCCTCATCATGGCGGGCATGATGTTCCCTGTCTTCTCCACCATCATTCCGGTCTTCCGCCTGGAGGTCATGATGCACATTGCCGGCACCGGCAACCGCTGGCTCAGCCTGCTCGCGGTGATCCTGCCCCAGATCGCGGGGAACCTCTGCTTTGCCATCATCATTCTCATGGGCTTTATCCAGTCGGTGCCCATCGACCTGGAGGAGAGCGCTTATCTGGACGGCTGCAACGTGTTTCAGATCTATTTCCACATCATCATCCCCGCGGCCAAGTCCTCCTTCGCTACGGTGGCGATCTTCGCCTTCCTCTGGAGCTACAACGACCTGTTCACCCAGTCTTTCTTCCTGCGCTACCCGCAGGAGCGGGCCATCACCGGGCTCCTGAACGAGATCAGCTCCCAGGCCGGCGTCAACTACGGCCTGATGGCCTCCTCCGTGGTGCTGGTGGTGATCCCGGTGCTGGTGGTGTACATCTGCCTGCAGAAGCACATCATCAAGGGCTTGACCGCCGGCGCGATCAAGGGCTAAAATGATGATGGGAAGGGGGTGGAGCCGTGTACCGGGTCATGCTGATCGACGATGAAAAGCTGATCGTAGAGGGCCTCAGAAAGGTAGTCAAATGGGCGGACTTCGGCTGCGAGGTGGTCGCGACCGCCGGAGATGCCGCGGAAGGCGCGGCGCTGATCCGTCAGCTTCGTCCCCAGATCCTCTTTACCGATATCCGCATGCCGGGGCAGGACGGGCTGACCATGCTGGCCGGCCTGCGGAGTGAATTTCCGGACATGGAGGTGGCGGTGCTCACCGGCTACCGGGACTTCAACTACGCCCAGGAGGCGATCCGCCTGGGGGTTACGCGCTTTCTGCTCAAGCCCTCCAAGATGGATGAGATCCACGAGGCGCTCACCGCCATGACCGGGCACCTGAAAAAGGCTGCCCCGGAAGCGGAGCCCGAAAACCCCACCGCCGGGCGCTTCCTGGTCAATCAGGCCGTGGCCTATATGGAGAAGCACTGTGCCGAGAAGCTCACGCTGCAGGAGGTGGCGGAGGCCTGCTACGTCTCCCAGTGGCATCTCTCAAAACTGCTCAATCGCTACGCTGAGAAGAACTTCTACGATATTTTAAACAGCCTGCGCGTCCAGAAGGCCAAAGAGCTGCTGAAGGACCCGAGCCTGCGCATCGGCGAGATCGGCGAGCGGGTGGGTTACGCGGACACGGCGCACTTTGCGCGGGTCTTCAAAAAGTTCACCGGCATGAGCGCCAACGAATACCGCAACAGCCTGTAAGAAAAAACATGGGAAAGCAGCCGCTGCATCCGCAGCGGCTGTAACTTTTTGCGTGACCTTTATGGACAAATATGGTAGGATAAAAAAAGGGCGGAGGCGGGAAGGCCTCTGCATTGTGCACGTTGAAAAAGGAGGAGAAGCGCATGAAAAAAGAGAGCCCGTCCATGGATGCGTGGCTGCGGGAGGCGAAGGCCGCCCCCGGCGCGGAAAACTGCGGCATGTATCTGACGCACAACGGCACCGTCCGCCGCACGGCCAAGGCGAAAGTGCGCCTGGGTGCGGAGGACACGGCCCCTGTCACCGGGATGCGCTTCGGCTACGACCGGGAGAAGACCGCGGCCGCCATCGAAAGCGCCCGGCAGATGGCGGGCATCTACTATGTCCGTGTCTGGCTCAATGAGGGGGAGCTTTTACCGGGGGACGACATCATGTTCGTCCTGATCGGCGGCGACATCCGCCCCCACGTGGTGGACGCGCTGCAGGCCCTGGTGGGCACACTGAAAAACGAGTGCGTGACGGAAGAGGAAATCTTTTAAGCTTTCCGGATCTTGCGCGGATGATGAGCCCGTGAAAAGATCCTCTTTCCTGTGCGGGAGATCCGGGCGCACAGCGCTATCCGGGCAAGAGGAGTCCGGGCGGCAATGAAGGATCGTTTCCCGCTTGCAGGAACCGAGCGTTTATGGTATCCTGCACAGGAGCAGAGACCGGAAGGCACAGCGCGTCTCTGCGTGGAGAGGAGGGCGCTGCATGGCCAACAGAATCCTGTATGACAGCTTCCAGCTGGTGCTTTTCTTCCTGCAGATGAGCTGCCTGCATTTCGTACTGGAGGGCCGCTTCCCTCTGGCGCTCAACCTCGTCCTGGAACTGCTTTCCTTCGGGCTTTACGCCTGCGCGGCAGTCTTTCTCCCGCTGCAGAGCTTCGCCCGCTTTCTGGCGGGAACGACGGCTTTTCTCGCTGCGACCCAGATCCTGTTTCGCGGGAAATGGGCGGTCAAGCTGTTTCTTGCGCTCGCGGAACTGGTCATCATGGCGGCGGCGGAGCTGGCGTCCTTTTTCCTCCTGCCTGCCGGCTATTCGGCTTCCACGGTGATGGAGGCTCCGTTCCCCGTGCTGCTCGCGGTGTATGTAAACGATTTTTTCGTAAACTTTATGCTCCTCGCCGCCCTGGCATCTCTGGCCCGGCATTATCGGCTGCGCTATTCCGGGCAGATTGCCGGGATGGAGTGGCTCTATTTCCTGCTGTTTCCGCTCAGCCAATATGTGCTGTTTCTGGCCTGGTTTTTTCCCCCGGGGAACGCGTTCGTTTTTGAAAACAAGGGTTTTCTGTTCCCGGCGGTTGCGTTCTGCCTTGCCGCCGATGTGGTGATGGCGCTTATGGTGCGGCGGGTCGGGCGCAATGCAGAGCTGCGCGCCCGCAACAGACTGCTGGAACAGCAGATCGACTCCCAGCGGGACTACTATGACAAGCTTGCGTCATACTATGAAGATCTGCGCAGAATGCGGCATGACATCGCCAATCATATGTATACCATCAAGATCCTGCTGGAAGACGGGCAGACCGCGGATGCGGAGAAATATGCCGAGGAGCTGCGGCAGAGCAGCCGGAGTGCCTCACAGCTGGTCAACTGCCTGAATCCGGCGGCGGATATCTTCCTTTCCCGGCGCTGCGAGGAACTGGAGGCGGCCGGAATCCGGCCGGAGCTGACGGTGAATATTCCGGCGGAGATCGGCGTCAGCAACAGCGATCTGATATGTATACTCGGAAATCTGCTGGACAATGCTGCGGAAGCATGCGCCCCACTGCCTGACAAGTGGATCGAACTGCGCGCGGTCTACGCCTCTCCCTATCTCCGTGTGGAAACCAGAAACCCCTGTACAGCCGCACCGCCGCGCAGAAAGCGGCGCATCCCGGAGCTGGAGCGGGGCGTCGGCTTCGCGGTTTTGCAGCATCTGGCGCAGAAGTATGACGGCCATTTCTCCGCAGGATCGGAAGGCGGCGTCTATACCGCCGCGCTGATTCTCAACTGCAAACCTTCCGCCGGGCATACAGCTTCATAAGAGAAATCCCCCGACGCTTCCGAATACTGGGAAGCGTCGGGGGATTTTTCTGTCATAAGCTGCCGGCAGTTGCCTTATGGGATCCAGCGCTCGAAGAAGCGACGGCGAGCCTCGTCCCGATAGGTCCTGCTGATCGGGATGCGCGCGCCGGTGTCCAGAATAAATTCACTGTGATCCAGAGCGGTGATATGCTCCATGTTGATCCAGTAACCCTGGTGGCAGTGAATCATCTGCAGAGCCAGGGCGGGCGTAATCACTGCGCCGGGACTCTGCGAGACCAGAAAGCTCTCTGTACGGCAGACGATGCGTGTTTTTCTGCCGAGGCGGTCGATATACACAATATCCTGGAAGGGGAGAAGCAGCACTCTCCCCTGGCTGCGAACCGTCAGAATGCTGGCCGGCTCCGAGGGTGCATTGTTGGCCAGCGCGCGTTCAATGGCAGGGGCCAGAAACTCCTGCGCCCGCTCTTTCGGTACAAACCAGAGGTGCTTGATCTGGTAGACATCCGGTGCATAGTCAACATATGAGGTCAGAAAAATGATCTGGCAGCCGGGAGCAAGCCGGTTGAGCTCTCTTGCGAGAGAGATGCCGTCAATCTCGGCCATACGGATGTCAAGGACGGCAATATCGGGCGTATAATCCCCGACGGCCATGCTCTTGAGCAGCGCTGATCCGCCGGAGAATGCGCTGACTTCCGCCTGGGCTGGCGGCAGAGCCGCTTCGACCATTGCAACTGCGTGCTGCAGGTGAAGACAGTTGTCATCACATACTGCAATCTGGCGCATGTTCATCAGTTCCTTTCCCGCATCGGCGCGTGTGCCCATCTGCGGATTCGACATAAAAAAGCGCGGATTTGACATATTGCATACAATTACAATACACTGCGAAGTATAATAAATAATAAGTGATTCATGATCGGGAACGGCTGCGGGATGCTGCTCCTATGCGGGCAATCACAGCTTCCCGTGCTTTGCCGGCCGTTCCTGCTCTTCTTTTTTTCGCGCCTGTTCCTGCATAAACAGATCATACTGACGCCTGGCGCCCGATGCGGCGGAAACAAGGTCGAGCGACTCCAGCGAGAGTTCATCCTCCTCGGTTTCACTGAGCAGAGCCCCCAGGAGGTCATACTCCGGGGCGAACGACTGCAGCTGTGAGAGCAGACGCAGCTTTTCCTCAATGCCTGACATGACCAGTCTCCTTCCTTTGAAGTGTCCTGCCTTTATATACACAGTTCCCGGCATTATGTTACAATACAGGGAGAAAAAAGTATGAACGTTGTTGCATTCCCGCAGAGCGGCAAAAAAGAGCCTGCTCCTGACTTTGAAAGCTTCTATATTCGCTACTACGCATCTGCGCTGCACTATGTCTGCGGAAAAATCCCCGGCCGCGCCGATGCCGAGGATCTGGTCAATGATGTCTTCGTATACTGTCTGGAGCATTTTGACAGCTATGATCCGGAAAAAAGTTCACAGGGGACGTGGCTTTTCCTGATCGTCAACAGCAGAATCAAGAACTATTACCGCGACCGCCGCGAGCAGTGCGACCTGAGCACCCTGGAGAATACCCTCTTTGCGGAGGGAGAAGAGATGGGGAAGGCGGTGTATCTTGAGCAGCTGCGCGCCCAGATGGGCACGGCGCTCGGCACCCTGCCGGAACGGCAGCGGCAGGCGGTGATCCTGCGGTACTTCCGCGATCTCAGCTATGAGGAAATTGCGGAGCGCCTGTCTACAACGCCGGGCAACGTCCGTGTGATGGTCTCCCGCTCGCTGGACAGGCTTGCATCCTTTTTCCCGGAAGAAAAGAAATGGGGTAGATAACGATGGCGGAACTCTACAGAAAATCTGCACTGGAAAAAATTTCATCCCCGGAACAGCTGGACAAGGCGCTTCGCGTGACCTCGCCCATGACCTGGCTGGTCCTCACGGTTGCCACGGCGCTGGCGGTCATCGCCATCGTCTGGTCGATCGTCGGCAGCATTCCGATCACCGTCACCGCAAACGGGATCGTCTCTTCCCCCACAAGCACCAACGCACTCTTCATGTCGGAGTCGGGAACGGTGGTCTCGGTATCGGTGTATGAGGGCCGCGAGATCCACATCCAGGATGAGATCCTGAAATACCGGGTCGGAGACGGCGAGGTCAAAACGCTCTATTCCGACCAGACGGGCGTGCTTTCCCATCTCGGCGTGAAGACCGGGGACACGGTCTCGCAGGGCAATGAAATCGCGCGGGTTTCCCCGCTGATCAGCAGCAGCGACCACGTCGTGGTCTGCTACGCCAGTCTGGCGGACGCCAAGAAGATCCAGCGCGGCATGGAGGTCCGTGTATTCCTGACCTCGGCCGAGAGCCAGACTTACGGCCACATGGTCGGCCGGGTCACCAACGTGGATTCTTATGTTTCCTCCAATGCGGGCATGGCCTATGTCCTGGGCGAGGACAACAACCTGGCCGCCTCCTTCCAGAATGACGGCGCTCCGGTCGTGGCGGTGACCTGCGAGCTGTATCCGGACACCACCGGGCGCAGCGTCAGCGGCTATTACTGGTCGAATGCACGCGGGGAGAAACTGCCCGTGAGCAACGGTTCTCTCGTGAGCGCAAAATTCGTGACCAAGGTGATTCCGCCGATCACCAAGCTCTTCTCGCAGCTCCAGGACGTGTTGGGGGGCTGAGAAATGGCAGGCTATGCGAAAACGCCCACCATCTATCAGATGGAGGCCACGGAGTGCGGTGCGGCCTCGCTGGCGATGGTCTTCGGCTACTTCGGAAAGTATATCCCGCTGGAGCAGATGCGGATCGAGGCCGGCGTCTCGCGGGACGGCTGCAGCGCAGGAAACCTGCTGCGTGCGGCAAAGCGTTACGGGCTGGACTGCCACGGCTATCGCCGGGATACCGATGATCTGAAAACCATTGAGACCCCGTGCATCATTCACTGGAACTTCAATCACTTTGTGGTTTTTGAAGGCTTTCGGGGAAAGTATGCCTATCTGAACGATCCGGCTGTCGGCCGGCGCAGACTGACCTGGGAGGAACTGGACGCGGGCTTTACCGGCGTCGTGCTGACCTTTGCGCTGACCGACGCCTTTGAAAAAGGGAAAAAGCCCCGCACGACCTCAGGCCTTATCAGGGCAAGGCTGAAGGGGCAGTATGGCACCCTGTTTGTACTGTTTTACATAGGTCTCCTGCTGGTCTTCCCCGGCCTGGTACTGCCGATCCTGATGCAGGTCTTCATGGACGATGTGCTGGTCGGCGGCTATACCGACTGGATCGCGCGGATCCTGATTTTTATGGGGACGCTGGTCGTCTTCCGGATGGGGCTGTCCTATTACCGGGGCCTCCTCCTGCAGCGGCTGCGCAGCAAGATGTCGCTGCTGTCGGGCTTCGATTTTGTGCGGCATCTGCTGCGTCTTCCGGTCTCCTTCTTTGACCAGCGCTACAGCGGGGATCTGGTAGAGCGCATGGGAAATGACAACGCAATCAATGACTTCCTCGCTGGCGACCTGGCAGAGACCGTGCTGAATATTTTCGTTGCGCTGTTTTATCTGGTGATCCTGCTGATGTACAGCCCGCTGATGACGGGGATCGGCCTTGTCAACACCGCGGTCAGTCTGCTGATCGTGATTGCGAGCAACCGGCTTTTTGCCGGCACCAGCATGAAGCTGCAGATCGTATCCGGCAAGCTTTTCGGCACGATCTCTGCCGGAATGAACATTACCGACTCCCTCAAGGCCTCCGGCGCGGAGGGGGAATACTCCTCCCGGATCCTGGGCTATCAGGCAAAGTATGCCAATATCGAGCAGGATCTGAACAAATATCGGCAGCTGGCCGGCGCGGTCCCGGAGGCGCTCGGCCGCATTACCGACACGATCCTGCTGCTGGTCGGCGGCATCCTGATCATCCAGGGCCGGATGACGCTCGGCATGCTGCTGTCCTTCAACACGATGTTTGACTCTTTCAGCGAGCCGGTCAACTCCCTGGTCGGCTTCGTCGGCAAGCTGCAGACGCTCAGAGCGAACCTGAACCGGGTTGACGACATCAACAAGTATCGCCAGGACGAGCGCTACGATGAAGAGCGGGGGGCCGTTTCTCTCAATCGGAAGCTCAGCGGCAGCATCGAGGTGCAGGATATCTCCTTCGGGTACAGTAGCCTCAAGCCGCCCCTGATCGAAAATTTCTCTTTCCGTATCGACAGCGGCGAGAGCATCGCCTTTGTCGGCGCATCGGGCTGCGGTAAATCCACCGTATCCAAAATGGTCAGCGGCCTGTATCGCCCGTGGAGCGGCCAGATCCTTCTCGACGGCATGCCCATGAGCGACATTTCCCGCGAGGTGCTGACGGCCAGCGTGGCGACTGTCAGCCAGAACATTGTGCTCTTTTCCGGCAGCGTGCGGGACAACATCACCATGTGGAACCCCGCCGTCCTGGAGGAGGACATGATCGCCGCGGCGAAAGACGCCTGTATCCATGACTTTATCATGCAGCAGCCGGGCGGCTACGAGTATATGCTGTCCGAAAACGCGGGAAATCTGTCCGGCGGGCAGCGTCAGCGGCTTGAGATTGCGCGGGCGCTTGCCACGAAGCCGACCATCCTGGTGATGGACGAGGCCACCAGCGCGCTCGATCCGATCACGGAAAAAAAGATTCTCGACAATATACGGCGCCGCGGATGCACCTGCGTGATCGTGGCGCACAGACTCAGCGCCATCCGTGACTGCAACCAGATCGTGGTCATGCGTAACGGAAAGATCATCCAGCGCGGGACTCATCGCACACTCAAGGATGAAGACGGCTATTACCGCTCCTTCATCCAGAGTATTTGAAAGGAGGCGCGCAGATGGAAGTGCAGGAGAATGCTGTACGCCTCTACAGTACAGACAGTTATATGACAGAACCCGGCGACCATGTGTATCGCGTCGCCTCGGGAACCGTGCTGGTCTATGTGGCGCCGCTGAAAAACGGCAGGCCGGAGCGCCGCCTTCTCCTCTGCCGGGCGGAAACGGGGAAGGTGATTCCCAATTTCTGCTATCAGGATCAGAATTATACCCAGTGGCGTTTCCTCCTCGTTGCCGAGGATGAGGCGGAACTGACACGGATGGAGGGGGCTGCCACCAGCGTCCTCTTCCGAAAATTTGCCCGCTATGCCGGTCTGCAGTCTTTCGAGCAGGAGGGCTTTGAACAGAGCGTCGTGGAGTTCTATACCCGGGAATCGCTGAAGGACAACGTGTTTATCAACCGGGGAAAGAAGGACACCGGCAGTGTGGAGTCCGCCTCCTTCGGGGTGATCAGGGACGCCTTCGGCGAGAAGGAGACACAGACGGGAGAGGAGCCTCCGCTTTACCGGGTGTTTGCCGTCCTCTGCCGCGGCGCCTCTATCCCCTTTGCCTCTTATGAGCGGATCCAGAACATGTGCGGGAGCGATCTGACACCCCCCGCCATCGCGCAGGCTGCGGGCCTTGCCTGCCGTAAGGTCGTGCTGGATGCGGACTGGTACCGCTCTGACAGCGGATACCTGATCGGCACGCTGGACGATCAGCCTGTGGCGCTGATTCCCCGCGGCCAGGAGCACTATACGATCTATTACGGCGAGACCGGGAAGAAAGAACGCCTGGTAAAGGCGACGGCGGAAAAGATCCTGCCCAATGCCTGGAGCATCAGCCGCACGCTCCCCAATCGGGCGCTGCGCGTCAGAGATCTGCTGCGCTTCGGCCTGCAGAGTCTCCGAACTGCGGATCTTGTCTGGATGGCGCTTCTCTCGCTTGCCGGCTCACTCATCGGCGTCCTACTGCCGACGCTGAACCAGACCATCTATGACGAATACATCCCCATGGGGGACTATGATCAGCTGGTGCAGGTCTGTCTGATCATTGCGGCCTTCATGTTCGGCAATCTCTTTTTCAGCATGATCAAGGGGATCTGCGAATACCGGATTTCCAGCCATGTCGGCTATGACCTGCAGAACGCTTTTTACCACAGGGTTTTCCGTCTGCCCCAGAGCTTTTTCCGGAGTCTGGAGAGCACGGATCTCTCGCAGCGGCTGCTGATGGTGCAGAACATTGCGGAGACCTTTCTTTCCGCTGTCCTGTTTACGGGAATCGCGGTACTGTGCTCGATCCCCTATCTGGTAAAAATGTTCCGGTATTCCGCGCAGCTCTCCGGCATTTCTCTGCTGATGCTGCTGTGTTACGCGCTGTTGCTGCTGCTTCTGAGCAGCCTCATGATCCGCTTCACATCCAGGATCGAGGAGAACAGGGCCATTGCCAATTCCCGGCTTTTCCAGTTCCTCAACGGTGTGGAGAAGATCCGCATGGCGGGGGTGGAAGATCGGGCCGCGCATCAGTATCTGCTCCCCTTTGCCGCGCGCCAGACCATGGAACTGCGGGAAAGCCGCGTCTCGGGGATCTCCGAAAGCCTGGCCGGCAGCGTAAGCTATCTGTTCTCCATGGTGTTCTTTTTCATCATTGTTCACAATAAGCTGAAGCTGAGCTCCGGCGCGTTCATGGGCTTCTCTGCCGCATTCACCATGTTCTCCACCGGCGCGATGCAGCTTGTCTCCAGCGCCATGCAGCTGTATCTGACAAAACCCCAGTATGACCGCATCCGCCCGCTCGTGGAGACTGCGCCGGAGGATATGGGGGAGCTGGAGCTGGTTCAGGAGCTGAAAGGGGCAGTCAGCATCGAGGACCTGCGCTTTTCCTATGGCAAGGATGCTCCCGAGATCCTTCGCGGCATCTCCCTGGATATCAGGCCCGGAGAATATGTGGGCATTGTGGGTGCATCCGGCTCCGGCAAATCCACGCTACTGAAGCTGCTGCTCGGTTTTGAGCAGCCGGTTGCAGGGGCGATCCGCTTTGACGGGCGGGATCTGAAGATGCTGGACAAGCGCTCGCTTCGGAAAAATCTGGGCGTTGTCCTTCAAAACGGCAAGCTGATTGCCGGCAGTATTTACGAAAACATCACCATCACGGCGCCGTGGGCCACGATGCGGGAGGTGGACGCGGTCATTGACGCAGTGGGGCTTACGGACGATATCGCACAGATGCCCATGGGCATCCACACCGTGCTCAGTGAGAATGCGGGAACCATCTCCGGCGGGCAGCAGCAGCGGATTCTGATTGCCCGCGCCATTATCAGCCGGCCCTCCATCCTGATTTTTGACGAGGCGACCAGCGCCCTGGACAACCTGACGCAGGCCGCTGTGTGTGAAAACCTGGATAAAATGCAGGTAACGCGCATTGTCGTCGCTCACCGTCTGAGCACGATCCGAAACTGCGACAGGATTTTCCTGCTGGATCAGGGACGGATCGCGGAAGAGGGCAGCTATGAGCAGCTGATGGCCAGGCGCGGCCTGTTTTATCAGATGGCTGAGAGACAGATCACAGATTGAGAGGTTAACGATGAGCCTTCCGAGAATTGTTGACGGCGATACGATCCGTCTGTATGAAAACGACCAAGAGATTCTGTCCATCCAGGAAAGCGTCGAGGGCGGAAAAGTCCTTGTTGCCCTGAAGGGGGAACTGCGAAGCAGCACCGTACACGACCTGCAGGATGAACTGGTGGCGCTGACGACGGTCGGTATGGAGCTGGCGGTGGATCTTTCCGGCGTTACATACCTGTCCAACGCGGCCCAGCATGCGTTCCTGCTCGTGCAGCAGCGGATCGACGCCATGGGAAAGTCCGGCCTGACTCTCGTGAAGCTGCCCGCGCCGATTCTGCGGGAATTTGAGAAGACCGGCCTGTCGGAGCTTCTTATGATAGAATAGGAAGGGGGGGTTCTTATGAGCTGTCAGGTCACACCCTATGAGGGCAGCGAGCCGTATCTGTTTTTCAGCTATTGCCACCAGGATCGTGCCCGGGTGTATCCGATCATCGAACGGCTTTCGCTGGAGGGCTTCCGCATCTGGTACGACAGCGGTATTTCCGCCGGGGCGGACTGGGCGGAGGTGATTGCGCGCCATCTGAAGGACAGCAGCGCCTGTATTGCCGCCATATCGCAGAAGTCATCCGAATCCCATAATTGCCGGAACGAAGTCAATTTTGCGGTTGCTAATGCAAAGCCCATGCTGTCTGTCCTGCTGGAAGCGTTCGCCATGCCGCTGGGCATGCAGCTTCAGCTGGGAACCGCTAAATATATTAAAATGTATGAGCTTGCGCAGCAAGATTTTTATCAGCAGCTGCTCGCGGCGCCGATTTTGACGGCCTGCCGCCGGGCCGGTGTGCAGGCGGATCCGCTTGCGCTGCGCGAATGGGAAGAACGTGCGCGCACGTTGGAAAGAGAGCTGCAGCCGGCTGCAGCCGATCCCGTTTCGTCCTCGGCGGTTGCCAGAGACTGGTTCGGTCTGAGACAGCGCCACGAAGCAGAGGCTGCCGCGGAGAAGGAACGTCTTCGCCACGAAGCAGAGGCTGCCGCGGAGATGGAACGCCTTCGCCGGGAAGCGGAGGCCGCCGCGGAGAAGGAGCGCCTTCGCCGGGAAGCGGAGGCCGCCGCGGAACGGGAGCGCCTCCGCCGGGAAGCAGAGGCCGCCGCGGAGAAGGAACGCCTTCGCCGGGAAGCGGAGGCTGCCGCGGAGAAGGAACGTCTTCGCCACGAAGCAGAGGCCGCCGCGGAGCGGGAGCGCCTTCGCCGGGAAGCAGAGGCTGCCGCGGAGAAGGAACGCCTTCGCCGGGAAGCGGAGGCTGCCGCAGAGCGGGAGCGCCTTCGCCGGGAAGCAGAGGCCGCCGCGGAGCGGGAGCGTCTCCGCCGGGAAGCAGAGGCCGCCGCGGAACGGGAGCGCCTTCGCCGGGAAGAACACTTTGATTCCGAATCAATCGAAGATGAATATGCCGACGACGAGGCCACGGTTTGCGATTCGCCGCGGACATTCGATGAGGATGAGGATGACGAGAAGACCGTCGTGGTCAAGGCGAAGACCGGCCTGGTGGTCCGCATGGAAACAGGCGAGTTTTTCCGCATCGATCAGATCGAAACGATCCTCGGCCGCTCCCCGGCTTCGGCCGACCTGGCGTTCCCGGACAATCGGGCGATCGGGCGCGCCCACGCGGAGATCATCCAGTTCCGCGACAAATACTTCCTGCAGGATCTCGGGTCCGCCAATGGGACTACGCTGCGGGGGAAAGAGCTGGTAACAGGCGAGAAGAATCTGCTCTCGGATTATGAGGAGTTTACCCTTGCCGATGAGAATTTCCTCTTCCTGTCGGGATCCATGGCCCGGGAACTGCTGGCAGATCCGGTGTGCCCGGCTCTGCGCAGTACGGTAACCGGTGAGATACGCCTTTTGATCGGCGACGAGCTGCCGCTGGACCGCCACCATAAATGGAAGGGCGGCGTTCTCGCGGACAAGCGCATTAACCGCGAAAACCATGCGGCCCTGATCCCGGGCTACGACGGCTACGCCATCAAGGACATCAATTCCACCAACGGCACATTCCTCAACGGCCGCCGTCTTTCCCACGGGGAGACGGTGCAGCTGAAGGATCATGATCAGATTTCCGTGGTGGAGACAGGGTTTGAATATACGCTTCTCAAACTGAGGCAGGGGGAGAAAAACCTATGAACAAGAGGATATTGTCAGCAATGCTTGCGCTGTTCCTTGCGCTTTCTCTCTCCGGCTGTGGCGCGGACCACGGACCGGACAGGGACAGCCTGCCTCCGCTGCCGGATATGGATGCGGCGGCGCCGGAACACAGCAGCTCCGTCTCCGGTAATGTCCTGCGGGAGGAGAAGCTGGACTCCGGACTCACGGTTACGGTCTATGTGGACGGGACGCTGCTGCTGGAGAACGGAAATATTACCAGAGAACTCCGCGCCTCTCCGGAGCTTTCCGATGTGTTCGCAGGCATTTCGGTGGTGAAACTGGGAGAGGGTGTGACCGCCGTTGAGGACAAGGCATTCTCGGGTTTTGACAAGCTGAAATCCCTCGTCGTCGGCGACAGCGTGCGCCAAATCGGCTATTCCGCCTTTTCCGACTGCACGGCCCTGGAAGACGTCTCCTTCGGCGGCGGCCTGGAGAGCATCGGCGACTATGCCTTCTCGGGCTGCACGTCGCTGCGGGACGCATCGCTCGGCGACTCTGTCACGCAGATCGGCAGCTATGCCTTTTCGGGCTGCACGTCGCTGAAAAATGCGGCGATCGGCCCGTCAGTCACCAGCATGGGCAACCGCACATTCTCCGGCTGTACTGCTTTTACCAGTCTTCGGACCGGATCCAGCGTAAGCGATTCCGCCTTTGAGGATCTGACATCCCTGGAGAGCGTCGTGTTTGAGGAAACGGTGAAGCTGATCGGCACCCGGGCCTTCGCCGGCTGTACGGCGCTGAAAAATATCAGCTTTTCTTCCGGGCTGGAGACGATCGGCAGCTACGCCTTTTCCGGCTGTACGGCGCTGAACAACATCCGCATCCCCGCCTCGCTGACTTCGCTGGAGAAAGAGGCTTTTTCCGGCTGCACCAAGCTGAGTACGATAGAGATCGAGGAGGGCGGTTCGCTCAACATCGGCGACAGCGCGTTTTCGGGCTGCACTGCGCTCAAGACGGTCGCTCTGGCTGAGGGCGTGACGGTGCTGGGAGAAAAGACCTTCTCGGAATGCAAAGCGCTCGAATCCGTGATCCTGCCCCGCAGCCTGACGAAGATCGGCTACGGCTTCCTCTACGGAACGGAGGAACTGCGCATGCTCGGCTACCGCGGGAATGCCGCCGATTGGAACAAGATCGAGCGCGCCAGAAACTGGAACCTTGGCGCCGGTATGGCGAGCATCACCTACAATGCGGGCTGAGGCGTGCAGAATGGACAGCTTGCTGGATATTGCCTTTTATTCCGCCATCGGTACGCGAAGCAACAATGAGGACTGCTGCGCGGTCCGCCGCACGGCGAACGGCGCGATCCTGGTCGTGGCGGACGGACTCGGCGGACATGCCCAGGGCGAAGTCGCTTCCCGTCTGGCGACGGACAGCGTCGTCTCACAGCTGGAGAATGCACAATTCTCGGAAGAGACGCTTGAGGAAGCCATCATCGCCGCCAACGCGGCTATCTGCGCCCGACAGGGGGATGGAAACATGATGTCCACGGTCGCCGTCCTGTGGGTCGAGGGCAGCCAGGCGCTGGCCGCCCATGTGGGGGACAGCAGGATCTATCAGTTCCGCGCGGGGCAGATCTGTTTTCAGAGCCGCGATCACAGTGAAGTCCGGCTGGCCATGGACGTCGGAGAGATCCCGGAATCGGAGATCCGGCTCTGCGCCGGACGCAATCGGCTGATCCGGGCGCTCGGCGGCGCCAGACGGGTGCGGGTGGAGATCAGCGAACGCAGTCTGCTCCCCGGCGACGCGTTCCTGCTGTGCAGCGACGGCTTCTGGGAGCCGGTTTATGAGCGGGACATGCTGCGCCTGCTCGGGTGCAGCCGAACGGCGGACGAGTGGCTTGCGGGCATGCGTGCGATCGCAGAACCCGCCGCTGCGGACAATAATACGGCCGTTGCCATGATTCTCACATAAATTTTCAGAAAGCTTTGTAACACGGGGAGCGATACCGTGTATATAAAGACAAGAACGACAAAGAAGTCGGAAAAGAAAGTGAGGATAAAAAATGGAATACACAATGCAGATGATGGAAGAGATCGACGAGGCCCTGAAGGACACCGATTTCTGCAACAAGATTGCCGCAGCGGAGAATGCCGAAGCCATCCGCAGCCTGTTCCTGGACAAGGGAATCGAAGTGGATGAGGCCCTGGCCACCGCAGCCTATGAGAAGATGACCGATCTGAGCAGCGGCAGAGAACTGACCCCCGAGGAGATGGACCTGGTCGCCGGCGGCTGCAAGAGCTGCTTCTGGGGATCCGTGGCCGGCATCGGCCTCCTCGGCGGTATGGTCGGTGGTGTTCCCGGCGCTGTGATCGGCGGCGCTGTAGGCTGCATCGTCGGCTGCGCCAGAGGCGTCAGTCACGATATCAAGCTCATGAAGGGCAAGAAGAAATAAGGCTGAAAATCAGACAGCTGTTCCGTTCCGACAGGAAATAAGAATAAAAAATCAAAAAAATTACAGGAGGTCAATCATGCAGAAGTACAATTTTGAGGAAGTCAAGGCCGCGCTGGAGGCCGATGGCGATCATCTGAGCGAGGAAGAACTCCGCCAGATCGCTGATGTTTGCGAGAACCCCGATGCCGATGACAACGGCGAACTGTCCGTTGATAGCCTGGATGCTGTTTCCGGCGGCGCCCGCAACAGATTCCGCGCCTACTGCGGCACTGTGATCGAGGGCAACGACTTCACCTTCGTGATCAAGCTGGCTGCCCACAACCGTTTCTGCCCGGTCTGCCGCGCCAGACGCGCTCAGCTCGGCATGTAAGACAAACGCCGTGCACGCGGCGACAAAAGAACAGGAATGATCCATAAGGCCGGGCATATGTCCGGCCTTGTTTCTACATCCGGGAAAGCGCGGGACAGCGCGAACGGCGGAGAACGCCGCTCCGACGCCGCGGAGGGAGACCGGGCCGGATCCGGAAGGAGAACGCAGATGTTTCTGGTGAAAAGAGCACGCGGCAGTTCGGAGCTGTTCCGCATGGATGCTGCCTGCGGGTGCAGCTGCGGCAGAATCCGCAGCAATAACGAGGACAATTTTTATTTTGACGGCTCGATCCTGGACGCTGAAAACGAGGCGCTCCATGAAACGCTGAGCACGCGCGTCCCGCTTGACAGGATGCGCGCCTTTGCCGTTTTTGACGGTATGGGAGGAGAACAAAACGGAGAATATGCGGCCTATGCGGCGGCAAAGACGCTCCGTGACGATATGGAAAGGCCGCTCCCGCGTGCTGCAGAGGAAGAAGACCTGCTGCGGCTGTGCCTGAACATGAACCGGGCGGTTCTGGAAAAAAGCAGGGAACTGCTGTCGCGGCATATGGGAACCACAGTGGCCGCCCTTTTTGCCGATTCCGATCGGCTGTGGGTCTGCAATCTGGGAGACAGCAGAATTTTTCGCCTGCGCGGAACGGAGCTGGTACAGCGCTCCGTCGACGATGTGGACACGCGCCCCGTCGGAAGGCGGGCACAGAAGCCCAGTCTGACACAGCATCTGGGCATTGATGAAGAAGATTTTCTGATTGAGCCTCACATCATGCGGGAGGAAATCAGGCGCGGCGACTGTTATCTGCTGTGCAGCGACGGCCTGACCGACATGGTTCCGGAGGCGACAATTCTTTCTATTCTGGCAGACAATCCCTCCCCGGCGGCGGCAGTGGAAACGCTGATCCGCACGGCGCTGGAGGAAGGAGGGCGTGATAATGTTACGGCTCTTGTCTGCCGCATTTGCTGAGGTGAGAAGATGAACGGGCAGTATCAGGCGGGAGATGTGGTGCTGGGGAACTGGACCCTGGTGCGGCTGCTGGGAGAAGGCAGCTACGGGAAGGTCTATGAGGCGCACCGGGAGGACTTCGGGACGACCTACAAGGCTGCGATCAAGATCATGACGATCCCGCAGAGCCAGAGCGAAGTGGCGTCTGCGCGCGCGGAAGGCATGGACGAGGAGTCTGTGACGGCGTATTTCCGGAGCTTCGTGGAAGACGTGGTGCAGGAGTTCGCGCTGATGTCGAAGCTGAAGGGAACGGCGAACATCGTAAGCTATGAGGATCACTCGGTGGTGCCGCACACGACGGGGATCGGCTGGGATATTCTGATCCGGATGGAGCTGCTGACGCCGATGCTGAGCCACATGGAGCAGCGGAAAATGACGCGCAGCGATGTGATCAAGCTGGGGATCGATATGTGCCGTGCGCTGGAGCTGTGCCAGCGGTACAACATCATCCACCGGGACATCAAGCCGGAGAACATCTTCATCTCAGAGACCGGAGACTACAAGCTGGGCGACTTCGGAGTAGCGCGCACGCTGGAACGGACAACGGGCGGGCTGTCGAAGAAGGGAACGTATACCTACATGGCGCCGGAGATCTACCGGGATGAGAAATACGGGTCGACGGTGGATATCTACTCGCTGGGGATCGTGCTGTACCGGCTGCTGAACAACAACCGGGCGCCGTTTCTGCCGGCGTCGCCGAAGCCGATCACGCACAGCGAGAGAGAAAGGGCGCTGGTGCGGCGGATCGGGGGAGAAGCGCTGCCGAACCCGGCGAATGCGGAGGGGCGGCTGGCGGAGATCGTGCTGAAAGCCTGCGCATATGAACCGAAGGATCGGTATACGAGTCCGCTGCAGATGCGGCAGGAGCTGGAGGCGATCCAGTACCGGCGGGCGGAGGATGCGGCGATCTACGGGAGAAGCGGGCAGATCGACGTGAACAGCGCGGACTACACGCGAAGGGACGCGGCGACGGAAACGGAAGAGACGGTGTACCGGCCGCGGCGAGCGGAGGCGGAAGAAAGCACCGTATATGTGCCCGGGCGGGAGGCAGAAGAAGAGGCCGGGACGGTCCGGGAAGAGAAGCAGAGGGATACAAAGCCCCTGGCCGCGCCGGCGCGGAAGAAAAAGGGCGGGCTGATCGCAGGCCTTCTCGCGGCGGCGGCTCTGCTGGGCGTGCTGGGCTTTTTCCTGCTGCCTGGAAGAGGACAGCCTGAGCGGACAGACGCGGCGGCAGAGAAGACCGAGAGCGCAGAACCTGCGCCGGAACAGACTCCGGCACCGGAATCTTCCGAGATGTTTGACGGCCTTGCGCTGCCGGACGGCAGCATTGCCGACGCCATCCACAGCCACGGGCAGTTCCTCGCGGCCGGACCGTACCAGACGGCCTGCCTGCGAAATGACGGGACGGTGGAAGTCGCCGTTGATCCCGAATACACACATTTACATCTGGATTCCGTTGATAACTGGAAGGGCATTGCCGGCGTCGCCGCGGCAGAGTACTGGACCTTCGGGATCCGGGGCGACGGCTCAGTGCTCGTCAGCGCCTATGGGTTCTACGATGAAAGCGGCCTGGATGCAATAGCCGATGAGGTGAGCCGGTGGGACAATATCGTCAAGCTGGAGTGCGACGGCGGGCATTCTACCACGGTGATGGGAAGCGATACGCTGACGACACAGACCTATCACGTCGTCGGCCTTCGCTATGACGGAACCGTGATTGCCACAGGCGACGATCGCTACGGCGAGTGCCTGGTTTCCGACTGGCGGGACATTGTGGATGTTGCGGCCGGCTGGCGCCATACCGTGGGGCTGAAGACGGACGGTACCGTCCTTGCGGTCGGGAGCAATGAGGACGGCCAGTGCAACGTCTCCGACTGGCGGGATATCGTACAGGTGGCGGCTGCCAGGTACTGCACGGTCGGCCTGCGGGCCGACGGAAGCATCCTTATCGCGGGAAATATGGGATATGGACAGTACATGCCGCAGCTGACGGGCATGAACGACGTCAGGCGCATTTTCGCCTGCTGCGATCTGGGGACGGATTCCGATTTCGTGCTTGCCGTGATGAACGACGGCACTGCCCGCATCTTCGGCTCGGATGAATGGGGCATGCCGGTCGGACGCGTGGAAGACGCGCTGCTGTGCGTCGGCTCTCCCTGGGGCTATCTGGCCTATCTGGACAGCGCGGGAAGCGCCTTCGGCCTGTCGGCGGGCAATCAGCGCGGAGACCGGGAGGGTTCACCGATCTGGACGGATCTGATGCTGCCGGACACCTTAGCCGAAAGCTATGAGGCGGAGCCCATGCATTGGGTGATCGCCGGCAGGGACGAGGCGTCCGAACTGAGAATGGCGGCTTCCCCGGACGGCGAGGTGGCGATTTCCCTGCGCGATCTGCGCCTGGAGGAAAATGACGGCGAGGGAGAGTCCTTCTGGGAGATCCAGATCTTCTATCAGGTAAACGAGCAGAACGGCTATACGGAGCCCATAGACTGTCTGATAATCGACAGTGATGACTATGTGCGGCAGGCAACTGCGATGGACCGTCACAACGGCAAAGAGAATGCAATTCTGTCGTATCCCCTTGAGGAACCGGGTATGTTCCAGAGCACGGGTCAATATGTGGAGATTCAGAGGGACGGTTCGCTCTTCACGCTGCAGTTTTCCATGCCGCGGCAGGAGACGCATCCGGCGGATGAACCGCTGTATGTGAGTGTCTTTTTCCTGGGATGGGATCTGACCTTTGATCAGACCACAGTTTCCTCCCTCTATATGCCGGGAGATCTCTCTGCAGCGCCCGCGGTCGCGCCGGCTGAATTCTTCTCATCCGCAGCTGCCGATCTTTCATATGATTTCGCGCCCATGACCTTTACGGCGATCGAACCGCCCGCTGCCGCAGAAGGAGAACTGACGCTCCTGGGCTATGGCGTGAGCGGAGACCTTCCTGTCCGGAAGCTCCGATGCGGCGATCTCGGCATGAAGGTGGATTTCACCTTTGAGTGGGAGAATAACACGGAAATCGCCCAGCTCATTGCCTGGAGCTGCTCCGATACCCCTTACACGCTGGAGCAGATCAACGGGCAGGCGGCCGAATTTGCCGCCGAGCATGGAGCAAAGGTGGAGGGTGCTGACAGCGCTTCGGTCTCGAACCGGGCCTGGGCGGCGTTCCCGCGGGCCGAATATGATCCGGCCTATTACCTGATCCTGCTGGCCGACACAAAGGGAGCGCTCTGCGGGTATGTGGTATTCGAAACGGGGATCGCATAAGAAACGGAGAGACCGCCGAAAACAGGCTGCCCTGTAGGGAGTTTCCCTGCAGGGCAGCTTTGCTCTTCTGCATGCAAAAAGGAGCGGCAATTACGCCATCGCGCGTAATTGCCGCTCCTTTTTATACGAAAAACTTCTGTCACTCGCAGCACAGATTGCGGAAGCTGAGCCCCGCGCAGCGCTGCAGCCGGAGCCCAAGATTGCCCTTTCCCAGCACGCAGTCGTCAAAGCTGACGTTTCGGATCTCGTGCCCCTCGGCGGAAAAGCCCTCCAGCTCAATGGCGGGCACAGCGCTGACGACGCCCTCCTTGTCCAGCTTCTGCCCCAGGATGTGCAGGCGCTCAAAGCGGAAGTCTTCAAAGACCGGCTGCGTCGGCGCGGGGACGCCGTCGTCGTTGTAGCCCACGCTGTGCATCAGCACCCGGGCCACCCGGCAGTCACGCACCGATAAATTGCGCACATAGCCGCCGCGCTTGGGCGTGGTCTTGACTTCGATTCCCTGCTCGGCCTGCCCCAGATCGCAGTCCCAGATCTGCACGTCTTCCACGCCGCCGCTCATCTCGCTGCCGATGACAATGCCGTGGCCGAAGCCGCTGATGCAGTCGAAAATGCGGATGCCCCTCGTGGGGCGGGCGATCGCGTTACCCTCCGGGTTCTTGCCGGATTTGATGGCCACCGCGTCGTCGCCGGTGAAAAAGCGGCAGGCAAAGAGCGTGCAGTCCTCGCTTGAATCCGGGTCCCAGCCGTCCCCGTTCCAGACGCCCTCGGAGCAGATCACGCAGTGGTCGGTGAGGATATCGCGGCTGTAGATCATGTGCACGTTCCAGCTGGCGCCGTTCTGCAGCGTAAGGCCGGTGATGCGCACATTCTCGCAGTTGGAGAGGTTGATGAGCCGGGGGCGCACCCGGCCGGGGATGGTGTGCTCGTTTTCGCAGCTGGCCACCAGGGCCGCGTTTTCGGCCAGAAAGCTCCGCAGGCGCTCGCGCTCCTGCTCGATGACGGCCATAGCCAGCTTCTGCCCGCCGCTTTCGATGGTGCCGCCGCCATACAGGAGCACATTCCGGCAGTTGGGGCCGGCCGTGTGATCCAATGTGCCCAGATTCAGCAGGCTGCTGTAACATTCGCGCTCCACGCCCTCAAAGCGGCTGGGGATGCGGGGTTCATAATCCTCCGGCCGGCCGCCGCCCCGCAGCACGGCGCCGGGGTCGATGCGCATGGCCATGTCGCTGTGCAGACGGAGAGCCCCGCTGCGGTAGATCCCGGCGGGGAGCCAGACTTCTTCCTCCGGCCCGCAGGCGTCGATGGCGGCCTGCAGGGCTTCGGTATCCATGACGGTACCATCGCCCCTCGCGCCGAAACGGTGTACGTCCAGCACCCGGCGGACCCTGACCGTGCGCAGGCTCAGCTCGGCGCTTTCGTTTTCTCGGCAGACACGCACACGGTATTCGGTGTCAGGGAGCAGACCCTCCAGCGTATAGTGCGTGCGCTGTGTCTCGCCGACGGGCTCGTTATTTAAGAGGATGCGGAAGCTTTCGCCCGCTGCCGCGTCCGCGGGCTTGTCCCAGTAGAGCGTCAGGCTGTCCGCTGTGGCGGCATGGTGAAGAGCGATCATGTGTCTGCCTCCTTCTGCAGGGAATACTGTTTTTTAAATTTCCGAATTACAAAAACAGCCACAAAGAGGGCCATCACGGCGACGGCGGTGTTGCTGATCATCATGACCATGCCGACGCTGCGCTCGCCCACCTGGGTGCAGTGCTGCAAAAACCAGAACACCGGGATGCGGAACACGAAGACCCGCGCGATGTTCAACAGCAGGGTCAGCCGCGTCTTGCCCAGGCCGTAGAGCAGGGCCAGCACCGCGGCGTTGAGCCCCAGCGGCACCGCGCCCAGGGCCTCGTAGCGGTAGCAGAGGGCGATCATGGCCCGGAAGTCCGGGCTGCCGCCGTCAAAGAGCCCGGCCAGCAGATCGATTTGCCAGAGCTCCAGCGCGGAGATCAGCGCGCCCAGAATCATGTTGATGACGGCGGTGGCGTAAAAGGCCTCCAGCACCCGGCGGGATTTGCCGGCGCCGAAGTTCTGGCTGATGATGGCGGAGCTGCCCTGCTGGAAGCCGTTCTGGGGGTTCGTGGTGATGCCGCCCAGGTTGTTGGAGACACCCATCGCGCCCACCATCAGCGGGCCGTAGAGCGTGCACATGGCGTTGACGATGGTCTTGCCGAAGGCAAAGAGGGCCTTCTCCGCAACCACCGGCACAGACTGGCGGATCATGGGGGAAGTGACTCTCCGATTCAGCGCCACGGCGCGGGCGGAGAAGCTGAAGGCGTTGCCGCCGATGAGGCTGTAGCGCAGGGCGAAGACAAACATCGCAAGCTCCGACAGGAGGGAGGCCACGGCGATGCTGGTAAGGCCGCTGTGCAGCACATAGACAAAGAAGGCCGTCAGCGAGAGCTTTACCAGGATCACCAGCAGGTTTAAAACAAAGATACGCTGGGCATTGCCGCGGGCGCGCTCCACCGCGATGTAGACACTGTTGAGGAAGTTGACCACCATCACGAACAGCTGCACCAGAAAATAGCGGGCGCCCACGGCGATCAGCTCCTCCGGCGTCCCGGCGAGGCGGAGAAAGCCCGTGGTGAAGGGGGCGATCGCTGCCAGCATCAGCAGGCCCAGGGCCAGACTGATGGCGTAGAGGCTGCTGACCCGCTGCCGCACCAGCTGCAGATCGCCCTCACCATAGGCGCGGCTGATCTGGATCCCGGCGCCGACGGCGAGGCCGCCGCCCACCGAGGAGAGGATCAGCTTGACCTGGGACAGATAGGCCACCGCCGAGACGGACTCCTTGCTGATGTGGGAGGCCATCATCGTGTCCAGGATCGTGAAGAAGATGGCGAGGCCCTGGTACAGGGCCAGGGGCGTGCCGATCACGAGCACGACCCTCCACATGGGGGCGTTCAGGCTCATGTCCAGATAGCGCCGGTCGCGGCTGTTCAGTTCTGCGCGAATACTCTTTTCCATTGGAATCAGTTCTGCGGCGCCCGGTTGCTCTTCCGGTACTCCCGCGGGGTCATGCCATACTTTTTCTTAAAGACGTCCTTGAAATAGTTGCTGTCGGAAAAGCCGCAGTGCAGCGCGATCTGCGTCACGCTCATGTCGGTGGCGGCAAGCTCGTAGGCGGCGTTGCGCAGGCGGATAAAGACCAGGTATTCGTGCACGCCGATGCCGGCGGCCTCCCGGAATTTGCGGCTCAGATAGTTGGGGCTGAAGCCCACGGCGGCCGCAATGTCCGCCGCGCTGATCTGCTGGCGGAAATGGTCGTTGATGAAGTGGGCGGCAAGCAGAATCTGCCGGTCGGTGGTGTGGATGTCGGCCGGGGCGTCGGGCAGGAAGCTGCAGATCCGGCTTGCCAGCAGCAGCAGCTCCTGCAGGCGCAGCCGCTTCATCAGGATGCTGCGCTCATCCCCCAGCTGCTCCTCCGCCGCCATGGCGGCGAGGATGGGGGCAAATTCGCGGCATCCCGGCGGCGCCTGGAAGATGTGCAGCTTCGTGAAGAAGGCCTCCCCCTCCGGGAGCAGCGCGACCACCTCATGGTGCACTTCCTCCCGATTGAAATAGACGCTGCAGCGGCGGCAGGGGCCGGAACGGTAGTGGGTGTAGTGCAGCAGCTGCGGCGGGATCAGCAGAAAGTCCCCCTCCTGCAGATCGTACATGTTGTCCTCGATCAGAAAACGGCAGGATCCGTGCTCGATGCAGACAAGCTCAAAGTAGGGGTGGCAGTGGTGACTGCGCATGACATAGCCGGAGGGCCGCTCCCGCCTGTCTACGGTGATGTGATCCAGCTTTTCAGAGGCTGCGGGTTGAACTGCGCTCATATCTTCCTCCAGAAGTGTTGAAGAAACTGTGTTTTAGAAAAACATTCGGGAATAATCAGTATTCGTGCAACTTGAAAAATTGTATAATATAGAGAAATCTAAGACAAATAGCTTCCGATATTTTATGCTATTTTGACGGAAAATGATGGAAACCATTGGGAATCGACCAAGGAGGACGCTATGCAGCTTGGAATCCGCCTGCACGATGTGAACGCCGCTCTGCCCGAGGAGCGGCAGACGCTGGAAGCGCGCGCCGTTGCCGCCAGGGAAGAGGGTTTTTCCTGCGTGCATCTGGCGCTCTCCAAATGCATCAAGGGCGTCAGCTTTGACGACGCTGCCCTGACTGAGGGGCTGGGCGCCTATGTGCGCCGCGTCTTCCGGCAGAACGAGCTGGACGTGGCGGTGCTGGGCTGCTATCTGAACCTGGCCCACCCGGACGAGAACAAGATCCGGGAGTTTCAGTCCCGCTACTTCGGCAATCTGCGCGTGGCGGCCCTCGCGGGCGTCGGCATGGTCGGCACTGAGACTGGCGCGCCCAACGCCGCCTATAAGCTGGACGCCAATACCCACACGGCGGAGGCGCTGCATACCTTTATGAAGAATCTGGAGCCGGTGGTGGAGCGGGCGGAGCGCTGCGGCGTGACGATCGCCATCGAGCCGGTGTGGAACCACATCGTCTATTGCCCGGACCGGGCGCTGGAGGTGCTGCGCGGCATCGGCAGCCCGACTCTCCGCATCATCTTCGACCCGGTGAACCTGCTGGGCATGGAGAATGTGGACCGGCGCGACGCTGTGATCGGCGAGGCGATGGACAAGCTCTGCGACCATATCGCCATGGTGCACATCAAGGACTTCGTCCGGCAGGACGGGAAGCTTGTCAGCGTCGCCGCCGGCACCGGCGAGATGGACTATCGGGAGATCCTGCGCTTCCTCAAGGCCAGAAAGCCCTATATCCAGGCCACGTTGGAGAACACCTGCAACGATAACGCCGTCTCCTCACGCAAGCTGATCGAGGAACTGTACGCCGCTATCTGACCCAGGCCACCCGACCGGGGACGGCCGGGGTCTCGAAGAAGCGGGCCGTTTTGTCCCGGCCGGAGTCCAGCCATGGATCGAAGCCGGCGGGGGCGATGTGGGGATCAAAGCTGCAGTCTTCAAAGACGCAGAGCCCGTAGTCCCGCCAGGGGCGGGCGAGGTAGATGCTCCCTGTGGAAACGCCCTCCTCCGCCGTGAAGCGGCAGCGGCGGAAGGTAAAGCCCTTCTTCTGCTCAAGAGCGTGGGCGGGCGCCGCAGCGTAGCCCAGATCCCGCACGTCATAGACCGAGCGGATCTCGCAGGCGTCAAAGAGCGCCTCGCCGCAGCCGAAGATGAAATCCACCGAGCCCTCGATGCGGCAGTCGGAAAAGCGCTGGGCCATCGGCCCGCCCCGCCGCAGCACGTCGGGCAGAAAGCCCTCGTAGCGGGCGATCAGATCTTCCGGCAGCGGGCCGACAAAGAGCGTGTCCTGCGTGGAACGGAGCCTGCAGCGCTCCATCACAAAGCCGTCAGCCACAATACTGAGGGCGACCTCCTGCCCCTTGCTTTCGGGGTGCAGGGCGTCGTTGACAATCGCCAGATCATACATCTGCACACCGTCTGCCGTGACGGCCACGGTCCAGGTCCGGAAGGTATTATATTCCCGGCCCTGCTCGTCGAGCTTTTTGGCGTAGTCGTCCCAGATGAGGACGGTTTGATCGCTCCCGGCGCCGCGGAGCGTGAGGCGTGGCGTGCGGATTTGGAGCTTCTGCCGGTATTCGCCGGCGGCAAGATGCACCAGGCTGCCGGGCTCTGCGCGGTCCAGGACGCCCTGCAGATCATCGCCGGGGCAGACATAATACTCTTTCATGGGGGACTTGCCTCCTCTCACAGAAAACAAGTGAGTTTTTCTGTATTTCATTATACCATACAGCGGAAAAAAGAAAATCCACAGAAAAAACTGTGTCCGTTTTGTACATAAAATGCTCCCGATTGGATATGTAATCCCGGGTGCGCAACTGTTAAAATCATATCAAGATAAAAATGGGCGGGACTCCGGTTTTTGTGCTGCCTTCGGGATATAGATTCTTACAACAGACTTTTACATTTCAATATACGACCCTGATAGAACAGCAATCCTCATCAATACAAAGCAGGGAGGCGCAGCGGGCGCGGGCCCGGTCTCCCCGGAATAGAACGCTTATGAAACGTCAGTTAAGTTTTTCGCAGTACCGCGGTATCGACCTGACGCTGTTTGCCGTGATTCTGTGCATATCCGAGGCGCTGATCGCCAATGCGGCCAGGTTCTGGTTTCCCGATCAGCTTTACACCGTCTCCGTCGTCGGGGCGCTGACGGCGATCGTGCTGATGCGCTGGGGGCCCTGGGCGGCGATCCACGCGGTTCTGGGCGGCATTGTCTACTGTCTGGTCTCCGGCGGTTCCGGGCGGCAGTTTCTCGTCTACTGTGTCGGGAACCTGTTTGGGCTGCTGGCCCTGCTCCCGCTGCGTCTGCTGGGAGGGGAGCGCATCCGTACGGACGGTGTGCTCAGCGTCAGCTTCGGCCTCTTCACGCTGCTGATGATGCAGCTGGGCCGGGCGCTGACCGCCCTCGCGCTGGGGAGCGCGTTTCGCAGCTGCCTTGGCTTTTTTACCACCGATGCGCTGTCTCTTCTTTTCACCGGGCTCATCCTCTGGATCGCCCGGCGGCTGGACGGGATTTTTGAGAACCAAAAGCATTATCTACTGCGCATACACAAGGAAGAAAAAGGAGGATACTGATGAAAGCAAAAGCAGCAGATTTTCTCATCTACGATGAAGCGTCCGGCTTGTACCGCGAGAGCCCGGAACAAGCCGTGCGCGACGACGTAGAAAAGCACTACTGGCTCCATGTCGGTCGTTCCATCCTCAAGGACTGGCGTCTGTATCTGATGCTGATCCCCATGATCCTGGTGTTCCTCTTCTGGCGCTACTTCCCGATGTACGAACTGCTGGGCTGCTTCAAGGTTTCGGACGAGGTCCTGCCCGTGTCGCAGCAGCTGTTCTCCGGCTTTTCGTACTTCAAGCGGCTGCTGGTCGGCGGTGACACCCTCTCCACGGAGTTCTGGCGCGCCATGCGCAACACCTTCATCCTGAGCTTCTACGGACTGTGCTTCGGCTTCCCGATGCCCATCATCCTGGCCCTGTTCTTCAACGAGATCAAGTCGAACATCGCCCGGAGCGTGTATCAGGTGCTGACCTATCTGCCGAAGTTCATGTCCACGGTCGTTATGACCTCTCTGGTCGTGATGCTGGTGAAGCAGGGTTCCACCACCTCCGGCATGGGCGTTCTGGCGCAGGCCTTCGCCAAGCTGGGCTGGATCTCCCAGGATGTGGCCAAAACCGGTATGCTGAACAACCCCGCTTTCTTCCGCCCGATCTACATCATCAGCGGCATCTGGGAAGGCGCGGGCTATGACAGCATCGTGTTCTTCGCGGCGATCATCGCCATCTCTCCCACCAGCTACGAGGCCGCCCAGATCGACGGCGCGGACAAGTGGGCGCAGATGCGCTATGTGGTCCTGCCGAGCATCCTGTCCACCATCGTCATCATGCTCATCACCCGCATCGGCTCTCTGCTCAACATCGGCTACGAAAAGGTATTGCTGCTGTACAATACCAACACCTACGTGACGGCGGACGTTGTCTCCACCTTCGCCCAGCGCTACGGCCTGGCCGGCGCTGCCAAGGGCATCGCCTCCGCGGCGGAGATGATGAACAACGTGGTCGGCATGCTGCTGGTCATCGGCGCCAACACCATTGCGCGCAAGGCCTCCGACGTGTCGCTCTACTAAGGAAAGGGGAACGCCATGAAAAGAAAACTTGAGATCTCGGAGCTGATATTCAAGATCATCAGCTACACGCTGCTCACGGTGTTCGCGCTGGCCTGCCTGTACCCCTTCGTCTACGCCATTTCCGCGGCGATCAGCGGCCGCGCGGCTGTGGATTACGGCCAGATCGTCCTCTTCCCGAAGAACATCCAGTTTGAAGCCTTCCAGCGCATGTTCAGCGACAATATGTTCTGGAACGCCTACTCCAACACCCTGTTCATCACCTTCTACGGCACGGTCTGGGCGCTGTTCTACTCCATCCTGGGTGCCTACGCCCTGTCCAAAAAGCGGCTGCTGTTTCGGAAGTTTTTCAATTTCTTCCTTGTCTTCACGATGTGGTTTGCCGCCGGTATCGTGCCCCAGTACCTGAATTACCTGGATACCAAGAGCGTCTTCAATGCCATCGGCATCACGGACGACAAGTGGCTGGTCGTTATCGCCATGGGCATGGCGGCCATGAACATCATCCTGCTGCGCAACGCCTTCGAGGGCGTGCCCAGTGAGATCGAGGAAGCCGCCATCGTCGACGGCGCCAGCGAGTTCCAGGTGCTGACCAAGGTGTATCTCCCCATGTGCAAATCCACGATCGCCACGGTGGCGCTGTTCTTCGGCATCTCCCGCTGGAACGGCTACTTCTGGGCGCGCCAGATGATCTCCAACTCCAACGAGCATCCGCTGCAGGTCTTCATCCGTCTGCGTCTGGAGGAGTTCACCGACGCGGAGGCCATGGCCGGCTGGAACCAGCCCTACGCCTCCGACTCCGTGATCTACGCCCTGATCGTCTGCTCCATCGTGCCGATCCTGATCATCTACCCCTTCATCCAGAAGTACTTCGCCAAAGGCACCAACGTCGGCGGCGTCAAAGAGTAATCCGTGCAACACCGGTTATCCGGAAATTATAAAAATGTATTCATAAAAACCTAAGGAGGAACGAAATGAAAAACAGCAAGATTCTGATCGCCCTGCTGCTGACCGTTGCCATGATGGCGACCCTGCTGGCCGGCTGCGGCAACAAGATCGATGTGGACCAGTATTCCGCCCCCAAGGCCGAGGAAGCCGCCCCTGCCGAGGCCGCTCCCGCCGCTGAGGAAGCTGCCGCTCCCGCTGAGGAAGCCGCCGCTCCCGCTGAGCTGAGCTATGCCGAGGGCACCGTGCTCCGCATGGCCACCGGCTACAACTCCACCAAGACCGGCCTGAGCCTGGACGCCGAAGTCGCGGGCGAGGGCATCACCCTGGCCGACGGCGTGACCTACCATGCCGGCGACCTGAAGCCGACCTGGGTCGAGGTTCAGAACGTTCTCGGCATCAAGATCGAGGACAAGTACCAGGGCAACAGCGCCTCTGCCGAGTTTGACTACTGGAAAGAGCGCATGGGCGACGTTGACGTCGTCTCCGGCACCGCCAGCAAGCTCACCGAGTACGGCGAGCAGGGCGTGGTTGTGAACATTGCCGAGTATCTGGATCAGATGCCCAACTTCAAGGCCTATCTGGAAGCCAACCCCATCGTCCGCCTCTCCATCACCGGCAACACCGACACCGGTGCCATCTACTTCTCCCCCTACTTTGACGGCGTCAACGACATCGAGCGTATGCCTCTGATGCGCGTCGACATGGTCCAGAAGCTCCTCGACGGCGAGGGCGAGTTCGCTGCCGACGCCTGCAACGACCTGGCCGAGCCTGTCTACCAGCCCTATATGCCCACCTCCGGCAAGATCGACATTGAGACCGTCAAGCTGGACGGCTCCGGCACCGAGACCGTGACCAAGGACTATGACGCCGCCGGCAACATCATCGCCAAGATGAACGAGGCCGGTGCCATCGACGGCGTGACCGCTGTCAACATGCTCCGCACCTACATCGACGAGGCCTACAACGGCTACTACGGCACCGAGCGCTCCAACCTCTTCGTGGGCCAGAACGCCTGCTGGGACGCTGACGAGCTGGTCGCCCTGCTCCGCTGCGTCGTCGCCAACCCCCAGACCCTCAACGGCACCGACACCATCCAGGGCCTCTTCTCCCGTGAGGATGACAACAACCAGCGCCGCGTCGACATGTTCCGCTTTGCCGGCCACCTGTTCGGCATCCGCGGCCTCGAGTCCCGCCAGGATTACCTGTACTTCGACGTGGACGGCACCCTGAAGGATGCCCGTCAGAACGTGGAGACCTACCAGGCCCTTGAGCGCATGAACGCCATCGCCAAGGAAGGCCTGATCTCCGAGAACTTCATGAACACCGCCGACGGCAAGACCAAGCAGTACCTGGAGAACGACTCCGGCTTCATGCACTACGACTACAACCAGACCCAGACCCTGTACAACGATCCCAGCCAGGGCGTCTTCTCCGAGGGTGAGAAGTACATGGCCGTTATGGTTCCCGTCGCCTGCTGGCAGGACGGCACCGAGGGCGGCCACTACATGCGCTTCACCGAGTCCTGGCGTTCCGTCAAGACCGACGGCTGGGGCATCTCCGTCGCCGGTGTGAACGGTGACACCAACAAGCTCAACGCCGCGCTCAAGCTCATCGACTACGCTTACTCCCCCGAGGGCATGATCCTCATGTCCTACGGCCCCAAGGCCTTCATCAAGACCAATGCCGACGGCAGCTACGTGACCTTTATGTTCAACGGCCAGGAGATGCCCGAGATCGCCGACGCCACCCGCGCCGAGCTGTGGGAGAAGGCCAGCGGCAACTACACCAACTACGCCCGCCAGTACCTGGGCTCCACCCTGAGCTTTGCCAAGAGCCAGGCCTTTGAGTACCAGTGCACCACCGATGTGGGCCGCGAGGGCGCGGGCTACATCTCCAACGCGATCGCTCTGGGCACCATCAAGCACCCCGAGCTGGCCGTGACCGACAACCCCTGGTACATGTCCATCCCCACCGTTCTGCCCAACACCAAGGCTGAGAACGATATGATCAACACCTACACCCAGCTCACCTCCAAGGGCAAGTTCTCCTCCTCCAAGGGCGATGAGAACCTGTTCGTCAACCAGATTGTCGCCGGCTACGCCGAAGAGGGTATGGGCGATGCCCAGGCCTCCGCGGATATGGTCGCCAACGAGTGGGGCGGCCGCCAGTACCTGGCCCTCAAGACCGACGCCTGGAACCGCCTGATCGCCTTCTACAACGCCATGAACTGAGCGCGTTCACAAGCGGCCAACAGCCCACTGTGATCGCAGATTCGCAGGACCGGCGAACCCGGGAGAGGGGAGACCCTCTTCCCGGGCGGCTCCTGCAGCAGGGAGGTCAAAATGTACAAAAAACAGTTGACGCTGCAGAAAATCCTATGCTTCCTGGCCATAGTCTCCAGCGTGATTATTTTCCTGTACTCGCTGGGTATTATGACGGATCTCTATGACACGCTCTACTCGACGATGCGCAACCCCGCCGATCTGACCCAGACCGACGTGCCCGGTTCCATTGTCTACTACAACATGCAGGGCTTCAACGCGTACTTCCTCAAGTGCGCCATCGTGCTGATCCTGCTGGCATGCCTGCTGTTCATCACGAACACGCACATCCGCAGAAAGTACTACATCGGCAACTACCTGTCCGTCGCCGCCTTTGTCGCCGCGAACTTCTATGTTGCCTTTGACGCCCACAGCTACATCGAGCTCTTCAAGGCCCGCTTCCTCCAGGTCGACTTTGAGGCCCTCAAGGCCCACGCAGATCTGTGGAAGAGCGCCTACACCGAATCCACCTTCTGGTTCGATGTCCACTACGCCGTCTTTGCCATTTCCCTCCTGGTCTCGATCGGCCTGATCGCCTGCACGATCTGGAAGATCAGCCTGATGAAGGAAGAGGCGAAGCTGATCGCAAACGGAAAGGGGGCTGCGGCATGAACGAAGAAAAAAGCATTCGCCTTGACCGCATGCGCTTTACCAAGAACACGCTGGCTTCCGGCCTCGCGCTGCTGGCGATCCTTTTCGACGTTTTCTACTTCATCAGCATCTATGAGTCCAACGTGGGCTCCTGGTACTACAACATCCTGATCGGCGCCTCGATCCTGTACAATCTGGTGTTCATGCTGGCGGCTTTCCTGAGCTCCGAGGGCATCAAGAACTACAAGATCGGCTACTCCTATGTGATGATCGTGCTGGGCATCCTGCAGATCGTCCGCATCTTCATCTACCCGGTGAAGGCGCACGCGGCTGTTGTCACCATCCAGAACGAGGCCGTCCAGGTGATGCAGAACCGGCAGTTCATCTTCTGCGTGATCTGGCTGCTGGCCTCTGCCGCCTGCCTGATCTGCGGCGCCGTCGTCGGCATGATCCGCAGCCGCCAGCTCGCGGCGCACATCGCCTCGCTTGAGGCGAAGGCAGCATAAGGAGGGAGGAACGTTATGGCAGAACTGAAAGTCCAACACGTAGACAAGATCTACGACAATAACGTTCAGGCGGTTTTTGACTTCAATCTGGACGTCAAGGACGGCGAGCTGATCGTTCTGGTCGGCCCCTCCGGCTGCGGCAAATCCACCACCCTGCGTATGATCGCGGGTCTCGAAGATATCTCCGCCGGCAAGCTTTTCCTGGACGGCAAGGACATCACCCAGACCCCCGCCAAGGACAGAGACATGGCCATGGTCTTCCAGAACTATGCGCTCTACGGCCATATGACCATCTATGAAAACATGGCCTTCTCCCTGACGCTGCGCAAGGAAAACCCCAACGTCATCCACAAGAAGGTGCTGGCCGCGGCCGAGATCCTGGGCCTGACCAGCCAGCTCAACAAGAAGCCGAGCCAGCTCTCCGGCGGCCAGCGTCAGCGCGTGGCCATGGGCCGCTCCATCGTGCGAAACCCCAAGGTCTTCCTGTTTGACGAGCCGCTTTCCAACTTGGACGCGAAGCTGCGCGGCGCCACCCGCCGCGAGATCCTGCTGCTGCACAAGCGCCTGAAGGCCACCATGCTCTACGTTACCCACGACCAGACCGAGGCGCTGACCCTGGCTGACCGCATCGTGTGCATGTCCATGGGCCATGTCCAGCAGGTGGGCACGCCGCTGGAGCTCTACGACGCCCCGGCCAACCGCTTTGTGGCAAGCTTCATCGGCCTGCCTCCCATGAACTTCTTCGACGCCACCGTGCGCGAGGGCGAGCTGGAAGGTCACGGCTTTAAGGTGAAGCTGAGTGAAGAAGAGAAGGGCATCCTCCTGCCCTACGCCGGCAAGGAGATCGAGCTCGGCGTCCGTCCCGAGGACGTGATGGGTGGCGGCGAGATCGCCATGAACGTCTTCTCCAACGAGAACCTGGGCATGAACACGCTGGTGCACGGCCATATCGGCCAGAACAACAAGATCTCCGCGAAGCTCCGCGGCTGGTATGACTACAAGGACGGCGACAATGTGAACATCGCCTTCAGCCGCAAGCATTTCTTCGACAAAGAGACCGGCGTCGCCATCGGAAGGGGGCAGAAGTAATGAGCGCTGATAAGACCATCAAAAAGGGAAGCAGTATGCCTGAGTTCCTGCGCAGATTCTTCGTCGCCCTCAAGCGCAAACCCTCCACCATCGCGCTGGTGGTGCTGCTGATCGCCTTCTTCTACTATTCGCTGAATCTGACCTACGTGTCCAACACCACGGCCAAGATCCAGGGCCCCGGCATGGGCCTCTGCGGTTTTGCGACCATGCTCTTCTCCATGCTGAGCCTGGTCTGCTTCCTCAACGCCTTCCCGCGCCGGAAAAAGCCGGTGTACGCCATGGTCGTGCTGATGATGCTCATGTTTGCCGTCATCATCTTCTGTGACGTGTATTATTCCAACCTGATCATGACCGCCATCTCCCGCGCGGACAACCCCATCACCATCGACGTGTCCACGATCTATATCGCCCAGGCCTATAACATGCTGCAGACGCACATCGTGATCCTGGGCATCGGCGTTGCGCTCGTCGTGCTGATGCCGCTTTACACCAAGCTCCTGCGCAAGATCAACACTTCCGTCACCGTGGAAGATTACGGCAAGCTGCAGGAAATCGACATCTCCGGCGAAGACTGATTTATTCACCATCCGGGATCGGGAGGCACCGCCCTCCCGATCCCCGAATGAGGGTCAAGTATGGCATCCCGAAACAAAAAACGGACGGCCCCGGAAGAGAGCCGCCCCACCAACGAATATTACAAGCTCCACACCCAGGCGGTTGACGATCTGGTCAACGCCGACGAATCGAACGCCCCCGAAGTCTCGGAGGAGGAGCTGCAGAAGTACCGTTCCGGCCCGAAGTTCAAGCTTTCGGACTGGGCCAAGGCCCTGCTGATCAAGATGTGGTTCGCGGGCTCCGTGTGTTTCTTCATCTTCTGGGGCCTGAGCTCCTATGTGACGGCGCGGCTGGATCTGCTCGTGATCTTCGGCATCGCGCTCGGCGTGGTGACGGACGTCATCACCAACAACATCCTGCGCTACTACGCGAAAACCAAGGGCGGCAACGACTTCTGGATGATGTTCCCGAAGCGCCGCTATGTGACCTTTTTCCTGAACATCGTTTACGCTTTTGTCCTTCTGCTGTGCACGGACTTCCTGTATCACCTCATCAACCTGATCCTTCTCGCCGTCAGCGGCGGGACGGCCACCCTCGGGGTGGGCCCGATCCTGTTCGGCGTTTTCTATACCGGCTTTGATCTCCTGTTCCTCTCCATGAAACAGCTCTTCCTGCGCATCGTGAGTGACGCCAGGAAATCGGCCGGGCGACTGTAAAGGAGCGTTTTTATGCTGCGGATCCTCTATACCGGCGCGACTTCCGCCTGCTTCGAACTGGTAAACGAAGCGCCTTACTACGCACCGGAAGCCTTCTCCGTGCTTCTGAACGGTCAGAAGCAGACAGACTCCATCAGCAATGTCTTCTCCGTCTTCGATCTCAGGCCGGAGACGGACTATACCCTGAGCCTGCAGGGCGAGCACATTGCGGAGACGCTGTGTTTTCGCAGCGGGAGCGAGAGCTGCGCGCTGAACGTGCGCGATTTCGGCGCCGTGGGCGACGGCCTGACCGATGATACCCGTGCCGTGCAGACCGCCATCGACTTTCTGCCGAAAAACGGCAGGCTCTATTTCCCGGCGGGGACCTATCTCTGCCGCCCGCTGACGCTCAAGAGCCACATCACGCTGGAGCTCTCCAAAGACGCTACGCTGCTGGGATGGGCGAACAGGGAGGATTATCCCATCGTCCCCGGCATGCTCAAGGCCCTGGACGGCAAAGAGTTCTATTTCGGCAGCTTTGAGGGGAACGCCGTCCCCATGTATCAGTCTCTGCTCACGGCCCAGTATGTGGAGGATATCCACATCGTCGGCCCCGGCACTGTGGACGGCAACGCCGGAAACAGCGATTTCTGGACCGCCTACCGCAGCTTCACCACGGCGCGGCCGCGGCTGATGTTCTTCAACCGCTGCGAGAACGTGACCGTGCACGGCGTGCACGCCTGCAATTCCCCCTCCTGGCAGCTGCACCCCCACTATTCCAAAAAGATCGGTTTTTATGACGTGTTCATCTCCGCACCGAAGAACAGCCCCAACACCGACGCCATCGATCCCGAGTCCTGCGACGAGGTGGAGATCATCGGCTGCCGCTTCTCGGTGGGGGACGACTGCATCGCCATCAAGTCCAGCAAGATCGAGCTCGGCAAAAAGCTGAACGTGCCCGCGGATCACCACACGATCCGCAACTGCCTCATGGACCACGGCCACGGCGCCGTCACCCTGGGCAGCGAGATCGGCGCGGGCGTGCGGAACCTGAGCGTGAGCCAATGCTGGTTCCGCGGCACCGACCGGGGCCTTCGCATCAAGAGCCGCCGGGGCCGCGGCGAAAACTGCCGCATCGACGAGGTGCTGTTTGACAACATCCGCATGGAGGGCGTGCTGACGCCCATCGCCATCAACCTCTGGTACAACTGCTGCGATCCCGACCGGGAGAGCGAGTACGTCTGGTCGCGTGAGCACCTGCCCGTGGACGAGCGGACGCCCCGTATGGGCCAT
>Ga0310697_10000387_pt1 | contig 61322 bp, 49 predicted proteins | sample 172DNAGHGlowgp2_FD_203883 | JGI IMG/M metagenome (GOLD analysis project Ga0310697, IMG submission 203883) | Sheep rumen microbial communities from Palmerston North, Manawatu-Wanganui, New Zealand - 1728 DNA GHGlow gp2 (v2) (version 2) | ecosystem: Host-associated > Mammals > Digestive system >...
CGTTCTTTGATTCTGAACTATACACGCCTGAAATTGTTCTGATTACTGCTTTATAACGGCCTACGATTTCCTCGCAGGCATCCGAAATCTCACCAAGGGTACAACGCAGCTGAGCAGCCTTGACGGCCAGGTCGAGCAGGTTGTTTTCCGACTTGCGGCCCTCCTGGAAGTCACGCACGCAATCCGTGATAGCTTTCAGGGCTGCCTGACAAGCGGCCTCGTCGCGCTTCGAGCGGACCTCCTTGAGGCTCTCCTCCTGCTGACGGCGGACGGCGGTGTTGTCGACCTCGAGGATGTCGATGGGGTCTTCGTGCTCCAAACGGTACTTGTTGGTGCCGACGATGGTCTGCACGCCAGAGTCGATACGAGCCTGGGTGCGGGCAGCAGCCTCCTCGATGCGCATCTTGGGCAGACCGGTCTCGATGGCTTTGGCCATACCGCCGAGCTTCTCAATCTCCTGAATGTGCTCCCATGCCTTGTGGACGAGCTCGTTGGTGAGCGTCTCGACATAGTAGGAACCGGCCCAGGGGTCAATCTGCTTGCAGACCTTTGTCTCGTTCTGAATATAGATCTGCGTGTTACGGGCGATACGGGCCGAGAAGTCGGTAGGCAGGGCAATGGCTTCGTCGAGGGCATTGGTGTGCAGCGACTGGGTGTGACCCAGCACGGCAGCCATAGCCTCGATGCAGGTACGTCCCACGTTGTTGAAGGGGTCCTGCTCGGTGAGCGACCAGCCGGAGGTCTGCGAGTGTGTGCGCAGGGCCAGCGACTTGGGGTTCTTGGCGCCGAACGACTTAACAATCTTGGCCCACAGCAGACGGCCAGCACGCATCTTGGCAATCTCCATGAAGTGGTTCATGCCGATGGCCCAGAAGAAGCTGAGGCGCGGTGCGAAGGCATCAACGTCGATGCCAGCATTGACACCCGTACGCAGGTAGTCCATACCGTCGGCGAGCGTATAGGCCAGCTCGATGTCAGCGGTAGCTCCGGCCTCCTGCATGTGGTAGCCGGAGATGGAGATGGAGTTGAACTTAGGCATCTTCTGCGAGGTGTACTCGAAGATGTCAGCTATGATTTTCATCGAGAATGCTGGCGGATAGATATAGGTGTTGCGCACCATGAACTCCTTCAGGATATCGTTCTGGATGGTGCCTGCCATCTCCTCGAGCTGGGCTCCCTGCTCCAGTCCGGCCACGATGTAGAAGGCGAGGATGGGCAGCACAGCGCCGTTCATGGTCATTGAGACGGACATCTTGTTCAAGGGGATGCCCGAGAAGAGCACCTTCATGTTCTCTTCGTTGCAGATGCTAACGCCGGCCTTTCCCACGTCGCCGACGACACGGGCGTTGTCAGGATCGTAGCCGCGGTGCGTGGGCAGGTCGAAGGCTACGGAAAGGCCTTTCTGTCCGGCAGCGAGGTTACGGCGGTAGAAGGCGTTCGACTCCTCGGCCGTAGAGAATCCGGCATACTGGCGGATGGTCCACGGACGGAACGGATACATCATCGAGTACGGACCGCGCAGGTAGGGCGGTATGCCGGCGGTAAAGTCGAGATGTTCCATACCCTCAAGGTCTTCCTTGGTGTAGACGGGCTGGATGTCTATCTGCTCGGGGGTGCGCCAGGAGGCACTGATGCCGTTCTCCTGCTGCCACTGCTGGCCGTTCTTCTGAGCGATGCCAGCATAAATGTCTATGTCTTTATAATTCTTTCTCATCGTTCTTAGATTCCTAATTTAGCATTATACGCACGGAGCGTCTCCAGCTGGTTCGACCTTACGTGAATGAAGTTCTCGATGCCAGCGGCCTTCAGGTCGTCAGAGCAGGCGGGAGCACCGGCTACGATGTAGAGTGCACGCCCGTCGAGATACTTGAATGCAGGTATGGCGTATTCGGCATACTCGTCGTCGGAGGAGCAGATGACGACAATGTCGGCACCGGCCTCCAGGGCGGCATCGACACCCTCCTCGACGGTCTTGAAGCCGAGGTTGTCGACAACCTTGTAACCGGCGGCGGCAAGGAAATTGCACGAGAACTGGGCACGGGCCTGGCGCATGGCCAGGTTGCCGATGGTCAGCATAAAGGCCACGGGCTGCTTGGCAGCGCTCTCGGTGGCGAGGCGGAGCGACTCGAACTCCGAAGCCAGACGCTCGCTTTTCAGTGTGGGAAGTGAATCCTCTTCCGCTTTGGCAGAACCACAGCAGCACACAGGGCCGAGAGGGGTCTTGCCCTCGCTCTTCTCGGTGAAGTTAGGGAACTGGTTGGTGCCGAGGATGAACTCCTTGCGCTTGGCGGCATCGGCATGACGCTTGTAGTTGGAGGCATTCACGGCTGACGTGATGTTACCCTTCAGTGCCTCAGCCAGGAATCCACCGGCATCCTCGACAGCAAGGAAGAGCTTCCAGCCCTCGCGGGCAAGGGCATCGGTGAGGTGCTCTATGGTGTAAGAGCCGCCGGAGACGTCGACGAGTTTGTCGAAGTGGGCCTCCTCCTTCAGCAGCAGCTGCTGGTTGCGGGCTATGCGCTCGGCAAACTCCGTAGGCTGCTCGTAGGGCTTGTCGAACGGCGTGACGACGATAGAGTCGACATTGGCGATGGCAGCCGACATGGCCTCCGTCTGCGAGCGAAGCAGATTGACGTAAGAGTCAAACAGAGTCTGGTTGTACTCTGACGTATAGGCACATACATGCATCTGACAGGCGCAGTCGCAAGCGGGCTCGTACTGCTTCACTATCTGTGCCCACAGCAGGCGGGCGGCACGGAACTTGGCAATCTCCATGAAGTAGTTCTCGGAGACGCCCATATTGAACTTGATGCGGCTGGCGGCCTCGGTGGCATCGACACCGGCCTCGGTGAGCACGTTCAGATACTCAGCACCCCAAGCCAGGGCGTAGCCCAGCTCCTGGTAGATGTACGCGCCGCCATTGTTGAGCAGGTAGCTGTTGACACTGATGCAACGATAGCCGGGCAGCTCCTTCAACGCCTCGATAAGAGGACGTGCCTGCTCAAGAACCTGGCTGACATCCTTGCCCTTCTGCACAATCTTACCCACGGGGTCGAAGTTGATGCTTCCCTTGAGCTCGGACAACGGATAGCCTTTCTGCTTGAAATAGTCGACAAGCAGTGTGGCAAGCTCGACAGAGTGACGCTGGCAGGTCTGGAAGTTCAGCTCGACGCACTGAGGAACGATGCCCTCGAGCAGTGTGGCAACAAACTCGGCACTCACCGCGTCGCCGTCGATGCGGAAGCCAAGAGAGTCGACGCCCTTGTTCAGGATGTCAAGGGCCTTGGCGTTGGCAGCGACAGCGTCGTCGGCAACGATGTCCTGACGCACGAACCACAGGTTGTTGTCCTTCTTGTTTCCACGGACGAACGGGAACTCACCGGGAAGGGAGTCGACAGCCTTCAGATCATTAAGATCCTCGCGGCGGTAAAAGGGTTGAACGTCGAATCCTTCATTGGTTCTCCATACCAAGCGCTTTTGGAAGTCGGCACCCTTGAGGTCGACCTCTATCTTGTCCAGCCACTCCTGGGTGGTCGGGGCAGTAAACTCGGTAAAGAGCTTCTCTTTGTTGTTTGACATAGTTTTTTGTTTGTATTATTTATAGAAGTTCTGAAATTGCTCTAAGCACACATAACGAGTTGCAAAGTTACAAACTTTTTCCGAACTCGCGAACATTTTAGTAATAATTTAGTTTTCTATGCGTTACTATAAGAAAAAAAGGTATGAAAAGACTATTATTTGCCGGACTGCTGGCAGTCGCCACGGCGGCGCAAGCCGGGAACGCCGTCTACTCGGAGAAAGTAAAGACGCTGCAGGCTGTGGTAAATCAGGACTGGCTCTCGCCGCAGGTGATGAAGCTCGGAGGCGACGTGCTCAACGTCAGCTTCGACGAGCTGTCGCACGACTACCACCGCTACGTCTACCGGATAGAGCACTGCGAGTACGACTGGGCACCGTCCGACGACATCTTCGATAGCGACTGGCTCGAGGGCTTCAACTCGAACCCCATCGACGACTACGAGACATCGCTGAACACCACAATACTCTACACACACTACCGGTTCAGTATCCCCAATGAGCGGTGCCGACTAAAGATGAGCGGCAACTACAGGCTCCACATCGTCGACGAAGACACCGACAATGAGGTGGCACTGGTGGAGTTCAGGGTCACCGACCAGACTATGGGCGTGAACATCGGGGTGACGACGAACACCGACATCGATGTCAACCGCAGTCATCAGCAGGTAACAATGGTTGTGCGCTTCAACGGTGCAAGGGTGACACGCCCGGAGGAGCAGATACGCACCGTCGTGATGCTGAACGCACGCGAGGACAACATGAAGGAGGGTGTTCGTCCGAACTTCGTCACGGCGGACGGCATGAGGTGGGAACACAACCGCGGCCTCATCTTCGACGGAGGCAACGAGTACCACAAATTCGAGGTGTTGGATGTCACACACCCGACGATGGGACTCGACCGCATGGTGTGGGACGGCGGCAGCTACCAGGCGTACCCCTTCACCGACACGCCGCGCCGCAATTACGTCTACGACGAGGATGCCAACGGCGCTTTCTACATACGCAACAGCGACAATACGGAGAACGACCGCACCTGCGAGTACGTCTACGTCAACTACAAGCTGCAGCCGGCACCGCGCTATGCCGGGGCGCACATCATGGTCGACGGGCGATGGGCTACCGCGAAGCCGGACACCTACGTCATGACTTACGACAGCAGCGACAACAGCTACAACGCCAGGATACTGCAGAAGCAGGGATACTACTCCTACCAGTACGTCATGCGCGACTTCGACGGCACCGTGCACCCCCTTCCCGAGGAAGGGTCGTTTGCTGAGACCGAGAACCAGTACCAGGCACTGGTCTACTACAAGGGTACCGGAGAGCGGACCTGGAGGCTCACGGCTTATCAGCAGATAAAATTCAAATAGTGAAGGAGCGAGAAGGAGTTAGAAGTCAGATGGACAGCCGGTAGTCCTTAGGCGTCATCTTGAACTGGTGATAGAACGACGAGATAAGGAAGTTCGGCGATGAGAACAGACACTCGTCGGTAATGGCCTCGACAGTCTTGTCGGTAGTGGACAGCAAATCCTGTACCCGCTTTAGTCGAAGCATCAGAACCAGCGTACGCGGGTTCTTGTGCAGGTTCGAGGTGATAATCTTGTAAAGCTCACTCAGCTCTACACCCGTCTCCTGGACAAGACCGTGCATGGTGAAGCTCATGTTCTTCTGAGCCTTGACATAAGGCATGATGAGAAGCATCTGCTCAACGAAGTCTGGACTCAGGTCGTCCTGTGGAGTAGGCTGTATCAGCACACCGTCCTCGTTGAACAGCGGAGCCATAACCTGGTCTTCATAGGTATCACACCGCTCAATGAAGTTCTTGATACGACTGACGATATTGCCTTCATCGTTGTTACGGCGTATACGCAGACGGGTGTTGCGGTTGTAAAGATAGAAGTTGATGAAAACCAACGTCAGCAGTACGACGGCAAGCAAGGCCACCATTCCGGAGGCACGCCACCAGGGCTCATTGATGTTCAGCACCCAGCTGTAGGGTTCGCCCTCGAACTTATCTATCACATTTGATGCCTGAAGCTCAATGTGGTACGTGCCGGGAGACAGACTCACCAGAGGCAGGTGGAACAGTCCGCGACGGTCGACCATACCGCCGGAGTTGTAGTGCGAATAGACCTTCCACTGCTCGTCAAGCTCTTTAATCCTGACACGATAGAACGTCTGCAGCGGACGTGCGAAGTTCAGGGCTGAGAATGTCAGCGACAGCGAGTTCTGGTCGTAGTTCAGGTTGATCTCCTTGGTACGCGTTATGGCTTTCTGCAGAATCACTGAGCCGTTGACCTCCATACCCTGGTCAATGAACGTTCCGTTGACCATCAGTCCCGTCAGTTTCGGGAACATCTTGTAAGGCTGCTGCGACAGTATCTCCTTGAAATCCTTTGGGTTGAAATGCAGCACGTGGTCGATGGCCTGCATGACGATGCTGCCGTCGGAGAGCTTCATCACTTTGCCATTGACGAAAGACTCGCCCGGCACGTTGTCGTCCTGGTTGAAGCTTACTACGTACTTTACGTTGCCGTCAGCAACCTGCAGACAGGTTATGCCGTTGCTCGTGCTTATCCAGATATTACTGAAGTCGTCCTCGATGATTCCGTGAATGACGTTGTTCAGCAGACCGGAACTGCGCGACAGCACAATGGGCTCGTCCTGCGGTGACTTATAGAGGTAGAGCGCCGACGAGGTACCGACCCATGTCCACCGGCGGCTGTCGATAAACATGACGTTGGCGCGACGGCCGTTGAACTCACTGATGCCCTGAAGGTCGGACATCAGCTGGACATAGTGCTGAGCCTCGTCGCCCTCGATGGGCAGCGACGCAAAGGGGGTGTTCAGCGGACGGGCATAGAGCAGTCCGCGCGTCTCCGTGCCTATCCACATGCCACCCTGCCGGTCGAACTCGATGGCATTGATATCGGTATATAGCGGGCGGCCGCTGCGCATCTTCAGTGCACTGACGTGTTCGAAGGCTCCGCTCTGAAGGTCGTAGGTGAAGTATCCTAACTGTGCAGCGACATAAAGCACCTTGTCGTAGAGAGCAAGACCGTTAAGGTGATGCTCAGACTCCATCAGTGTCGTCCACTCCCTGTGACGTGTATCGTACGACAGCAGTATGCCGCCGGTGATGCCGTTACGTGCCTGGTAGAAACCATCGTCACGCAGTACCAGCACCGAGCTGCGATGGTATTTGGCTGCCGACTCGCCACCATAGGCACGGTTCTCATATTTCTTCTTTCCCGTCTTGACATCGTAGCACTCAAGCAGGCCGTTGTCATAAAGAAGGAACAACTCATTCTTGTCGAGCACTTCCAGGTCCTGAAGGTTCAGGTCGGGCTTCAGCATTATCTTATAGCCAAGCTGCGGATTCTGTATATTGTCCTTACCGCAGAACCACACCTCACCGTCAACGTCGACGAACAGATCGTAGACCTTCTCCTTCATTCCCATCGAGAGGAACAGGCTATCCATGTTAATCACAGCATGCTCGGTGGTGAGGTTCACGCAGTTGACGTTGTGCGAGCCCTTAAGCCAAAGGTGGTGATAGGCATCGTAGTAGAGGTGATAGTGGCCCTGATAGTTCTCAAGTCTGAAAGCATCGTCAAGGCTCATACGCACATTGTTGAACTGTGCACCGTCATAGAACGTCACGTTGCCAAGTGTGGTAATGGTCATACGACCGGTCTTCGTGCACTTCAGCGTCTGTGCCGAGTTATCTGAGAGACCGTCCGACGAGGTGATGGCGCGGAACACACGCTCCTGACCTGCAAATGCTGAGAAGACAGATGCAAAGGTTAAAAGCAGGCTAAGTATCAGGCGCGTAATGCTCATATCAATCTATTACGCCACAAAATTAGTAAAAAAGATGATTACTGCCAAATTTTTTCCTAAAAAAAATGGAAAAAGGGCAGGCAGTACCGTTATACACACGATACTGTCTGCCGGTAATTGTTCCAAGCTATGCCACACGAGGCACGCTCCGGAAAATTATCAGATAACCTCTATGCCACGCTCCTTACACAACTCGAGGCTCATCTCCTTGAGTTTGAATTTCTGTATCTTGCCAGAACCGGTCAGGGGGAACTGATCGATGAAGAACACGTACTTGGGAGTCTTGTAACGGGCAATCTTTCCCTTACAGAAGTCGCGCACATCCTCCGGCTCCATCTTGGCACCCTCCTCGAGGATGATAAATGCGCCTACCTCCTCGCCATACTTCTTCGACGGTACGGCGGCGACCTGCACGTCGCGTATGCCCGGCATCTTATAGAGAAACTCTTCTATCTCGCGCGGATAGACGTTTTCGCCACCACGTATTATCATGTCCTTGATGCGCCCCGTGATGCGGTAGAAGCCGTTCTCGTCCTTTATGCCCAGGTCGCCGGAGTGCAGGAATCCGTTCTCGTCGATCACCTCTGCCGTTGCCGTAGGGTTCTTGTAATATCCCTTCATAACGTTGAAGCCGCGGCAGCACATCTCGCCCTGCACACCGACGGGACACTCCTCGTTGGTCTCGGGGTCGAGCACCTTGACCTCGACAAACGGATAGTCGCGGCCGACGGTAGTACACCGCTGCTCGAAGGAATCGTTAAGGCACGTCTGCGTCATGCCAGGCGACGACTCCGTCAGGCCGTAGACACTCGTTATGGTCATGAACATCTTCTCAGACACCTGCTTCATCAGTTCCACGGGACACAGCGAGCCAGCCATGATACCGGTACGAAGACACGACAAGTCGAACATCGAGAACATCGGGTGGTTCAGCTCGGCAATGAACATCGTGGGCACTCCGTAGACGGCAGTACAGCGTTCCTTGTGGATAGAGGCCAGCACCACCAGCGGGTCAAACTTCTCTACCATCACCTCGGTGCAACCGTGGGTGAGACAGTTCATCGTTGCAAGCACTACGCCGAAGCAGTGGAACAGGGGGACGCAGACGCAGAGTTTGTCATCCTGGGTGAAGCCCATGTTCTCGCCGGTGAAGTAGCCGTCGTTGGCAATATTGAAGTGAGTAAGCATGACACCTTTCGGGAAACCCGTCGTACCACTGGTGTACTGCATGTTACATACGTCGTGGCAGCTCACCTGACGCTTCATTGCGTCAAGTGTCTCATCTTCGATGTTCTGTCCCAGCAGCAGAAGCTCGGCGGTATTGTACATGCCGCGATACTTCTCCATGCCAATATAGACCACGTTCTTTAGGTACGGGAACTTCTCGCTGTTAAGATGTCCGCGCTCACACTCACGCAGTTCGGGAAGCATGGTGTAGGTCATGTCAACGTAGTCGCACTCCCACGTACCGTTGGTGATGCAGAGCGTGTGCATGTCGGAGTCCTTGCAGAGGTACTCCAGCTCGGCCTGCTTGTAGTTGGTGTTGACAGTCACCAGCACGGCACCAATCTTTGCCGTAGCGTAGAGGAATGTCAGCCAGTCGGGCACGTTGGTAGCCCAGATACCTACATTCGAGCCTTTGGTCACGCCTATCGAGATGAGTCCTTTGGCCAGGTTGTCCACACGCTCGTTGAACTTGCTCCAGGTGAAGCGCAGGTCACGGTCGGAATACACTATGTACTCCTTGTCAGGAGTAGTCTCTGCCCAGTACTCAAGCCACTGCCCCAGGGTACGCTCGGAAAGGGTGTAGCCCTCGCTGCCGGTCTCGGCGGGGTATGATCTGTCCGGCAGCGGTCTGCCAGCCATGTCTAATTTCACATTACTCATGCTCTATAGTACTTAAAAAGGTATATACACCAGCGCAAGTATTCTTGCCGACTTGCCGGGAGCACCGTGCAAGTGGTGCTTGACGATGGAGTCGTAGTAGATGCTGTCACCCTCTTTGAGAACGTATTTCTCCTTGCCGTAGTCTATCTCTATCTCGCCGCTCATGACATAGATGAACTCCTCGCCCTCATGCTCGGAGAGCGTGTACTCGTTCTGCCCCGTGGGGTTGATGTCGATGATGAACGGCTCCATGTGACGTCCGGCTTTCTTCTGTGCCAGCGGGTGGTAGACCATGTGAGTGCGGGCATCGGCAGAGCCGTTGGAGAAGCTGATGCTGCTCTTCTGCTCGCGCTCCTCCGAGCGGCATATGACGGGGCCTATGGCATCGCTGTCATCAAGGAACGTTCCCAGGCGTACGCCTAGGGCCCGCGCTACCTTGATCAGCGGTCCGAGCGACGGCAGGTTCTCGTCTGTCTCGATTGATGCTATCTGCTCAGCAGAGAGTCCGCTGCGCTCTGCAATTTCTTCGATGGTGAGGTTCTTTGTCTCCCTCATCCCTTTAATCTTGTGTCCAATGACAGAGTGATTATCTGACATAAAAATAGCTAATAAAGTTACACTTTGTAATAAATTGGCGCAAAAGTACAAAAAAAGGCTGAAAACTCAGCCTTATTTTCAGAACATTAACACTATTAGTGTTCAAAAAACACAATATGCACTGACGACGTAGTGCTCCACTGGTACTGTCTGCTACCGCGAAGAGTTGTTCCACTGGTACTGCCAACCCCACAACAGGACGTGCCGTCAACGTTCAAAGATTCCCTTGAAGAATCCCCCGACGGCCTTTCCTACCCTTCCGGTAGCTTTCACGATGCTGTCGCCAGTGGCCTGCAGCCCCTCGCCGACCTTCTCGCCCCGGTACTCGATGATACGACGTGTATATCGGCCCTTTATGCGGTTGTACTCCTCTATCTGCTGTTCGTTCAGCCGGGGTTTGATAGCACGGTAGTGTGCTATGAGCGTATCCTGACAGACTGCCAGCGAGTCGACGATCTGCTTGTTAAGCGGTGTTGTCGACACATAATACGAGAACTGTCGGCACTCGCGCATAAAGCGTGCCGTGTCCGAGCGCTCTGTGCCCTGTGCGCTTGCTGTACCCACAGAAGCAAGCATCGCAATCATCAAAACAATCTGTTTCATAATGCTATCCTATTGAATACGTGAATGTTAAAATGAAACGGGGAGACGTGAACAGGCAACGCTGTTGCCGGAACACATCACCCCATGACGTTAGTCCGTTAACTTTTGACCGAACCGCCAACGATGTCAAGCAGCTCATTAGTGATAGCTTGCTGGCGGCTCTTGTTGTACTGAAGGTTCAGCTGCCGTAACAGCTCGTCGGCATTGTCGGTGGCAGTCTGCATGGCAACCATGCGTGCGGCATGCTCTGAGGCGACACTGTCGAGCAGTGCCGTGTAAAGCATCAGGTGTGCAAGCTTCGGTATGAGCTGCGACAGGACGGAGTCCATGTCGGGCTCGACGATGAAGTTGTCGTTCAGCGGCTTCACCTCCTCACCGGCAGCGTTGACCTGGGGCTTCTTGCGGCGGTTCTTCTTCAGGTACTCCTGACTCTCGCGCGTCGCCACCACGCTGGTGAGGTCGCGCTCATGGTCGCGCTCGAGCTCCTCTTCGATGTCGATGGGCAGGAATGTCTTACGCGTGAGAACCTGCGAGCCGGCACTCTTGAAATGGTGATAGACGAGCTCCACCTTGTCGATAGTGCCATCGGCAAATTTCTTGCCAAGCTCCATTGCCAGCTCGATGCACTGAGACACGTTAGGCTTGTCGGCCAGCGACGAGAACTCGCCCTGGACGTCATACCCCAGCTTTCCGGCTTTCTCGTAGACCTTGCGCCCCACGGGATAAACCTCGATGCCCTCGATACCTTGTGAGCGGTACTCGTCGACGACCTTCTGCATCAGCTTGATGATGTTGGCATTGAAGCCGCCGCAGAGAGAAGAGTTCGACGAGAACACAACGAGTGCCACCCTGTGTACGGGACGCTCCTGGTCGAAGATGGTCTGAGCCTCGGCCTCAGCGGCAAGGAACGACTTCAGGATGTGCTCGAGCAACGTCTCATAGGGCAGCATGTTCTGTATTGCAACCTGAGCATGATGCAGCTTCGACGAAGCAACCATCTTCATTGCGCTCGTGATCTTCCTCGTAGAGTTTACCGACGCTATACGGCCTTTTATTTCCTTTAGACTTGGCATAATCCGATTTGACTATTTCCCGAATTGCTATTACTTATAGGTTCCCGCAATGTCAGCCATGACGGACTCTATCTTCTGCGTCGTAGCATCGTCAATCCGTCCGCTGGCGAGTGTCTCGATGACCTCGGGAGCCGAGGAGCGCAGTTTGTCGAGGAACTGGTCCTGACACTGACGAACCTTGTCGATGGGCACCTGACGCATCAGTCCGTGTACTCCGCAATAGAGTATGGCTATCTGCTCGCCGACGGGCATGGGCGAGTACTGCGGCTGAATGAGGAGCTGGTTGTTCTTGCGTCCGCGGTCCAGCGTCATGGCCGTGACAGCGTCCATGTCGCTTGAGAACTTCGAGAACGCCTCCAGCTCGCGGTACTGTGCCTGGTCAATCTTCAGCGTTCCGGCCACCTTCTTCATCGACTTTATCTGAGCCGATCCGCCGACACGGCTGACGGAGATACCGACGTTGATAGCAGGGCGGAAGCCCTGGTTGAAGAGGTCGCTCTCGAGGAATATCTGTCCGTCGGTGATGGAGATGACATTCGTCGGGATATATGCCGACACGTCGCCGGCCTGAGTCTCGATAATAGGCAGTGCCGTCAGCGAGCCGCCGCCCTTGACATGCCCCTTCATGCACTCCGGCAGGTCGTTCATCTGCTCGGCCACCTCCTGCTGCTCGTTCATCTTGGCTGCACGCTCAAGCAGACGTGAGTGCAGGTAGAACACGTCGCCGGGGTACGCCTCACGTCCTGACGGACGGCGCAGTATCAGCGACACCTCGCGATAGGCGACAGCCTGTTTCGAGAGGTCGTCGTAGACCACCAGTGCCGGCAGTCCGCGGTCACGGAAGTACTCGCCGATGGCTGCTCCAGCAAACGGTGCGTAATACTGCATGGCAGCGGGGTCTGCTGCCGTAGCTGCCACGATGATGGTGTAAGGCATGGCACCGTGCTCCTGCAGTGTGCTGACGAGTGCAGCCACCGTAGAAGCCTTCTGTCCTATGGCGACATAGATACAGTAGACGGGCTTGCCTGCTTCGTAGAAGCTCTTTTGGTTGATGATGGTGTCGACGGCAATAGCTGTCTTACCTGTCTGACGGTCGCCGATGATGAGCTCGCGCTGTCCGCGGCCGATGGGAATCATCGAGTCGATGGCCTTGATACCTGTCTGCAGCGGCTCCTTGACGGGCTGGCGGTAGATCACTCCTGGGGCCTTGCGGTCCAGGGGCATCTCAAAGGCTCCCGTCAAGTCGATATCACCCTTACCGTCGATGGCCTGTCCGAGAGGGTTGATGACACGTCCAAGCATGTTGTCGTTGACACGTATCGAGGCGATGCGCTTGGTACGCTTGACGACCATTCCCTCCTTGATGCCCGATGTAGAGCCTAACAGCACACAGCCGACGTTGTCCTCCTCGAGGTTCATCACGATGGCCATGGTGCCGTTCTCGAACTCCAGGAGCTCGTTTGCCTCGGCATTGCGCAGGCCGTAGATGCGGGCCACACCATCGCTGACGGTGAGTACCGTTCCCACCTCGTCGAACTTCTGCGCGTCGGCAATACCGTTGAGCTGTTCGAGAAGCACCTGGGAAACTTCGCTCGGTTTAATTTTATCTGACATAACTTGATTGGTTCTTTTTTCTACTTCCTTAAAGTGTTTAGAATGTTGTTGAGTTTGGCCTTAACACTGGCGTCCATGCGATACGTGTCGTACTCGAGTATGAACCCTCCGATGATGTCGGGGTTCACCTCGGTCTCAAACTCCACAGTCCCGTTAGTGTTGCTCTCCACCATGCGCCGCATCTTCTGCTCAGTGGCAGGCGAGACAGCAGCGGCTGTGATGAGCCGTCCGCAGATGACGTTCTTCTGTTGGCGGTACAGTGTGACATACGAATTTGCGATGAACTGCAGCACCTTCTCGCGGTCCTCCTTGAGTACGAGGGCGATGAAGGACTTGGTAAGCTCGCTCGGCGACTTGCCGGCGGCAGCCAGCAAGAGGTCCTGCTTCTTACACTTCGAGAGCATCGGATTGTCTATCGTGTGCCTCAGCTGCGGCAGCTCGACGTAGCACCTTGCCAGCTGCTGCATCTCACCGTAGATGGCATCCTCGATGTTCTTGTCAGTGGCACTCTTGAGAAGTGCCCTGGCATAACGAACCGATATTACTCCTATATCCATACGCAATTACTCCTTTGAAACGTCATCCAGCATACGCTCAATCAAATCCATCTGTTGCTTGTCGTCCCTGAGGTTCTGGCGAAGGACCTTCTCGGCAATCTCGACACTCAGCGTGGCGACCTGCTTGCGGATATCGGCTATGGCAGCCTTCTTCTCCTGCTCGATAGCCGCCTTGGCGTCATCGAGCAGCCGCGCCCCTTCCTGGCGAGCCTTCTCCTGAGCCTTCTCGACGATGGCATCGCGTGTCTGAGCAGCCTCCTTGAGTATCTGGGCTTGCTTATCACGAGCCTCCTGCAAGATGGATTCGCCCTCTTTCTGGATGTTGGCCAGCCGCTCATTGGCCTCATGGGCCTTCTTCAGCGACTCGTCAATGAAGTTCTTCCTGTCGAGCTCCATCTTGACTATCACGGGGAAACCCCATTTCCACAAGATGCCAAGCACGATGATGAACACCAGCGCCATCCAGAACAGTAATCCAAAGTCAGGCGTTATTAATGACATAAGCTGTGAATGCTATTACTATTTCCTGTTTTTCTTTTCTCACCTCTGGCTCCTGCCGTCGTTACACGAAGAGTGCCAGCAGGGCGATAATGATAGCAAAGAATGCCACACCCTCGATAAGTGCAGCGGCCACAATCATGTTCGAACGCAGGTCGTTGATCTTCTCCGGCTGACGCGCCATGGCATCCATAGCCTGACCGCCGATCTTACCGATACCGAGACCTGCACCAATCACTGCCAAACCACCGCCGATGGCGGCTCCAAGATTTGCAAATGCAATTTCCGACAATAATAATGAAATCATAATCTTTAATGTTTTTAGTTGTTAATATTAATTGTTATTGTTTCTTTACTTATGCACTCTTCGCCTCGTGCTCATGCACGTGCGAGAGCGATATGAACACTGCCGACAGCATGGTGAACACCATGGCCTGGATGAAGCACACCAGCACCTCGAGCAGCATCATGAAGATGCTCATGGCCACGCTGACGGGTACCATGGCAACTCCGGCCACGGCGTGTATGCCGTACATCACGAAGATGAGGCACGTCAGCGACAGGGCGATGGCGTGTCCGGCCATCATGTTGGCAAAGAGTCGGATCATGAGCGCAAGGGGCTTGGTGAAGATGCCGAACAGCTCGATGAACGGCATAAGCGGCACCGGCAGCTTGAGCCATGTGGGCACGTCGGGCCAGAATATCTCCTTCCAGTATTCCTTCGTCCCCGTGACGTTCGTCACCACGAAGGTGCATAGTGCCAGGAAGAGTGTGCAGGCGATGTTGCCCGTGAGGTTGCCGCCACCCGGCGGGAACGGCATCACGCCCATGACGTTTGCCACGAAGATGAAGAAGAAGCATGTCAGCAAGTAGGGTGCGTACTTGGGAGCCTCCTTGCCGAGAATGCTCTCTATAATGTCGTGGTAGACGTACATTATGAACATATGCATGAACCCGGTGAATCCAGTTGGTGCCGGGTCGTCCACCTTGTGCTTCCTGCACCAGTTTGCAGGTATGAGTATGCAGAGCAACAGCAGTATGGCGTCGATGAAGAGCACCATTACAGTCTTGGTGATGGAGATGTCGAGTGGCCGCACCTCCTCACCGTCGATGTTCTCCACAATCTTGTCCTTGTTGGCCTCGCTGCCCGAGATGTAGAGTCCGAAGGGTCCCGGCCGGTTGCCCTCGGCGTCGGCATGATGCTCGAATGCTGACGAGCAGAACACGTGCCATCCCGTGGAGCTCTTCACGATGACGGGCAGGTGTATGACGACGGCTTTCTCGCCGATGTCAGTGACATGCCACTCGTAGGAGTCCTGGATATGTCCAAACAAGATGCCCTGCAGGTCTATGCCCTCCTTCTTCTCCTGACTGGCGTTTGCCGGCAGCAGTGTGAAGAGCATCATGGCGATACAGAGAAGTGGTTTGAGATATTTCATTATTTACTTTCTGTTGTTTTGTTATTTTTCTGTGAACGGATGAAGAATACCGCATCGAAGACCAGCATCAGCAGGTAGCAGGCCGCGAAGGTCACGATGAAGGTTATGCGCCATTGGCGGTCGTTGACGAAGAACAAGAACACCAGCACCACAGCCGCTGCAGAGAGCATTCTCAACACCATGGCCACCAGCACGTAGAGCGTCAGTGCCCTGTCCGAGCGTCGTGCCGCCCTCATGCCTGCGACGAAAGCCAGTGTTGCCAGCAGTGCGTACACGGCACTTATCGCTAAGCTTGTTGCAATCACTGTAGCTGCGGGCTTATTCTTCTGCCTCGTCGACTTCGACACACAGGCTTACCTCGTCGTGCTGTACCGACACGAATCCGCCGAGCACCGTCACCTGCTGTTTGCCGTCGCCGGTAGCATACTCCACGACACCCTTTCCCAGTGACGAGATGATGGGTGCGTGGCCGGTGAGTATCTCAAACTGCCCCATAGTACCAGGCACGAGCACGCTGCTGACCTCTCCGTCGTAGGCGATCCTTTCCGGTGTGACAATCTTGAGTTTCAACATAGTCTCTATATTATATAATAGGTGTATGCTTAACCCTTGGCAGCCTCGAGCAGTCGCTTTGCCTTCTCCTTTGCCTCCTCGATGGTTCCCACGTTCAGGAATGCCTGTTCGGGCAGGTCGTCGACCTCGCCGTCGAGTATGGCATTGAAGCCCTTTATGGTCTCCTCGATGGGCACCATCACGCCTGGCAGTCCCGTGAACTGCGAAGCCACGGAGAACGGCTGCGAGAGGAAGCGCTGCACACGGCGTGCACGGTTCACCGTCAGCTTGTCCTCGTCCGACAACTCATCCATGCCGAGGATGGCAATGATGTCCTGCAGCTCCTTGTAGCGCTGTAGTATCTCCTTGACGCGCTGTGCGCAGTCGTAGTGTGACTTGCCGACAATCAGCGGGTCGAGTATTCGGGACGTAGAGCCCAGCGGGTCGACGGCGGGATAGATGCCCAGCTCGGCTATCTTACGGTCGAGAACCGTCGTGGCGTCGAGATGGGTGAATGTCGTGGCGGGTGCGGGGTCCGTCAGGTCGTCGGCGGGAACGTAGACAGCCTGTACCGATGTGATGGAGCCTGTCTTTGTCGACGTGATGCGCTCCTGCATACCTCCCATCTCCGATGCCAGTGTCGGCTGGTATCCCACTGCCGAGGGCATACGTCCGAGCAGTGCCGACACCTCGGAGCCTGCCTGTGTGAATCGGAAGATGTTGTCGATGAAGAACAGTATGTCGGCAGCTCCGCCGTCCTTGCCTCCTCCGTCGCGGAAGCCCTCGGCTACCGTCAGTCCCGACAGTGCCACTGAGGCGCGTGCCCCTGGCGGCTCGTTCATCTGTCCGTAGACGAGTGTTGCCTGCGACTTCTTCAGTTCCTCGGGGTCGACGAGCGAGAGGTCCCATTTGCCTTCGTCCATTGCCTTGCGGAACTTCTCGCCGTAGCGTATCACTCCCGACTCTATCATCTCGCGTATGAGGTCGTTGCCCTCACGCGTGCGCTCGCCCACTCCGGCGAACACCGAGAATCCGTTGTGTCCCTTCGCGATGTTGTTGATGAGCTCCATGATGAGCACCGTCTTACCGACACCGGCACCTCCGAAGAGTCCTATCTTACCGCCCTTCATGTACGGCTCGAGCAGGTCAATGACCTTGATACCCGTTGCAAGTATTTCCTTCTTCGTTGAGAGCTCCTCGAACGTTGGAGCCTCTCGGTGTATGGGGTATGCGCCGTCCATGTCCAGCTGAGCCATGCCGTCGATGGGCTGGCCTATGACGTTCAACATACGGCCCTTGATCTGGTCGCCTGAAGGCATCCTTATTGGTGAGCCTAATGGTATGGCCTCCAAGCCACGATGCAGTCCGTCGGTATTGTCCATGGCTACGCAGCGCACGGTGTCCTCTCCGATGTGCTGCTGCACCTCGGCGATGAGCGTCTGTCCGTTGCCACGGTCAATCTTCAGGGCGTCGTGAATCTTGGGTAGCACTTTCTCCGTCTCTAGTCCCTCGGTGTTGAAGTAGACGTCGATGACCGGACCGATAATCTGGGAAATGTGTCCCGTAATCTGTGACATAATCAATAGGTATTTAAGTTATTTTTGTTTTTAGTATTAAATCGCCTACAAAGTTACTATTAAAAAATGGAAAAGCAAAACTTTTCACATTATTTCTCATTTCCTTAGTGCAAGCGTGTGATTATAGTATTCTTTATTGCCCGTTATCTCCTCCTTGACACTTATGAACGGCGGGAAGTTGACGCTCTCCTGGTCGGCGATGCCCTTGGTCTCGAGTATGACGAGCCCCTCGAGGGCTCCGTGGTAAGTGTCGAGTTCGAAGTACTGCCCGCGCCAGATGAAGCTCGAGCGGTGCTTCGTTATCGTCTCGCGGTATGGGTCGGCCTGCTGCAGCAGCGACTCGTAGAGCGCGTTCTCCACCTGTCGCTCCGTCTCTATCTGCACGCCGGGCGCGGTGCGCTTCTTGGTGTTATGCACGTTGACGGTCTTGCCGCTGGCCCACGAGCGTCGTCTGAGCCGCACCTCCGTGCCCGGCTCGCTGACGAGGTACGTCTGCACTATTTCGCTGTCAATGGTGTCCGGCAGCGGTCCCGTCAGCTCAACGATGTACTTGCGCTCCTCGGTGACGGGCTGCGGTATGCCCAGGACGTTGGAGATCTCGCGCAGCACCCGCTGCATCTTGCGCTCGAAGTCGTCGTGGTTGTTGATGACGCGCAGGTGCGGATGCCCCGTCCACGCCTTGATGACCTTCTTGTCGAGCTCGCGTGCTATGCGCAGCCCCTCCTCGTCAGCTTTCTCGTAGCGCGTCGAGTTGGTGGCGGTGGTATAGAACTGCTCGGCACCGTCGGCTGCCGAGACGAGGTGCAGCACGGCATCATAGCGTTCACGCAGGGCGTTGCTGTTGGTCGAGGCACCGGCGGTGATGCTCTCCCACTCATCCTTCGACATGTATGCCGAGATGTCCATCGTGCCTCTGTCGCAGACCATCAGTACTGGCTTGGTGCAAACTGAGGCGAGTCTGAGGAAATGGTTCTCGAGCGATATCTGGGTCTCGAGTATCGCCCGCTCACCCTCGAAGTATAGCTGTCTGTTCGGAGTGAGGTAGTTCCAGCCCGCGAGGCTGTAAATCGTTGGCACCTCCGGCACGCAGAACACCTTGAATCCGAGGTTGTTGAAATGTTCAATCACGCGCACCAGCGCTGTTGTCTTTCCGGCGCATGGTCCTCCTGTAAGTACAATTTTCTTTATGTCAGGCATGTTTCACGTCTCTTTTTATATGTTTGTTCTGAAATACGTTTTACAGCAGGGTGACTTCGGCCCACAGCACGAGCAGTCCGGCGAGAAACCCCAGCAACACCTTTGGCGTGAGGTTGCGTACATACCATCCGAGCCTGACGTGCTCCATCTTCATCAGTGCCAGTCCGCTGGTCGAGCCTATGCTCAGCAGACATCCTCCCACGGCTGTCGAGAAGGCGGTGACGAGCCAGTAGGCACCGTTGAGGGTGAAGGCCGCCATATAGTCGCCGTCGAGCCACCGGTCGAGCTGAACACCGCTGACGACGGGGTACAGCGAGATGTCCGTTATGGCGATGGTGAAGGTGTCGACGACGGCACTTAGCAGTCCCGAGAGTATGCCGACGGCCCAGATGCTGTGTATGTTATAGTCGAGCCACGCCGAGATGTCGCCGAGAACTCCCGTCTCTGTCATGACACCCATGCCCAGCATTATTCCCATGACGAAGAGCATCTGCTGTATGGAGCCGTACTCTATGGACCTCGGCACGCGGCGTGCCGCCATCTGGTCGGCTTCGTTGAGTTTGCGGTTGAAGGCCTCGTTCACCACCCAGAGCACCGACAGCGTGCATAGTGCACCGAGGAATGGCGACAGCTTCGTGATGTTGTGGAACGTGGGTATGAACCAGAGTCCTCCTATGCCTACGATAAGCATCACTATGCGCTGCCAACGGTTCAGGTTGGTGTCGTCGCCCCGGTACGGCGGTGCCGACCACTCAATGTCGAGTCGCCCGGGCAGCTGCCGGTTTATGAGCACGGTCGGTATCACCCATGCCGTCAGTGCCGGCAGCGCCAGCATCACCGAGAAGCGTGTTGCCGTCACGGCGCCGTCCTCCCATAGTATCAGTCCCGTGGGGTCTCCGATGACGGTGAAGCATCCGCCGCAGTTCGCCGCGATCACTATCGCTGCTCCTACCAGCATGCGCTGTGCCCTGGCCCTGACTATCTGGTGCATCACCACGAGCATCATTGCCGCCGTGGTGAGGTTGTCGAGATTTGCCGAGATGATGAACGTTGCCACGGTGAGAGTCCACAGCACTCGTTTGGAGTTCCGCGTGCGCACCCACTCGTGGATGAAGTCGAAGCAGCCGTTGTTGTCGAGAATCTCAATTATCGACATCGTGGCGAGCAGGAACATCACCACGCTTGCCGCCCTGCCGACGTACCACAGGAAGATGTCGTCGTAGATATAGTGCTTTACGGCATCGCTTGTCGGCGACTCCCCCGCCAGGAACTCCGCATACTCGTGCGGGTGCTGCGACATCACGAAGTCTGAGCCCCAGCAGATGTAGACTACCCATCCGACGGTGCCAATGAACATGGCTATGGCAGCCTTGTTCACACCTGTCAGATGACCTGTGGCTATCAGCAGATAGCCGAGTACCAGCATTACGACTATTAACAGTGTCATTTCCCTCTTTTCTTCTTTCGTTTTATCTGTGGTACGCCTCGGTACGCAGTGGCTGCCTCAGTACATAATGCGCCGGGGGGCCCACAGCCACACCACGGTGCCGCCCTCCTGGGGCGACTTCACGCCCATGCGTCCTCCCGTACGTTCGACGATGGCCTTGCAGATGCTCAGTCCCAGTCCCGGTGTCTTCTCCTGAACGTATGTCTTCTTGTCAGATAACAGGTTGAACAGGTTCTCGCGCAGCTCCTCGGGTATGCCCGTCCCAGTGTCGCGCACCTCGACGTAGAACCCGCGCTTCACGCTGCCGTACTTCAGCGTCACCGACCCTTTGCGGGTGTGCTCGGCGGCGTTGTTCAGCAGGTGCATTACGATATAGCGCAGCAGGTTCGGGTCGACGATGACGTGACCTCCGCTGCCCTCTACCGTCAGGCTTACGCCCTCACGGAGCCTGGGGCGCACGGCATCGCCATACTCTGACATGGTCTGCGCGAGGTCCACCTCCGAACGGTTGAACAGCTGGTCGTTGCCCTCTATGCTCGACAGTTCGAGCAGCTCTTCTATGAAGTGCAGCAGCTGCTGTCCGTTCTTGCTTATGTGTCCCGTCAGCTCACGCCGGTCTTCCTCGCCGAGGCTGTCGTCGCTGAGCAGCAGGTCGCTGAACCCTATAATGGCGTTCAGTGGTGTCCGCAGAGCGTGGCTGACGTTGCCGAGGAAGATGGTCTTCAGGCGCTCCGAGCGCAGTGCCCGCTCCATCTCGCGTCTCAGCCGTCGCTGGTAGAGGTTCTGTGAGATTATGATGTAGACCAGGAATGCCACGATGAGGAATGCCAGCAGATACCACACCCATCGTGGTATGACGAAGGTGCCGAGCGAGAAGAAGCTGTCGCCGTAGATGCCCTTGATGACACCATCGCCGTCCATCTTGTCCAGTTCGCGGTTTATGGCTTCTATCAGCTCTCTGTTGTGGCTGACGTAGCAGTACTCGCGTGGCGTCAGCGTAAGGTCCTCGGTGACGAGGTTCTTCAGCCCGTATGTCTCGATAATGTAGAGTGCCTGGTAACGGAAGCAGATGACGGCGTCGTACCGTCCGGTTGACAGCTCCTTGAAGGCTTTCGGGAGGTCCTCGACGACGTGCAGCATTGCCCCGGCGTTCCTCAGCGTGTCGGTGATGGGTCTTGACGACATGTATGCTATCGACTTCCCCCCGAGGTTCCGCACGTCGAAGCGTGTGTCGCTGTTCTCCTTTCGGTAGACAATCTGGTAGTACAGCCTGAAGACGGCCCTGGAGTAGTTGGTGCTGTCCTTGCGGTATGGCGAGAAGACCATCATTCCCAGGTCGACGCGTCCGTGGAGCACGTCGCCGGCAATCTCGTTCCACGTGTTGGGCCGGTAGGTGAACGGTATGTCGAGACGCTTCATCAGCTCTCGCGTCAGGTCGATGTCGTATCCGTGGGGTCTGCCCTCGGCATCGACGAATTCCATGGGCGGGTAGTCCATGTCAATGCCGAACACCAGTGGTTTGTCAGCGCTATAGCCCAGGTTGTCAGCTCTCACTATCGTAGCAAAAGCGGCTGCCAAGAGTGCTGACAATAATAGTTTCCGTACCATAACGCTAAGGTTTGTAGTTAGGTTTGGCTACAAAATTACGACAAAAAATCCGATAATGCAAATAAATACCGGAAAAAGTAGTCGCCGAGGTCGAAAAAAAGCCCTACGGCACACAGACAATGTACGATAACAGTTGTGGAAGCCGGGCGCTCGAGTTACTCCTCGGCGCGCCCTTCGCCCTTCAGTGTAGGCAGCGACACGTGGTAGCGTATGGCGAGGAAACGTATTATGCATGTCGTGAGGAACGATGCCACCACCGTCAGCTCCACTGCCACACCATACTCCGCCAGTCCCCAGTAGACGATGCCCCCCACGACACAAGCCATGGCGTATATCTCGCGCTGGAAGATGACCGGTTCGTTGTTCAGCAGCACGTCGCGTATGACGCCGCCTGCCGATCCTGTTATGCACCCCATGATGATGGCCACCCAGAACGGCTGTCCGAAGGCCAGCGACTTCTGTATGCCGGCTATGGTGAAGAGTGCCAGTCCGAGGGTGTCGAAAACGAGCCACGCGTTCTTCAGCGGCTCCATCCATCGTCCGAAGAATGCCACGGTGAACAGTGCCACGGCCGTACATATAAGGTACACAGGCGTCGTCATCCAGAAGGGTGTCGTCGAGAGCATGACATCGCGTATCGTTCCGCCGCCTATTGCCACGGCTATGCCGCAGACGTACCCGCCGAACCAGTCGAAGTGTTTGGCGGCGGCATGGCGTATGCCCGAGATGGCGAAGGCGAAGGTGCCGAGCATCTCGATTATCTTGAATACTATTTCCTGATCCACCGGCTAATCATTTATGATTGAATGTTGAAAGAATCATGATTGAGGGGGGGGGGGGAGCATTACGAGTCGTACCGCTCTCCCCAAAAGGCCACCATACGGTCGCGGAGCTTCGCCTCGGCAGGCGAGTCCTGCGGACGCCACAGGCGCTCACTGACCAGAGCGTCAGGCAGATACTGCTGTCGAGTAAAGTGTCCGTCGAAGTCGTGCGGGTACTTGTATCCGTCGTGGTAGCCTAGGCTTTTCATCAGCTGTGTAGGAGCGTTGCGCAGGTGCAGCGGCACGGGTTCGTTGCCCGTGCGACGCACCAGCTCAAGGGCCGCGTCGACGGCAAGGTATGCCGAGTTGCTTTTCGGCGAGGTGGCGAGGTAGACCGTTGCTTCTGCCAGCGGTATGCGCCCTTCGGGCCACCCTATCTTCTGCACGGCGTCGAAGGCGGCATTTGCCAGCAGCAGCGCGTTGGGGTTTGCCAGTCCGATGTCTTCGGCAGCTGAGATCACCAGCCGTCGGGCTATGAACTTCGGGTCCTCGCCGCCCTCTATCATCCTGGCGAGCCAGTAGACGGCGGCGTCGGGGTCGCTGCCGCGTATTGACTTTATGAACGCCGAGATGATGTCGTAGTGCATCTCGCCGTCCTTGTCGTAGGCCAGCGGGTTCTGCTGCAGGCGTGCCACGACAAGGTCGTCGGTAATGGCGACGTCGCCACTCTCCGACTCCACCACGAGCTCGAGGATGTTCAGCAGCTTGCGTGCGTCGCCGCCGCTGAAACGCAACAGTGCATCGGTCTCCTTCAGCTCTATGTGCCGCTGCTTGAGCATGACGTCGGTATGCACGGCTCTGTCGAGCAGGCTCAACAAATCGTCCTTCTCCAACGGCTGCAGCACATATAGCTGACAACGCGAGAGCAGGGGTCTGATGACCTCGAACGACGGGTTCTCCGTCGTGGCGCCTATCAGCGTCACCGTGCCCCGCTCGACGGCGCCGAGCAGCGAGTCCTGCTGCGACTTCGAGAATCGGTGTATCTCGTCGATGAATAGTATGGGCGATGCCTCGTTGAAGAACCGCCCCTTCTGTGCCTTCTCTATCACCTCGCGCACGTCCTTCACGCCGCTTGTCACCGCAGACAGTGTGTAGAAGGGTGTCTCCAGACGGTGGGCAATTATCTGCGCGAGGGTCGTCTTGCCCACGCCCGGCGGCCCCCACAGTATAAACGACGAGATGCGTCCGGAGTCGATCATCCTCCGGAGCACAGCCCCCTGACCAACGAGATGTCGCTGGCCTATGTATTCGTCGAGCGTCCTGGGACGCATCCTCTCTGCTAACGGTTGTGTCATCTTCAGCGCAAAGGGTGTGTCATTTTCAGCGCAAAGGTACTAATAAGTGAGCGAACGGCAAAGGAAAACGCCGTTTTTCTTCGCTTTTCCACGTGCGGCAGTGTCATGGCCGGTGGCGGAGCAGCGCGAAAAAAGCGGTATGGCGAAAAATATTAGGCAAAAAACTTGTGAATAAAAAATAAAGTGTTTACATTTGCAAACGGAAACAACTTAGAAGGTATTATGGCAAAGAATTCAGACAGCAAAGCCCTGAACCTCAAGACACTCACTAAGAGCAGTGTCTGGGACGTACAGGAGAACGACATCTTCCGTATGTGGGAGATTGCCGAGAAGGACTCCGAGGTGCACGAGAACGTTAGGCACTTCGTCGACATCATACGCAGTGCATTCATGATCGAGGAGATAACGGGCGACGCTCCCGCAACCCTCAGGACAAAATACGAGAAACAAGGCTACAAGGTCGGACAGGTGCGTCTTGACGAGGGCACGAAGACGACGTGGGCTCTTAAGAAGCGGCCAATAATGCGCGTCACCGACCTTACGTACGAGAACATACGCCACATCTCTGCAGCGAAACTCATCGAGGTCCTCGACCGCAACTTCGGCGGCGGCTGGGAGTCACTCTCACAGAGCATCAAAGACATCATCGAGAGCGGCTTCGACATCTCTACGACGACGCTCCCCAAGGACCGTCTGCACAAGAAGGGCGGTATGTACGACAAGAAGGTATCCGACGGCTTCGAGGTCCTCGAGGTGTCGAAAGGCACCTGGGTCGAGGCCATCTTCGCCAAGGTAAAGCCTCTGGCCGACAAGCCGCGCATGCAGTTCAACACCCGCGACGAGGACGGCGAGGACGACCTTCCCGAGGACGACTACAAGTCGTACGACGAGGACGAGGACGAGATTATCGACGAGCCCGGCGACGACGAGATCACCGAGGACAACTACTCCACGATGATGGACCTCGGCGGTGACGATCCCGACGAGGAGGCCGCCGGCCTTGCCGACTACGCCGACGAATAGCCGCCGGCTTCACCACGTCAGCGTCAGCAGCTCCGCATAGATGCGCTGGACGGGCAGTCCCATGACGTTATAGTAGCTGCCTCTGAGTCCCGTGCACCCTATATATCCTATCCACTCCTGTATGCCGTAAGCCCCTGCCTTGTCCATCGGGCGGCAGGTGTCTACGTAGTAGTCTATTTCCTCATCGGCGAGACGCTTGAACGTCACCTCAGTAGTGACGCTGAAGTGCCGCTGCCATTGTGCCGTCGTCAGACAGACACCGGTCACCACCGTATGCGTCTTGCCGCTGAGTTTTCTGAGCATCTCCCGTGCGTCGGCGCCATCGGCGGGTTTCCCCATGACGTCGCCGTCGCAGACCACCACCGTGTCGGCAGTTATTATCAGGTCATCGGGGGCCATTGCCGCGCGGTAGGCCTCGGCCTTCTCGCGTGCTATGTACTCCGCCGCCTGCTCCGCGGGCAGGTCGTCGGGGTACGACTCGTCGACACCCCGTAGCACCCTCACCTCGAAGTCTATTCCCAGTCCTGCCAGCAGTTCCCGCCTTCTGGGAGAGTTGCTGGCGAGTATCACGTTGTATTTCTTCAGTCCGTCCAGCATACCCCGTCACCATCCGAAAGCCACCTCGTCCATTACCCACTTGCCCTGTGCGCGCAGCGTCTGCTCGATGAGGTCGCGCCCCACGCCGCAGCCCCCCTTGAGGTGGCTGACGTAGCATGCCGTCTGCTTCACCTCCACGCAGGCATCAGCGGGACAGACGGCGCACCCGGCGCGGCGCATGACCTGCAGGTCGGGTATGTCATCGCCGGCGTACATCACCTCGTCGTCGCTGAGTCCGTACTTCACAAGGAACGCCTCGTAGGTGCGTATCTTCACCGAGCAGCCGGTGTAGACGTCCTGCACTCCCAGCCCCTCGTAGCGCCGGCGCAAGGCGCGCGTGTCGGCACCGGTCATGATGGCTATGCGCAGTCCGAGCTTCACGGCGAGCTGTATGGCGTATCCGTCCTTGATGTTCACCGTGCGCAGAGGCTCGCCGTCGGCAGAAAGCGTGATGGTCTCTGCCGAGAGCACGCCGTCGACGTCGAAGACGATGGCCTTTATCTTACTGAGGTCGTAGTTTATCATGACTTCTGAATCCTTCTAACTCCTTTTTACTCCTTTCCATTCTTCAACTTGAGAAAGTTGAATCATCAGTACTTGCCTATGTGGACGTTCTCCCACTTCAGGCGGTCCTCGTTCTGGGGCTTGCGCTCGTCGGCCTTGTGTCCGAAGGCCACGATGCAGAGCACGTTCATGTTCTCGGGAATATCGAGAATGCCACGGATGACGGTATCGGCAGTGGTGCCGTCGCTGAGTCCGCGGCCGCGCATCTGCACCCAGCAGGAGCCGAGGCCCAGCTCCTCGGCCTGGAACTGCATCGAGATGGCGGCTATGGAGCCGTCCTCCACCCAGCAGTCGTTCTGTACGGGGTCGCCGAGTACGACGACGACCAGAGGTGCCCCTTTCATGAACTGCGAGCCCAGGTCCTTGGCATCGCTAAGCTTCTCGATGTCCAGCCTGTCGTCGACGACGACAAACTGCCATGCCCTCTGCCCTTTCGACGTGGGTGCCATCAGTGCTGCGCGCAGTATCAGGCGTACGGCATCGGCGTCAATCTCCTGCTCGGTGAACTTACGGTGTGAGCGGCGCATCTGCGCCAGTTCCTTGAATTCTGTCATTTTTCTGTCTTCTGTTCTATGATTAACGAGGTACGAGGAAACTGATCCTCGTACCTCGAAAAAAAGGTTTCTCTTTCGCTGTCCGCCCCCGTGCCGCCGGCCTTTCCGTCGTCAGGCGTGGCAGACGCATTCTACCTCCTCCTCTGGTTCTGGTTGCGGTGCATGTTGTTGCCTGGTACGCCGGGATTGCCCATGGCCCCGGGGTTGCCCCACGAGCGCAGCTTGAATCGGAAGAAGTGGTCCTCGGCCTGCAGCACGTCGTAGAGCTTCGATGCCGACAGTACCTTCATGAACTTGTTGTGGTACGTCTGCTGTATCTGCTTGAGCTCGAGGTCTATCTGGTCGCGCTCGCGGATGGCCTGCTCACACCCTTTCTCGTCAGCAGGCTTCTTGAAGCCCAGTTTGCGCTGTCGCTCGTAGATGGCGCGCTGCTTCTTCTGCATTTCGCGGTAGAGCGGGAAGAACCGTGCCGCCTCCTGTTCCGTCAGGTTGGCCCTTTTGGTGATGAACTGCTGCTGCTCGGCATCGAACTTCGCGGGGTCGAACTTCTGCCCCTGTGCCTGCTGCTGTGCGCAGAGTGCCACTGTGAGCATGAGCATGAGCAGCAGTGCTGCTGTTTTCTTCATCAGTTTAATAATCGCTGGTTAGACATGCATAGATATCCTGATGATCCATCATGGCGTAGTCGGCGGCCTCGTCGATGTAGCTGTCGCTGAGCACGACGGCGGCTGTCTGCGGCTCCTCGGCGGGCACCGCTGCCTGATGGTTGAAGTAGAGTCCCACGCCTGCTATAGCGACACAAGCTATTGAGGCGGCGGCGAGCCACGGCCGCAGCATGAAGCGGCGTGCCGGCTTTTTCTCTGGCAGTTTTGCCATTACCTCGCCAGTGAGCCTGTCGAAATATCCTTCCGGCACGCGGAACGGGGTCTCGCGGCTCAGGCGGCTGTTAAGATAGTTTTCTTCGTTTGTCATATGCTTCGTTGTTTTACTTATCTGACGCGCTGGTATACAAAAGGTTTAATCGCGCGAATGGAAAAATTCTGTAATTTTTTTCACTGCTATGTGGTACGACGCTTTTAGCGCACCCTCGCTCGTGTTGAGCCGCTGGCTGATCTCGCTGTACTTCAGCTCGTCGTAGTAGCGCAACAGGAACACCGTGCGCTGCACCTCGGGCAGCTGTGCTATGGCCTCCTGCAGCTGTGCCTCCGTCTCGTCGCCGTCGAAGTACTCGTCGGCCATGAGCTGGTTGGCTACCGACATGTCGGCGTCGTCGGTGCTTACCATCGTCTGGTTCTTCTGCCTGCGCATGAAGTCGAGGCTCTCGTTGATGGCTATCCGCGAGAGCCATGTCAGCAGCTTCGAGTCGCCGTGGAAGGAGTCCAGGGCCTGCCACGACTTGACGAAGACATTCTGCAGCACGTCGTTGGCATCGTCGTGGTTGAGCACTATGCGACGCACCTGCCAGTAGAGTTGTTCGCCGTACTGCCGCACGACGGTCTCGAAAGCCCTGCGCTGGGTCTTCGGGTCTCGTAGCTGCCTGATGAGCAGCCGGTCGTCTATGGTTTCCATACTTCAGTCTCCTATTTCGTGTACGCTGCCAGTGCCCCGGCCAATGCCTTGTCGTAGCCGTAGACGTCGGGGTAGACGGTCAGTTCGCCCCTAGGGACGGGAAACAGCGTGTAGTATGTTATATAAAGAGGTACGCGCGGGTCTACCTTCCTCCAGCTGATGAGCCGCGGCTGTGGCGCGTCGGGCTCCAGTGCACCGACGTACTCGCGGCCGCGGTCACTCTCCGGGGCCAGCCCCATGGTTATGCGCAGCTTGTCGAGCTCCCACTCGTCGTCCTCGTCGCCTATGAGGAACCGCGCCAGGTCGAAGGGGCGCTGCACGCGCACGCATCCGTGGCTCACGCCGCGGTCGTCGCGGTTGAAGACCCCCGGGCTCGATGTGTCGTGCAGGAACACCGAGTAGTCGTTCGGGAACCGGAATATTATCCGTCCCAGGGCGTTGCCTACTCCGCCCTCCTGCGTTACGCGGTAGCCGCCGCCGAGCAGCATCTGCCTGCTGACGGCCGTGGCGGCCATCCGCCGTCCCGTCGACTTCTCGGTTATGAAGTAGCGGTGACGGGCGAAATACGCACTGTCGCCGGCATGCCGCGCCACGTCGTTCTGCACTATGCTGAAGGGTATGATCCACTGCGGGTTCACCTCCATGTGTGTTATGCGGCTTGTCAGCAGCGGCGTCTTCGTCTTACGAGCCCCGCAGGCCGCCCTCATGTCGACGATGGTGTCCGGCGAGACGGCCCAGAGGTGGTATGCGGCAACGTTCACCACCACATACCGCTGCTGCGCAGCGAGCGGCATGGCCTCGCGCCACCGCCGCCGTTCCATGTTCACCAGCACGCGTGTGCGCTGCGCTCCGTCTGCCGTGGCGAGCAGCCGCTGCATCTGCTGGTAGACGCTGTCGCGCGGCAACACCTCTGAGAGGTATTCGCCGACGCTGTCGCCCCTCACTTTCTGCAGTGCCCTGGCGGCGGCTTCGCTCCCGGGCTGTTCCATCGCCACGTCGAAGAGGCTGCGGTATCCTAACGCCTTTCCTGTGCTGTCGACGGCAGTCGCGTCAAGACGGTTCAGCAGCCTGACGGGGTTGGTAAACCCGTATCGCTGTCCGATGACATAGCGCAGGTAGGCTTTCGAGAGGTTATACTCCAGCCGCGCCGCCACGTGCGAGACACTGTTGGCCCCGTCGTCGAAGTCCAGGCTGCGCATGCGCGTCAGGTCGTCCTCTATCTGGTCCACGCGGAAGGCACGCTCCCTAAAGCCCATCTGTGTCAGCCGCCGGTGCAGCTCGCCGATGAGGGTGTCGGCACGGCTGTCGATGCCCAGACGGTCTATCCACACCAGTTCGCCGCCCTTGCGGTAGTACTCCTTCAGCTGCCGGTCGGCGGCGGTGCCGTCGGTGTCGGTGCGCAAAATATGCTCTAAGTACCCACTTATCTCGTGAGAGCTTAGAGCATATCGTGCTGACTCCTCGACGTAAAAGTCCTCCATTGTCACATTGCTCACGGCAGGCTTGTCACCGTCGGCGCAACTGACACACAGCAGGAGTAGTATCGCTATCAGCGGATAGTGACCTTCCGTGCCACCTTGCCGACCTTGATGATGTAACAACCTTTTGCAATGTTTAATTCTATACGCTGCGACGGGCTGTCTATGCGGACCGTCATCAGGCACTTGCCGGTGAGCGACACCACCTCGAGCGTCTGTCCGGCAGCACCGCTGACGGTCACTGTCGACTGGCTGACGCTGACCACGGGCTCCTGCTGCTCGGCAGCCATCTCAGGCATAGCCATCTCAGAGGCCGTCGCCACCGTGGCGGGAGCCGCCAATGCAAGGATCAGGGTGTATTTTAATATCGTTTTTATCATACGCTGTGCACTTTCTGCTGCAAATATAGCAATTATTTCCGTTCCCTCCAAATTTTTTGCAGGAAAAATGCAATTTTTCGGAAAAATCATCATCGGCATTGTCGTCCCCGTTTTGCCTTTATTTTAGGCCAGATTACGTTAATCTTCCGAAATCCGTTGTTCTTTACAAGCTTTTTTCATAACTTTGCCGCGGAATTATGAAGAAAGGAATTCTGGCCTTGTCGCCACTGGTGGTGTTCATCACCCTCTACCTCGTCACGAGCATCGTCGCTCGCGACTTCTACAAGGTGCCGATAACTGTTGCCTTCCTGGCAACAAGTATTTATGCCGTAGCAACCACGCGTGGCAAGCTGCGAAGACGCGCCAACGTGTTCAGCCGTGGGGCTGCCACGTCGGAGATGATGCTGATGATATGGATATTCGTGCTCGCCGGGGCGTTCGCCAACTCGGCGAAGGTAATGGGCTCCATCGACGCCACGGTGAACCTGACACTGCTGTTGCTGCCACCGGAGATGCTGTTGGCGGGACTCTTCCTGGCAGCCTGTTTCATCTCGCTGAGCATCGGCACGAGCGTGGGTACCGTCGTGGCCCTGACACCCATAGCGGCCGGTGTGGCCACACAGACGGGAGCCCCGGTAGCCATGGTGACGGCCGTGGTCGTGGGCGGTTCCTTCTTCGGCGACAATCTGTCGTTCATCAGCGACACTACCATCGTGGCTACACAGACGCAGGGCTGTAATCTGTCGGACAAGTTCCGCGTCAACTCGTTCATAGTCATCCCCGCCGCCGTCATCGTCTTCGCTGCCTATATCTTCATGGGCAACAGTATGCATGCGCCCACGGAAGTGCCGAGGACAGAGCTGTTCGAGGTGCTGCCCTACCTCGTGGTGCTGGCACTGGCCATCTGCGGCGTCAATGTCATGGCAGTGCTGACGATAGGCATTATACTGACGGGAGCAATAGGCATAGCCGACGGCAGCTACGACTTGTTCGGATGGTTCCAGTCCATGGGCGACGGCATCGTGGGCATGGGCGAGCTGATTATCATCACGATGCTGGCGGGCGGGCTGTTAGGCATCATCAGGCACAACGGCGGCATCGACTACATCATCGGTGTCCTGGCACGTCGCGTCAGCGGAAAGCGCGGAGCTGAGCTCTCGATTGGTGCACTGGTGAGTCTGGTGAACGTCTGCACGGCTAACAACACTGTGGCAATAATCACCGTGGGAGGCATTGCGCGCAAGATTGGCGAGAAGTACGGCCTCGACCCTCGTAAGTGCGCCTCGCTGCTCGACACGTTCTCGTGCTTCACGCAGGGTGTACTGCCCTACGGCGCACAGCTGCTGATGGCTGCCGGTCTGGCACAGCTGAACCCCGTGAGCATACTGCCGTATATGTACTACTCGTTGGCACTGGCCGTCGCCGCCCTGCTTGCCATAGCACTGCGCTACCCGAGACGATACTCCTGACGGCGCATGACTACCCACGACTTACACGACGATTCCCGATGACTCCTGACGATATATGACGAAAAATGACGATTATTGAACGAAACTTCTTTCGGCTGCTGCGTGCCGGCGCGTTCGGCAAGCAGGAACAGATAGAGCCGCTCTCTGCGTGGAAGTGGCACCGTCTGTACCAGCTGTCGCTGATGCACGACGTTGAGCAGACGGTCTATAAGGGCATAGAGTGCTGCAAGGACCAGTTCTTCGTACAGGTGCCTGAGGAACTGCAGGAGAAATGGGCCGTAACGATGACCGATGCCGACGACGGTGAGGAGAACGAGCTACTGGCGGCCGACCACCTTACGAACCCGCTGCTGAACAAACGGCTGCAGTCGATACTCGACGAGGTGGACACCAATACCGAGACACGCCGCCTGCTGCTGCTACTGCTCGGCATGGCACGTTTCATCATGAATGCAGGAATACCGGTGAAACGCACCTGCGAGTTGGCCGTCTACATACGCGAGCACGGCAGTAAGGTAGACTACGAGAGAATCGGCACCTGGATAAAACGGCTAAAACTGGAACCGATGGTGCAACTGACAGGAGTTCTCCTGACGAAGATAATGGAGATGGACGACGACGAACTGCCCTTCGTCAACCTCGGGAGCGACAAAGTCACAGACCGCCAGTTCCGCGAGATACTGAAACTGAAGAACTCACACGCCGAGGACTGGTACTTCTCGCAGGGAAAGAACATCTTCGTGCACACGTCGAACCCGTCGGCAATGCTCTGGCACATGCGACGCTCGGCACGCTACATGCGCTACTACCCGTCGGAGATGCTGACAAACTTCTTCGCGTCGTTCGCCCACTCCCTGTCGCACATCGAGGAGTAGCAGGCCTCGCGGCACGAAGAGCGGCACGGGGCATCAGTGGCCAAAGATGTCACGGATGACGCCGCCCAGTCCGCCCGAGGCTTCGGCAGCCTCCTCAGCAGCCTTGCGCAGCGAGTCTGCCACGTGGATGGAGTCCTCGATGGCCTTCCGACGCTTGGCATCTTCCTCCTCACGCCGACGGTCGTAGGCACTCATGGCCTCGTCGTAGTAAGCCCCGTCGTAGTGGGCGTCGAGATAAGCCTGGTACGACTCAGGACTGTCGGCACGGCAGGCTGCCACCCAGTCGAGCGAGTCGATTTGCAGCTTTGCCTCAACGTTATGCACGCTGTTCGGATGGCGCGTCATGTATTTCTCGAGTTCAACCTTCGACCCCGATGCCAGGGCGTTGGCCCAGTCGAGATCTATCTGCTTCAGCACCGTCAGGTGCGCCTTCACGCTGTCGCGGTGCTCGCGGGGTGCCTGGACATACATGTCGAGATAGTTCTGCAGCACCGCCGGCTGGTCGCTCATCATGGCATTCTCGTAGGCACGCAGCTCGTTCTCCTGCTCCTGGGTCTTGTAGAAGTACACTCCAACGAAGACTATCAGCAGTGAGATGATGACAGACAGCACAATGACTATAGCAGTACCCTTACGTTTCTTCTTGACGGGCTGGGCAGGCTGCGGCAGCACCTCTGACTGACGAGCCTGCGAATCGTAGGGCTCGCGGCTCTCCTGCCGCACTGCGGGAGTGACTCCGCTCTCTACGGCCTCACGGTTGATGGCACAGTGGCAGTTGGGGCACTCAGCCTGGTCCTTGAAGACTATCACTCCACAGTCGGGACAGCGTGTCACCTTACCAGCAATATCAATGCCGCACGATGGGCATACTCTTGCGCGGTCGCTCACCTGGTGGCCGCATTCAGGACATTTTATTATCATCGCTTTTTCGTTATTTCGTTTTCTAATGGCGGTACCTTATCTCGCGCAGCCCGTGACGCCCCATGAAGCGCGACTTATCGACATAGCCGTTGATGCCTGCGATGCGACCCTTGCTGCTGTACTGCCACATGGTGATGTCGCGCTCGTCAGAAAGGACAGGTTCCTCATTGGTGTACATGGCTATCATCAGCTTGTAGTCGTCGAGACGGCCCACGAGATGCTTGTTGTAGAAGTTGCGGAAAGTGTAGACAAGAGGTTTCTGGCGGTAGGCTTCCTCGACCATGGTAAGAAACGTCATCAGCGAGTCGCAGAACTGCTGCGTGGGCAGACCGCCGTCGCTCTCGACATCTATCATCGGTATAAGGTCCTGTTCGCCCGGCAGGCACTGCGTCTTGAAGTTCTCGAGCTGACGGCGAAGAGGGGTCTTGGGACGGAAGAAGTGATAGGAGCCGACCTTCAGACCGTAGCGGTGAGCCAGGTCGATGTTACGCTCAAAGAACGCATCTATGCGGTCGCCGCCCTCCGTAGCCTTCAGGTAGACGTAGGCCATCTTCGTGTTCTCGCCCACCGTCTCCCAGAACACCTGTCCCTGGTAGTGCGACAGGTCTATGCCGTGGACATGGGTGCAGGTGTCCTCGCAGAGCAGATACGGATTATCGTTCTGCGCACTCACAGAAAGTGCGCTGAAGAGCACCGACAATACCGTTAGAATATATTTTTTCATCGTCTTTGTCTTTTTTAGGATGCAAAGGTACTGCAATTTGAGCAAAAAAGCGTAACTTTGCCGAAAAATATTACGATGACAAGGAAAATATTGACATACATATTGCTCTTGGCTGCACTCACGGCATGTCACAAGTCGCATGAAGAGGAGGAACAGCTGTCGGAGCGCACCGTACTGATATACATGAGCGGCGAGAACAACTTGACGTACACCGCCGGCGAGGACCTGCGCGAGATACTCAGGGCCGACATCAACGCCAAGGACGACTACCTGCTGGTCTACGTCGACCAGCTTAGCAGCACACGCATGCCCTACCTCGCAAGAGTGAGGAACGGACGACTCGTCGACTCCGTCTCCGTGGCCGACATGGGTATCAGCGACAGCGACCCCTACAGCAGCGACCCTGCGGTGATGAGTGCTGTCATGAGCTACGCCTTCCAGAAGTACCCCTCCAGGAACTACGACTACGGACTGGTGCTCTGGGGACACGCCTCGGGATGGGTCATCGAGAATGACACGATAGCCACAGAGCCGGCCGCGGCCTCAGCACGGCGGCGGGCATACGGCATCGACGGCGGTGACGACAGCGGCGAGGCATCCATTGGCTCACGCTGGATGAACATCAGTCAGCTGGCGGAAGCGCTGCTGCGCGGACCGCACTTGAAGTTCATCCTGGCCGACTGCTGTAACTTCCAATGCCTGGAGTCGCTCTATGAGTTGCGACACACGGCCGACTACATCATCGGTTCACCGGCAGAGATACCCGATGTCGGAGCACCATACGCCACACTGGTGCCGGCACTCTTCGACAGGGACTCGTTCTACGTCTCAATAGTCGACAGATACTACGAGCAGGTCATCGACGGCACGAAGCGCACGCCGCTCTCAGTAGTCAAGACGAGCGAGATGGACCAGCTGGCAACAGCAACGCGCGACGTACTGCTGTCGATGCGCGACACGCTGCGCACCACGAACTATCCTAACGTGAAAGGGCTGATACACTATTACTACTCGCCGTTGTTCAACGATGCCAACGACTTCGTGCTGAGGTACGCCACACCTGAGGCCTACGCCACCTGGAAGGCGGCTTTCGACCGCGCTGTCATCGTCAAGAAGATGGCAACACGCTGGACAACAAACATCAACTGGAGCAACTACAGCGACTTCACCATGACTGAGGAGCGTTACGGCGGCGTCAGTATGTTCGTACCGGTAAGCCCGAGCACGAACTTCAACTACTACAACTATAACCGCAACATCGGTCTCACCGCATGGTACGCAGCGGCGGGCCTCAGCGAGTTAGGATGGTGAGGGGGCGCAGTAATACGGCAAAGCCTTTGTCACGATGGTGAGGCAGACTCGCCGGCAGTGTCGTGGACAACAATCTTTACTTTCGAGATGCGGTGCTCTTCGACCTCCTGTATCTCAAAAGTAAAGTTCTGATAGTCAATGCGCTCGTGAAGCTTCGGGAAGTCGCCCTTGAGCTCAAGCAGCAGGCCGGCGATGGTGTCGGCATCGCCTTCGACCTCGGCGAACGTCTCGTCATCGATGTCGAGGATGCGGTGGAGGTCGGCCAGCAGCGTCTTGCCCTCGAAGATATAGGTATTGGCATTCACGCGCACAAAGTTTTTCTCCTCCTCGTCATACTCGTCGTTGATCTCGCCGACAATCTCCTCAAGTATATCTTCCATGGTCACAATGCCGCTGGTACCGCCGAACTCGTCGACGACGATGGCTATATGGACCTTGTTCTCCTGGAACTCACGCAGCAGGTCGTCAATCTTCTTCGTCTCGGGCACGAAATATGGCGGACGGATGAGCGACTGCCAACGGAATGTCGACGGCTTGGAGATGTGAGGCAGAAGGTCTTTGATGTAGAGTATGCCGCGCACGTTATCGACGGTGTCCTGATAGACAGGTATGCGCGAGTAGTTGTTTTCGATGATGCAGCGCAGCACCTGGTCGAACGACGAGCGGAAGTCGAGGTCGACAACATCCTGACGGCTCGTCATAATCTCCTTGGCAGTCTCGTCGCCGAAGCGTACGATACCTTCGAGCATGTTCTGCTCGTCCTTAAGCTCTTTCTTGTCGGTCAGCTCCAAAGCCTGCTCAAGATCGTCGACGCTGAGCACGTGGTTCTCATGCTGCACGACCTTGTCTGCCAGCATGCCCGAGCGCAGGAGGACATTTGAGAGCGGACGGAACAGACGGCTGAGCACTGAGATGGTACGCGCCGAACGGCGGCAGAACGCCAGGGCGTGCTGACCGCTGTAGACCTTGGGCATAATCTCGCCGAAGAGCAGCAGCAGAAAAGTGAGGAGTACCGTTATGCAGACGAACTCAAGCCAGTAGGCACTGCCGAAGTTCACGGTCTGCGCAAAGAAATAGTTGCAGAGCATGATGATGGTCACATTCACCAGGTTATTGGTGATAAGTATCGTGGCCAGCGTGCGCTCGGAGTCGGCCCTGAGGGCCATGATGCGCTTGTCTTCTTTCTCGCTGCTGTCCTCCAGCTCGTTAAGGTCGGAAGGTGAGAGCGAGAAAAAGGCTATCTCTGAACCAGAGGCAAAGCCCGAGGCAAAAAGCAGCAGGCACGCCATGATGCCTGCCAAGGCGGCTCCCAAAGAAGGAGCATTCACCTGTACCTCACTGAGTATCTGCTGCAAGTCCATCGCCTGTCGTTGCCGACTTAGGTGTCAGCATCTCCATGTTCTCGGCCCAAATCTCGGTCTGCTGCCGACGTTGGCCCTGACGGTCGTCGTAGGTGTTATAACGCAGACGCCCCTCAATGTATAGCTTGTCGCCCTTGTGGACGTACTTCTCGACGGTCTCAGCGAGACGGCGCCAGAAGATGACGTTATGCCAGTCGGTACGGTCGGGCACCTGAGTACCGTTGGGCAGTGTGTAGCCACGCTCCGACGTAGCGAGACGCAGACGAGCAACAGCCACGCCCTGGTCCACATAGCGCACCTCGGGCTCGGCACCGACATTGCCAATAAGCATCACTTTGTTCATAACGGTAACGTGGGGACTATTTACACTGACCTAAAAACGTGAAGCGGAAATTCTTCCCCTTGGCCGAGGGGAACTGGCTGCGCTCGTCGACACGCTCGCGAAGGTGCTCGACGATGCGGTTGTAGCAGTCCAGACCCGAGGCCCCTTTCAGCTGAGCCACGAAGCGGGTGTCGCGATACTGGAACTTACCGGTGCCGGGCACCATCAGGACACGCTTGAAGTCGATAGTGCACTCATACCAACCGTAACGCTCCTCGTTGAGCTTAGTAACGGCGGGCGACTGGCTGCGCTCCTTGGTGGCAACACCAGCAGAACGGACGGCTTTCTTGTCCTTGAAGTCCTGCATCGACTGAGCCTCGGTCTTGATGATAATAAAGTAAACGCGCGGACGTATCTTGTAACGCTTAGGATAGAAGACGTCACTCCTGACATATTCGCGGATGTCGTCCTCAAGAACCTGGTCCATACCTATCTCGTCAATAGATGCCAGAAAAGCAATAGCTTCGTCAACAGAAGTGACAAGTGTCTCCTTGTCAAAATACCTTAAATATAAATTCATCAGAATGGCTATGTTTTCCTAAAAATCAAAAAGAGCGGAAAACGGGACTCGGACCCGCGACCCCAACCTTGGCAAGGTTGTGCTCTACCAACTGAGCTATTTCCGCAACAAATTAGAAAAAAAATGTGAAGAGGAGGAGACTCGAACTCCCACGTCGCAATTGACACTACCCCCTCAAAGTAGCGCGTCTACCAATTCCGCCACCTCTCCAACGGTTTTTACACATTGACAAAAAGAGTGCCCAGAACAGGACTCGAACCTGCACGCCTCGCGGCACACGCACCTGAAACGTGCGCGTCTACCAATTCCGCCACCTGGGCATTTATGATTCAGCACCTTTGCCGAATCTCTCTTTTTGTTTCAACATGTTGAGCGGAAAACGGGACTCGGACCCGCGACCCCAACCTTGGCAAGGTTGTGCTCTACCAACTGAGCTATTTCCGCAATAATCATAAAGAACAGTACCGCTCGCGGCCTTCCCTTATGCGCATCTCTCTTGATTGCGGGTGCAAAGGTAATGCTTTTTTCGGAACTGACAAAACTTTTCCCGACTTTTTTCAAAAAAAAATTCTAATCCATCCTGTCACGATAGTCTTCATAGCTGTAGCGGCGCAGTATTTCCAGCTGTCCGTCTTCGTGCAGCATACCTATTGCCGGATGGGTTATCCCGTTGAAAGTGTTGGTTTTAACGGTGGTGTAGTGTATCATGTCCTCGAAGACGACCTCCTCGCCAACATGCAGCTCGTGGTCGAAACTCCACAGTCCCATGAAGTCGCCCGAGAGGCAGCTGTTGCCCCCCAAACGATAGAGGAACCCTGAAGTAGTGCCATTAGTCTCCCCCTCTACAGTCTCTGCTTCGCGCACCTCCGGCATGTAGGGCATCTCTAAACAGTCGGGCATATGGCATGTGAAGCTCACGTCGAGTATAGCCGTGCGCACGCCTTTGTCTTCGACGATGTCCACCACATGGCTCACCAGCGGACCGGTCTGCCAAGCAAAGGCACTGCCCGGTTCAAGGATAATCTTAAGCCACGGATAGCGGTCGTGCAGCCCGCGTAATATATTAATAAGGTGTTCCACGTCGTAATCCTTACGCGTCATCAGATGGCCGCCGCCGAGGTTTAGCCACTTCAACTGAGGGAACCAGCGGCTGAACTTCTGCTCTATATGTACAAGGGTACGCTCCAGAACGTCGGCACCGCTCTCACAGTGGCAATGACAGTGAAACCCATCAATGTCGGCAGGCAGCTGCTCAGGCAGTTTGTCGGCAGTGACGCCGAAACGGGTGCCGGGGGCGCAGGGGTTGTAGAGTGCTGTGCCCACTTCGGAGTATTCGGGATTGACACGCAGTCCGATGCTGGCACGCCCCCCCACCCTCGCATGCAGCCGCTCGTACTGCGACAGCGAATTGAATGTCAGGTGACTGGAACAGCGGACAATGGCATCGAACTCGCCGTCGGTATAGGCCGGAGAGTACGTATGGGCCTTGGCACCGAACTTCTCAACTGCCAAGCGCGCCTCTGAGAGGGAGCTGGCCGTCGTCGAACTGATATACTCACGGAATATTGGGAACGTCTTCCACAGTGCAAAGGCCTTGAAAGCCAGTATTACCTCAACGTCGGCACGACGCGCCACGTCGGCAATGAGGCGCAGGTTGCTGCGCAGCCGCTTCTCTTCTATAATATAAATAGGTGTATCCATCGCTATGCCAGAAACTGGTTTTTCCATCTCGTTTTGCTATTGAGACAACAAAGGTAATAATAACTGCGGAAACTCCAAAACGGCAAATGTGAAAAATCAAGAAAAAGAGTGGCAATAGCATTTTTTTCACTATTCACTTATCACATTTCACTTTTTTGTTGTACCTTTGCAACAGAAAACGACTACATACGATTCGAGCATGAGGCTGATTGTATTGACACGGGCGACGTTCTTCGTGGAAGAGGACAAGATACTCACCACCCTCTTTGAGGCTGGCTTGGACAATCTGCACCTCTACAAGCCCGGAGCGGAACCCATATACTCGGAACGACTACTGACACTGCTCTCTGACGACTACTACGGAAAGATAACAGTACACGACCACTTCTATCTGAAAGACGAGTACCACCTGCGCGGAATACATATAAACACGGCACAAGGCGAGCTACCCATTGGCTACCGGGGCAACGTCAGCCGCACATGCCATGCCATAAGCGAGCTGAAAGAGACCAAGAAGCGTTCGAACTACGTATTCCTGAAGACGCTCTTCGACAGTCAGAGCAACAAGAACGACAAGTCGACACTGTCAATGGACGAGCTGCGCGAAGCCTCGCGTCAGGGACTAATTGACAAGAAAGTCTACGCCATGGGCGGCATGAATCTCAGCAACATCCATGTGGCCAAGGACTTAGGTTTTGGCGGCGTGGTGATATGCGGCGACCTGTGGAACCGCTTCAACATTCATAACGAGCTGGACTACAAGGAGCTTATCTCGCACTTCGAGAAGCTGCGTAAGGCGGCGGGCTGACGAAAAACGGCGCAAGAACGGTCAAAGGGAGTGGAAAAAGCCACACGAAACGGGACCGACAACGGAAGAAGAAATTTTAATTGTAAAAAACGTCAAATATCAGATTATGAACAGTTCTTACATGGTTTTCTCAGGCACGGCAACAAGGTATCTGGCAGAGCGCATCTGCCTGAGCTTAGGTTGCGAGCTGGGGCAACTGCAGATAACAAAGTTCTCGGACGGCGAGTTTGCCGTCAGCTACGAGGAGAGCATACGAGGTCGCGACATCTTCCTCGTACAGAGCACATTCCCCAACAGCGACAACCTCATGGAGCTGCTGCTGATGATAGATGCCGCGAAAAGAGCATCGGCAAAGACCATCAACGCCGTAATACCCTACTTCGGATGGGCACGGCAGGACCGCAAGGACAAGCCACGCGTCTCGATAGGCGCCAAGCTCGTTGCCGACCTGCTGAGTGTCGCCGGCGTAAACCGCGTCATCACGATGGACCTGCACGCCGACCAGATACAGGGGTTCTTTGACGTGCCCGTCGACCACCTCTATGCCTCGGGAGTCATACTGCCCTACCTGCAGAGCCTGCATCTCGAGGATCTCGTGATAGCCTCACCAGACGTCGGCGGCTCGAAGCGAGCCAACACCTACGCCAAGTACCTGGGCTGCCCGTTAGTACTATGCAACAAGACACGTGCCCGAGCCAACGTGGTGGAATCGATGCAGATTATTGGCGACGTGAAAGATAAGAACGTAGTCATCATCGACGACATGGTAGACACGGCAGGCACCATAACCAAGGCTGCCGACCTGATGAAGGAGTCGGGTGCCAAGACGGTGCGTGCCTGTGCTTCACACTGCGTCATGAGCGGTCCTGCCAGCGACCGTGTGCAGGAATCGGCTCTCGAGGAGATGGTCTTCACCGACTCCATCCCCTACACACAACGCTGCGCCAAGGTCAAGCAGCTGTCTGTGGCCGAGATGTTTGCCGAGGCCATACGCCGCGTCATCAACAACGAAAGCATCAGCAACCTGTATATCGTGTAGACGAAGAAAGAAGTGAGCAAACCAAGGTCTATTGTCGGACTGGCAATGGCTGCCGCACTGATGGCAGCATGCCAGTCCGATGTTTATCATATAAGAGGCGAGGCACGCTGTCTGCGCGACGGCACCGTACTCTATATTGCAGACGGCATCGACAGACAGGCGCTGCCCTTCGATTCGGCCATAGTGGCTGACGGCCGGTTCCGACTCAGCGGCACCACCGACACCACCCAGCTCTGCCGCATATCGTGCGGTGTTAAGCCGACGGCTGCTGACAGTGACGACATAACTTTGGAAGAAGACAAAGGCGTGACGGCGGAAGAAGTGTTGTTCTTCCTTGAGCCGGGAAACATCTACATCGAGCTTTCCAGCCGCAAAGGTCGCTCAAGGGTGTCGGGCACCAAGGTCAATAACGAGTGGCAACGGCTGCAGGACAGGGTTGCGCAGGCAGACCGCAAAATCAGGAGCATCGTCAGGAGCAGTTCACAGGACAAGCACCGACAGGCGAGAGAGGTCTACGACGATATTGATCGCGACATCAGGGACGCAGCACTGCGCAACAGCGATAACGCCCTGGGGATTTTTATCTCTGAGCGTTACGAGCAATAATAAAAGAACTGGTTCTCAGGTATGAGAACCAGTTCTTTCTTTATGCAATAACAAATGCTTGCCCTGCAGTTTAGAACGAGGGTAGCTCAAGCCACTTCACGTAGCAGAAGTCCTGACGGTGAGGCAGGAGCTTGTTCTTCGGATACATACGGACAGCCGACTTGTACTGACCGAAGCGCTGGGGAGCGAGCTCGGCCTCGAAGGTGTAGCAGTTGCCTTCCTTGCCGGTCATCTTCAGAGGCTCAATATTGTAGACGCGCTCCTCGCCGTCCTTGTTGATGTATATGTTTACTTTCTCCAGACCGACGGCATCGTCGAGCCCCTGCTCGTTGATGACATACTTCAGATGGTACTTCTGACCGGCCTCGCCACCAGTGGCAGGGAAGTTCCACTCAGACGACTCAACGCTGATGGCATCCCAACGCTCGGCGACAGTCTCCTTCCACAGGGCGATCTCCTTGGCAAGACGGTTGTCGTCCTTGGAAATCTCCTTGAAGCGCTTGGCCTCCTTGATATAGAACTTGTCATAATAGTCGTCAAGCTGGCGCTTCATGGTGTAGTGCGGGGCAATCTGAGCGATGGAGTTCTTGATGACCTTGATCCAACCCTTGGAGATGCCCTTCTTGTCCTTGTTGTAGTACAGAGGCACGATCTCGTTCTCCAGCAGACCATAGATAGTGGCTGCATCGAGCTGGTCCTGATAGCCCTGATTCTGGTAGGTACGCTTCTCGGTGAGAGCCCAACCGGCACCCTCACGGTAGCCCTCGAGCCACCAGCCGTCCTTGACGCTGAGGTTCACGACACCGTTCATCTCAGCTTTCTCGCCCGACGTACCGCTAGCCTCCAACGGACGTGTCGGGGTGTTCATCCAGATGTCTACACCCGACACCAGACGACGGGCAAGCAGGAAGTCGTAGTCCTCGAGGAAAATAATCTTGCCGAGGAACTCAGGACGCTGGGATATTTCGTAGATACGCTGTATCAGGCCCTGTCCTGCACCGTCGGCGGGGTGAGCCTTACCGGCGAAGAGGAACATTACGGGATGCTCGGGGTCGTTGACGATCTTCGACAGGCGCTCCAGGTCGGTGAACAGCAGGTGAGCACGCTTGTAGGTAGCGAAACGGCGGCAGAAGCCGATGACCAGCGCATTTGGATTCATCTTCTCAAGGAGACGAACAACGCGCGAGGGGTCACCCTGGTTGCGCAGCCATGTCTCGCGGAACTGCTCCTTGATATAGTCGAAGAGCTTCTGCTTCAGTGCCATGCGTGTTGCCCACACCTCCTCATCGGGAGCATTGTAGATACCCTCCCAGATGCTCTGGTTAGACTGGTCGAACATGAAATTCTCGTCGAAATACTTCGAGTAGACCTTACGCCACTCGGTAGCAGCCCATGTGGGGAAGTGTACGCCGTTGGTGACATATCCCACGTGGTTCTCCTCGGGGTAGTAGCCGCCCCAGATGGGAGCGAACATCTTCTGACTAACCCATCCGTGGAGCTTCGACACACCGTTGACCTCCTGACAGGTGTTGCAGGCAAAGGTCGACATGCAGAACTTCTCACCCTTGTCGTCGGGGTTCGTACGGCCCATGCCGATGAACTCGTCCCACGAGATGCCGAGCTTCTGGGGATAGGCACCCATGTATTTCCCGAACAGGCCTTCGTCGAAGTAGTCGTGGCCGGCGGGAACGGGTGTGTGGACGGTGTAGAGACCGCTGGCACGAACCAGCTCGAGAGCCTGGTTGAACGTCAGGTGGTCTTCCTCTATATAGTCTACCAGACGCTGCAGGTTGCACAGTGCGGCATGTCCCTCGTTGCAGTGGTAGATGTCTTTCTTGATGCCCAGCTTCTTAAGCAGCAGCATGCCGCCGATGCCGAGCAGTATCTCCTGCTTCAGACGGTTCTCCCAGTCGCCGCCATAGAGCGAGTGTGTGATGGGCTTGTCGAAGTCGGAGTTCATCTCGTTGTCGGTATCGAGCAGATAAAGCTTTACGCGGCCAACGTTGACACGCCACACGTAGGCATGAACCTGATAGTTGGTGTAGGGCACGTCTACGACGAGCGGGGTGCCGTCCTTGTCGAGCTCGCGCTCGATGGGCAGTGAGCCGAAGTTCTGCGACTCGTAGTTGGCTATCTGCTGTCCGTCCATGGACAGGCTCTGTGTGAAGTAACCGAAACGATAGAGGAAACCGACGGCACACATGTCGACATTAGAGTCACTGGCCTCCTTGACGTAGTCGCCGGCGAGCATTCCCAGACCGCCGGAATAGATCTTCAGTGCCGAGTGGATGCCGTACTCCATGCAGAAGTACGCCACGGAAGGACGCTTGGTATCGGGCTTGACGTCCATGTAGGCACGGAACTGGTCGTAGACACTCCTGATGCGCTTCATCAGCGCCTTATCCTTCACAATCTCCTCCTTGCGCGCAAAGGTCAGACGCTCAAGCAGCATCACGGGGTTGTGCTTAACGTCGTGATAGAGCTCGGGGTCGAGGTCACGGAACAGGTCGCGGGCCTCGTAGTTCCACACCCACCACATGTTGTGGGCAATCTCGTCCAAACACTTCAGTTGCTCCGGGAGGCTTGACTTCACGGTCAGTTCCTTCCACTGCGGAGCATTAGCGTAATCAGCTTTAATCTTCATTGTTCTAAATATTTATTGTAGGGTTTTTACTTTCTGTATCTAATGAACTTGCGACGTCTTAGACTGCCGCCTTACGCTGCCGGGCTTTACGCAGGGCAATGTCGTAGGCCTCGTCATAATACTTGATGAACTCGCTCCAGAGGGCTTTCTTCGACAGGGCCTCAGCCTTCTTGCGGCAAGCATCGACCTCCTTCTGCGACATAGCCGAGAATCGGGCGACGGTGTCCTTGATGGCATCAGCGACCTCGGAGTAGTTGTAGTCTGTACGGTGGATAACCTTCACGCCGTCCTCAATCTCTCCGTAACGGCCAATCTCCTTGTTTGCCCACAGGCCGAAGCCGGCAAGGTCGGTGGTGATGCACGGCACCTTGAAGGCGATGGCCTCTAACGGCGTGTAGCCCCATGGCTCGTAGTAGGAGGGATAGATGCAGAGGTCGTTGCCAAGCACCACGTCGTAGTACGTGAGATTGACGATGCCGTCCTGTCCGTCGAGATAGCACGGCAGGAATATAACCTTCACTCGCTCGTCCTTGCGATTATGCATGTCGTAGTACTTCATCATGCCGAGCACCTGGTCGTGACTCATGTTGTGCAGCCAGTGGGTTATCTGCGGCACCTCAAGGGGTGTGGTGAACTCCTCGCCCGACGAAAGCCTGTCCTGCAGGTCCTTGCGTGGCTCACCGACCCAGCCGGGTACTTCGATGAACGCCAGCACCTGTTTTTTAAGATCCTTGTCGCGTAACAGACGGTTCATGGCCTCGACGAAGACATCGATGCCCTTGTTACGGAACTCGTAGCGCCCGGAAGTGGAGACTATCAGTGTGTCGTCATCAAGGTTTTCGCCAAGCAGAGCGTTGGCGACGGACAACAGACGGCGACGGGCTGCCTTGCGCTTACGTGTGAACTGCGCTGCCTTCGGCACGAAGCTGTTGTCGAAGCCGTTGGGCAGCACTACGTCGACGGGCTTGTCCAACAGCTCCATGCACTCGCGTGCCGTGATGTCGCTGACGGTGGTGAAGCAGTCGACATGCCACGCCGTCTGCTTCTCTATAGAGTGCTTCGACTGCATGTTCAGCTCGTCGGCCATCTGGTCACCGTTGTATGCGAACAGATAGTCGTACAGCGGTTTCTGGTTGCCGGCGATGGAACGGCCGATGCTCGTGGCATGAGTTGTAAAGATTGTTCCTACTTGAGGCAGTCTGTTGTTAAGGTACAGTGCTCCGAGTCCGCACATCCACTCGTTGGCGTGGTAAACGACGTTCTCGCTGCCATCCCACCTTCCGCTCGACATGCTCCAGCGATAGAAGCTCTCGACCACGAGGGCTGCGGCATACGAGAACATAGAGGCCTCGTCGTAGTCGCCATAGGCATGCAGCGAGTCGACGCTGTAGTGCTCCCACAGCCATCCGTATATCTCGTTCTTCTTCTCGAAGAACGGCTGAAAGTCTACCAGTATTGCAATAGGTTCACTCGGTATCGCCCAGCGACCTACCCTTACGCTTAGTCCGTTTTCCTTCGCCTCCCATTGCCACTCGGCAAACAGCGACTTGTCTTCCTTGAAATAAGGACTATCCTTCACCGTCGACGTACCGTCGCCCTCTTCATGATTGTTTTTCCAAAAGTCCGGGCCGATGAAGATTATCCTGTCCTTCATCCTGTCCTGAAGCGTCTTCGCGCGAGTAGAGAGGACGGTGTAGATGCCACCGACTTTGTTGCACACTTCCCAGCTCGACTCAAAAATGTAGTCAGGCTTTAATTGCTCTTTTTCCATCGTTATTATTATAAACGGCTGCAAAGATACTTAAAATATTCTAAAACTCGGCATGTTTTACCATATATTTTTGACATGTTCACCCTTTTTTTGATTTAGATTTACTACCTTTGCCAACCCCAAATTGAGAGAATGAAAAAACTTTTTACCACCATCGCCGTTTTCGCCATCTGTGCTGCAGCATACGCACAGAAGACGCTCAAGCCTTTCAACGCGTACCTCTATAGCAAGGAGTACGGTGTATATCTGCAAATAAATTTCTATGAGCAGGACATCAATGTGCCCGGCCAGGAACTGTACGGTCCGCTGCCCGGCTACTTAGGCAAGGAGCGCAACTCCTTCTGCTGGGTCATCACGTCGGCGAAGCTGAAGGACGAGAAGACGGCCGAGGTGGCTTTCATCAACGACTACGGCAGCGAAGACTTCAAGGCTCTGCTGACTCAGCAGAACGACTCCACCTACATGCTGAAGCACCTGGAAGGCAGCGCGCTGAAGGTCCCCAGCAACGGGAAATGGCAAAAGCTGCCCACCATGCTTGAGATGAAACGCAGGTGAGCAGCCTTTCCAGTGTTGTTATCCCTCAAACAGTACTGCCTACTTTACCTCAGCAGTACCTTCTTACCGTTCTTTATGTACAGTCCCTTCTGCGGACGCTCCACTTTCTGGCCGTTCAGATTGTACCACGTGTCAGCCTCCAGGGATGTGTCAGCAGCGACACCCTCGACAGCCGTAGCTTCGTCATCGGCAAACTCGAAGCTGCGGGCACGGGCCTGACCCTGTGAGATCTTGATATGGCCGAAGACTATCTCAAGCCAGTTGCCGCTGCTGCCCCACTGGTCGGCACACGGGGTCCAGCGGAAGCGGTAGCTGCCGGTACGCTGGGCGTAGAAGTTCACCACACCATAGTTGCTGCCGCTGGTGGAGGTGTTAGTATTCTTGTTGACATTCTTCGTCAGGCGGATGACCTGACTGCCAAGCAGGTTGTTCTGCTCGTCGAAGACCTCACACTTAACGTATGGCGAACCGGCCCAGGCAAGGGCATAGTAGCTAAGGTTGTACTGCCCGGCCTTCAGCGTCATGCCGTAACCGGAGGTAGAGCCGAACTCAGCATATCCAGCCTTCGAGGAGTCGCTCTGGCGGACATAGATACCCGTAGGCACGTCGCCGCCGCCGCTGAACGTGAAGGTGCGCGGACCGAGAGCAGCCTCGCCGGCGGGCTTCGCCTCGTTGGCATCGACCAGCTTCCAGCCTTCAGGGACTACATTTGCCGTAGAGAAGGCCAGCGGGTTGCCGCGGAACTGCAGACCAATGTTACCTACCAGCACCTCCTGCCATGTGCCGCCGTTGCCCTGCTCGTCGGCAACGGGCGAGAAGCGCACTCGATAGTTACCCTTTGTCATCGAGTAGAAGCTCATGGCAACTACCGTAGTACCTGTCAGGCGGGCACCGGTATTGCCGTTGGCGTTGCCGTTAGCCTTCACGATGCGGCGGGCGAGCACGTCGCCGGCGGGGTCTATCACCTCACACTTCAGATAGGGAGCACCCTTCCACGCTGCCACGTTAGCAGTGAGCAGGTACTCGCCGTAGACAAGCGACAGGTTGTAACCGTTCTTGCCACCATATTCTATATATCCGGCACGGTCGGGACTGATCTCGCGACAGTAGAAGGCGGAGGACATGTCGCCGCCACCGGTGAGCTTCATCACACGCGGACCGCTCGACGCGTTACCGACGGCCATTTCGCTGCCGTTGTCGACAGCCGTCCACCCCTGAGGGATGAAGTTTGTGCCGTCGCCCCAATTGGGAATCAGGTTGTTGCCCGTAGTGGTCTGAGCAGACTGCGAGCCCTGGTTGTTCTGGCTCTGGTTGTTGCCTTGGTTGTTGCTTGAGCCCTGATTGTTCTGATTGCTGTTCTGATTATTGTTCTGCGCACTCTGGTTGTTGTTGTTCGAGTTCTGGTTGTTGTTCGAAGCCTTCGCGAAGTCCTTCAGCGAATATTCGTAGTACCAATAGAAACAAGTCATTGCGCAGCACTCGGTGTTCTGGTCGAAGGCGGCGCGGATATTACCGCTGCGCAGGAACTCATCGACGTCGAGATAGTCGTCGGTGCTGGTCAGCGTCATGGAGATATTCCCGAAATGATCCATAACAGACTTCCAGGCATTGCCCCACTTGCTGGTGCTTGCTGTTCCCCACGTGCCCCAGTTGCTGGCCACCCACTGTCCGAACTCATTGTACTTTCCGGCACCAGGCTTCTCGGGACTCCAGTCAATCTCGGAGACGAGGATGGGCTTTGAGGTCACCACGGGAACCTGGTTCTGGAAGTTACGTATGAAGGCATTGTGGTCGTAGCTGCGGTCGCTGGCACCATACCAGTCTGGATAGACGTGTACGGCGTAGCCGAAGTTGCTGTCGCTGACCGGATAGCGGGCGTAGTCCTGATACTGGCTCTGGTAGCCGGCACCGGGAACCCAGATGATACCCGTAAAGCCATTGCGGCGGATGACGTCTATAATGGGCTGGAAGTAGTCGCGCAGAGCCGTAGCCGAAGCCTGGCCCCACTGATTGTAGACATGCACAGGCTCGTTAGCAAGCTCCAGCGAGACGATGCCGCTGTTCTGCTTGAAGTTTGCATTGCGTGAGACGATGTCCCACACCGTCTTCAGGTAGTCCTGATAGTAGTCGCCGACGCGCAGGTCCTTGGGGCATACTCCCGGCGGGCGCACCACGACGTACAGCCCGTGGTTGATGGCCTTCTGTGCTATGGGCCAGTAGAGGGCATCGAGATATTTCTGCAGACGTGACGAGCTGAAGCGCGAGATATTGGCTTCGCCGGTCTCGCTGCCTGTCTGCTGCTTGTTCGGGTCGTTGGTCCACCCTGGCTCAAGGTGCAGTCGGAAGATGTTGCAGTATGTTCCTTTGGCGGGATTCTGCAAGGCCCCGAACACCTTATCATAATAGTTTATGCACGCGCTGACATTATTGTCTGTGCATGTGTAGCCCCAACGGTACTTGTTGAAGTACGGACTGGGCGTGTCCATAACTCCATGCAGAACGACCTTGTTGCCGTTCGCATCGTTCAGCTGATTGCCGCTGACGTGTAACGGCGCAACCAAGCCAAACTGGGCCATGCCGCTCATAGGCAGCAGCATCATTGCCGCAATAGCTAATAAGTTCTTCATTTTAGGTTTTGGTTTTTAATAATTGGTTAAGGTTTGGGGTTGATTAATTAGTGTAACCTACACACCGCAAATTTACCGCTTTCCCGCCCACCTCATTTGTAGCCATGTCACATATCTTTACAGATGGAGTTCCGCCATGTCTCTTTTCCTTTTCCGTATGTTTCAGGTTGACCTGTTACGGAACAAGCAAAGCCTGTTTGAGAACAGGCACTACACATTGCAAATCACAAACGAACCCTTTGCAAACTTTCGCATACCATTGCAAAACGTACAAAAGAACATTGCAAAATAGTCAAAGAGTATTGCATAATAAACAAGGAGTATTGCAAAATAGTCAAGGACTATTGCAAAATAGTCAAGGAGTATTGCAAAACAAACAACGGGTATTGCAAAAGAAAAGTGGCACCCCACTGCGTGCGGAGTGCCACCGAAAAATCAAATATTTATTACAATCCTCGTATTATCACTTTACGATGAACTTACGACCATTCTGGATGGCAACACCCTTGAACTGTGCGTTCACCTTCTGACCTGCAACGCTGTAGATGACACCAGTCTTCTCAACAGTGACGGCGTTGATGCCAGCAGTTCCGGCAACGGCAGTAATAGCCTTTGTCTCCGGGTCGAACGTAACGGTGACAGTAGAGTTGTCGGCGTCAACGGTAACCTTATAGTTGCTCGAGGGATAAGCCTCGTCCCAAGCGTGGTTGACACGCACCTTGAACTCATAGCTGCCAGCAGCTACGCCGTCGATAGCAACAGAGAACTTGCCGTCATCACCCTTAGTCATGTCGTAGTCAGTGGTCCAGTTGGTGTCGCCCTTGAAGTTGCCAATAACAGAGTAGCTCTTCTCAGCCACCTCAGCCTCACCGGTCTTAACAGCCTCAACAGTCAGGACACCATCGGCGAGGGTGAACGTAACAGTGTACTTACCAGTCTCCTCGACAGTCAGTGTCTGGTTGCCCGACTGCGGAACGCTAACGTCCCAAGCACGATCCTTAGCGGCCTTGTACTCGTAGCTCACGCCCTTCTCAAGGACGACATCGGTCTTAACCAGGGTATAGGTAGCACCGTCGGTAGTAGTCATGAGGTTAGACTCATCGTTAAGATCCCACGAGGAGCCGAGCAGGGGAGCACCGCCGACGACTGTCCAAATCTCGCTTTCCACGTCAGCGGGAATGGGAACTACCTCACCGGTCTCAATAGCTATCTCGATGACGAAGCAGCACTGCTCGCCGGTGTTGGTGAAGGTAATCTCATTGAGCTTGCCTCCCTTGAACGAGAACTCGCGCTTGTCGGGCGTACTGCCCTCGGCATTTCCATAGTTCTCGAAGATGGTCGTCTCGTCGAACTGCATGCCGGCAACTTCCTTCCAGTAGCTGGGACGCTCGGTAGCTTCATCCTTATTGACATAGCTGTAGAACGTAATACCCGTTGCCACCTTGCCCTCCGGCAGTGTCAAGGTGTTCTGAGCACCGTTCGACACCTTCATAGTGGTATAGGTCTTATCGCCGATAGTAATGGACTTGGCACCGGAGAAAGTTTTCTCGGTGTTACCGGTAATCTGCAGCTTAAAACCATTCAGCGAGCCGCCGTACTCCAGGATGTTGGCAGCGCTCTGACCGTCGAACGAGATGAAGTGTGTGCCGTCTGCAGCGAGGGGAACTTCCTCGGCACCAGAACCGCTTACATAGTCAATGCCGTAGAAACGGATGGTAGTGCCACGACCAAACATTGTGTAGGTCTTGCCTGCCTCAAGCTTCCAGGTCTTGATAGCATAAGCATAATCAGTGTTGTCCGGCTCGATGGCAACCCATCCGAACTCTCCTGTAAGCGCTGTGGCGGGTTTTGCCTGGTCAACCAGCTTCAGGTCCTTACCGTCATTCTCGCCACACGACTTCTCCACCTGCTGACGACGATAGTAGACGGTGATGTCCACGTCCTTCTTTGCAGTGATAATCAGCGGTGTGCTTCCGCCCTTGTCAGTACCCTCGGGAACAGCTGCCGTAGGAGCCGCGTCGACACGCACCTGCATATCGAAATTGAAGGAGACGGTCTTTTCGCCGATAGTGAACGAAACAGGCACCTTAGCGTCCTCTGGGCCCACCTCGGCTTTTGCGTTGGTCGTTTCGAAGACAGTCTTGACGGTCAGCAAGTCATCGTCAACGATTGTCGTACCGGCAGCAGGAGCGGTCTCATCAGGCCTCCAAGAGCTCTGTGCCTGCACTCCTATGGCCATGCATGCCATAGCAACGAGTGTAAAAAATTTCTTCATAAGCGTTGTTTGTTTTAGTGAATAAAATTACAGTTACTTCGTTTTATGCGGCAAAGATAGTCATTTTCATTGAATTGGCAAAGAAAAGAGGAAGAAAAAGTTTCGTGAACGTTTGCGAATTTCATTTTTTTGTCGTAACTTTGCCACCAAATATGCGGGAGCATCCGAAATCTTAACATACTTAAATAACTAAAAACAATTACATGCTTATGAAAAGACTACTACGCTTTGCATTCATCAACCTTTTTGCCATGATTTGCGGAACGGCTTTTGCCGACACCGTAGAATGGGATTTGACAATCGCGTCGTACGACAAGGACACCTCTGAAGTGAAGGTCACGTGGTCGAGCACTGCCGCCACAATGATTGCCGAGAAAGACGGTGCCTCGACAAAAGCCAACAACTATCTCGGCGGCATGACCAACGTGAACACCGGTGCCACCATCACCAGCAGCCGTTTCTATTCTAAATCCAAGCTGACCATCAAGCCCGCCGCAGGTGTTACAATTAATTACGTTGTTTTCACTGCGACAACCGAGGGCTACGCCAAGGCCCTGCAGCAGAGCACATGGACTAATGCTACGGCTTCTGTCGAAGGGACAACGGTCACTGTCGTGCCTGCCGACGGAGCAAAAGACTTCTACTGTACTCTCAGCGGTACTTCCGGCCATTCGAAAGTCGTAGTACACTATGGCGGCGAGACCGTACCCGACACTCCGGAGCCCGAGCCAGAGCCCGACGTAACGACCTACACGAGCATTCCTGCCATGCTGGCAGCCATCACGGCAACCAAGACCGATGTTGCCTACACGTTCGAGAACCTGCTCGTCACTTTCGTCATGGGTTCCAACACCTACGTCACTGACGGCACAAACGGATTTCTGTTCTACGGTTCCAGCCTGGGACTCAACGCCGGCGACAAGATCAGCGGTACGGCCAAGGGACAGCTCTACACCTACAACGGTCTGCCCGAGATAGCCGTCACTGCCGCCAACATCAGCAAGACGGTTGTCTCCACGGGCAACGATGTCAGCCCCGCGAAGATCACCCCTGCCGACATGAGCAGATACCTTAATAAATATATTATGGTGGAGAACGCTGTCTTGGTAAGCGTCAGCGGCAGGAACCTGACATTTAAGGTCGGCGACACGGAGTTTGCCGTCTATAACCAGTGGAACATCGACATCGACGGTCTTGAGGTCGGCACGTCGTACACGCTGACCGGTGCCGGTGCTATCTACAAGGAGAACTACCAGATGTACCTGGCCACTTTCACGCCAACTGGTCAGGCAAGCATCAGTGCCGTCACCGCAAGCACCAGTTCCGCCAGGCGCTACAACGCTGCCGGCCAGCTCATAAACACGAGCTACAAGGGACTCGTGATAGAGAAAGGAAGAAAATACATTTCACATAACTAATAACAAACAAAAACTATGAAGTACAAACTATTACGATTCTGTCTGCTCAGCATCTTTGCGATGCTGTGCGGAACATGGGGCAGCAGTGCTTTTGCCGACACATGGGTGAAGACAAGCCCCTCACAATTGCAATCGGGAGACGTAGTTGTCATTGTAGATCAAACATCTTCAACGGCTATGCCAAACGACAAAGGAACAAGTTCCGCACCTAATGCTGCCATAGTTTCACTAAGCAGCGACAAATCAGAGATTATCAGCGATGTAACAGACAATTTGCAATGGGTTGTTACAGTTACAAACGGGTCTTACACTTTCAATGTTGCAGGGACGGATAATTACATCTATGCCACTAACACCAACAATGGTGTTCGCGTTGGAACAAACGAGAACAACGCCTTTACCATTATTGATAACGACGGCGTTGATTTTCTGTTAAACACTGTAACAAACAGATATATTGGAGTTTACAACAGCCAAGACTGGCGATGCTACACCTCTATCAATAGCAATATTAAAAACTGTGTCACAGCATTTTATAAAAAGGCTGAGAATGCCGGCGACACCCGTATAGATACGGAGATTAGCATCAGCAGCGAGCTTCCTGCTACAATGACCATCGGCGAGACGCTTCCTCTTCCCGCCGCAGTAGTGGCAGCCGCCACAAATGTCATCAGCGACGCCGTTGTCGAGTGGACGAGCACAAATACTGACGTGGCAGAGATTGCCAACGGCAACGTTATCGCAAAGGCTGTCGGCACGACAACCATCAAGGTCACTTACGCTGGCGACGAGAGCAGCTACAAGGCAAGCAGTGCCAGCTTCGCACTGACGGTGAGGGGAGCGCCCTACACGTCGTTTGCCGCACTTCAGGCCGATGCAAAGTCGGGCAACACACCTGTCACCATCAACTTCAGCGGACAGCAGGTGGTGTTCGTCAACGGTTCGAACGCCTTCTTGGCCGATGCCGACGGTAACGGCCTGCTTATCTACACCATCAACCACGGTCTCGAGGCCGGGGAGATTCTCAACGGTTCTCTCGACTGCGCCCTGACACTCTATCAGGGCAATACCGAGGTAACAGGATTCTCAAAGCAGGGACTGAACATCACGACTGCTGCCGTTTCTCCCGTAGAGAAGACGATTGCCGACATCACAAAGGCCAGCCAGAGTACACTGGTGACACTGAAAGGCCTGACCTATACCGGTGGCGACGACAAGTTGTTCAGCGACGGCACCAACACTATTCTGTTCTACGACAAGTTCCGTACAGACGTTGAACTCACTGAAGGAGGAGTCTACGATGTCACAGGCATCGTAGTGATGTTCAACGACAAGATTGAGATATGCCCGCGCACGGCTGACGACATTGTCGCCGCAGCCGTCGAGGAGCCTCTCGTACCCTCGCAGCCCGAGTTGCCGGCTACCGCCACTTGGAACTTTACCAACGCTGATGTCGTGGCAGCAGTGACAGCACTTTCCCGTACAAGCACTGCCAGCTACGTCAAGGCTATCGAGGACAACGGACTGCTACTGACCGTCGAAGCTAACGGACAGATCATCCGCGACAATGAAAACAGCATACAGACGGGCGATGGCGTAGTATTCAAAGTTCCCGTACAGGGAAAGAAAGATGTAGTCACCGTCACCGGTTACTCTGCCCCCTACTTCGCCTACTCTGTTGCCGGCACTGATGCTACGGAGGCCGTCACCAGCTATACTGCCAAGGCAGCCGACGTTGCCCAGGGATTCGTTGAGATAGTGAACAAAGGACAATACCTTATTTCTATTAAGGTGGAGCAGAAGGTCGACGACAGCGGCGACGAGCCTGGCGAGACATCCTACCCCATCACTGCAAAATGGGACTTCCAGAACCTGACACCGGCATCGATAGCCGATGTGAACATCCAGGGCACCAAGGAAGGCGATGTCGCTTCCGATGTTGACGGCATTGTCATGCATGTCATATCCAGCGGCGGCAAGCTTCAGTACAACAGCGCTGGCTACGCACAGTTCAACACCAACACTACCCTTCAGGTTCCTGTTGGCAGCACTACCGACGTAGTGACCGTCGTCAGCTATCCCGGCCAGTCGAACTACACCGTCGGTGGTGAGAACGCTACTGGACAGAACACATTCAGCCATACTGCCACAGCAGCCGAAGTGGCAAAGGGATACGTGGAAATCGTTCCCTCCGCAACGGCTTACATCTATTCCGTCACCGTGGTGCAGAACGAACCGGTCACCGGTCCTGCAACCCTCGACGGCGAGGCCGTCACCGCTACGTTCCCGTTCAACCTCGGCACCGAGGGTCAGAAAGCGACGTTCAGCGGCGACTACTTCCTCTCAAGCAAGGTCAGCTATGGCAGCAACCTGTCTATCAAGGACAAGAACGCCGGAGGCGGCTTTGACCAGACACGTTTCGACGTAAATGCCAAGGAAACCGCCGCTGCTGCATCGAACCTCATACAGTTCCTGATTACTCCGAAGCCCGGCTTCACGTTCACTCCGACGAAGGTTAGCCTTAAGAGCACACGTTTCGGCACCAACGGCGGCAAGCTCGACATAGCCTGGCAGAATGCCGACGGCACTACCAAGTCGCTGGCCACCGACGTGCTACCCAACCGCAACGACGGCACCAAACCCGCCATCGCCGCCGAGGAAGGCCAGAAATTCAGTAATCTGTCGTACGACGTAACAGGAGCAACACCCGGTGAGGGAGCCTGTGGCTTAGCCCTCAACCTATATTCGCTCGACCCAGGCAAGCAGGTAGGCTTCGCCGACATCGTCATCGAGGGAACGCTCTCCGGCACGGAGAAGGATATCCCCATACTCGCCTCGTTCAAGATCAACGGAACGGAATACACCGTGGAGGATGTCTTCGGCGAGCAGTATGAGGCAACGCTGAAGCTCTCGAAGAAAGAGGCCATGGTAGGCCAGAACAACCCGCTGACCGACATCACCGCCGGCAACGGCGAGACAGGCACCGTCGCCTACGAGGGCACGGAGACGGCATGCACCGTCACCATCCCGATGACTGCCGGCAGCACCCAGATGGACTACGTGCTGAGCATCATCCAGAAGCCTGACTACACGCTGAGCTATATCGCCGTTGACGGTACAACAGTCCTGAAGACCCAGACCGTCGAGGAAGACGGCACCATCGGCGAGTTCGCCTACGACATCGCCAATGTAGAGGCATCGAAGGACGGCTTCAAGGCCTGCGGCTGGTTCAAGCAGAACTACGCCGGTGCTAAGTTCACTACGGCCGACGTCATCACCGCCAATACCAGCCTCTATGCTGTAGAGACGGAGATTGAGACGACAAGCCTCAGCCGCAAGTATGTCTACAACCTGACCAGCGATACCTTCTACGACGAGGACCACGAAGGTTTCAACAGCATTGGCAGTGGTTACTGGCACGACAAACAACACGGCTGGGCATTCGGCAACGGCGACAAGATTGAGTTGCTCGTAGGCCCGAAGGCTACCATCAACTTCACGCTCTGCGCTTACAGTGCTGACGATGCCACCATCGTCGGCAGCAACGGAGAAAGCATCAACGCCAAGGTCGACTCCGACGGTGGCACAGGCACTATACAGTACGACGGCGAGGCCGGCACACTGACGCTGACCATAACCGGCACGACCTACATCCACGGCATCACCGTCTTCAACACCAGCGAGGCCAACTACGAGAAACAGGGCGACTGGCTCATCGTCAAGAAGGACGATGCCTCGAGTCTGCTCGACGCTCTTGAGGTGGCCACAGGCCTGGAGAACGCCAAGATATTCCTGCCCGACGGAACCTACGACCTGGGCAACACCGCACAGACGACTTTCGGCGGTACTAACGTGTCGCTCATCGGACAGAGTGCCGAGAAGACCGTTATCGTCACCAAGCCCGTACAGGAAGGCCTCGGCACTGGCGACCTGCTGGTGAACACCGGCACGGGACTCTACATGCAGGACCTCTCGCTGAAGAACGACTACTCGTATGGCGGCAACGACGGCCGTGCAGCATCACTGCACGACAAGGGTACGAAGACCATCGCCAAGAACATCTTCCTGCTGTCGCATCAGGACACCTACTATTCCAATAAGACCGGCGGCCTCTACTACTTCGAGGGCGGCGAACTCCACGGAACGGTGGACTACCTCTGCGGCAACGGACGCGTGTACTTCAACGAGGTCAAGCTCGTCAACGAGGTGCGCGGCAGTGCTACCATCACTGCCAACTCCGAGCTGTACGTGTTTAACAACTGCACCGTCGAGAACAACGCCAACACCTACAACTTCGGACGTGCATGGAGCGACAACCCCACCTGCATATTCCTGAACACCACCCTACTCGACCCGAGCAAGCTCGTTGCCAAGCGCTGGTTAGAGACCGGCATCAACTGCAACTACACCCTTGCCGGTGAGTACGGTACGAAGAACGCTTCTGGACAGGACATCACACCTGCCTCGAACGTTGTGACCTTCAACAAGAACGGCAACACCACCATCGAGACCATCCTCACTGCCGACCAGGCCGCACAGTACACCATCGACTACGTACTTGGCGACTGGGCTTCACAGGCACAGGCCGAGGCTAAGCAGGTGGAGGCTCCCCAGGCTACCTATGCCAACGGCAAGGTGACGTGGAAGCCGGCCAACAACGGTGCCATCGCCTACGCTCTGTTCAAGAACGGAGAGTTCCTCGGCATCACCGATGGCTCGTCGTTCGATGTCACCATCGACGAGGCACAGGACAAGCTGACAATCCGTGCAGCCAACAAACGCGGTGGCTTCGGTCCCGCTGCTGACGTCAAGGTCAGCGACGGAAGCTATGAGTTCCTTGCCAGCGAGTGGATTGCAGGCGACGTCGCACGCATCAGTCCCGACAACGTTGTCGCCAACGCCGACAACACCATCACCGTCAGCCAGACGGGCCAGAACAACGTCGCACTGATATTCCGCTCTGCCAACACCTACAAGGTTAAAGCAACCGAGCGTTACTTCGTCATCAAGGCCACAGGACTGTCCACAGAGTCGGGCAAGAGCTACCTCTGGTGGCTTAACAACACCAACGACGGCAGTCAGATCGAGCCTACCGACATCTACGAGGAGGACGGCGTGACGGTCTTCGCGTGGGATGCTGCAACAATCTCCATCGGCGGTGACTTAGGCAAGGCCGACACCGACTTCAAGGACAATGGCGGCTGGAGCACTACGTTCGGCATGACTCTCGCCGACGATGCCGTACCTGCCGTGATAAGCTTCATCGGATTCACCGACAAGACCCAGACACCTGCCGTGGAGTACGAGTACGCCTGGAATCCCGCAGAGTGGCAAGCCGGTGACCCCGCACGCATCAGTGCTGACAACGTGACTGTAGACGAGACGGCAAAGACCATCACCGTCAGCCAGACGGGCCAGAACAACGTCGCCCTGGTCTATAAGACCGACGACGTGGTATATGTCGAGGATGCCAAGTACTTCGTCATACAGGGTACCGGTCTGTCGACAGCCGACGGCGACACATACCTCTGGTGGCTCAATGCCAAGAACAATGGCGGTCAGGTAGCTCCTACAGTGACAGCTTCCGTCCAGGGCGTGACAACACTCGTCTGGGACATCTCTGCCGACCCGACATTTGCCAGCGGATTCAATGCCGAGGGTAAGTCATACCTCGACGGCAAGGGAGCCTCCACATGGGGCTGGACGACAACCTTCGGTCTGACACTTGCCGACGCAGCCACACCGGCCGTCATCACCTACATCGGCTACGAGAAGGCCGATTCAAAGATTGTGGAGGACGCCATCTCGGCTACCGGCATCAGCTTGAAGACTGTCAAGGTTGACGACGCAGTCTACAGCCTCAGCGGCAAGCGTGTCCAGAAGCCTGTGAAGGGCCTGTACATCATCGGCGGAAAGAAGGTCATCATCATGTGACATCAGAGCGCAGCCCCGAACGTTGTTCAGGGCTGCGCTAAACGGACGCTGCAACAGCAGCCATCTCAAAGCGGACGGGTCAGACGGCCTGTCCGCTTATTCTTTTTTAACATCCCAGCGCAAACGTTTACGAAAAATTTCCTGCGTAACCTTTCGTAATCTTAATCTTTTTTCGTATCTTTGCCACGTAATTGCAATAGACTGCGAAAACGAACCCTAAAACAAACAAAACAATTTATCAATATTAATTAAACTACTAATTTTTATGTCTGTAAATTTCAAGAGTATCAGAACGACGCTTGTTGCTATGCTTCTCCTGCTCGGAGGAGTCGTCACACAGGCGCAGACCGTCAAGGTCAACGTGAAGGACTCAAGCGGTGAAGCAGTCATCGGTGCCAGCGTAATAGAACAAGGTACGCGCAACGGTGGTATCACCGACTTCGACGGTAATTTCACACTCAAATCGACGGGCAAGCCCGTGGTCATCTCCTACATCGGCATGAAAACTAAGACTGTCGACGTCAAAGGTAAGTCGAGCATCGATGTAGTGCTCGAGGATGACAACACCACTCTCAACGACATCGTTGTCATCGGCTACGGCTCTGTCCGCAAGAAGGACCTTACAGGTTCTGTGGCTACGGTGACAGGTCAGGACCTGGTCAAGGTGCCTGTGGCAAACGTGTCTGAGGCCCTTACCGGTAAGATGGCCGGTGTGAACATCACCACCACCGACGGTTCGCCTGACGCCGACGTGCTCATCCGCGTCCGCGGCGGCGGCTCTATCACCGGCGACAACTCGCCTCTGATCGTCATCGACGGTTTCCAGGGCGGTAAGCTCAGCGACCTCTCCCCCAACGACATCGAGGACATCACCGTACTGAAGGACGCCTCCTCTACCGCCATCTACGGTTCCGAGGGTGCCAATGGCGTTATCCTTATCACCACCAAGGGTGCCAAGGCCGGTAAGACACAGATCAACTACAACGGATACCTGCAGACAAAGACTGTCGCCAAGCGCATGGATGTCATGGACACCTACGACTACGTGATGTCTAACTACGAGTACGCTGCACTGCGCGGCGAGAGCGCACTGAACTCGTTCTACAAGCAGTTCGGTGTCTTCGACGACCTCTACCTCTACAAGAGCATCGAGGCCATCGACTGGCAGGACGACCTCTTCGGTGCCAACGTTCTCTCGCAGAGCCACAACGTCAGCCTGCAGGGCGGTACCGACAAGACGAAGTTCAACCTTTCCGGCACCTACGACTACAACGCCGGTCTGATGCCCGACAACGACTTCGGACGCTATTCGTTCCTCTTCAAGTTGAACCACGACATCAACAAGAACCTGAAGTTCACGATGAACGCTCGCGTGAACGATCAGGAGGCCAACGGTCAGGGTACTCAGGGTGGTACATACAAGGTTCGTACCGAGCAGACTCTTTATGGTGTTGCCACCAAGGGTCTCTCTGAGATGATCACACCCGACTTCTCGACGATGTCCGACGAAGAACTGGTGGAGTGGCAGCGTGCCAACATGACACTGGCCGACCAGTCGAAGCAGTACTGGCGCAAGCGCAACAACCGCGGCTTCGTCTTCAACGGCTCACTCGACTGGACCACCCCCATCAAGGGTCTGAAGGCTCACCTCGAGGGCGGTTACAACTACGGCTTCAACGAGGTAAAGAACTGGTACGGCTCGACGACCTCACAGGCATCGTACAAGAAAGGCAAGCCCCTGGCCGACTGGCAGAAAACCAACACCAGCAGCATCCGCGAGAGCTTCAACGTCACCTATGACAAGAAGTTCCAGAAGATTCACCATCTGAACGTCATGGCCGGACAGGAGTACCGCTCCAGCCGCAGCAACTACAGCCAGATGAACGTCAACAACCTCAGCGAGGCCTTTACACCCGAGAAGGTGTTCGCCAACTTCGGCCTCGGCGAGATGGAGTCCATGGTAGGTAACGTCTCCGCCGACCAGAACAAGGTATCGTTCTTCGGACGTATCAACTACACACTTATGGAC
>Ga0310697_10000388_pt1 | contig 61282 bp, 53 predicted proteins | sample 172DNAGHGlowgp2_FD_203883 | JGI IMG/M metagenome (GOLD analysis project Ga0310697, IMG submission 203883) | Sheep rumen microbial communities from Palmerston North, Manawatu-Wanganui, New Zealand - 1728 DNA GHGlow gp2 (v2) (version 2) | ecosystem: Host-associated > Mammals > Digestive system >...
AGGGGCTGCGTGCCTTTGCCGAGTGGTATGCAGGGTTTTATGGAGTGAAATAATCTTGAAATAGCGAAATTGTCAAATAGTCAAATGCGAATACTCTTCCTGGTCTATCATGGTTTCTCGGAGCATAGTGGTATCTCGAAGAAGATACACTATCAGGTGAAAGGGCTGCGAGAGAACGGTCACGATGTCCGATTGTGTTACTACGACTTTGCTGCAAATGGGCATCGCTGTCGTTTTATAGATGATGTTGTCATGAAGGATTATGGAAAAGGACTTGTTGCAGGACTAAGGCAGCGCTTGGACTATAGTTGTATTTATGACTACTGCATTCGTGAGAAAATAGAGTTCGTCTATGCCCGTTGTTTCCACAATGCCAATCCGTGGCTCATCAGTTTCTTCAAGAAACTGAAAAAGGCAGGTGTCCATGCTGTAACGGAGATTCCCACCTATCCTTATGACGGGGAGTTCAAGGGCTTTGAATGGAAATATCGTATGGAACTAAAAATAGATCAACTGTTCCGTCGCCGTCTTTACCAGCAGATGGATGCTCTTGTTACGTTCTCCGATGCAGAGGAAATCTTCGGTCAGCGCACTATCCGCATCAGCAATGGTGTTGATTTTGACAGCATCCCCCTCCATCAGCCATCAGCCATCAGCCGTCAGCCATCAGAACTCCACCTCATTGGTGTTGCCGAGGTTCATACCTGGCATGGCTTTGACAGATTGGTGGCAGGACTTGGTGAGTATCATGGTGATGTGGATGTGCGTTTCCATATTGTAGGTGGTGTTCATCCCAACCACATGGCCCGTTATTTCACCCCGCTCATTGAGAAATACCAGTTGTATGACAAGGTAATATTTCATGGTCAGTTGTTTGGCGAGGCACTTGACGAGGTGTTCAACCAGTGCCAGTTTGCTATCGGATCATTAGGCCGCCATCGTAGTGGCATCACTGTCATCAAGACTTTGAAGAACCGTGAGTATGCTACTCGTGGCATACCCTTTATCTACAGCGAGCAAGATAACGATTTCGATTACCAACCATATATTATGAAGGCTCCGGCTGATGAGACTCCTATTGACATCCAACAGATTCTCGACTTCATGGAGCACTTTACCATGTCTCCTTCAGAGATACGCAAGACGGTAGAGCATCTGACTTGGAAGATTCAGATGCAGCAAGTGGTAGAAACGATAGCTAAGCTATAGAATTGTAATGTCCTCGCGAGTTGATGCGGTCCACTTGATGAACCTTATGCTCCAACTCCCTTGCCCAAATCTCAGCCAGCATCTTACTACCATCACCTGCTCTTATATAGGAAGCTCCTGGATAAATGATAAATGTTGCTTTCATATATTCTAGTTGTTTTCCTATAAAGAAAAGAAGAAATTTTCTTTAAAAGATGTTTTTTATTATTTTTTTTGCTATCTTTGTAGCATGAAATATGATGTTACGATAGGAATACCCGTTTACAATGTTGAGAAATACATTCGTTTGACGATGGACTCAGTATTAGCACAGTCGTTTGAAAATATTGAGTTCCTAATATTAGACGATTGTGGCTCAGATAGTTCAATGGATATTGTTCGCAAGTATCAAAATACACATCCTCGAGGCAAAGATATTCGTATTGTCCGTCAGCCTCAGAATATGGGTATTGGTGCAGCGCGCAACCGAATTGTAGATGAAGCACAAGGCAGATATTTGTATTTTCTCGATGCTGATGATATTATAGAGTCACATACCATAGAATTGCTCTATGACAGTGCCCGTAAATTTAATGCAGAGTTGGTTTTTGGTTCATACGAAAGAATTGAAGAATATAATGAGGAAGTTAAACGGGTGAAGAAACGATACCCTAACATACAGTTCACTCATGATGATGCCTTTGCCGATTATGTCTTTCTGCATTATAATAGGATAGAAGCCATGATTTGGAATATCTTGATTGATATTGAAGTGTTCCGAAAAAATGGCATTTGTTTTAAGCAGATAAACTATTTGGAGGACTTTTTTTTTACTATGGACTTGCCTACTTATGTCACTCGAGTTGTATTGCTCTCTGACATAACCTATTATTACCATTGTAGAAAAGGAACACTTTCCCAATATGGAGAGCGTGATAGTATTCCGAAAGAAGAGATACTGCAGACAATGCGAGCTATAACACAGGTTAAGGAGAATTCTGAACGTATCATGGGCAAACCGTATTTCTCTAATCGCATGCTTAAGGTCATGAAGACCTGTTTCTATATTTGTTGTGCCATCTTACGAAATAAAAATAAGATTAATCCTTGTTTTGAGAATAGGGAATTGCGCGATTTGATGCGTTATACTGTTCGGTGGTCAGTCGTCTGTTCCTTGCGCCATGTACCATTGTTTATTATGGGAAAACTCCCATCTTCTTTATCCGTGTGGCTGATGTTCTTGCTGGGCAAGGCAAAGCATTTAGTATAGTTTGAGAAATGAAACATTAGGATGTTAGCGATATTAGAATAGCTATTTATCCTCTTGCTTGATTCCTAAATCTCTTCTGAATTTGTTGTTTAGAAAGTATTATGTATGTGAAGATTGAAGCCGGCAGTTGATTATACATAAATGACCATAGGCGTTGTTACAGATTATATTCAATTGCAAATGTACGAATGGAAAAAGACGTCTCCATTTAATTTTGGCTTAAGTCCATAGTTTAAGCACTTTCTCTACGATAGGTGCCATGTCATAGTATTTGTATTCAGCCAGTCGCCCGCCGAAGATGACGTTTGTTTCCTGCTGTGCCAATGCTTGGTATTTCTCAAGAATAGCATGGTTCCTGTCGTCGTTGATGGGGTAATAGGGTTCCATACCCTCTTCCCACTCTACGGAGTACTCTCGGCTGATGACGGTCTTGGGATTCTTCTCTACCTCAGCAGCAAAAGCCTCAAAATGCTTGTGTTCTATGATTCGGGTGTAGGGAATAGCAGCATCGGTATAGTTGATTTGGGCAAGACCCTGATAGTTGGGTGTGTCCTTGACTTCGTGCTCAAAACGGACGGTACGGTATTCCAGTTTGCCGAAGCGGTAGTCGTAGAACTCGTCTATCTTGCCTGTGAATACAATTTTATCAAATTGAGAGTTGAGAATGGAGAATGGAGAATTGCTCTTCTTCCGCTCTTCGAAGAAATCAACGTTCACCATGGTATCCGAACCCTCCAACAGTCCGTCAATCAGTTTATTGTATCCTCCGATGGGTACACCCTGATAAGAGTCGTTGAAGTAGTTGTTGTCATAGACGAAGCGAACGGGCAGGCGTTTGATGATGAACGGAGGCAGTTCCGTACATTTGCGCCCCCACTGCTTCTCGGTGTAACCCTTGATGAGTTTCTCATAGATGTCCCTGCCAACCAATGAGATAGCCTGCTCCTCCAGGTTTGTTGGCTCTTTGCCCTCCATCTCCTTGCGCTGCTCGGCGATTTTTTGTCTGGCCTCATCAGGTGTAAGTACGCCCCACATCTGGGCAAAGGTGTTCATATTGAAAGGCAGATTATAGGCCTTTCCCTTGTAGAAAGCTACAGGTGATTCCGTGAAGCGGTTGAACTCCACGATGGAATTGACGAAATTCCAGACTTTCTTGTTTGAGGTATGAAAAATGTGTGGTCCGTATTTATGGACGTGGATATTTTCAATATCCTCACAATAGAGGTTGCCTCCCAGATGTGGGCGTTTGTCAATGACCAGACATTTCTTACCTTGCTTAGTGGCACAATGTGCAAAGACGGAACCATAGAGTCCGGAGCCAACAATCAGATAGTCATATTTCATAGCAGTGAAAATATTTGTTGCAAAAGTACAAAAAAATCCGCAATATGCAAACAATATCAAAATAAAAAAGTATCTTTGCAAAAAAAATTAGGTATGCATAAATCTTTTAAAATAGTTTACTTAACTCCTCAACTTTATATGGCTGATGGAGCTGTTCGGGTGTTAACTATGAAAGCCAACTACTTCGCAGAGCTGTATGGATATGATGTCACCATCATTATTACAGAAGGAGATGGTAAACCCTTCTTTTATCCCTTGTCGGATAAAATCCATGTTATTAATCTCAATTTGAACTTTGAGGAGTTGTGGCATAAGTCATTTCTAAAGAAAACCATTCTATATTTGAAGAAACAACGTGTTTTTAGACGACTCCTCACAAAAGAGCTGATGCGTTTGAAACCAGATATTACAATCTCTTTGTTACGCCGTGAAATTAATTTTGTCAATAGTATCAAAGATGGTAGCAAGAAGATTGGTGAGTTGCATGTAAACCGTGCAAACTATCGGAATTTTGAACAAGGCGAAACAAATGTATTGAAGGAGTTGTTCGCAAAAGTTTGGATGCATAATCTGGTGAATCATTTAAAGCGTCTTGATAAATTTGTAGTATTGACAGAAGAAGATCGTTGTAATTGGAAGGAATTGAACAATGTGACAATTATTCCCAACCCTTTGCCTTTTATGCCTGAGGTGACGAGTTCTTTAACAGCACATCGGGTAGTAGCAGTCGGAAGATATGTCTATCAAAAAGGTTTTGACATGCTTTTAAAAGCATGGTCGATTGTGGAGAAACAATGTCCAGAATGGACTTTGACTATAAGAGGTGATGGTATTCGTTCAGAATATGAGGCTATGGTTGATGAACTTAAATTGGACAAAACCCGTTGTGAGATATTAGGACCGACAAGTCAGATTCAAGCAGAATACATGAAGAGTTCTTTGTTGGTGATGAGTTCTCGTTTTGAAGGTTTTGGTATGGTGCTTGTTGAGGCTATGGCATGTGGACTTCCCGTTATCTCTTTTGATTGCCCCTGTGGACCGAAAGACATTATTCATGATGGAGTAGATGGCTTGTTGATTGAAAGCGGTAACGTGAGGAAATTAGCGGAAGCCATGATATGGATGATACAGCATCCTGAACAGCGTGAAGCAATGTCAAAAGAGGCTATCTGCAATGTGAAGCGTTTCCAGATGGAACATATTGCCAATAAGTGGAAGGCTCTGTTTGAAAGTGTTGTTTAAGTATTGCCTATCCAAAATTGGGTTTAGGGGTAAATTTCTTGAGAGCTAGTCGAATGGCAAAATAGAAATAGGGGAAGTTACAAAACAGGAATGAGGTTATTCTCTGTTTAAGACCATCAGAGAAATGTAAATCTGGAACCTCTTTGCGTAGGAAAGCAAAAATGTCCTTTCTTTCGTTGGTATCTTTAATCCCATATAGCATGAAATAAATTAGAAGCGTGAAGTTTATGAAGATATTGTTGTTTAACTTTCGTCGGACATCAGGAGTTAGACCCTTCAGTGTCCTTAGCTTCCACGTTTCTTTTATGGCAATACACAAGTCCTTGGCTTTCTGAAGATTAAATGAGAAGGTTGCCGACTCATGTCCTCTCCGGTAGATGTTCAGCAGTCTTCTCACCCTGAGGCATTTCTTCGCCCTGAGGTAGCATTCATGTGTGAACGGCACGTCTTGATATCGGATGCCTGGAACAAATGTGATGTGGTTGTCTAAGATAAAAGCCCTCCTGAAAAGTGTCCGCCAGACGTAGCACTGGCGGGGGTCCAAGTCTTCCATAAACAGCTCGAAGCCTGTCTTTTCTTTGACTTCCGTTTCCATTTTTGTTCTCGTTACCGTTCCCATATCTATCTCCTCATCTGTCATTTCCAGAAAGTCAGCCACCACGAGGTCGGCTTTTGTCTCTAAAGCCTTGTCAAGTAGGGGGGGCAGACTGTCATCTATCAGCAGGTCATCTGAGTCGGGCATCAGAATATACTCTCCCTTAGCAGCAGCAATGCCGTTGTTGCGTGCTACTGACAGACTGAGGTTTTCTTGATTGATGACGGTGATGTTCGTGTGTGCCTTGATGATGTCCTGTATCACATCCATGCTACGGTCTTTCGTTCCGTCATTGACAATAATCACCTCAAACCTCTCCTCGTCCAAGTGTTGACGATAGATGCTTTCAAGGCAGGCGTGGACATATTTCTCCACATTATAAACCGGAACAATGATGCTTATATCCATAGTCGAAAGACACAAGTTAGTTATCTTCGATGGCAAAGATACAAAAAAAAATAAAAACACTTGTTGTTTCAGTGAAAAAATCGTATTTTTGCAAATAAAAATAACAATTATGGAGTGGTACGAGAAATATTTGAGTATTTACGAGAAGCCGTTTAGTGAAGTTCCGCGGCATGTCATTGATGAGACACGCAGCCGTTTGGCATCTCTGCAAAGTGAAGAACCTTTGGTTTCGATAGTCATCATTGCCTACAACGAGGAGAAACGTTTGCCGGCTTGTTTGTGGTCGTTGAGTGAACAACAGTGCAAGTATCCTGTAGAGTTCATCGGTGTTGACAATGAGTCAAAAGACCGTACGGCAGAAATTTATCAGAAGTTTGGTATTACGTATTATACAGAACATCAGCACACCTGCGGTTATGCCCGCCAGTGTGGACTTGACCAGGCCAAGGGTAAGTATGCCATGTGCATAGACTGCGACACCATGTATCCGCCGCACTATATCGAAATCATGATTGACCACCTTCAAAAGCCTGGCGTCTCTGCTGTTGCCGGTATGTGGAGCTACTATCCCGACGAGAACCATTCCAAGTTCAAGATGAAGATGTACGAATTCTTCCGTGACATCTATCTCCGCATTCAGAACATCAACCGTCCTGAGTTGACTGTACGTGGTCTTGCCTTCGGCTATTACACAGAGAATGCCAAGAAGGAGGGCTACCGTGTAGAACTGCTACGTGGTGAGGATGGCTCTATGGCATTGGCCATGAAGAAGTATGGAAGGATAGAGTTTGTCTATGACAAACGCTGCCGAGTCATTACCGGCTATGGCGGTCTGAAGGAGAAGTCCATTCTACAGGCCATGTGGAACCGACTGAAGTTCTATGGCGTCAATCGCCTTTTCTCAAAGACCGACCATTACGAGGATGCGCCAGACAATTTCCTTAAAAATAAATAATCGCTACAAACGATGCTATCCATCCTGCAATGCATAGCTGGATGAAGTGGTCTTTTACTAATGCCTTTGTGGGGCTGCCGCTGCGATGATATACCAACATGTTCTGAAGGTGGCGCAGCAGTCCGGCAATTACCCAGATGCTTGTCAGGTAGAGGTATCGACTGCCCATGCGCTCAATGATGCTGTCGGACATGGTGTACATGATGTAGCAGACGATGGTGATGGTGGCTACGATGGTCACTGATAGATCAATGAATTGTGCGTTATAGCCGGCGATGCTCTTACGTGGCATGACGCCCGTTTGCTTAAAGATGCGGTAGTCGTCCTTTCGTTTGGCGAAGGCTAAGAACAGTGCCAGCAGAAATGTCATCAGTACCAGCCACTCTGACACGAAGATGTCCGCAGCCAATCCTCCGATGATCACCCGCAATACGAACCCCATAGCTATTAGGAACACGTCAAGGATGGCATGCTGCTTCAGTTTCATGCAGTAGGCCACGTTCATCAGCCAATAGCCTACGATGATAAGTGACAAGTGGTAAGTGACAAGATATAAGTGAGAAGTAACAAGGGTGAGCAGCAGTGAAGCCACCAGACAGATTATCATGACGATGTAACCGGTGCTGACGCTGACAGCCCCCGAGGCAATAGGACGCTTGCACTTCCGTGGGTGTTGACGGTCTGCCTCGCGGTCGTAGATATCGTTGAAACAGTAGATACTGCTCGAAACCAAGCAGAACGCAGCAAATGTCAGTAGGGTAGGCCACAGCAACTTCTGGTTCAGCAGATTGTTGCTGAAGAACAATGGTGCCAAGATAAACAGATTCTTGACCCATTGCAGTGGCCGTAGTAGCCGTACAACGTTGTACATCGCCAGAAAGTTACTCTCCGAAAATCTCCTGCAGACGCTTTTGCAGCGGCTTGCCGCGAAGGGCACGGTCGATAATCTTGCCCTGTGGGTCAATTAGGATGTTGTCAGGAATAGCATCAATCTTGTAGATTGGAGCCGCAGCAGTTTTCCAACCCTTCAGTTCTGAAATCTGCGGCCACGGCATCTTCAGGTCTTCGATGGCTTTCACCCAGGCATCCTTCTTGTTGTCGAAGGACACGCCAACCACGTCGAAGCCTTTGGCGTGATATTTCTCGTAGGCTGCCAGAACGTTAGGCATCTCTGCCCGGCAGGGACCGCACCATGATGCCCAGAAATCCACAAGCACCCACTTGCCATTACCTGTAAACTCGCTTAACTTGTGCTTCTTTCCGTTGGCATCCTCCATCTCCAGGTCGGTAAAGTGCTGACCGATGAAGGAAAGCTTTTCCTCGGTGAGGCCCATTGCTTTTGTAACCTCTTCCTTGGCCTTTTTCAGGTAAGGATGCTTGGTGAATACAGCCTGCTCTTTCACAAGTTCGTCGTATGCACTGATGCCGTTGTCGTATAGGTAAAGATCTGCAAAGGCCAGCGGAATCAACGATTCACGTTCCTTCTGGAAGATAACGTTTGCATAGGCAATCTGCGCATCAAAAGCCTTGTTCATCTCTGCCTGCAGTTCCTCGATATGTGCTCTTTGTTCCTCTTTGCTCATCTTTGACACGTTGTTCTTGAAAGCTTGCATCTTGGCGCTCTGCTCTTTGTCATATTTCGTCAGGCGCTCGTTCAGGGGTGAGCCTTTCAGTGTTGTGTCGTTAGCGTTAATGATGATGGGTGTACCGTCGTTGAAGAACATAGTCTTCCAGCCAAGATCCTCGATGGTCAGTTCCAGGAAGGCATTCTTTTCTGCTGTACCCTCTAAGGCGAATTTCCCGTCAGTCACTGTGGTGCTGCTGATGGTCTTGTCTGTCACCTTGTCAACAACCGACACTTTTTTCCCGTTTAAAACACTGATTCCGCTAACGGAATATTTGACCTGTTGTGCCAGGGTTGGCAGAGTTGCTACAATAAGAGCAACGATTGCTAAAGTCTTTTTCATTGTGATATGTAAATATTTTGGCTGCAAAATTAATAACATTTCGTTGAACTTCAAAGCATTTTATCTGAAAAAGTACATGTGTAGTCTTTTTGACCTTGTTTCTTATGACATGGGATGCAGAAATCGTAACTTGTTATAGATGGCAGGCTTGCGGGCCACGAAGCATTGCATGCCACGTGTGAAGATGAACATGACTATGAAATAGAGAAGGAGCAATGGGGGCGTTATTGCTAAGCCGTAGCTGATGAGTGTCGGCCACGAATCGACATGGTCTTGAACATAGGCATGGCGTAGCCAGACTGCAACTGCAGTGAAGAGGATGAATAGAATATAATAGGTGGTCATGGGGCGCCAATACTCCCACACGTTCTTGTGGAAGCCACGTGAGAAAAGGAAGTAGGGTTTCCAAATAACGTTGAAAAAGAACACACTGATAATTTTACCCAGCAGAATACCTGCAATGCCGTAGGTCGGTGCCAAGGCAAAGGTAACGGCCAGATTGATGATGAGCTCAGACCATGAAGTCCAGACATCGTCATAGAGTCCTGAAGCAACAATGAACATGTTGACCGTGATGTACTGCAGACGCAGGAATAGGTTGAAAATCAGAAGATACATGATGATCGAGGGTAGCACATATTGTGGACCTACCCAACAACTGATGGTTGGTTGGAAGAACATGATGAGCGGGAAGATGACCATACCCATGATGAGGAAGCGGGTGGCAGTCATCTCCCAGAATACTTTCATGGTGTTCTTCTCGTCCCCCTCTGCTATCAGGTTTCCTACGCCAGCGCTCATGCCGTCGCCCAGAATGTTGACGAGGAACATGAGCTTGTTGATAATCATGGTGTAATTGCCATAGAAAGCAACTTGCATAACTGATACAAAAGCGCCGACCATCAACTCGTCGCTACGGTAAAGGATGAAGTCCTTGATCTTGAGGGCAAAAACCTGACGAGTCTTTTTCAGCACTTCGGGGTATTGCTTCAAGTTGCGTCTGCCTGCCTTTAGGTCAATGTGCAGCCAGGGATAGACCTGACGGATGCGACGGTTGAAAACGATGCAGCCGATGATGGTGAAGACGAAGCCAACGATAACCCAAAGATAGAGGTTCCGATAGTGATATGCCAGGATAATCTGCGTGATAATCTGTACGATGTTGATGGTCTGGAAGTAGGCATTGACCACATACTGCTTCTGGTTGGCAGAAACGAGCAACTGGCGGTAGTTGAAAATGTAACCCGCCATAGATTGCCCGAGGAATGCGTAAAAGGCAAAATAGACGAGGAACAGGCCTGTGGAGAGGTGACTGAACCACCAAGGGAAAAACAGACTGATAAGTACTCCCACACCGCCAATAAAGAAACCAATGCAACGGTAGAGGTAAGCCAGCATGGACATGACCTCATTGATTTTCTCGTGGTTGTCTTCCTGCAGGGGTTTATATAGAAAATAGGATATGCTGATACCAATGCCTAATTCTGCAACACTGAGGAACGACATGATATTCATGAGCATGCCTGTCAGACCGATGAACTCAGTGCCAAGGCATTCCAGGAATACGCGACGGGAGAAGAATGTAAGAATGATGGTAAGAATGTAGAACAACATTCCCACTTTAATATTCATTACACTTCTATGTAGGCGCTCGCTCATAAATGATTTTTTTACCAGTCAAAAATTTCTTTGCCGTTTTCGAAATGTAGGAAATCGACTATCCGTGAGAAACTATCTGTAGAAAACTGTTGGTCCTTGGATTCTAGGAAGCACAATGGTACCTCGCCAATGAATGATGCCCAGCGTGAGTAACTGCTGAAAGGACCGATGATGCTATTACAAAGAGAAAGGGTATATAGGTCTAGTATGGCTCCTGATGGTTCTCTGCTAAAGCGTCTGCAGGTGCATCCTTCAAACTGTTCAAGTGAGAATGCCTCGTTTGAACTAATGAAGAAACTAACCTTTTTGTCGCTATGTAGCTGTTGTATGCGGAGCATAAACTGATGATAATCTTTAAGCTCGTAAAAGAAACGGCCATTATGCCATGTTGCATAGTCTCCGCGACGGATGTGAACGCCTATTACCATGTCTGCATCCTTCTTCATCTCGTTAATCATGGCGGAAGCTTTCTGCATGATTCCTTCTTTGGGACGGAAGATTTTTTTCAGTTCAGGCAATGTCTGCTGGACGTATTTTGACTCCGCACGTGTATCCCATCCGTTGGTGAATCCCAGCATCTTGGTTATCTGGTCACATTGTTTCTTGTACTTGAACTTGACCCTCCAATTCAGTCCCTTGTAGTATTTCCAACCATTGCGGCGCTCAAAGAACCACTTGTGCCATAATGGGAAATATATGAATGGACAGTGGAGGAAGGAGGGGAAATCCTCAATGGTTTCATCGTGGAAAATAATCATCAATCGTTTGTGCTCCACAATGCAACGGGCTACGCTGGGTACGTAAGACCATAGGCGGTTGCAAGTCTGTCCTGGGGCATCACTTATTACTATCATATGTATTTTCAGTCTTTTTATCCGTGTGTAGTATGTATGAAATCTTTATTCTTATGGTCTATCTTGAGCACGTTAGAGAACATGTGCCATACCAGACGGGGAAGGTGTACCAAACGGCTGAATACGGCTTGTTTGCGAAGACGTGACGGCATGGCAATGAATAGGGAGAGACATAGCAGGGCAAAGAGAATCCACCACATCAGAGTAGTGAGTGGTGAGTAGTGAGTGGTGAGTGTTAGAATTGTTATGATAATCGTTAATGTTAATGTCAAAACCAGAAGAATGGAGCGGGGGATGAGTGCCTGCTGGATGGTCTTGTCAATATAATTGATGTTGCCTGTCAGGAATGCCTTGGGAAGATAGGGGAGCATGAGCAGGAGTGTCTGGAACTGTCCGTTCATCCAACGCAAACGCTGCCGTTGGAAATTATCGCTGTTGCTTACTTTCTCGTCATAGACGGGAATATCGTTCTCGAACTTGATGAAGATACATTCCTTCATAAGCATTGCTTCAAGCTCACGGTCCTCGACCGCAGAGTTGAGCAGGCCGACATGTTCCTTAAACCACTGGAATTCAAAACACATGCCAGAGCCAATGAGTGCAGATGACATACCGATGACATTGTGAGCACGGCGAAAGATGGTGTTGTTGATTTCCTCACTGACGCCATCGAGTATGGCAACATCGTTATTGGCGTTCTTGGCACAGCGATGGCACTGGATGGCCTTGTACCCCTTGGCACATGCCTCGTTCAACCTTGTCAGGAAGTCTGGCTTGACAACATTGTCGGCATCGAGAATAACGACATGGTCAGCACGGAAGTTATCGGGAGCATGATCCATCGCATATTGTAATGCTCTTGCCTTGGAGCTCTTCTCGAAGACGGGTTGTAAGAGGGTAATGGGTAAGGATTCCAGTTTCTGGTTGGTCTCATCGGTCATGTGGTCGGAGATGACAGCAACATGATATAGCTCCTTGGGGTAGTCAGACTTCAGAAACTCCATGACAGAATGGACAATGACGGCATCTTCGTGGTAAGCAGGGAAAAGGACCAGGAAGGAATGTTGAGTGGTAAGTGATGCGTGGTGAGTGGTGGGCGAAGACTTAAACAACGAAACGACCGCAAAGAACACTACATACATAACGGAAGCTGCCATGAAGAGCCACAGCAACATGTCAATGATATGTAGAGTCGTCCAAAGCATTATTTTTTGTTTTTGTCCTTGTTCTTATTCTTATTTACAAAGAGATGCTCACCTTGTATGGCTTTAGCCGGCGTAAACAGAGAGCCGAGCATGATGAAGGGAGCGCGTGCGAACGACCGGTTCCAGTTCTTGTCCACCAGATAGTCGGGGGTTGATATGGCAAAGATAAACAATACCCAGGTGAAGAGTATCCACCACTTGATGGCCAAGGTAAAATAGATAAGTGGCATGAATACACACATGAATACAATGATGGTCATCATGATGGTACGCGGTATGAGGGCCCATTGTATGAGCTTGTCAATCCAGGCATAGTAGCGGTTGAAGATGGCCATGGGCAAGAACCTGATGTTCTTGAGGATTGAGTGGTATTGGGCGGATGTCCAGCGGGCACGCTTGTCATTAAAATCTTTTGTATGCCGGGTCTTTTCTGCATAAACCAGAATATCGTCAAAATAATCGACAAAGATGTGCTGGCGCAGGAGTTGTGCCTCTAACTCTTTATCCAAAGCCAAGGAACTGACTTTGAAGATGTTTTCCTTAAACCAGTTGAAATTGAAGGCATTGCCTGAACCTGTCAGGGATGCGGATAGTCCCAAGGTGATATGTCCGCGGCGGAAGATGGTGTTGTTGATTTCCTCGAACACGGCATCCATGTGGGCGATGGCAGTATCGCGGTTTTTGGACAGACGGTGTGCCTGAATGGCCTTGGTTCCGGCAACCTCATAGGCATCGTTCATCTCGTGGAGGAATTCCTGATCGACAATGTCGCCTGCATCAAGTACTACGACGAGGTCATAAATCTTAAACTGTGGCAGATTGTTGATGGCAAACTGAAGAGAACGGGCCTTTGTGCTGTTTTGGAAGTTCGGCGTCAGCAGTGTTACGGGAAGCTGTGCCAGCCGGAAATTAGTCATCTCCTCCTGGTGGTCGGAAATGACGATGACATCAAACAGCCGTTGCGGGTAGGACTGTGCCAATACGGACATGATGGTTTCGGTGACCGTCTTGTCGTTTTTGTAAGAGGGAATGAGCACAATAAAACTGTTCAGGTGGCGTGCCTTGGGTATTTCAGGATGGGAACTGAACATGCCGGCAAAGGCAAATACTGTCAAGTAGAGCACGGTCATCCCTACAATGATGAAAAAAGACCAGTCAATTGCGTATATAATCTGCCAAAAATCCATATTGTTGTTATTGTTTGATGAAGTGATAGATACCTTTGACGACTGCCTTAGACAGGGAACAGTTGCCTTGAAACGTGTATTTTACGATGTCGCGACAGCCTACAAGCACCATGAGATACAGGTAACTGACGTACTTGACAGGTGCGGAGACGTTGCGGCGAACGAACAGAAGACGATTGCGGGTAATGTAGTAGGTACGCAGGGGACTTTGCTGTCCTGTTGACTGACTCTCCTTATGGTAAATCGTGAAAGAAGGGTCATACCATATCTCGTAGCCGGCATGGCGTATCATGACCGACCAGTCGAGTTCCTCATAATAGAGAAAATAGTTCTCGGGCATCATGTCTGCTTTCTCTATTGCTTCGCGCTTGACCATCATGGCAGCACCATGGGCGTATGGAGTGGGGTGGGGACTATTGTATTGTCCTTTATCCTGCTCACCAAAACCGATGGACTGGTTACGTAGGGTAACAGCAGACAATGGGGTGTAGCCAGCGAACTGAATAGGGGAATCTGCCCAGGAGAAGCGAATCTTGGGGCAGACAACACCAATCTTCTCTGAACTTTCCAGCCGATTAATCAGGGGACGGAACATGTCTTCTTTCACCTTCCACCCTTTACTTTCCACCTCTTTATATAATAAGGTGTCATTATTGATGAAGAAGAGATACTTCCCCCGTGAGGCCTTGATGCCTAAGTTGTTGCCTCCTGCAAAGCCTAAATTAGTCTCACTTCTGATGACCTTAACTTGCGGATAGCGTTGCGCAATGATGCTGGCTTCGTCATCTTTGGATGCATTATCCACCACGATTACCTCTAACGTAGAGTCGTCCAAAGGTAATGTGTCCATCAGTTCACAGGTGTCTTTCAGTCCGTTGTAATTGATGGTGATGATAGATAACTCACACTCTTTCAGCATTCTTCTTCTCCAGTTTCAGACGTTTCTTCTCTTCTTGCTCAGCGAGCAACTTCCCCTCGTAAGCCATCCATTCTTCCTCTAAATAGGGTAGGACATAGACGATGGTCAAGCCTCCATAGAAAATGAGACAGTTAGGGAACTGCATCAACACTTGGTTACCATAGCCTCCTAACTGTTGTGATACCATGGCGCAGACAAGTCCTGCCCCTATGCCCCGCAATGACGGACTTCGCAATCGGAAGAGTACAATCCAGCAGGCACCCAGAATCATGATAGCCGTGCAGATAAGGAAGGTAGTAATGCCAATGACGCCCGTATGAATCCATATAAAGACATACTCGGAGTCAGGTGCCACGGTGGCCATAAAGGTGTATTTGTTATTGGCTGGCACGTTTTTGTAACCGACGGCCATGCCTATTCCCCAAGGGGCTTCTGCTAAATATTTCTTCATAGCTGCCTGGTTGATGCTACGTACATTGGCAGAGGCATCGTTCTTGTCGAAAGCAGAACGCATACGGCGTATCTGCTGGTTGCCGTTTCCAATCGTGGTAAAAACTAAAAGAAAGCCAAATGTGCCGAAAATGAGTGTGACGGGTATGGCAATCTTAAACGATTTGGACAGAAAGACGTATGTCATGATACCTGCCATCAGACAGACAATGGCGGTACGGGTGCCGGACGGGAACACGGCCCATGCACAGGCAAAGCCTGTTATCAGGAAGAATATCTTGTGTTTTCTGATTTTGCTTGTAATGCCGAATACGAGAAAGGCCACGGCGGTAGATGCTATGCCAATGCCAAAGTTGGCAGCATCGTTATAGAAAGAAAAATAGCGAATCAGTGTTCCGCCTTGCAGGACATGGGTCTCACGGCCACGTGACATCAGCCATCTGTTCTCTAGCTCCGTGAAGCCTATGTTTTTCTGTTTCCATACCCAAAATGCTGCAAACAAGGACAATGCTCCCCAAACATACAGATATTTGGTCAGTACTTTCGGGTTAGATATGTAGATGGTGAAAACCAGGAAGATATACATCATCTGGTAGGCAATGGAACGTGCTGTGGTGTACCATGCTCCAACGTCAATGCCAATGCCGCAGGTGTCGTTGAGCACTTCTAACGTACAAAACAGACACCATACTATCAAGGTGAGGAACATGACATTGCCACATCGTTCGTATTTCGTGTTTTTCGTGTCGATGGCAGCCAATGCCAGCAAGACAATCTGCAGAAGCTCATTGGGAATGGACATCGGGATAGGCAGGGGTGGCAGCCCATGCCACATGATGAAGAAATTGACAATAATCAGTGCCCAAAAGGAAAGCATCTTGTAGCGGAATCCTGCCAGTACAACCAATACAAGAATAGGAATACAGCAAACTACGGCAAAAGCTCCAATGCCCATGCTGACCAATTCATAGATAGCCAATAAAAACAGGAGAAGGAGTAATAATACTCTTCCTCCATTGTTTTGTACGTAGCTGCTATAATGGGCTCCTGATATGTTCATTTACTGCGCATGACTGTTCTCGGTTGCTGTCAGGCCCAGTTGTGAGATTCTATAGACAAAGTTCTTGAACTTGGTGTATGGAGGCAACTGACCTGTAAACTCCTCGACGGCAGCTCGGCTGGCTTCCGTCAGGTACATATAGAGTGTGTTCTTGTCTTCCAGCTGTGCCTCGATTTCCTTCAGGGCTTTCTGGTCAACGTCTTTCCATGTACGATTGGCACGGGTCACCATCAGGTTGACAGTACCCATATTCAGCAGTGCAGGAGAGATGGAGTTGTCATTCAGGTTCGGATATTCAATAATGGCTATCTCGTCGGGCATGATGTCAGAACACAGATCCTTGATGTCTTTTGCCATAATGAATCGGCTGTCTTCTGCCAGGAAGTCCTCATCGTAAGTCAGGCGGCGGACGGGCAGACCAATGGAAATCCAATAGTTCTCCAGTTCCTGTGCCAGATAACTCTTGCCGTTAGAAGCATCGGTGGAAATCAGGTTCAGCACGTTCTGTTGTCCTTCCTTGAAATGGGGAAGCAGTGCCTTGCTTAACTGACGCAGTGCCATGTCGGAAATGGTCTTGTTATAACGGCGGTAACGCAGGTTGCTCTCTTTGGGGAAGCAGCCCATAACGGGTATCTTCGTGATACGTTCAGAACGCATACGGTCACGTAAGGTACGGTCGAGCAACTCGATGATGAAGAAGTAAAGAGCCGTCATAATGAATGTCAGCATAAAGGCTCCCAACAGAATCATGATGCGGTTGGTGGGTTGCGCATTCAACGGGAACATCGGCGGATTGAGCACGCGTAGCGATGCGGTAGTCATCTCAAGGTTACGCTTACGCAGTCTGGCAGAGTTCAGAGCCTTCAACATATCCATGTAGTTGCCTTCAATGAAAGTGATGTGGCGGTCTTTACGGTCGATCGTTGCACCGATGGGGGCGTAGAACATGTACTGTTCGTCTAGTTTCTGCTGCATAATGTCCTGTGCGGTGGCCATTGCCTTCGCTTTCTCCAACAGAAGCACCTGTTCCAGCCAGTTGTCAAGCATGGAGTTGGCCTTGACACCCGTTTCTGTATTATAAGTTGCTGCTTCAATATCCCTGGTCAGGGAACGGACACGACTGGTGGCATCCTGCAGGTCCTGCTGGGCTTTTGCCAGTTCGTTTTGTGCTTCGGCATCGGCACCGCCATTCTCACTGCTTATCAGCTGTAGGTTGGAGATGCGAGATTGAATGCGGGAAATGTCTCGGACGCTGTTGGTGAACTCGCGGTTTGAGCGGATGACCTGTGCGCGGTTGCCTAACTGACGCTCCAGATAGTCCATCAACGCCTTGGTCGTAGTATAGGTCATCAACTGGTCGTTGACAGCCTTTTGCTGTTGTTGTTCGAGAATGGTCAGCTGCTTTGTCTGTTCCTCGTAGTTGATGATTTTTTTCGAGATGTTGTAGCGAATCAGGTCGTCCTCCGCATTGGTCAGGATGCGGAATAGCTTTGCCACTTCTTTCTGGAAGAACTTGATGACGTTGTTGGTTTCGCCAAAACGTATCTGTTCATACTGTTTCTTGAAGACGCTGTTCAGAATGTCCAGCGTGTTATAGGCAATACCTGGGTCGTTAGAGGAGTAGGCTATGTCGATGATATCACTCTTCTCCAACTGAAGAACCTTGATTTTAGACGTGATGTTATTGATGCCAAAATAGGGGTGATAGTTCAGTATGCCAAAAAGGTAGTTGTCTTGCAGGGGCTTCTCATAGGCTTTCAGGTTTGCAACAGTCTGAGCCTCACTGTTATGCTTGATGAGTGCCTTGACTTCAGGTGGAACCGTTGCGTTCAGTTCGCGGAAGTGTTCGGCGGTAATATAGTTGTTGTCCTTGTTCGGATTGCCGTACATCATGCAACGGGCGAAAAGCTGCAGAGCTACCTCATGGATGGTATTATCTGTCGTGATAATCAGCATGAGGTTCGTGATGTTTGTCTGTGAATTGTTTCCAGAACCGTTGCCCTCCATGTTGTAGCCGGTAATCATACCTGTATAGATGGTCGTGTTGGTGTCATAGACACGCTGCATGTTACGCGTCATAAACCACGCAACAACCAGGGCGATAAGCGGCAGAATGACGAGATACCAGCGAATCTTATATAAAAAACGAATTAAATATCTGAATGTATCCATAGCCAAACTGTATTATGTTATTTCTTCTTTTTTTGCGCCTCTTTCTCTGCTTTGCGCTTGGCCTCTTTCTCTTCTTTCTCTAACTTGGCAATTTTTCTACGTTCTTCTTCATTTTCCTTCTTGATTCTCTTTTCAAGAGCACGTTTCTCCCGTTCTAACTGACGTTGTGTCTTGGTTACCTTCCCGTCAAGCGTAATTTCTGTTGTTGAGTTCGTCATGATGGGGGTATGGGTGATGACTTCAAGGGTAAGTATGTCGGTGAGGATTCGTGTCTGCAATGTCTGATATTGGTTGACAACTGTTACCTCACGCATCTTGGTGTATGCAAAGTCCTCGATGTTCATTTCACCCTGATGGAACTGCTCCTGATTGAGTTGGCCGGCTCCCTGATAGATAGCTGCAGCCTCGCTGTTGGTTTTCAGCGCCACAAGGTCGTTGGTAATACGAGCATAAAGTGTTCCAATCTGTAACTTCAGTTCATCGTAGATCTGGTCTCTCTTGTAACGGGCCTGTTCGGCTTCCAGCCTTTTGCGTTTTACCGCTGCCGTTAAATCCAGGATGTCCTCTAAGGGAACAGCTATATTCACACCTACATTCCAATAGCTTTGCTCATTACCCTGGAACTGGTAAATCATGGTGCTGGAGGTGGAAGAGTTGTTGCCCCACATGTCGGTTTTACCATAGCTATAGCTGGCATGACCATGAACGTATGAGAAAATATGACGTTTCTGCTTGGCAACTTCTGCCTGTGCTAACTCACGGACCTTTTCGGCCTCAAGAATCTTTGGTGTCTCTTTGGCATTCTCATAGAGTACGGAAAGTGGAGGCAGGTGGAAAGTGGAGAAATTAATGGTACTGTTTTCGCTGGAATCAAAGAATCCGGCGCTGATACCACTATTGTCATATTGTGCGTGAGCCGTAAAAGTAGTCGTTGTAATGAATGCCAATAATAATAGTCTTATTTTGTTCATCAGTTTGCTATTCTTGGTAAACTCATTTAATTACACGTTTTCTTTCTGAATGAAAGCCGTGAGAGTTCGGAAGATAATCTTCATGTCAAGAGCGAAATTATAGGTCTGTCCGTAAGTGATGTCCAGCTGCTTGCGCTCTTCGGCAGACATGTTGCCGCCCTTACCGCGTTCTTCAACCTGCCAAAGGCCAGTCAAACCGGCAGGAGCCATGAAACGGTCAATACTTGAGTCAATGGTCAGTTTCTCTGCTTCGTACAGCGGTAGTGGGCGATTGCCTACGATGGACATGTCGCCTTTGAGGATGTTGAACAGCTGTGGCAACTCGTCGATGCTGTATTTGCGAATGAAGCGGCCGACCTTGGTGATACGTGGGTCGTTCTCTACTTTCACAAAGGCGTTGTTGATTTCCTCTTCCTTTTGCTTGGCAAAGTCGCTTTCTGCTACAACGAAATCATCGCCCACCAGCATGATTTCTTCGTCGCTGATCATCATCTCAGATTCCATGCCCATGTCGAACATCTGTTGCTCGGCATCTGAGCCTAATGGCGATGTGATGACACTCTTGCTGGTGTCTTCCTCTTCCTCCTCTTCTTCTGTCTCGGCATACTGGTTGTGGTCTTTGCTAACCTCTTTAAGCCGTTTCTCTGCATCCACATACATGCTGCGGAACTTCAGGAAATCGAAAATGGTATAGTTGGTACCTACGCGTTTTGACTTGAACAAGACAGGGCCTTTGCTCTCCAGACGGATTGCAATGGCCGTGAGGAGAAACACGGGTGAGAGGAAAATAATAGCCAGTGAAGAAAATACAATGTCGAATGTCCTTTTCCACAAGGGAATTTTGAACTTCAGGATTTTGTATTTCGCATCCTGGTCGTTGAACATGATGTCCTCACGGTCAGTGATGAACTGCACTTTCTTGTTCAGTTCTGTGATGGACGCGTTGCGGTCAATAGTATCGTTGATACCACATTTCAGATACGTCCTTCTTTCCTCGTTGGTAAGCTGGTCTGTCAGCAGGATAATATATACGGTCGGACAATTCTTGTGGATATAGGTTATCGCGGTGATATCCTCGTTCTGTACGCCCTTCTCGTAGAAAAGAATGAAATGCTCGTTTCTGATGCGTGGTGTGCAAATAGATGCTGTTTCCTTATAGGCAGTCGTCATCTTGACAGACTGTCCAGGAATATATTTAAGACGTTCTTGCGTCTTGGGATTGTTTCCTAAATATACAACACCTATCATCTTATTTGTATTTTCTATTTATTAATTAGGAAGGATTTTCTTCACTCTGATCTTCAACTCCATGGGGTTGAATGGCTTGACGATATAATCGACGGCACCAATCTCCAGCAGACGGATACGCTCGCTGGTCGAATCCTCACTACTGAGCATGATGACTGGAATGTGACGGAACAGCTCGTTCTGCTTGATCCACTCCAGGAAGTCGTCACCACGCATTCCTGGCATTCGGATGTCAGAAATGATGAGGTCTGGTGTGTTTCCTGCCTGAAGCCATTTGACGCCTTGAAGACCGTCAGGAAGCCACTGTACGTCATAGTCTGTCATCAAGTAAATGGAGAGCACTTTTGCAATGGTCTCCTTATCATCCAAAATTAAAATTTTTCTTTTCATATACGTATATTCTTGGTCTTAGTATGTTGCAAAGGTAAAAAAAAGTTTTTAATTGTGTTCAAATAATGATAAAAAAATGCGCAAATAAGTGAAAAATCTTTTTTTTTAGAATTTTTTTTGGGAATTTTGTGCTGCTAATCGTATTATTATAGGAAGACAAAAACATAATTAATTATGGCAAACAGATATTTATTAGGTTTTGATGTCGGCAGTTCTTCTGTTAAGGCATCTCTTGTGAATGCAGATTCTGGTAAGTGTGCAGCAACCGCTTTCTTTCCTGAAAAGGAGGCACCTATCATGGCCGTCAAGGCCGGTTGGGCTGAGCAGGACCCGCAGATGTGGTGGGACAATGCTAAACTGGCCTTGAAGAAAATCATGGCCGATGCCGGTGCTACCGCAGATGAAATCAAGGCTATTGGTATTTCCTACCAGATGCATGGATTAGTGTGTGTGGATAAGAACCTGAAGGCCCTCCGCCCCAGTATCATCTGGTGTGACTCGCGTGCCGTACCCTATGGCGAAAAGGCTTTTAAGGATTTGGGCGCTGACCAGTGCCTTAGCCACCTGCTGAATTCTCCAGGAAACTTCACCGCAGCCAAGTTGGCGTGGGTAAAGGAAAATGAGCCTGAGACGTTTGAGAAAATCTACAAGATCATGCTTCCTGGTGATTATATCGCCATGCGCCTTTCAGGTGTGGCCAATACCACCGTCAGTGGTCTGTCGGAAGGTATGTTCTGGGACTTCAAACAGAAGCAGGTAGCTGACTTCCTGATGAAGTACTATGGCTTTGACTCCTCTCTCATTGCTGACATCGTTCCGACGTTCAGCGTGCAGAGTGAGGTATGTGCAGAGGCTGCGGCAGAACTGGGTCTGAAGGCCGGAACTCCGATTACCTATCGTGGCGGTGACCAGCCGAACAATGCCCTTTCACTGAATGTGCTCAATCCGGGTGAGATTGCCGCTACCGCTGGTACTTCTGGTGTTGTATATGGCGTTTTGGGCGAGGTAAACTACGACAAGCAAAGCCGCGTCAATACGTTTGCCCATGTCAACCATAGCGATGACCAGACCCGACTTGGCGTGCTGCTCTGCATCAATGGTACGGGTATTCTGAATGCATGGGTACACCGTAACATCACACCCGACATTTCGTATGCAGAGATGAACGATCTGGCAGCTACCGCTCCTATTGGCAGCGAGGGCGTAGCCATTATCCCCTTCGGCAATGGTGCTGAGCGTGTACTGGAGAATCGCGAGATAGGCTGCTCCATCAACGGCTTGAACTTCAACAAGCACTCGAAGGCCCACATTGTACGTGCCGCCCAAGAAGGTATCGTATTCTCGTTCTGCTACGGCATGGAGATTATGCAGCAGATGGGTATGGACATCCGGAAGATTCATGCCGGTAAAGCCAACATGTTCCTTTCGCCGCTGTTCCGTAATACTTTGGCAGGAGTCAGTGGTGCCACCATCGAGCTTTACGACACCGACGGTTCTGTCGGCGCAGCAAAGGGTGCAGGCATTGGAGCCGGTATCTACAAGGATAACAACGAGGCATTTGCTACGCTCGACAAGCTACAGGTCATCGAGCCCGATGCATCTAACCGTGCTGAGTATTTGGCTGCCTATGCCCAGTGGAAGGAAGTTTTGAAAAAGAGCTTGTAATTGATACTCGTTTTATAAATAGGTATAGCGGCAATCCCATCGGTTTGCCGCTATATTTGTTGCTCCCTCTCCAATATCCGTAAGTGGGTCTCTAATGCTTGTATTCTACCAAGTTACTCATATATCTTGGCTTCGCGCTTGCCTTGTAATACGGCAAGGGCATTGAGAGCAAGGGCTTCTTGCTCGTTTTCGCCGGGGTAAACATAGACCGGGGCAAGGAAGCCTATGCGGCGGTGAAGCTCCTCAACGACATAGTCAGAGTGGGCAATGCCGCCTGTCAGCAGAATGGCATCAATCTCACCACACAGCACGGCTGCTTCGGCTGCTATACTCTTGGCTACATGGTAGAGCATGGCATCGACAACAAGATGGGCGTGCTCGTCGCCACGGCGTATTCGTTCCATCACTTCGCGCATGTCATTGGTCCCAAGGTGGGCGTTAAGTCCTGCTTTGCCAGCAATGCGCTTCAGCAACTGCTTCTCATTATACTTGCCGCTGAAGCAGAGCCGGATGAGGTCGGCCGCAGGCAGGCTGCCTGCACGTTCTGGCGAGAAGGGACCTTCACCGTCCAGAGCGTTGTTTGCGTCGATGGCCTTGCCTTTCTCGTGGGCTGCCACGCTGATGCCTCCGCCAAGGTGGCAGATAATCAGGTTCAGGTCTTCGTATTCACGCCCGATCTCCCGGGCATAGCGCCGGGCAATGGCCCGTTGGTTCAAGGCGTGCCAGATGCAAATGCGCGGCATGAGGGGCGAACCGCTGATGCGGGCATAGGGCGACAACTCGTCAACTACGCCAGGGTCGGCAATGAACGAGCGGCATCCTGGGATGGATGCTGCTATCTCGTGGGCAATGAGACAGCCGAGGTTGCATGCATGGTTGTGCATGACGCAGCCGTAGCGTGTGTCGTCAATCATGCGCTGGTTGATTTCATAGACACCACCGCTGAGGGGCTTGACCAGTCCTCCGCGACCGATAACCGCGTCGAAGCGCAACGGAATGCCGTTTTGTTCCAGTTCGTTGAGCACAAGCTCACGGCGAAATTCCTGCTGTTCGGTAACGTCGCCGTATGGCGCCAGTTCTTCTGCCGAATGGGTGATGTTACGCTGCAGGATGGGTGTCTCGTCATTGAAGACGGCCATCTTTGTGGATGTACTTCCAGGATTGATGACTAATATCTTCATAGACTTGCCAGTGCCAAAAGTATGCTGTTGAATTTTACTTCGGCAGAGTCGCCGCGTGAGGGAAGAATGACGGGGGCCGCCGTGCCGCAGAGTATGCCGGCCGTCTTTGCATCAATGAGAAATGTCATGGCCTTGTAGAGTATGTTGCCTGCCTCGATGTCAGGAACCACCAGTACGTCGGCGTCGCCTTCCAGTGACGACTGCATACCCTTTGCCTGCAGGGCTTCGGGCACCATGGCACACTTCAAGTCCATGGGACCATCGACCAGGCATGGCCCGAACTCTCCTGCCTCAGCCCGTTGCTTGATTTCGGCATAGCCATCGACGAAGGGGAATTGTTTTCCGCCGTGCTCGGCACAATGAAGCAAGGCGATGCGCGGCTCGCTGATGCCCATGTTCCGGCACAGTTGTGCGGCATAGCGCACCTGTTCAATACGCTGTTCGTGGGTGGGGTAGGGTATGACGGCCACGTCGGTCACGAAGAGCAGCTTATAGTAGCGTTCCAGTTCGGCCACGGCAAAATGGGTCAGTACACGGCCCTTGGGCAGAATGCCTGTCTCCTTGTTGAGCACGGCACGCAGCAGCTGGTCGGTGCCTATGAGTCCCTTCATCAGGATGTCGGCCTCGCCGTTGCGTATCATGCTGACGGCACGTGCAGCTGCTTCTGCAGGGTCTTCCGCATCCACATAGACGGCTTCGGCCAGTCCTTCCCGTTCCGCCTGTTGAAGTGCTTCGCGGGTGGCGGGGTCTTTGACGCATACCGCGGCTATGCGGTGTCGCTTGCCTTGTTGGCCCAGCGTCTCGTGGAGTTGTTGAAAAGTCTTTATCATTTTTTCATTCAAATTGATTTCTCATTTCTTACAGGCTCTGCCGATACCAGTCAAAGAGTCGGCGCACTCCGTCCTCAATCTCAACCTTGTGTGTCCAGCCCAGAGAGTGTAGTTTGCTGACGTCAATGAGCTTACGCATGGTGCCGTCTGGCTTTGTAGCGTCAAACTCCACCGTACCTGTAAAGCCTACGGCCTTGACCACGAGTTCGGAGAGCTGGCGGATGGTCAGTTCCTTGCCGGTGCCCACATTAATGTGGCAATTGCGTATCTCGCCCAGTTGGGGCAGTGCGCCGCCACGTCCGGCAGAGTGGTTACGGTCAACGGCACCGTCGGTAGAGGCACCATAGTGTACGCTGGAGTATTTCTCAATGCCAATGATGTCGCTGAAGTTCACGTTCAGCAGCACGTGTACCGAGGCATCGGCCATGTCCTCGCTCCAAAGGAACTCGCGCAACGGAGTGCCCGTTCCCCACAACACGACTTTGTTGTCTGAAATGCCGTATTTGGCGAGAACCTTCAGTATGTCCTCACTTTGTGAGGACCCATTGAATCCTTCCACCGGACGGATGTCGAGGTCACGTCGGATGGCGTCCCAGTCGTCATCATGTATAAGCTTTGCCAGATAGACCTTGCGCATCATGGCTGGCATGACGTGCGAGTTCTCCAGGTGGAAATTGTCGTTGGGACCGTAGAGGTTTGTCGGCATCACGGCAATGTAGTTGGTGCCATATTGCAGGTTGTAGCTTTCACACATTTTCAGACCGGCAATTTTAGCAATAGCATACTCCTCGTTGGTATATTCCAATGGTGACGTCAGCAGTGCGTCCTCCTTCATGGGCTGTGGTGCATTTTTGGGATAGATACATGTAGAGCCGAGGAAGAGCAGTTTCTTCACACCATGGGCGTACGACTCCGAGATGACGTTGCATTGCATCTTCATGTTCTGCATGATGAAGTCTGCTCGGTAGAGTGAGTTTGCCATGATGCCGCCAACGAAGGCGGCGGCCAGCACGACCGCATCAGGGCGTTCCTCATCGAAAAACTTCTTGACGGCCACCTGGTCGGTCAGGTCCAGTTCCTGATGACTGCGTCCAACCAGGTTCGTATAGCCGCGTTGCTGTAGGTTGTTCCATATAGCGGAACCCACCAGACCGTGGTGTCCTGCTACATAGATCTTTGATTGCTTGTCTAAAGTCATAATTAATAACGAAAACTGATAACTGAAAAAAAATAACTACTTCACGATTCCTTTTTCCAGGTACTCTGCTAAGTTCGTGCGTACCTTGGCGGCAGCACCTTCAGCAGCAACCTTCGCCATATCGTGATCGACCATCAAATTGACCAGTTCTTCGAAAGAGGTCTTGTTCGGATTCCATCCTAATTTGGCTTTAGCCTTGGTGGGGTCACCCCAAAGGTTGACGACATCCGTAGGACGGTAGAAGTCGGGCGATACTTCAATGAGCACTCGGCCCGTAGCCTTGTCAATACCTTTTTCGTCGGCACCCTCGCCTTGGAACTCCAGTTCTATGCCCACGCGTTTGAAGGCATGGTAGCAGAACTCGCGGACGCTGTGCTGCACACCGGTGGCAATGACGAAGTCCTCGGGTTTCTCCTGTTGCAGGATGAGCCACATGCACTCCACGTAGTCCTTGGCATATCCCCAATCACGTAGTGACGAGAGGTTGCCCAGGTAGAGCTTGTCTTGCTTTCCCTGCTTGATGCGGGCAGCAGCCAATGTGATCTTCCTGGTAACGAAGGTTTCTCCGCGGCGCTCACTCTCATGGTTGAACAAGATACCAGAGCAGCAGTACATGTTGTAGGCCTCGCGGTATTCCTTCACAATCCAGAAACCATATTGCTTGGCCACGGCGTAGGGAGAGTAGGGGTGGAACGGGGTGTTCTCGTTCTGCGGCACTTCTTCCACCTTTCCATAAAGCTCAGAAGTTGATGCCTGATAGATACGGCACCTGTCTGTAAGGCCGAGTTGGCGGACCGCTTCCAGTACACGGAGCACGCCAACGGCATCAACGTCTGCCGTAAACTCAGGAGAGTCAAACGACACCTGCACATGACTTTGTGCTGCCAAGTTGTATATCTCGGTGGGCTTCACCTTGCCGATGACACCAAGAATCGACATGGAGTCGCCCAGGTCGGCATAGTGAAGGTGGAAGTGTGGCTTGCCTTCCAAGTGGGCAATGCGTTCACGGAAGTCAACTGAAGAACGGCGGATGGTGCCGTGTACCTCGTATCCTTTATCAAGTAGGAATTCGGCCAGGTAGCTTCCGTCCTGACCGGTTATTCCAGTAATCAAAGCAACTTTTTTTTCCATCGTTTTTTTTATTTGTCTTCACCGCTGAACTGCTTGATGCGCTGTTCCTCGGAGAGTTTGCATATTAATAATGTGTCATTGTTTTCAGCCACGATGTAGCCATCCAGTCCTTGTACAACGACTTTCTTCTCCTGTGTGGTGTGAATGATGCAGTTGTAGCTTTCGAAGAGGCTGATGTCGTTGCCGATGCAGGCATTACCGCTGAGGTCTTTCTTGGACTGTTCCTGTAGTGAACCCCAGGTACCAAGGTCGCTCCACCCGAAATTGGCTGGGCAGACAAAAATCTCGTCGGCTTTCTCCATGATGGCGTAATCGACACTGATGTTCTCACATTCAGGGAACATCCGGTCAATCTCCGCTTGTTCACTCTGGGTACCGTAAACAGGCATCAAGGTCTCGAATATCTTAGCCATCTGTGGCTGATAGATGCGGAACGCATTGACAATGGTCGATACATTCCAGATAAAGATGCCGGCATTCCAGAAATAGTTGTTCTTGGCAATATACTGTTTGGCAGTGTCCAAGTCGGGCTTCTCACGGAACGAGTCAACGCGGAAGATGCTCTTGTTGCGCAGCGAGTTGGCTGACAGGTCTGCCTGGATGTAGCCATAGCCCGTCTCAGGGCGTGTCGGCTTCATACCGAGGGTGACAATGGCATCGCTGTCGCTGGTGAACTTCAGACAGTCTTTGACAACGCGGCGGAACTCAGGCACGTCCATTACGACGTGGTCGCTGGGCGACACCACAATGTTGGCTTTCGGATTCTTCGACTTTATGCGCCATGAGACGTAGGCAATACAGGGAGCTGTATTCCTGCGGCATGGTTCGCAGAGGATGTTCGTGATGGGCATGTCGGGCAACTGCTCATGCACCATGTCGGCGTACTTTTTGTTGGTTACCACCCATACGTTCTCGGGCTGACAGATGCTTTCGAAGCGTTCGACAGTCAACTGCAGCAGGCTTTTGCCTACGCCCAGCACGTCGATGAACTGTTTGGGGCGGTCAGTGGTGCTCATCGGCCAGAACCGGCTTCCAACGCCTCCAGCCATGATGACGAGATGATTATCAGTCTTTGCCATAAATGAGTTATGAGTTAATAATCTGCAAATGTAAGAAAAAAAACTGAAACGGCCGAATAATTATTCGCCTTTTTTGTTTTTCTTGTGTTTTATCACCGATTTTACCAGGAAATAGCCGATGGTAAGTACGACAATGCCGACGATGGTAGCTACGATGTAGTGATTGTATTGCTCAATGGTGGCTTCCAGCTCATTCTCTGGAACGAAGGTTGACAGATACCATCCCATGGCGGCCAGGATGGCGTGCCATAGTCCAGCACCGATGGTGGTGTAAAGCAAGAATTTCCAATAGTTCATGCGTGCCAGCCCCGCCGGGATACTGATGAGGTGGCGGATGCCGGGAATCAGTCTGCCGGTCAGCGTTGCTGCTACACCGTGGTTGTCGAAGTAGCGTTCGCTATTCTCCACCTTCTGCTGGTTGAGCAGGCATAGCTTGCCCCATTTGCTGTTGGCAAACTTATAGATGACGGGACGCCCTACATAGAGTGCTACAAAATAGTTGATACTGGCACCGAGGTCAGCACCTATGGTGGCAAAGAGCACTACCAAGACGACATTCAGTTCGCCGCTTGCAGCGTGGTAGGCTGCTGGTGCAACAACCAACTCGGAGGGTACTGGTATGACGGTACTCTCCAGCAACATGAGCAACAGGATGGTGGGGTAGTCAAGATGACTCAATAGGGTGGAAATAAAACTCATAGTGATAACTTGTCTTTCATAAATTGGGTGTAATCCTTGGGCTCCATGCCTTCTGGGAACAGACTGCTCAGCACAATGCCTGCCTCTTGAGGATTGCGTCGGACGGCCTCCTCCAAGTATTTCATGAATTCCTTGGGCTTGTTCAGGTCCCAACAGCAGAGGGCCATGTAAGCATAGCCTTCATCGTAGTCAGGACCTACCACCTCAAAGAACTTGAGGAACATAGCGTAGGTGGCCTTGACAAACCTGTTGTCATAAAGTGAGACGATGATACGAAGCATTACCCTTGGTGCGTTTCCCGAATTTTGGATGGCCTGCTTGAAAGCATTTTCCGCCTTCTCGACGCATTTGTTCTCCAGGTAGATGTGTCCGCGTAGCACCTCCATGTCGTCGTGGTCGCAGTCAATGGCGCGCGTCTCGTCGATACATGCCAGTGCTTGATCTAACAGACCCTTGGCACTGTAGGCAAACGCCAGTTCCTGATATACCTGGACCTGACAGGGTGACTCGTCGTGGGTTGTTTCCTTGGCGGCTTCCAGGTGCTTGATAGCCTCGTCCGTGCGGTTCATGTTCAACAGGCAGATGCCGATCTGCAGTTCCGTGAGGTCAACTCCCGGAATCAGTTCGTTGAATCGTTCGTAATACTTTAGAGCCTCTTCAAAGTTGTTCAAACGGTACAGTCCGTTTGCCTTGGTCAGGATGCTGTCGGCATCCGTCGGGTCAATGGCTATGGCATACTCGCTGCTGGTTATTGATTCTCCATAGTCCTCGCACATGAACTGTGCATTGGCCAGTGCGTTCCAGTAGCGGGTGGAGTAGGGGTTGCTGTCCAGCAGTTCGTTGAATATGCGCTGGCTGTCTGTGAATTTTCCTAGTCCGAACATGATGCGTCCCATCAGCTCCTTGAAGTCTGCGGAGTTATCGCCTGGTGAGCGTAGCATCCATTCGTACGCCTTGTCGTGTACGCCGTAGTCCTGGTAAATGTTCGCCACGTCCAGAATGAAGTCGTTGTGCTCGTCTGGGCTGACGGTCATGAAGTAATCGCGTAGTAGGCGGTCTGCTTCCTCAATCTTGTTCTGGGCAATGAGCAGTTCGGCCTGCATGTAGTGGTAGTCTGGGTCGTTCTTGTCTAGGATTTGCTCTACCAGCCTCTCCGCCTCTTCCACGTCTTCGCGGGTCAGCGCTTCTCGTGCCTTATAAACCAGTGGCGACGTGGCTCCTGGGTTGAATGCCAGTGCCTTCTCGATGGCATCATCGGCCTTTTCGTAGTCGCCAGTGAAGTGGTAATAGTCGGCGATATCGGTCAGTTCGTCGGCATCCATGAAGATGGGCTGCCCCGAACTGACCGATTCCTCGTACTGGCTGAGTAGTTCGTGGAACTCCTCGCTATCGAAATAGTCGTCGCCGGTTTTTTGCATCAATCTACATCCTTGTTCTTTAGATGTTTACTTTCTACCTCCTCCATGTGTCCTTCAGTCCGACGGTACGGTTGAATACCAGATGTTCTGGCGTGGAGTCGAGGTCTGGCGTGAAATAGCCTATGCGCTGGAACTGCAGGAAGTCGCCTGCCTTCTTTTCTTTTAGGTAAGGCTCCACGTAGCAGTTTGTCAGTACTTTTAGCGAGTCGGGATTCAACAGGTCGCGGAAGTCGCGCTCATCGGCGCCGGGATTCTCGATGGAGAAAAGGCGGTCGTACAGGCGTACCTCCGCCTGAACGGCATCCTGGCTGTTCACCCAATGTAGCGTCTTTCCCTTGATTTTGCGGTCGGCACCGGGCAGTCCGCTGCGCGTTTCCGGGTCGTAGGTGGCATAGATAACCGTAATGTTACCCTCGGCATCTTTGTCGCAGGGGTGCTCCTCGTCACACTTGATGATGTAGGCGTTCTTTAGGCGTACCTCCTTGCCGGGTGCCAGTCGCTGGAACTTTTTCTCAGCTACCTCCATGAAGTCGTCGCGCTCAATCCACAGCTCGCGCGAGAAGGTTACCTTGTGCGTGCCTTCTGCCTCGTTCTCGGGGTTGTTCACGGCGGTCAGCTCCTCGGTCTGTCCTTCGGGATAGTTGGTGATGACGAGTTTCACGGGGTCAAGCACGGCACTGACACGACAGGCTTTCTTGTTCAGATCGTCGCGTACGTTCGACTCTAACAGGGCAAAGTCGTTCAGAGCGTCGAATTTAGTGTAGCCAATGGCATCGATGAAGTTGCGCACACTCTGCGACGAATAGCCGCGACGACGCATTCCGCAGACGGTCGGCATGCGTGGGTCGTCCCAGCCGTTTACCAGCTTTTCGTCCACCAAGGCTTTCAGCTTGCGCTTCGACATGACGGTATAGGTAATGTTCAGACGGTTGAATTCTATCTGGCGTGTTCCGTCGTACTTCGACAGAATGTCAGGATTGAACCCTGTAGTGTCCGTCTGCTCGCTGATATACTCGCGCAGCAGATCGACGAACTTGTCGTACAGCGGACGGTGGGGCACAAACTCCAGCGTACAGATAGAGTGGGTGACACCCTCGAAGTAGTCCGACTGTCCGTGGGCAAAGTCGTACATCGGGTAGCAGTGCCATTTGGTGCCTGTGCGGTGGTGGGGTATCTGAATGATGCGGTATATAATGGGGTCGCGGAAGTGCATGTTAGGGTTAGCCATGTCCAGTTTGGCGCGCAGCACCATGCTTCCCTCCACAGCTTCGGGGGTGTTCATCTGCTCAAACAGACGCAGATTCTCCTCCACGGGACGGTCACGGAACGGACTGGGTCGTCCGGGCTGTGTGGGTGTACCCTTCTGCTCGGCAATCTGCTCAGAGGTCTGTTCGTCAACGTATGCCAGTCCCTTCTTAATAAGCCATACGGCGAAGTCCCAAAGCTTCTCAAAGTAGTCGGAAGCGTAATAGACATGCTCCCAATGGAAACCGAGCCACTTGATGTCGCTCATGATGTTCTCCACATATTCAGTATTCTCCTTGGTGGGATTGGTGTCGTCGAAGCGCAGGTTACAGATACCGCCGAATTCCTCTGCAACACCGAAGTCCATGCAGATGGCCTTCGCGTGTCCGATGTGTATGTAGCCGTTCGGTTCCGGCGGGAAACGCGTCTGCAGACGGCCTCCGTTCTTGCCGGCCTCCAGGTCTTCCTTTACAAACTGCTCAACGAAGCTCAGGCTCCGCTTCTCCTCGTTCTCTGTAATTCTTTTCTCTTCCATATCTTGTATCCTATTAATTCTCAATTCTCAACCTCACTTAATCCCCCTCTCGTTCAGCGCCTGCTGATACCTTCTGGCGTTGGCCATGTGTTCCTCGCCGGTAGCGGCAAAGGCGTGGTGGCCTGAGAAGTCGTCCTTGGCACACATGAAGAGGTAGTCCGTCTTCGTGTAGTTCAGCACGGCATCAATGCCCTTGATACTTGCCACCTTGATGGGCCCCGGTGGCAGCCCCTTGTTGCGGTAGGTGTTGTAGGGGCTGTCTATCGAGAGCAGGCTGTCGTAGAGCCGCTTCAGGTCAAAGCGTTTCCAGGCGAACTTAATGGTGGGGCAGGCCTGCAGGGGCATGTCCTTTGCCAGGCGGTTCAGGTAGAGTCCTGCAATGATGTGCTTCTCCTCCGTGTCGTTCGTCTCCTCATCTACGATGCTCGCCAGCGTCTGCACCTCGTTCGGCGTCAGTCCCATGGCGTCAGCCTTTTGCCGGCGTTCCGCCGTCCAGAAGGCGTCATGCTCCTTCTGCATGCGCTCCATCAGGTCGTCGAGCGTCGTGTCCCAATATATATTATAGGTGTTGGGAATGAAAAGGCAGCTGATGGTCGCCGTGTCGGCCTTGTATTTTGCGCAGAATATGGAGTCTGTCAGAGCCTGGGCAATGGCTGTGGAGTCGAGCATCAGCTTTTTCGACAGCAGGGCAGCCAGGCGTGTCATGGTGCGTGCCTCGGGCACCGTCAGGTTAACGGCCTCCTGGCGTCCGCCGCTCAGTCGTCTATATACGCTGACGGCTCCGTCGCCGGGCTCAATTCGGTATCGTCCCGTGCGTATGTTATCAGCATAGCCGGCATGCCGTGCGATGGTTCTGAAGGCTTTCGCGCCTGCCTTCGAGGCAAAGGGCTCCATCTTGGCAAGTACGGAGTCTATCGTATCATCGGTGTCAATGCAGACGTACTGTGCTTTGTCGCTCGTGGAAAGCGGACATAGCAGGTAGAAGCCCACCACACCGGCGATGCATATCAGCCCCGCGGCAATAGCATAGAGATATACTTTGGGATATTTGAAATTCGTTCTCTTCATCTTGCTGTTACTGAAAGTGCCTGCAAAGGTACGAATTAGTGAGGAAAAAGCAAAATAAATCGGTATTTATTTGGTATTTCAATCGGTTTACACCGCCTTTGACCTGACTTCGAAGGTGCTCATGCTCGAAAAAACTTAAAAATCTCTTGGTTTTTTCCTCACTTAATCGTACCTTTGTAACCATGAAACTGAAATTCTCAATACATTATAATACCGCGTGGGGCGAAAGCCTGCACATACGCATGGAGTACCGTAGCCAGGACGGTACCGTGAAAAGCCATGACTATACCATGTTGACGGACGATGGCAATTTGTGGACTCTGGAAACGGCAGCCCTCGAGAGCCGTCAGCACCCGGTCAGCGAGATATGCTATGCCTACGAGGTGCAGGATGCTGACGGACAGGTGCTACGGCGTGAGTGGGACATGGTGCCCCGTCGCTACTATTATGATTCCACGCACGACTATACGTTCCCGGATCAGTGGCATGAACGTCCGTTGTGCCACCATCTCTATACGAATGCCTATGCTACAATGTCCGGCAGACCCATTGGCGAACAGGTGTCGGCACTGCGCCTGCCGTTGTTCCGTCGTACGCTGGTGCTCCGCGTTTCGGCTCCGCAGCTGAAACCAGGGCAGGCGGTGGCCATTTGTGGAAGCCATCCGGCTATCGGTTCGTGGAATACGAGCCGCTATCTGCGCATGGAGTATGTCGGACAGCAGGAGTGGATGCTCTCCGTCAATGCCCTTGGCATATTGTTCCCTCTGGAGTACAAATATGTCATCATTGACGACAATACACACTCCTTTGTGGCGTGGGAAGAGGGTGACAATAGGATTGTTGACAATGGGCAGTTGGTGATGGATAATGGACAATTGGCTGACGGGTCCGTTATAGTCCAATATGGTGAGCAGCTACGCGTAAGTGAAGATGAATGGCGGGCTGCCGGTGTTGCCGTTCCCGTGTTTGCGCTACGTAGTGAACACAGTTGTGGCGTGGGTGATTTTGGCGACTTGCGGCGTTTGGTTGACTGGGCTGTAGCCACTGGTATGAAGGTCATTCAGCTGTTGCCGGTCAATGATACGACGCTGACCCACGGCTGGGGTGACTCCTATCCCTATAACATCGTCAGCTGCTTTGCTCTCCATCCTCATTACCTCGACCTGGAAGCTCTCGGTCCCTTGAGGTCGAAAACTCGTATGATTGCATATCAGCGTCAGCGCCAGGAACTTAATGCCCTTAGTTATAGTGATTATGAGGCTGTTGACCAGGTGAAGTCGGCCTATGTCAAGACGTTTTTCGAGGAGCGTGGACAGCAGCTGTTGCAGTCGAAGGCTTATCAGGAATGGGCTGCAGAGAACGAGTGGTGGCTGAAGCCGTATGTTGCTTGGCAGACGGGAAATGAAAAAGCCCACTTCCCGTTTCTCCAGTATATTCTTCATCTTCAGCTGAAGGCTGCTGCCGACTATGCTCGATCGAAGGGTGTCGTGCTGAAGGGTGACCTGCCCATCGGCGTGAACCGTGAGAGTGTGGAGACCAAGATTCATCCGGAATTGTTCCATCTTGACATGCAGACGGGAGCACCGCCCGATGCCTTCTCTGTTAACGGTCAGAACTGGGGCTTCCCAACGTACAACTGGGAGGCTGCTGCTCGAACAGTTCCTCAAAGGGAGAAACTGGGGATAGAATCATGGTTCCGCCGCCGTCTCCATCACATGGAGCAGTATTTTGATGCCCTGCGCATGGACCATGTGCTGGGCTACTTCCGTATTTGGGAGATTCCCATTGATGCTGTGCATGGCGTGCTGGGACATTTCTCTCCGGCACTTCCCCTGACGGTTGGCGAGATAGAATATTTCGGACTGCCGTTCCGTCGGGAACTCTACACCCAGCCGTATATCAACGACCGTATCGTTGAGCGTACGTTCGGCATCCATGCCCAGTATGTGCGTGAGCATTTCCTGTTACCGAAAGCTTACGGACTTTACGACCTCAAGGCGGAGTATCGTACGCAACGGCAGGTGGCGCAGTATTTTGAGGGAAAGAGTGACGAGCACAGCGTGTGGATTCGCGATGGTCTCTACCGTGTCATTGCCAATGTGCTTTTTGTGGAAGATCTCCGACAGCCGGAGATGTATCATCCGCGTATTGGCGCAATCAGGGAATCTATCTTCCGGTCGCTTAGCGATGAGCAGCAGGATGCCTATATGCGGCTCTATAACAACTATTTCTTCCAGCGCCATAATTTCTTCTGGGGGGCGCAAGCCCTGAAACGCCTGCCTGCCATGTTTCGCGACTCGCGGATGCTGGTATGTGCCGAAGACCTCGGTATGCTGCCTGATTGTGTTCAACCTGTTTTGGATGAGTTGCGCATCCTGTCGTTGGAAATCCAGTCCATGCCCAAGCAGCAGGGACAGGAGTTCGGCCATGTGGATGCCTACCCCAAGCGGAGTGTCTGCACCATTTCCACCCACGACATGGCACCGTTGCGACTGTGGTGGGAGGAAAGTCCGGAGCGTGCGCAGCGCTACTACATCACCATGCTTCAGAAAGAGGGTAGGGCACCGCAGCAGTTGCCGGCACATCTGGCAGAGGAGATTATTGCCCGCCACCTCTATTGTCCCTCATGTCTTTGCATCCTGCAATTGCAGGACTGGCTGGCGATGGACGTCACCCTGCGTGGCAAGGACGTCCGCAGTGAGCGCATCAACGTGCCGAGCGACCCGTATAACCGCTGGCAGTGGCGCATGCACCTCACCATTGAGGAACTGCTGGAGGCCACGAAGTATAATAACAAGATTCGTACAATGATTACAAGGTCGAGGAGAGCCTAAGGTGATACGTCCAGGAGCTCCTCTGGTTGCTCAATGAATGTTGTGCCACCGTGGGCTTCCAGGAAGGAACGGTCGCGGAAGCCCCAAAGCACAGAGATACACGGCAGCCCTGCATTGTGTGCAGTTGCAATATCCACATCGCTGTCGCCGACGTAAACGGCCGTCTTTTGCTTTTCTACTCTGTTCACACTGCTCTCAGCATTGTTTAACAGCCTAAGAGCCTCGAACACCGTGTCTGGCGCTGGTTTCTTATGGATGCCTTCGGCCTCATGCTCACCGATGGCAACAGAAATCATGGGGAAGAAATGTCGGACGAGCTCCTGAGTTGCCGTCATGAATTTATTGCTGACCACCGCCATCTTACAGCCTCTCCGGTGTAGTTCCGTGAGTGTTTCCATGATGCCGTCGTAGGGGTGTGTGGTGTCTAACGAGTGTTCCAGGTAATAGGTTCGAAACGTATGGAAAGCAGCCTCGAACTGCGGGTTTTGCGTACCGCCGGGTACTGCTCGTTCCATCAATAGCCGCACGCCATTGCCTACGAACGAGCGTATCTCCTCTCTCGAGCGTTCTGGCATACCGTGAGTACGCAGGGCGTAGTTCACGGCGGCTGCCAAGTCGTCGAGTGTGTCAAGCAACGTACCGTCAAGGTCGAATATAAATGTATTCATCTATTCATGCCGGATGGCTTCTATGGGATCCATATTGGCGGCTTTCTGGGCGGGAATGTAGCCGAACAGCACACCGATGCATACGCAGACGAGGAATGAGACGTAGATGGACCAAGCCGGCACGCTGCTGGGCATGCCGAATGACGAGATAAAAGTGCTGGCTCCAACGCCAACCAGTACACCAATAAGTCCGCCTGTTAGTGAAATGAGCACCGACTCGATGAGAAACTGCAACGAGATGACAGGACCTGTAGCTCCCACCGCCATACGCAGGCCTATCTCCTTGGTTCGCTCCGTGACGGAAACCAGCATGATGTTCATGATACCGATACCTGCCACGAGCAGCGAGAAGGCGGCTGCGACAACGAGGATGATGGTTACGGTGTCCATGGTTGACGACATGGTCTCCATCATTTCTGCCTGTGAACGGATGGTGAAGTCGTCCGTCGCGTCTTCCTTCAGTTTGTGGTTGTCGCGGAGTATCTGTGTCAGTTCCTCGATGGCGGCATCAGACAGTTCTTCTGTTACTGCCGAACAGACAATGCTCGAGAAGTAGGTCTGGGCGTTGATGCGCTTCATGACGGTGGTGTAGGGGGCAATGATGACGTTATCCTGGTCCATGCCCCACGAGTTGTAGCCTTTCGATTTCAGTACACCGATGATGCGCATGGGGATGCTCTTGAAACGGATGGTCTTGCCGATGCAGTCGGCACCCTCGCCGAACAACTCCTTCACGATGGTGGCACCGACAACGCAGACCTTTGAGGCCTTCTTGATGTCCTCTTCGGTGAAGTATTCGCCCTTCTCGACGGTCCAAAGACGGATGTCGAGGTAGTCAATAGACTCGCCATACATGGAAGTGTTCGTGTTGTTGTTGCCATAGATGGCCTGACCGCTGGCGGTGACCTCTGGCGACACCTTGGTTACGAATTTCTTTTCGCGCAGGATACGTTCGTAGTCGGCCATCTTCAGCGTCTGCATGGCCGAAGGGTCCTGGCGTACGCCGCCTCGCATATCGGCACCAGGCCGTATGGTGAGCAGGTTCGTTCCCATGGTTGAGAGTTCGGCACGGATGCTCTCTTTTGATCCCTGTCCGATTGACATCATGATAATGACGGCTGCCACACCGATGATGATGCCCAGCATGGAGAGGAACGAGCGCATCTTATTATTGGCGACCGCCTTCAGGCTTACTTTGAATAGATTCAGTATGTTCACCTTGTCTTGATTTACAATTTTACAATTTTCAATTTACCATTTATTTACGAATTTGACTATTTTACAATTTATTCGGTGCGTCTGCAAAAATTGATAAATCCATTAAATTGAACAATCAATTGTAAAATTGTAAATTGTCAAATTGTAAATAGCATTAGTCATCCTTTGGAATGGGCAGTGCGGCGAGCGCTTCTGCAGCCGACTTGATATTGGTGTTGATGGTGTCCTCGCGTATCTTGCCGTCACGCAGGTTAATGTTGCGGCTGGCGTATTCGGCAATCTCGGGGTTATGAGTCACGAAGATGATAGTATGTCCCTGCTTATACAGTTCCTGGAACAGCACGAGCATCTCGAACGAGGTGCGCGTGTCGAGGTTACCCGTTGCCTCGTCGGCCAAGAGCACGGCAGGGTCGTTGACCAGCGCACGGGCGATGGCGACACGCTGCATCTGTCCGCCGGACATCTCGTTGGACTTATGCTCCATGCGGTCGGCCAGTCCTACAGCCTGCAATGCCTTAACGGCACGTTCGCGACGCTCGGTTGCCGACACCTCGGAATTGTACATCAGCGGCAGCTCCACGTTCTCCAGGGCAGTGGTCTTCGGTAGCAGGTTATAGTTCTGGAATACGAAGCCTATCTTCCGGTTACGTAGGTGGGCACGCTGCGTCTTTGACATGGTGCGCACGCTGATGCCGTCGAGGAAGTATTCGCCTGCCGTCGGTGTGTCGAGGCAGCCCAGTTGGTTGAGCAGTGTCGATTTTCCGGAGCCCGACGTTCCCTGAATGGTGACGAACTCACCCTCGTATATCTTGAACGACACGCCACGTAGGGCCTTTACCGTCTCACTGCCAACCTGGAAGTAGCGCTTGACGTTCTGGAGTTCGATGACTACTTTTCTTTCCATCTACTTCTTCTGTTGGTTGTTTCTGTTATTGTTCGGCCGCCTTGGCATGAAGGGGTTGCTGGTCTGTCCGCCAGCAGGCGACTCCGTGCCACCGCTGAGGCTAAAGTCAACAAGTACCTGTGTGCCCTTGCTGATGCCGCCTGTAATCTCAGTGAGGGTACCATTGGTGGTGCCGACAGTTACGGCATGTGCCTTGAAGACATTACCGTCCAGAGTCCAGACCTTTGTTTTGGCTTCAGTATCCTCAATGGTCTGTCCCTCCTGGAGCAACGCCTCGGTAGGCATAAAGCGCAGGGCTTTTGAGGGGACGGTCAGTACGTCGTTCTTCTCCATGGTGAAGATAGTGACGTTAGCTGTAAGACCAGGCTTCAGCTTCAGGTCGTGGTTGGGAGCGGAGATAACTACCTGGTAGGTTACCACGTTACTCTCGGTGGTGGCCTGCTGGCGCACCTGTGTCACCTGTCCCTCGAAGGAGTCTTCAGGGAAGGCATCGACTGTGAACGTGACGTGCTGGCCTTCCTTGACACCCCCGATGTCGGCTTCGTCAATGTCGGCAATGACGCGCATGTCCGTCAGGTCCTGGGCAATGGTGAACAGCTCGGGCGTGTTGAACGAGGCGGCAACCGTTTGACCTTCCTCCACCGACTTCGACAGTACCACACCGTCAATGGGACTGGTGATGGTGGCATAGCCCAGGTTCGTCTGTGCCTTGTTCACGCTTTCACGCGAAGCAGCCACCTGCTCTTTGGCCTGCAGGTATGAGAGTCGGGCGTTTTCGAAATCATCGGCACTAACCAATCCCTTGTCGTACAAGGTCTTATAGCGCTGATAGTTGGCTTGTTGGTAGTTCAGTGCGCTCTGTGCGCTCGACAGGTTGGCACGTGCCGTGTTCAGTTCGCTGGTGAGGTTGGTCTTGTCCAGTTCGGCAATTACCTGCCCCTTCTTGACCACCGAGTTATAATCGACATAGAGTTTCGAGACGATACCGCTGACCTGTGTACCGACGGTGACGCTGGTCACGGGTTCTATGGTACCTGTAGCAGTAATGCTGTTCTGGATGTTAGCCACTTCTGCTGTAGCAGTCTCGAACGAAACCTTCTCTTCCTTTTTGCCTCTTGACAGGAGCCAGACGACAATGGCTATGAGCACAATGGCTCCGATGCCTATTCCAATTTTTTTCTTCATATGACCCTTTATTATTGTGTCTTTTTATTATTCTATGTTCTATATCTCACCCTTATAGAACTTCAGCAGCTGCAGGTCGAGGATGGTCATGTACTTCGACTGCAGCATGTTCTGCTGGGAGGTCAGCAGGTTTGTCTTGCCGTTCATCAGTTCCACAATGTTTTTCAGTCCCAGGCAGAACTGTTCGCTGAGCAGTTCGTAGCTTGTCTGTTCACTGGCCACGTTGAGCAGCGAAGCACGGAATTTCTGTTGGTTGGTCTGTGCATCGAGCCAGTAGTCCTCAATGGTGGAGTATAGCTGTTTCTGCTGCTCCTGCAGGTCCAGCAGCGCCTGTTCCTGTTTCAACTTGGCCTTGTTGACCGCCGTACGGGTGGAGCGGTTGTCGAAGATGGGGACGCTGACGGTAGCACCAATGCCCATGTCGAAGTTTGTCTTCATCTGGTTGCCCCAGCCGTTCGTGTTCAGTGAGTTTGTACTGGTGGCCAGCGAGCCAGTCATGTTGATGGTGGGCAGTCCCTGTGCCTTGGCTATCAGTAGCTGCATGTCGCTGGAACGGATGCTCAGGCGGCTGTTCTCTATTTCGGGACGATGCGCCAGGGCAGCCTCATAGACCTCCGGAAGCGAGGGAATGTCTGCCAGCGCCTGTTCGTCGCTGGCTGCCGGCACGTCAATATCGAAGTCGGCATCGGTGATTTCCAGCAGCTGCTTTAGTTGTAGCTTGTAGCTGGCCAGGTTACTTTTGGCATTTACGAGGTTGTACTCGTCGGTGGCACGCTGGGCAGACAGCTGAGCCAAGTCGGCCTTCGACATCTTGCCCACCTCCAGCATCTCTTGTCCGCGTTGTTCGTTGAGCTTACTGGCCTCCAGACTTTGTTCGTTGACGACGATGGCTTCGTTCAGGTATAGTATCTGCACATACAACTGGGCTATCTGCTCCTGAATGGAGTTGGCGGTGTATGCACTGTCCAGCTCAGCCTGCTCTTCCGCCAGCTTGTTTAGCTTCAAGGTGTTGCGGTTGCGGTTGCCGTTCCATACCGTCCATTGTCCGCTGATGCCGTATGAACCGTTATAGTAAGTCTTGTGAACGCTGGTGGTTACCGTTCCGTTGGTCACGGTACTCACGCCGTTGTTGGTCCAGGGACGGTAGCCGATGCTTTGGTTGGTAGATGCCGTCAATGAGGGGAGCAGGGCTGACTGTGCCTGTTTCACGTCTTCCGTAGCTATGCGTCGTGATATGACGGTTTTCTTCAGGGAGATGTTGTTTTGTAGGGCGTAGTCAATACATTCCTGCAGGGACCACTTCTTTTGAGCTGCAGCACTTACCGTTACCGAGAGTACTGCCAATAATATTAGAAACTTTTTCATATTTATCCTATTTTCTCGCTGCAAAGGTAGGAAATATCTGTGAAACGAGAAAACAGGATAGATATTTCATCGCCGATTCTTCGATATAATTAGTTGATTTAAAGGTGTTTTAACACATCTTTTCCCTGTATGCGAGCCTTGTAACAAGCATTCTTACAACTGCTGCAGTCGGGCAATATACTTACCCAGAATGTCGAACTCGAGGTTGACGATGCTTCCTATGCGGATGTCGCAGAAGTTCGTGTGTTCGAAGGTATAGGGGATGATTGCCACTTGGAACGACGAAGGGACGTTGCCGTCGCCTTGCTGAGGGTTGCATACGGTGAGGGACACCCCATTGACGGTGACGGAACCCTTATCTACGGTGAAGTATCCCCGGCGTGCCATCTCGCGGTCGGCATCGTACTCGAAGGTGAAGTAGGTGCTGCCGTCGGCATCTGCCATTGCTGTGCAGCGGGCAGTCTGATCTACATGCCCCTGTACGATGTGGCCGTCCAGCCGGCCGTTCATGAGCATCGAGCGCTCCACGTTGACCTTGTCGCCTACCTTCAGCAGTCCGAGATTGGTACGGTCAAGCGTCTCCTTCATCGCGGTGACCGTGTAGGTTTTATGGTTGGGGGTTGAGGGTTGAGGGTTGAGTGCGACGACGGTGAGGCATACGCCGTTGTGTGCCACACTTTGGTCAATCTTGAGTTCATCGGCGAAGGAACAGGTGAGTGTAAAGTCAATATTCTCGCGGTCGTGACGGATATCAACGACGGTGGCAAATTCTTCAATAATTCCGGAAAACATTTTTTAAGTCCCCTAAGTTAGGGGGTTGGGGGTCTGAACAAGCGAACCAGATCCATTTTAATGATTATTATTAGAGGGCTGCGCCTGTTCAGACCCCCAACCCCCTAACTTAGGGGGTACGTAAAAAAAGAGGTCGTACCGATGATGTGATGAAAACTCCTATTTCTAAGATTTGAGTGCTCTCTCGTCGTTGTAATCCACCGGCATTGCTGCAGCCTTTCGGCATGTGGCCCGCCATTGTCGAGAGATTGGCGACTCGGTTTTCAATTTAATTTGATGAGTATCCCGATCTAACCGATACGACCTGTATTTGTGTGCAAAGATACAAATAAAAGCGTGAAGAGCCAAACAAATGACTATGTTTTTTTATTGTTTTATTGATTATTTTCTTTTTCCTTTTGTTCTGCCTGCTTCTTCTCCCTGTACTTGGAGGGTGTGAGCCCGGTCTTGTTCTTGAACGAACGGGTGAAATAGACGGGGTCGTTGAATCCCGTGCTGGCAGCAATTTCCGACATGTTCAGTTCGCTGTCCTCGTCCAACAACTGCAGTGCCTTCTTCAGTCGGAAGTCGGTCAGGAAGTCCTTGGGCGACATGCCCGTGAACGATTCCAGCTTATTGAAGTATGCGGTATGTCCCAGTGTTGACTGTGATATCATGTCCTCTACGGTCATGCTTGTGTCGCTGTAGTGTGCTTCCAGCCATTCCATCTGCTTCTTCATGAACTCATAGTCCTCCTGGGTGCTGAAGGAAATGCGCTGTCCGTCAATCTTGATCTGTCGTCTGGCCTTTTCTTTCTTCGTGCGCTGGTGCTTATAATAGAAATAGGTGATAATACCTGTACTGATGAGTATCAGGTAAATCCATACTGCAACCGTTGACAGCAGCCAGAAGGGAGGCACCTTGATAACCAGTTCCTTCATGTCGTATTTGTCCGGTGACTCCAGCATGAAGGCCTTGACCTTGAAGGTGTAGGTGCCTGCTGGCAGTCCGGAGTAGGTGACGGTGCATGTCTTGTCGGCATTATGCCACTCCTCGTCGTATCCCTCCAGCATGTATTGATAATGTACGCGATGCTGCAACTGGTAGTTCAGCGAAGCGAAGCGGATGGAGAATACGCTGTTGTGGTCGGGCAGTTCTACGTATGTGCTTTCTGGTACATAGTAGTCGAAGATGTCACTTGTCCTGGGGGTCATGATTTCGTCGTTCAGCATGAAGTCGGTAATGCGCAGTTTAAGCTGCGAGCCCTCCGTGCTGGTAAGATTCTTGTGGTTGACGAAATAGTAGCCGTCAATGGTGCCGAAGTAGAGGTCGCCGTTGGGCAGCGCACAGGCACCGCATTCCGAGCAGCTGGTGTCGTCCACGCCATCCTGGATGGTGAAGGTGCTGAATATGTGCCGCTCGGTATCAAACGAGCAGAGCATTCTGTCTGTAGCCAACCAGACGTGCCCTTGGTTGTCGAAAGCCAGACTCTTGATCTCCTCTGACGGCAGTCCGTCTCTGGCATTGAAGTTCTCGAACATCCATTTGCCGTCCTCGTCCTTGCCAATGGTGTGGCTCAGGCCTCCACCATTGGTTCCTATCCACATGGAGCCGTCTTTGTCGCACGCCATGCATACAATGTCGTTGCTGCCTAACATGTAGTGGTAGTCACTGCAGTTCTCCAGCACCTCTATCTTCTCCATGCCGTCTTTCAACGACATGATGAGCAGTCCGTCGGTGGTTCCAGCCCAAACGTTGCCCTCCTTGTCCAGTGCGATGGTGCGTATTTTGAGGAACTTGTCCTTGGGGTATTTCGATAACCCGTTCGCGTGGTTCAGTATGGTGTATGAACCGTTCTGTCCTCTCCTGAGTATGTTGATGCCTCCGCCGTAGGTTGCTACCCAGATGTTGCCGTCCTGGTCCTCTAAGGCGTAGTAGGCATTATCACTGTTCAGGCTGTTCGGGTTGTCTTCATTGTGCCTGAATGTGGTGTAGGTGTATCCTTCTGCGGTGGGTGTCATTTTCGTGACGCCATTGCCTTTGGTGCATATCCAGTAGTTGCCCAGATGGTCTTTGTTGATGCCGTAGATACGTCCCAGTTCGTTACCGTTGTTGTCGCTGTGTATGTCCACACGGCTGCCATTCTCACTGAAGATGACCAGCGAATTGTTCTTGTTGCCGATGAGCAGTTTCTTTTGGTCCTTGTCGTAGTAGATGGCACGTATCTCGTTGTTGAATCCGATGTCCCCGTCATACAGGTATTTGCGTACAATGGTGTTCTTCAGTATCTCGAGTTTCTCCAGTCCGCGTCGGCTTGTTCCTTCCCAGATAACGCCCTCTGCCATGGGTGCAAAGGCATGTACGGTGTTGCTGAGGTTCCATGGGTTGCTCGGGTCGTTGTGGAAGTATTCCATCTCGTCAGCCTCGCGGTTGTAATAGCCGAATCCTCCGTGGTTCATACCTACCCATACGGTACCGTTTTCCTCCCGGATGACGGCTCCCGTGACGTCGAACTGTGGTACGAGGACATCCTGGGTAAAGTGCTTGACGTTGCCCGTTTTCTGGTCCAGTCGTGAGATGCCCTGTGCGGTTTGTGCAAACCATATCAGGTCATGGCTGTCAACGTAAAGGGAAACGATGGGGTCTTGGAGTTCGGCAATGACTTTCGGCTCCTGTCCGGTGAGGAAACTGATAATCTTTCCTGACTTCGTGCCGGCATAGACCTTGTTGTCCTTGGAGTGCATGCAGTTGATGTTCTCTTCTTCAAAGATACCGTCCATCTGCAACATCTCCTTGTTCCGGTCAATGCGATGAATGCCTCGGGTGGTGCCTGCCCATAACTCGCCTTTGTAACCCTCAGCAAAGCACTTTGTCTTTAGCTGGTCTGTGTCGATGATTTTCTTTGCTACCTTGTCGCCGTCGAAGTGCATGGCGAAGATGCCTCTGCCTTCAATGACGGCAAACACCTCGCCTTGCATGCTGACAAAGAACGGGTATTTGGTCACCATGTCCTCATAGCCTTCCATGTCCTCCAGGGGATTGATGATGGTGTCCGTACGCCTGTTGAGCACGAAGACGTGGCCGTCGTACATGCGCATCCAGATGTTCTGCGACCCGTCGGCCACGATGTCCATGATTCTGTTGTGCAGCAGAGGTATGCCGCTAGCATTTCCCGTCTCGTAGTTGAAGAAGTTGAAACCGTCGAAGCGTGACAGTCCGTTCCAGGTACCAATCCAAATGTACCCGTAGTCGTCACGTATGATGTGAGCTATGGTGTTGCTGGTCAGCCCGTCGTCAACCGAATAGTGCGACAGGGCTGCCTGCAGTTTCTGCGCGTTCAGCGGCAGACAGCTCATGAGGAGCGTGATGAGAGTCAGTAGAAATCCCTTAATGATAGGTTTTAGTCTCATTGTTTTCAGGCTTGGTTTCAAAATCTTGCGCAAGGTACGAATAATTTTGGAAAACACAAAACTTTTGGAGGAAAAATTCTCTTTTGGGGTCCTGTTAGGGCAAAAAAGTGCCGTCCCTCATTTCAAGAGACGGCACCTTTCCCCTTTTTGGGGTGTGTCAGCGTGTTTACTCCATTGTTGTGTCGAAGAACATGGCTACACGGTTAAAGTCGTTCTCTTCCGACAGTTCGCTCGTAGCGCCCATACCTTCGGTGGTGATGCGGCTGGCGGCAATCTTGTAGCGGTTGATGAGTGCCTGTCTGACGGCGTCGGCACGAGCCAGCGACAGTGCCATGTTACGCTCGGGGTCACCCTCGGGCGATGCATAGCCCTTGATGAGCAGTTTGGCATCGGGGTGGTTGCGCATGTACTTGGCCACCATCTCCACGCTGGCATACTGTGCAGCATCGATGGTGCTCTTGCCCTGTCCGAAGATGACGATGGGCTGCAGCAGGCTCTTCTTCACCACGACGGTCGAGGTGTGAGGCTGATTCTCGCAAGCGGTCAGCTTGGCTCTCAGGTCGTCCACCTCTGCCTGCAGGTCGGCGATGGTACGGCTGTTGGCTACCAGCTTGCCGTCCTTCAGCTCGTTGTCAGCACGCAGCTCGTTGATTTTGGCGTTCAGCATGTTAATCTCGTTGATGTTGCGCAGCGGCTCAATGGCATAGTTGTGGGTGCCGTTGCTGTTGCCGAACTTGTAAACCAGTCCTACGTTAGCCTGCAGTATGGCGTTCTGGAAGTTGTACTTGAAGCCATTGCTGACGGACATGCCGCCGATGTAGCTTTCCAGCGGGTAGATAATGGCGGGCTCTATGTAGAGCTGCCAGGCCTTGTCCTCGCCCAGGTTGAAGGCGAGATCCAGACCGAACTTTGAGGTAATGAAGTTTGGCTTGTAGTCGGTGCCGAACTGGTGTCCCCAACCGAAGCCACCCAGTGCGATGAGCTCCACGGTGCGTGGCTCGCCCTGATAGCCGCCGAAGAGGTTGCTCAGGTTGAACGTACCCAGCAGGTTCACCACCGTTGCGTTGATGAACGTCTTGCTGTTAAGCACCGACTTCTCGTTAGCCTTGAAGTAGGCATTGCCTTCGAGTGCCAGACCGAACACGGTGGTCAGGTTCTTGCCCAGACGGATTCCGAAGTTGGGGGCCAGACCCTTGAACTTCATGGCGTTGTCGCCATTAAAGGTGCGTGTGGAAGAGATGCCTCCGTTGATGCCCAGGTACCAGTTGTCGCTGAACTTGTTGGCGGTAACGGCAGTATTCTGGGCGCTTACTGTTGCTGTCAGCATGGCAGCAGCAAACATCATTAATACTTTCTTCATGATTTAAAAATGTTGTTGATTAAAAGAATAATTATCCTGACATAATAAAAAGGAGTTTCAGGTTTTTTGAGGCCCGAGACTCCTTTTTGTTTTCCTCTTATGGATTACTCACCCTTGATGGCTGCAACACCGGGGAGCACCTTGCCCTCGATGGCCTCGAGCAGTGCACCGCCACCAGTTGAGATGTAGCTTACCTTGTCGGCCAGGCCGAACTTGTTGACGCAGGCTACAGAGTCGCCACCGCCAATCAGCGAGAAGGCTCCGTTGGCAGTAGCCTCGGCAATAGCGTCGCCGATGGCACGGCTACCAGCTGTGAAGTCGTCGCACTCGAAGACACCTGCAGGACCGTTCCACAGGATGGTCTTGGCACCCTTGATGGCCTCGGCAAATGCCTTCTGGCTCTCGGGACCGGCATCAACACCCTCGAAACCGGCGGGAACGTTGTTGGCAGGGCAGGTGATGATCTGAGCACCGGGCTTCACGGTCATCGTGTCGAAGTCCAGACCGTTGGTGGCTGTGCAGTCGCTGCCCAGAACCAGCTCTACGCCGTTCTTCTTGGCCAGCTCCTCGACGCCCAGTGCAACGTCCAGCTTGTCGAGCTCAACGATGGAGTCGCCAATCTCGCCGTTGTGTGCCTTGGCGAACGTATAGGTCATGCCGCCGCAGAGGATGAGCTTGTCAACCTTGCCGAGCAGGTTCTCGATGATGCCAATCTTCGAGCTTACCTTCGAGCCACCCATGATGGCAACGAACGGACGGTTGATGTTCGACAGCACGTTGTCAACAGCCTTTACCTCTTTCTCCATCAAGAGGCCGAGCATCTTGTTGTCGGCATCGAAGTAGTCGGCAATGACAGCCGTAGAAGCGTGCTTGCGGTGAGCAGTACCGAAAGCATCCATCACGTAGCAGTCAGCGTATGAAGCCAGCGTCTTGGCAAACTCCTTCTGAGAAGCCTTCATGGCCTTCTTAGCCTCGTCGTATTCGGGAGTGCCCTTCTCAACGCCTACGGGCTTGCCCTCTTCCTCGGGGTAGAAACGCAGGTTCTCCAGCAGCAGGGCCTCGCCCATCTTCAGGGCCTTAGCCTGCTCCTGAGCCTTGGCGCAGTCGGGAGCGAAAGCTACGGGAACGCCCAGTGCCTTCTCGACAGCCTCGCGAATCTGGCCCAGGCTCTTCTTCATATCCACCTTTCCTTTGGGCTTACCCATGTGGCTCATGATGATGACGGCACCGCCGTCGCCTAAGATTTTCTTCAGCGTGGGCAGCGCACCGCGGATGCGGGTGTCGTCCGTAATCTTACCATTCTCGTCTAAGGGCACGTTGAAGTCAACGCGCACGATTGCCTTCTTGCCGGCAAAGTTCATTTCATTGATTGTCATAACGTTAATTAACTATTTTACAATTTGACTATTTGAATATTCTGTTGTTAAAATCGGACGCAAAGTTACAACAATAAATTCATAATTCGCCATTCGCCAATCATAATTTAAATAATTTTTGCGAACTTACTTATAATAATGTAAGGCAGAGTTGACAAATTTGCAAAAAGTTTGTATCTTTGCATCGCTTTACGTCAAACAAGCAAAATGGAAAATAGCATCAACAGTCAGTCCATGCTTCCCGTCGGCACCTTGTTGCAAGGTGGCAAGTACCGCATAGACCGCTACCTCTCCTCCGGCGGCTTCGGCAATACCTACGTGGCCGTCAACACGGAGTTCGAGGAGCAGGTAGCCATCAAGGAGTTCTTCATGCGCGGCGTCAGCGAGCGCCAGGGCGACTCCGTCACCGTCAGCGTGAGCAACAAGGACAACGTCATGCAGTTCTCGGCCCAGAAGGAGAAGTTCCGCAAGGAGGCTCGCCGCCTGCGCAAGCTGCGCAACCAGCACATCGTGGCCGTCCACGACCTCTTCGAGGAGAACGGCACGGCCTATTACGAGATGGACCTCATCAAGGGCGAGTCGCTCAGCGAACGCATGAAGCGTACCGGACAGCCACTCGGCGAGGCAGAGGTGCTGCAGATTCTCGACCAGGTGCTCGATGCACTCGGCGTGGTGCATGCGCAGGGGCTGTACCACCTTGACCTCAAACCTGCCAACATCATGGTTGATCAGACGGGACGTGTGTTGCTCATCGACTTCGGCGCCTCCAAGCAGATGTCGCAGAATGACGGCTACAGCGTCAGCACCTCGTCGGCCTTGGCCTTCACGCCCGGCTATGCACCCCTGGAGCAGACCGAGCAGAACCTGAAATCCTTTGGCCCTTGGACCGACCTCTATGCCCTCGGTGCCACGCTTTATAAGCTACTCACGGGGCTGACACCTCCTTCGGCCAGTGAATTACTGGTGTCTCGCGAACCGCTTGTGTTTCCCACACCTGTCAGCAGTAAGACGCAGCAGCTCATTGCTTGGATGATGAAGCCAGCCTATGTTGACCGTCCGCAGAGCGTCAGTGCTGTCAGACAGTTCCTTTCGGCTCCTCAGCCAGTCGTCGAGGAGGCGACACAAGCCGTTCTGCCTGAGTCGGTAGCGGAAGAAACGGAGGTCATGGAGAAACCACGGCTCAAGCCTGAGCCGGAACCGGAACTGAAACCCCATCCGAATCCAACGTCTGAAAAGTTTGCAGACTCCGAACCTGAGCGCAGAAGCAACAAGCTGTCGTGGGGCATCGGTGTAGGCATTGCCGCCGCAATCGTGGCTGCTGTTATGCTGAAAGGTCCGTCAGCGGTAACTGATGTCACTGATAACATGGAAGAAGTAAATACGTCACCTCGCGCTGACGAGACCATTACCGTTAATGGTGTCTCGTTTAAGATGATAGGTGTTCAGGGCGGCACGTTCACCATGGGTGCTACTTCTGAGCAGGGTTCAGACGCTGGTAGTGATGAGAAACCTGCTCACCAGGTGACGCTGAGCACGTTCTCCATCGGCGAGACGGAGGTGACGCAGGAGTTGTGGCAGGCCGTGATGGGCGGTAATCCGTCTTACTTTAAAGGTGCAAAGCGTCCTGTAGAGCAAGTGAGCTGGGAGGACTGCCAGAACTTCATCCGCGAGCTGAACAGCTTGACGGGTCGCCGCTTCCGTCTGCCTACTGAGGCAGAGTGGGAGTATGCTGCACGTGGCGGTAATAAGTCTAATGGATATAAATATTCAGGTAGCAGCGACATTGACAAGGTGGCGTGGTATAACGACAACAGCGGATGTGAGACGCACGACGTAGCTACGAAGCGCGCTAACGAGTTAGGACTGTATGACATGTCGGGTAATGTCTGGGAGTGGTGTCAGGACTGGTATGGCTCCTACAGCTCTGGTAGTCAGACGAATCCAACTGGTGCATCTTCGGGCTCCAATCGCGTGTTCCGTGGGGACGGCTGGGGCAGCGGCGCCGTGTTCTGCCGCGTCTCGTTTCGGTACTTCCACACGCCGTCGAACCGCCACAACGGCCTCGGGCTTCGCCTTGCCTTCTGAGTTCCCCAAAATAAGAGTGTTCAGCCGCATTTGCAATGCGGCTGCATGTGGTAGGTGCATTTGTAATGCACGGAGTCGGGTTGAAAGGAACGGACGTGCATTGCAAATGCACCTGCCAACAGCATCGGCATTACAAATGCCGATGAACGGGGGAACGGCTGGTGAAGAAGGGAATGAATTTAACATATAAATCAATAATGTATGAACAACAAAGGCAAGTTGACCAAGCCCCTTTATTTCACAACGACAACGGTGGTTGACTGGGTGGACATTTTTACCCGTCCCCGCTATCGGCATATTGTGTTGGAGTCGTTGGCTTATTGTCAGGCGAACAAAGGACTGAACGTTTATGCTTGGGTGCTAATGTCAAATCATCTGCATATGATTGTAGATGTCAGTGGAGAGTGTTCTTTGTCAGATGTCTTTCGAGACTTTAAGAAATACACCAGCAAGCGCATCTTCGCTGAGCTGACTGCCGACGAGCATGAAAGTCGTCGCCCTTGGCTGATGCATCGTTTCTGTTTTGCTGCATCAGTCAGCAATCGCTTCAAGGACTTCCGCTTCTGGCAGGAAGGCAACTACTTTGAGGAATTATGGACATGGGAATTCCTGCAACAGAAAGTGAATTACATACACATGAATCCCGTCCGGCAGGAGATTGTTGCCCAACCTGAGGAGTATCTGTATAGTTCGGCAGTTGATTATGCAGGTGGACAGGGACTGCTGGGGAATGTGTTGGTGCTGCGGTAATTATATTAACAGGTCGTGCATTGTAAATGCACCTACCAGTAGCATCGGCATTGCAAATGCCGATGAACGGAAAAATGCTTAACTTTGCATCGTTTTGTTCAGCCTTTGTTCAGCCTTTGTTCAGCCGCATTTGCAATGCGGCTGCATTTGGTAGGTGCATTTTTAATGCAACAGTGTCAACTACGCTTGTCATAATGCCTTATCTTAAGCGGCGTTTTTCTTGTCTTAAGTGCCGTTTTGACCTGCTCAAAACGCCGACTTCAGTTCCTGAGAGTGCCGTTTTGACAACCTAATAACGGCACTTTCATCTGATAAAGTGCATGTTTAGCCAAGACAAACCATATACTTCCAAAGATTTCCCTCCGTGGGAAACAAGAGATATACAGCACATGTCTGCCAGACAGATGCCATGTAACTGGCTGTGCATGCCGCATCGGACAGAAAAGCCATGTACGGCAGCGAATGCCTCCAAACATCTCAACATCTCCCTGCGCATCCCTGAAACCCCGATGTACAGGGCATTTTGACACAGGTAAATGTTAGCCAGACATCTCCCTGACATCTCCCTCGTTGACATATTATCATTCAAAGGCATATTAACCAAAGAACATACAAACTTTGTATAGACATACGAATCATTTTTGAAAATTTCTGCTCATTTCTGGTAATTTCTTTCAAAAAAACTGTTAGAGTGAGGGGTGTGTGGCTGTGATAATCCGAGATGCTCAGGTAAATCTCAGGGAGGTTTCTGACCAACATTTACCTGTGCTGAAACGCCCTGTACATCGGGGTTTCAGGGGTGCACAGGGAGATGTTGAGATGTTTGGTGGCAAAACCATTCTTCTCTCTCATCTAATCGGAGCTGTACGCAAGGATGAAAGGAAAGATGGGTATTGTTCTTTTACTTCATTTTGTTGTACCGCCTGATTTTCTCCAGCATTGCGGCGCTCCAGTCGGCAGAGCCTGGCAGTTGGTAGCGGCAGTTTCCCGTGACCGAGGGTGTGAAGATAGTTATAGCCTCAAGTGGACTGGTCCCTTTTTAGTATCTAATTTGAGAGAATGTTGAAGTATAATCTTATACATGGTGAGGCATTCGCACTTTACGTTAAGACAAATTAGTTTGCTTAATAGTCACCTCTTTACGAAATCGGAGGGGGTAATGCCAAAATGCTTCTTGAACTGGCGGGTGAAGTGCTGCGGATAGTCGAATCCTAGACTTTCGGCAGTCTCAGAGATTGTAGATCCGCTCATCAGAAGCTGCTGGGCACGTTGCATGATAAAGCGGCGGATATGAGAGGTGGCGGAGTCGCCCGTCAGTTCGCGGATCAGGTCACCGAAGTAGTTGGGGGAAAGGAACAGCTGCTGGGCACAGTATTTCACGGTGGGCAATCCCAATTGTTGCTGCATGCCGTCATCATAGTATTTTCGTAAAAGATGCTCGAAGCGTGGCAACAGGTCTGAGTTAGTTGAAGTGGCAGACGAGGAGAGTTGGAGTGCGTAATAGCGAGCTACAAGTTCCAGCACCTGTTCTATCTGGGAGGTAACGATGTGGAGGGTATGGCTGTCCGTACGACAGATCTTCCAGTTCCTCATCACCGATAAACATACCATACACATCGTAGTTGTTGAGCGAGTGGCGACAATGCTCCAACTCGTCGTAGTGTATGACCGAGACGAGCGGATGCAACTCCGGTGCACCGATGTATCGGGCATAGTCGTTGACGTGGTGGACTCTTAGAATCTTCTCCATAACGGGGGCGAAATTACACAATTTTTTCGACATAAAAGCGAAAAATCTGCTAAATCCGTAAAATGGGTTGATTTATCAGTAAAACGGTTAGGCTATTTATGACGGATTCGCCGTACCTTTGCACCATCAAATCAAAACTATTAGAAGATATGAGTAAGATTGCATTAGGCACCTGGGCTTGGGGCGCAGGAGCATTCGGCGGAGACGCCGTGTTTGGAAGTAAGACTGACGTAGAAAACCTGAAGCCTGTGTTTGACGTAGCCATGAAATCAGGATTGAACCTCTGGGACACGGCTACCGTCTATGGCATGGGTGAGTCGGAGAAGATTCTCGGAACATTCGTAGCGGGAATGAAGCGTGAGGACGTACAGATTTCAACCAAGTTCACTCCGCAACTTGCTGAGATGTTTGACAACAGTGTGGAGAAGATGGCCGATGCCTCTATCGAGCGCATGGGATGCGACTATATTGACATCTACTGGATTCACAACCCGATGGACGTGGAACGCTGGACACCAGGACTGATTCCCCTGTTGCAGTCGGGAAAGGTGAAGCGCGTGGGTGTGTCGAACCACAACATCAAGGAGATTCAGCGTGCCAACGAAATCCTCGGCGAGGCAGGCTTCAAGGTAAGTGCCGTACAGAACCACTTCTCGCTGCTCTACCGTTCGTCAGAGAAGGGTGGGGTGCTGGACTATTGCAAGCAGAACGGCATCGAGTTCTGGGCCTACATGGTGCTGGAGCAGGGAGCCCTCTCTGGTAAATATAATAAGGAGAACCCGCTGCCTGCAGAGAGCGATCGCGGTAAGAAGTACAACCCCGTGCTGCCCCAATTAGAGGCGCTGACAAACGAGATGACCGCCATTGGACAGAAATATGGTGCCTCATGCTCACAGATTGGTATTGCCTGGGCCATCGCCAAGGGTACGCTGCCCATCATCGGTGCCACGAAAGAGCGTCACGTCATCGAGGCAGCCGAGGCAGCCAAGATTCAACTGACTGCAGAAGAGGTTTCCAAACTCGAAGCACTTGCCGATGCAACAGGCGTTGATACCCGTGGCGGCTGGGAACACAGTATGGAGTAAGCCCCACCTCCCGTCCCATCCCTAAAAAGGGAGGGGAGTTAATAGATTTAGAATGTAAAAGATAAGATGATGAGACAATTACTAATGACAGCAGCAATGCTTGTGCTCTCCATCACGGCAGTAGCACAAGAAAACCAGACGATGATAGTTCGCCTGGCTGAAATCGAGGTTTATCCGCAGTATCTCAAAGAATATCTTGAGTATGCCAACGAGGTGGACCGTCTGAGTGTGGAACGAGAGCCTGGAGTCATCTGCCTCTACCCGATGCAGAGTGCCGAGGACTCCACGAAGATCCGCATTCTCGAAATATATGCCTCAGAAGAAGCCTATCAGCAGCACCTGACGACCGACCACTTCCAGAAATACAAACAGGGCACACTCCGCATGGTGAAAGACCTGAAACTACCCACGATGAAACCACTCGACCCCGAGACGATGAAACTGATATTCAAAAAGCAGAGATAATATGGACTATGTAAATTTTCTTGTAAATTCTTCTTTAAAGAAATAAAAGACGTCTTAAAACAAAGTATTCACCAATCAGGGCAAGACGCTGTTATCGCATCCAATATCGTTTTCGTATCTTTTTGCGTGATAAAAATACAGAAAATGTCGTTGTTTCAGAAATTATTGTTACCTTTGCAGGCTGAAACAGCAATTGATTGATAGAGAAATATGAAATATTTTTATCACCTGGTTTTCCTCTTTTCCGCGATGTTGCTGACATCGTGTATCAAAGACGAGCCGCAGAACATGGAATGTGACATTCTTGAGGCATGGGTAGAGGGCGACAATCTGGCTCCGCTCTTTTACCAGGTAACCGATATGCGCATCAGTAACGTGTCTTCAAGTGCAGAACGGCTGACGTTCACCGTTCGCCAGTTGTCGGACTTGCCTGCTATTCCCCTACGCTTTTCACTAACGCCGGGTGCTACCATTTCACCTGCCAACGGTAGTGCGCAGGACTTCAGCAAGGGCCCCGTCGTTTATACCGTGACCTCTGAAGACGGTCAGTGGCAGCGCAACTACAAGGTGGAGTTCCGTGAGATGGTGCTGCCCAGCAACAAGTACGACTTCGAGCACTTCGAGAGGAGTTCGCCTGGTGAATACTACTACTATGTTTGGTATGAAATGGGCTCTGACGAGAAGAAAGAGTACATCTGGGCCACGGGTAATGAAGGCTTTATGATAGCACGTTCCCGCGCCTTAGCAACAGATTATCCTACTGTGCCCGATGAGAATGGAATGGACGGCAATTGTGTCCGTCTGACCACTTGCTCCACAGGTTCATGGGGCAAGTTGTTCAAGAAGCCCATTGCTGCCGGTAACCTCTTCTTGGGTGCCTTCAACAGTAAGGAAGCCTTACAGAATACACTGAAGACCACCGAGATGGGCATTGCCTACGCCAAGGAACCTGTGAAGGTGACGGGCTACTACAAATACAGCCCGGGTAAGGTGTTTACTGACAAGGACTTCAACGAGCTGGCCGACCGTGTTGACGAGCCAAGTATCTACTCTGTGCTCTATGTCAACCACGACGAAGCCGGCAACGAGGTGATGCTGCACGGCGACGACGTGCTCTCGAGCCCCTACATCGTCCGCAAGGCACAGGTGGCGTCGTTGCCTGCTACAGGAGAGTGGACGCGGTTCGAGATGCGCTTCGAGGGAACCACCCCCATCGACGCTACGCTGCTGGCCAGCCGAGGCTACAACCTGGCACTGGTCTTCTCGTCGAGCAAGACGGGCGACACGTTCGAGGGAGCCGTCGGCAGTACGCTTTACATAGACAAGGTGGAAGTATCATTCAAAACTGAATAAATCAACTGTTAAGGACATCATGAAACATCAAGGAATATCTCTGATGCTTGCCTTTCTGGCGCTGCTCGCAGCGTGTCCGGCTGTGGCACAGGAAAACACAGACCAGATACAACTGAAGGCACGTGCTGGCTACAGCATAGGTGCAACAGCCCCCATCGGCATACCGCCCAGCATCCGCGGCATTGAGTCGTTCACGCTGACGCCCAACTTCATGGTGGGTGTTGACGGCATGTATCCGCTGTCAGAAAAGTTCGGCCTGCAGGCCGGCCTGCATTACGAAATCAAGGACATGGACGGCGAGGTGACCACCAAGGGCTACCGCATGAAGGTGAAGATGGACGAAGACGAACTGGAAGGCCTCTATACCGGCCATGTCCGTCAGATAGTGCGCCAGCGCATGCTGACCATTCCCCTGCAGCTGACCTACGAGCTCAGCAGCAAGGTGCAGCTGAAGGGCGGTCCCTACCTTTCGGTGCTGTTCTGCAAGGACTTTTACGGCTATGCCTTCGACGGTTACCTGCGCAAGGACGATCCGACGGGCGCCAAGGTGGTGATGGGCAACAAGGAAGGCGAGTGGGCCACCTATGACTTTGGTGAAGACATGCGCAAATGTCAGATGGGCGTCTCCGTTGGTGTTGACTGGGCCTTCAGCAGTCAGGTGGGCATGTCGGCCGACCTCTCCTGGGGTCTCACTGGCATCCATCACAGCAACTTCAAGACGGTGGAGCAGACACTCTTCCCCATCTACGGAACGGTAGGTTTGTTCTATAGACTCTATTGATTTCTAAAGTATATAATTAATCAACAACAAATAGTGAAAGTAATTTAAAAGAACAACGTATGAGAAAAATTTTTACCTTGCTTTTTCTTGCCGTGGCAGCCGTTGCTGCACGTGCTACTGATTACAATGTACCCATCACCGTTATCGTAAACGGTGAGACATCTGAGCAGACTGGTGTCATCTCTGTTGTAGAGAACGGCGGACTGTATGAACTCACCGTGAAAAACTTTATGCTTCAGAGTGAGGAAGACCTAATGCCTGTAGGTAACGTGGAACTGAAAGACATCCAGCCCTATCAGGATGGCAATGCCACGCTGCTGCTGGCTAAACAGATCGTCACCATTACGCCAGGCGATGATCCTAATGTGCCTTTCTGGCTAGCAAGCAAATTGCCTCCCGTACCTGTGGATCTTCGCGGAAAAATCGTCAATGGTACTCTCCGTTGCTACCTTGACATTAATTTAGAGACCATGGGGCAGGTTATTCAGGTGGCCATAGGTGACGATAAGGGCTATCAAATGCCTAATCCAAGCTTCGAGGATTGGCACATATCAGGAGATATCAAGAACTGGGCGGGCATAAAAACAGGTGATGCTTACGAGCCTAATAACTGGCATTCATTCGAAAGTGCTACAGGAGATTTGGCTTATTTAGCTGGTAATCACATTGGAAAATCAAATGTCGCTCACTCGGGTAGTCTTAGTGCACGTATCTTTGCAACATCAATATTGGGCATCATTGCTAATGGCACCATGACCACTGGTCGCATGAATGCCGGCAATACGGATGCAAAGAATACTGACAATCATGCTTACCTCGACGTGAGTATGACTGATAAGGACGGCAACGGAGACCCCTTCTATACTCCCCTGTATTCCCGTCCTGACGCTGTGTCTGTTTGGGTGAAGTTCAGTCAGGGTACTCCTAATAGTGATCATCCTTACGCTACCGTCAGCGCAGTCATCACCGATGGCAGCCGCTATCAGGATCCAGAGGATAAAACCTACACAAATGTTGTAGCAAAGGCCAAGAACAATACGATTGCCACCACAGGTGGACAGTGGAAACAAATTGTCATTCCCTTTACTTATACCAAATATAACGTTGACCCGAAGGCTGTACTGATAACCATCTCAACCAATGCCGATGCTGGTCAGGGTAGCAAGAATGACGAGGTGCTGGTTGACGATATCGAGTTCATCTACAACGCTAAGGTCACTGGCTTGAAGGTCAAGGGACAGGCTGTAACTGGTTTCAGCGCAGAGCAGGCGGAGTATGAGATGGAGCTGAACGAGGCCATTACCGCTGACGATATTGAGGTGGCTGTTGAAGGCAAACCCCACGTCGTCAAGAATGTTGAGGAAAAAGACGGCGAGTACATCTGCACCATCGACGTCATCGGTAGCGACATGAAGGCCAAGTCAACCTATGTAGTCAAGGTGAAGAGCAACGCAACAGGCATCCGCAGCATTCAGCCCGCAGCCAACCAGTCGGCAACCTACTTCACGCTCGACGGCCGTCAGGTCAGCACGCTTGTGCCTGGCAACGTCTATATCAGCCGTCAGGCCGATGGCACTGTCAAGAAGATTCGTCCGTAACCACTGCGTTACAGGTCGTCATAAAAATAAGGTGTAGCTTCATTCAGGCTACACCTTATTATATTATAGAGTGGTAAGAAATAAAGACGCGGGTTTTTACTTCTTCTTCAGTTTCCTGATGAGTTCAATACCCTTCATGACGATGGCATACTTCGAGTCGAGTTTCTTGGCCAGCATGATGCCGTCGAAGACCAGGAATCCTACGTTGACAGCCTGTGCTATCCTCTCCTTGCGCGTGTCAGGCTTCTTGGGCACGAAGATGTCCGTGCTCAGTTGTGCAATGGTCTTGTTGCCACGCTGTATCCCTTCGCGGAGGTGCTCCTTGCGGGCTTCAATCTCTTTCAGACTGCTAAATGATTTCATGAGCTGCTTACTTTTTTTTACTTTCCATTTATCCTTTTTAAGAGTTCATGAGCGTTTCCGTGAGGAACTTCACCAGCGGTCTCTCAATGAGCGGCTTGCGCAGCAACACCGCTGTCACGAGTACCAGCAGGAAGAATGCCGAGACGATGGCGAAGGCCCATCCCGTTCCTACAACCGGTTCTATCCAGTGGACGGTGGCAAACGAGAGGTAGAACAATACCAGCAAGGTGAGTATGAAGACGACGATGCCCAATACGAGGGCCGCCACGATGCGTACCACCTTGTCAATGATGTCCAGCTGCACAAATTCCTTTTGCAGCAGGTAATATTCTTTGAGTTCATTGATCAGCTGACCAATGGACTCCACGTTCTTGTCGCTTGAAATCATAGGCGAGTAGGGGAGAGCTTATTCTTCGTTGGCGGCCTCTTCCAGTTCGTCCACCAGCTCGTCCACCTCGTCCTTCTTCAGCTTGATGTTGTGCTTCTTCAGGAATTCCTTGGTGGCGTCTGTGATTTTATCGCGAGTGTCAGATCCCTTTTCAGGTGCGAGAATCAGACCTAATGTAGCGCCGACGAGTGCTCCGCCGAGAAATGCGCCGAAATAACCAAATCCTTTCATGACGTTTAATTGTTTTTAGGGTTAGACATGTTTTCTATTGGCGCAAAGATACTAAATAATTGTGAATTGTGAATTGCGAATTGTGAATTATTTGTGTATTTAACAAACTTTAGGCAGCAAAATGAAACTTATTTGCCCAATATTTTGTAATTTCGCGCTCAATATTATCAAGATAAATAAGTTTAACATAATAAATCAAGAAAATGAACAAGTACATGTTTTTGGGCGCCGGTTTGTGCGTCGCAATGGCTTTGACAAGTTGTGGATCAAGTGAGAGTGCTTACCGTAAGGCTTACCTGAAGGCTCAGCAGCGTACTGAGACTCAGCAGCAGCAGGTTACTCCTACCGTGACTGAAACTCCTACTGTAACCCCCGTTACAACGACTCCAGCCACCCAAACCCGTATTACCGACAACAACGATGCTACTCCCGTACGTCAGGAGAACGTAGAGCTCCAGTCGGGTGCCCCGCTGAAGGCTTACAGCGTTGTCGTTGGTTCTTTCACGCTTCGTGCCAATGCAGAGGGTGAGGTTCAGCGCCTGCGCAATCAGGGTTATGATGCCCGTCTGGTTTATTCCTCTCAGAACAACATGTATCGTGTTGTAGCCGCTTCGTTCGACTACAAGGCAGATGCCATTCAGAGCCGTGACCAGCTGGCAGGCCGTTACCAGGGTGCTTGGTTGCTCTACGCCAAATAATTAAGAAACAATAGTGGCGCGTATTCTTTCCATTGACTACGGTAAGAAACGTACAGGACTGGCAGTCACCGACCCTCTACAGCTCATAGCCGGAGGGTTGGCGACTGTTTCTACTTCTGAACTTTTCGACTACCTGAAGGCTTATGTGGAGCGTGAGGAGGTGGAGCGTGTGGTGATTGGCGAACCCCGCCAGCCTAACGGTCAACCCAGCGAGAACCTGCCGCGTGTGCAGCAGTTCGTCAACCGATGGCGTAAGGCGATACCGCAGATTCCCATCGAGCTGTACGATGAGCGCTTCACGTCGGTACTGGCCCATCAGGCCATGATTGACGGCGGTCTCAGGAAGAAAGCCCGTCAGGACAAGGCAATGGTCGATGAAATCTCGGCCACCATCATCCTGCAGGACTACATGCGTTCGCGTAAATTGTAAATCGAAAATCCGTAAATCGAAAATCCTAAATGATTCTACCTATTTATATATATGGCCAGCCGGTACTTCGCAAGGTGGCCGAGGATATTCCGACGGACTATCCGAAGTTGAAGGAGCTGCTGGCCGACATGTACGAAACCCTGACAGCCTCCGATGGTGTGGGACTGGCAGCACCGCAGATTGGCAAGGCCATCCGTGTGGCCGTCATCGACCTCGACGTGCTGAAGGACGACATGCCTGAGTATGCCGACTTCCGACATGCCTACATCAATCCGCACATCATTGAGTTTGACGACGAGAAGACCGAGACCATGGAAGAGGGCTGTCTCTCATTGCCAGCCATCCACGAGAAGGTGACGCGTCCCACACGTATCCATGTGCAATGGCTCGACGAGAACCTTCAGCCTCACGACGAGTGGGTCGATGGTTATCTGGCGCGTGTCATGCAGCACGAGTTTGACCATCTGGACGGCAAGATGTTCGTTGACCGCATCACGCCGTTGCGCAAGCAGCTCATCAAGAGTAAACTGCGTGCCCTGTTGCAGGGGCGCTATCGCTGCGGATACAAGACAAAGGCGGTGCAAAAGTAAAAAAGTAAGAAGGTAAAAAGGTAAAAAGATAGATGAGAAGCGATCTTCATAAGACTTGGGTGGCGAGTAAAGGCTGGCGCAGCTTTTTACTTTTTTACCTTTTTACCTTTTTACCTTTAACTGCGTTTTCGCAGTTCAATACCGACCGGCTGGTCATGATAGGCCGTTCGGCACTCTATTACGAGGACTATGTCCTTAGCATACAGTATTTTAACCAGGCCATTGCCGCCAAACCCTACCTCTACGAGCCATGGTTCTTCCGTGCCGTTGCCAAGTATTACCTGGACGACTTCGCAGGTGCCGAAGCCGACTGTACGGAGGCCATCGACCGTAACCCGTACATCGTCAACCTCTACGAGCTGCGCGGTCTGACGCGCATCAACCAAAAGAAGTTCAAGGAAGCCATAAGCGACTATGACAAGGCGCTCAAGTATGCCCCCGACGCGCAAAACCTGTGGCACAACCGCGTGCTTTGTCATATTCAGGAGAAA